>Ga0272441_10013461_pt1 | contig 11760 bp, 5 predicted proteins | sample SSMProp6N_FD_193582 | JGI IMG/M metagenome (GOLD analysis project Ga0272441, IMG submission 193582) | Marine sediment archaeal communities from Little Sippewissett salt marsh, Falmouth, MA, United States - SSM-Prop-6N | ecosystem: Environmental > Aquatic > Marine > Wetlands > Sediment ...
CTCGCAACGCTGCTTCTCGTGCAGGGTTGCGCGAACACGGCGGCTCTGCGGCGTCCCGAAGAGCGTCCGCTGCTGGTGCTGCGGAACGACCGGATCGTGGTCGGTCTGTTGCCGGCGGTGGGCGGCCGTATCGTGTTGCTCAGGCGGCCGGGCGGGGAGAACGTACTGAAGGCAGATCCGGCGCTCTGGGGTCTGCCTGCCGGGTCGCACCCCACGCCCGGTATCGAAGGGGGCTGGAGACCGTACTGGGGCCAAATTGTCTGGGTCGGCCCGCAGAGCGCGTGGTGGACGGAACAGGACGTGGATCCTGTGCGCAAGCAGAAGAAGAGCGACTGGCCGCCGGACCCGTACCTGGTGTACGGCAGTTTCGGTATTGCGGAGCGGCGCGCCGACTATGTGCGGCTGGAAGGCCCGGTCAGCCCGATCAGCGGGGTTCAGCTCACGAAAGAGGTCCGGATCGACCGGGACGGGCGGGTCCGCTTCAGCGTGACGGCCAGGAACACGCGGGCTGCCGTGTTGCAGCGGGACCTGTGGCCGAACGCGCGGATGGACGGCTTCTCTCGAGTGTACGTACCGGTCGCCGCCGCGTCTGATGTCAGGGTCAGCGGGCCGAAGCCCGGCCATCCGAAACGCGTGCAAATGGCGCATGCGGTTACCGACGGTTTTTTCACGTTTACCCCGGCCGCGCCGCCGGCGGGCAAGCTCTGGCGCACGGCAAAGGCGTACGTGCAACCGAGCCGCGGACTACTGGCCGGCTTCAGCGCGCGCGATCTGTTCCTGATCCAGTTCGCGTTGGTCGACCGTGCGCAGGTGCATCCGGACCAGGGCCATGTCGAACTGTACAATCACGCGCGGCGCGAGGGCGATCGCGTCGAATCTCTTCTCGAGCTGGAGACACACGGCCCGCTCGAGGAACTGGAGCCGGGCGCGGGGATGACGCTGGAGCAGACGTGGCGTGTAATAGAGTACACCGGTCCGTGCAACGCGCAGGCGCACGTGCACTTTCTGAACGCGGTCCTTGCCACGGGCGTGGCGCGAGATTTCGAGTGAGCCGGTTCGGCCATGCTCAGCGGGGACGGAGCGCGTAGACGAACAGCTTGTCCGCATGCCGCAAGTACAAACGGCCGCCGCACACGACGGGATGCGCCCAATGCAAGCCTTTGCCGCCGGACGGCACCTTGAACCGGCCGTGCTCTTGATACTCCGGCTTGGCATCGACCAGGGCGACGGTGCCGTGTTCGCCGAGACAGTACAGTCTGCCGTCCGCGACGGTGACTGAGCCCTTGCCGACCCCTTTCTCCTTGTAGCGTTGCTTTCCGCTCGGCAGTTCGATGCAATACCAGCGCGGCTTCGCGCTGCCCGTGCCGTAAAGGAACCCGCCGACACAGACGACGCCGCCATGATGGTTGTCCAGTTCCTTGTGCGACCAGACCGTCTCGACGGTGATTCGCGGGTTGCCGTACGTCAGCTTCAGCAGCTCGCTACCGCGCCCGTAACCGGAACTGACGAAGACGTGGCCGCGATAATAGACGGGCGTCGACACGTTGATCCCGCGCTTGTTCCTGAACGGGTGCCGCCAGAGCAGCCGGCCGGTTTCGGGGTCAACGCCGAACACGGACTTCGCACTCATGCTGATGAGCTGGCGGACGCCTTTGTCCCGGACCAGCAGCGCAGAACAGTAGCTGGGCGGCTCCCCGATCTCCCGGTTCACCCAGAGCGTCCGGCCCGTCGTTTTGTCCAGCGCGACAAGACGGCCTGCCGTCCCGCCGGGATAACAGAACAGCCTGTTCCCGTCGATCAAGACCGATTCGGCATATCCCCACTTCGGCGGCGACGCTTGGAACCGGGCCGTGAGATCGACGGCCCAGAGTTCCGCGCCGGTCCCGGCATCGAGCGCGAGCAGCCGGCCCTTGTCGTTCATGTGATAGACGCGCCCGTCGTCCAGGCTCGGCGTTGCGCGTGAACCCTCCAGATTCCGGCCCCGCGCGAACGAAGCGTCTTCCGGCACATTCCAGCCGCCGCCATTGAGCGCGCGCCATCGGAGCCGGCCGTCGAGGGTCAGCGCGAGCACGTAGGTCCGATTGCTGATCACGCCCGCCGTATAGATCGTATTCTCGTCGATCGTAACAGAGCTGAACCCGATCCCGAGCCCGTCGGCAGACCAAATCAACTTCGGGCCCGCTGCCGGCCAGTGCGAGAGCAGGCCTTTCTCCGTCGAGATGTCGTCGCGTGCCCGGCCGCGCCAGCACGGCCAGCACGCGTCGTCGGCCGAAACCGTGAGACCGGAAATCACAGACAGAGCGACGAACCAGATGCGTTGTGTCTTCATTGCCGGGATTCTAGCCTGCCCGGCACGGTGCGGGCAAGCACGCCGCGCGCACGGCCTGCTTTTCGTTCTTGCGCTGCTCGCGCCGAGTTCGCATGGCGGGTCGGCCGGCTAATAGCGTTGTGCAACCGCTCCGGCTGCGATAGGATGGCTCCCATCATGTGGTATCCTCAGAAGGGGACAATTCATGGCACGGCGCACCGCGAGCAGAACCGTTGAGCCCTGCATCCTGCCGCGTCCGAAGCGGGTGACACGCGCGGCCGGGCACTACCGGCTCCCGGCACAGCTTTCGGCGGTCGTTTCCGAGCAGGCTCGCGGCGAACTGCCGGCCACCCGGCGTCTGCTGCGGCGCCACGGGATCGGGCTGACCCGTGTCAAGGTCGGCGCTGGGCCCGGCTGCCGCATCGCGCTCGGCAAGCGGCCCGACGCGCTCGCGCGGCCCGGCGCGAAGCCGCGTGGGGACGAAGGTTACGTGTTGGCGATCCGGCCGCGCGGCATCGTGTTGGCGGCCAACACCGCAGTCGGTGTGTTCTGGGCGCTGCAGACCCTGTCCCAGCTGATCGAGGACGGGCGCCGCCTGCCGTGTCTCGAGATCCGGGACTGGCCGGACCTGGCCATGCGCGGTGTGCACCTGGATCTGAAAGGCTCGTTTCCGCGCCGGCAATACCTGTGGGATGTGATCGACCGGCTCGCCTCGTTCAAGATCAACACGGTGCTGGTCGAGTACGAGGACAAGATCGCGTACGCGGGCCGCAAGCACGGCTTCGTTTCGCCTCACGCGTTGTCCGATGGCGAGGTGCGCCGGTTCGTGCATCACTGCAGGAACCGGCACATAACGGTCATCCCGTTGCTGCAGTGTCTGGGCCACGCCGAATACGTGCTGCGCCACCCGCGCTACGCCGCGTTGCGCGAGGTGAAGGATCGCTACGACCAGTTCTGCCCGTCGAACCCGGAAACGCTGCGCCTGTTCCGGGAATGCGCGGGGCAGCTGGCGGATTTGCATCCGGACTCGGAATGGTTTCATATCGGGGGCGACGAGACGCGCGCACTCGGCCTGTGTCCGCGCTGCAAGCGCAAGGCGGCTCGTGTCGGCCGGATCGGGCTGTACTTCGAACACACGCTCAAGGTGGTGGCGGCGATCCGATCGCTCGGCAAGCGCGCGATCGTCTGGGACGACATGCTGACGCGCACGGGCCACCCGGACCTGATTGCGCGGTTGCCGGCGGGCACCGCGCTGATGTACTGGGACTACTTCGCGCGCGGGCCGCGCGAGCCCTGGTTCACAATGGCGGGTCGCGTCATCTCCGAACAGTGGCTGGCCCGGGGCGCGGCGCCCGACGGCGCGGCGGTTTTGCCGGCGAACTTCTCGCGGTTCCTCGAACGAGGCCTGCCCGCGGAGAGCCAAGCGGCCTTTGACGCGATCCGGTCCACGCTCTGGCGGCGCGACTCGCCGCTGTACTTCAACTCGCTGCCCTACATGCCGGCGTTGAAAGATGCGGGCGTCGAAGTGATCGGTGCCCCGGCCATCCGCATCAGCCGAGAGAACCGCATACCCGACTATCGCGATCGGGTGGGGAACATCCGGCATTGGGCGAAGGCGGCGAAGTCGAACGGACTGCGCGGTGTGATCAGCACGTCTTGGGCGCGGAGCTGTTCGATCCGCGGGCCGGGCGTCGTGATGGAAGACGTGTGGTATCCGACGCTGGTCTCGGCCGCGTGTTTCTGGCATACCGCGGGCTCGTCCAAGGATCTGGACGCGCGGTTCCACCGCCGGTTTCTCGGTTTATCCGGCAGTTCGGCGACGGACCTCGTCTACACGTTGTACGCGAGCCGCAACGAGAAATCCGCGGTGTTCGCCACGACCGTCGCGCGTGCGCTCGATGCGCTCGCTGAACGTGCGCCGCGCAACGCGCGGAGTCTGCGTTATCTTGCGTTCCTGGCGCGCGTCGAAGCGCTCGCACGTTTTGTCAAGAACGATTGGCTGGACTATCATGGCGGGTTCGTGACGCCCCGGGTGCCGTTGGCCGGGCTGGCGCCGGAGATCCGGAAGCTGCGGCAGATGCTTCGCAATCAGCTTGCGCGTGCGCGTAGCCTGCGGCGCGAAGGGCTGCAGCTCTACCGCGAGACGTTGTTTGCGGACGAAGCGCGGGAGCGCGTGGAGACCTTGATCCTGCCGCTGGAGACGATGCTGAAGGCGGCGCTTGCACAATGCGCGCACAGCGCGGCGCGCGCGCGCAAGCCTGGCGGCCGGCGCGCAGCGCGACGGACAAGAAACAGGTAGACTTCTTCCGAGATGGCTATGGACAGCAGTCAAGTCGCGTCGTTTTTGAAGGCGGAGGTTCCGATCTTCCGGGAGATGTCGCGGCAGCAGATCGAGGGGTTGCTCGCGAAATCGCGGGTCACCACGTTTGAGCCGAACGAGGCCGTGATCGAGTTCGGGGAGGAAGGCCGGTTCCTTGGCGTCTTGCTCGAAGGCGAGGCGGAATCCTCGATCGCGGACGAACGCGGGGAACGGCACCGGTTGGCCGCGCTGCGCGCGGGCGACGTGTTCGGCGAGATGGCGCTGATGACCGGCGACCGCACGACGGCCGACGTTATCGGCATCACCCGCTGCCGGGCGGTGCTCATACCGCAACCCGAATTTTCGGCGCTGCTCGCCATGCATCCGCCGGCGATTCGGCACCTGTCGAAGACGTTGTCGGAGCGGATGCGGCGGCTCGCGCGCGCGGAAGACGACCGGGCATTGGCCGCGACCGCCTTTCGCAAGAGCGAGGATCCGTTTGGTTTGAGACTTCGCACCGAGCGGCCGCTCCGAGTGCTGGTCGTGAACTGCGGGTCTTCCTCGCTGAAGTACGATTTGTACGACACGCGCGACCCGGCGCGCCGCGCGTCGGGCGCGATCGAGCGAATCGGGACAAGCGAGGCCCGGCACGTGCGGCGGTTGCCCGCCGGCGAGACGGCGGTCGCGGTCGCGGCGGCGAGCCATGCGGAGGCGTTCGGCCTGATGCTCGAGGGGCTGGTTTCCGGGCCGGCCCCGATCCTGGCCGGGCCCGAGTCGGTTGACGCCGTCGGCCATCGCGTGGTGCACGGCGGTTCGGAACCTCGCGCGGCCGCCGTGCTCGACGCGTCGGTGCTGGCCGCCATCGAACGGGCTTCGGTGTTGGCGCCGCTGCACAACCCGGCGAACCTGAGCGGGATCCGAGAGGCGATGCGCGTGTTCGGGCAGGCTGTACACGTGGCTGTGTTCGACACGGCATTTCACCATACGTTGCCGCCCTACGCCTATCTTTACGGGCTGCCGTACGCGTGCTTCGAGAGGGAGCAGATCCGCCGCTACGGATTCCACGGCATGTCGCACAAGTACGTTGCGCTCCGTGCCGCGGAGTATCTGAAACGCCGGTTCAACGAACTGGAGATTGTCTCTTGCCATCTGGGCAACGGCGCTTCGATCTGCGCGATCGATCACGGCCGCTCGGTCGACACGTCGATGGGCCTGACCCCGACCGAAGGCCTGATTATGGGCACGCGCTGCGGGGACGTGGATCCGGGCGCGCTCACCTACCTGATGCGGCGCCGCGGGTTGAATGCCGAGCAGCTCGACCGGCTGATCAACGAGGAGAGCGGGCTGAAAGGGCTTTCGGGCATATCGAACGACATGCGCGAGGTATCGGAGGCTGCGGCGCGCGGCGAGCACCGCGCGCTGCTCGCGTTCAAGGCGTTTTGCTATCGGGTGCGCAAGTATATCGGCGCCTACGTGGCGGCAATGGCCGGAATCGATGTGTTGGTTTTCACGGGCGGGATCGGGCAGGGCAGCGTCGGCGTACGGAGCCTGGCCTGCCAGGGGCTCGCCTGCATGGGCATCCGGATCGACGAGGCGCGCAACCGTGCAGCGGCGGCGGCCGGCGATGTTTGCGATATCGCGGCCGAAAACGCGGCGGTGCGCGTGCTCGTGATTCAGACGGACGAACAGCGCATGATCGCGCGAGAGGTGATCCGCGCGCTGGGCCGCCGCGACGTCGGCCGCATCCTCAGCACGCAGGCCCCGACGCCCGTCACGCTCGAGGTCTCGGCGCATCATGTACATCTATGCGAGCAACACGTTGCCGCGCTTTTTGGCGAAGCCCGCAGTCTGACGCCTGAATCCGAGCTGTCACAGCCCGGTCAGTATGCGTGCAAAGAGACGGTGCACCTGGTCGGGCCGAAGGGTCGAGTCGAGAACGTGCGCGTGCTGGCGCCGCCCCGTGCGCGGACCCAGATCGAGATTTCGATGAGCGAGCAGTTCAAGTTGGGCATCCACCCGCCGGTCCGCGAGTCCGGCGATCTGGACGGGACGCCGGGCATCACGCTGGAAGGGCCGGCGGGCAGCCTGGCCTTGCATGAAGGCGTGATTTGTGCGCTTCGCCACATTCATGCAGGCACGGAAGAAGCGCTGCGCCTGGGACTCCGCGACCGCGACGTTGTGCGCGTGCGTGTGGAGGGCGACCGCGAACTCACGTTCGGCGATGTGCTTGTGCGCGTGCGGCCCGATTTCAAGCTGGTCATGCACCTGGACACCGACGAGGCGAATGCCGCGGGAATCAAGACGGGCATGACGGGGTACATTGACGAGATTCAACACCGTGCGTGAAACACCTTTGGAGTGCGGCAGTCCAACTGCCGCCTTCAACCAGGCTTGTCTGCCCAGGCAGGACCGGAAAGAATCATGAGACAGATCGGCAAGAAGGGGAACGGCCCGGCATCCAAAGCTGGTCTCTGGCCGCTGTGCGCAGTTGCCGTGCTTGTGCTGGCGGTGTTTCTGCCGAGTCTGCGCTACGACTTCCTGTTCTACGACGACGACACGATGACGATCCTGAACCCGTACGTGAAGGATCTGAGCGGGGCCGGAATCGCACGCATGTTCTCCCGGTTCTGGCTGACGAGCTACTATCCGGTGCGGCAACTGTCGTTTGCGTTCGACTACGGGTTCTGGGTTCTGAACCCGTTCGGCTATCGGCTGACCAATCTACTGCTGCACCTGGCGAACATGCTGCTGACCGGCTTGCTCGCGGCGCGGTTGGCCGTGATCGAGAAGGCGCGAGACCCCGTGCTGTTCGCTTACGGTTCGGCCGCTGTGCTGGGTCTGCATCCGCTGGTGGTGGAGCCGGTCGTATGGATCGCGGGCCGCGAAGAGCTGCTCCTGCTCTTCTTCTCGCTCGGTTCCGCGCATTTGTTCATGAGCGCGGCGTGGCGTCGGCCCCGCGGTTCTTTGCCGGAACAGCGGAAAGCACACCGGACCTGCGCGTGGTTGCTGGCGTTGGTCTGCTGCGTGCTCGCTTGCCTGAGCAACGTGGTGGGCGCCGTTTTGCCCTTTTTGCTGCTGGCGCTTGGCGTGCACGTCGGCCGGCTCGCCGGCCGCCGGACACGCGAGGCGCTGACCGAATCGCTGGGCAGGCTCTGGCCGCTGGCGGTTGTCGCGCTTGCCGCGGTGTTGGTGAAGGTTTTTGGGCCGGGCGGGGTCGTTCACGGAAGCGGCACGGATCCCGACATGACGTTGTCCGTGCCGCGTCGCGTACTGACGGTGGCGGCGGTGTATTGGTTCAATGTTCGGAGCGTACTGTGGCCGGCCGGCCTGACGTTGTGCTATCCGAACACGTCGCCCTCGAGTCCGCTGGAGTTGCCCGTCCTGTTGGGGGTGTTGACCGCAGGATGCACGGTCTGGCTGGCGCACCGGCACTGTGCACGCGAGTCGATTGTCGGGCTTGGCCTGCTGTGGTGGCTGATCGCGCTTGTTCCGAGCTCGCAGATGTTGCCGCATCACGTGTACCGGGCGGATCGGTTCCTCTATCTGGCGTTGGTCGGGATCTCGCTGGTTGTCGGCGCCGCGCTCTCTCGTTCGATTTTGGCGTTGCGTGCGCGCCGGCCGGTTTGGCCGGCGGCCGCCGCACTCGTCTTGCTCATGCTGTGGGGCACGGGCTGCCAGGTGCGCCGTTGGCGCACGGAGTTGGCATTGTTCTCGCGAGCCGTCCTGCTCTATCCCCGCAGCGCGACGGCGCAACGCAGCTTGGGCGAGGCGCTGGCCCGGCGCGGCCGGTTGGAGGAGGCCGTAGCCCGATTTCGGGAATCGGACCGGCTACGGCCGAACAACGCGATGGCGTTGAACAACCTTGGCAACGCGCTCAAGCGGCTCGGCCGGTTGCAGGAGGCGGTAGCCGCCTTCGAGAAGGCGCTGCGCTCGCATCCGGACGACCTGCTCATTTACGTGAATCTCGGGGGCACCTTAACGGAGCTGGGCCGGTATGAGGAGGCCCGGAACCGGCTCGAGAAGGCGCTGGCGCTCGCGCCTTCCGACGCGGGCGCACATGCGAACATGGGCATGTTGCTGCTGCAGCAGGGCCAGTTTGAGCAGGCCCTGCAGCACTACCTGCGCGCCGCGCCGGAGCTGCAGGGCCAGAACGCGTTCCACTATGGCATTGGCAGGGCGCTGGTCGCGCTTGGCCGGCCGGAGGAGGCGCTGGCACATTTCCGGGCGGCGATCCGACGCGCGCCCGGGGATACGGACGCGCGCCGTCATTTGGCGGCCGCGCTGAACGCGACGGGCCGCACGCGCGAAGCGCTGGCAATCTTTCGGGCGGTGGCGGACGCGAACACGGAGTCCGCTTCCGACCAGTACAATCTGGGTACGGCCTACCTGATGATCGGCAACGATCGCGCGGCGATCGGCGCCTACTCGAATGCATTGGCCTTGAGACCGAACCACGCGCCGACCCGTCATCAGCTTGGTGTCGCTCTGCTTCGGGCGGGCAGCATCCAGGCCGCGCGCGGGGAGTGGGCCAGGACGCTGGCCGTCGATCCGGACTACGCGCCGGCCCACGACGATCTGGGCCGGCTCTTGCTCGAGATGCACAGTCCGACGCAGGCGGTCGCGCATTTGCTCGCCGCCTTGCGGTTGGATCGCGAATACGCGTTGGCCTACGCGATGCTCGCGCGGCGGCTCGCCGCGGAACCTGACGACGCGTTTCGTAACGGGGCGGCCGCGCTGAAGCTTGCGCAAGCCGCGTGCGACGCGGTGAACGACGGGCATCCAGCGGCGCTCGACGCGTTGGGGATGGCGTATGCGGAGACGGGCGATTTTGCGAAGGCGATCGAGGCGGCAACCCGCGCGGCGGGTCTTGCCCGGCTGCTGGGCAACAAGCGACAGGCCTCGTTGATCGCGACGCACGTACGGCTCTACCAGCAGCGGAAGCCGTACCGCCTGGCGGCCGACGATACGCGGAGGTAGCGCATGAGCAAGAGCGCAGCGAGAAGAGAGTTTGCCGTTCGCTGGGCACCGGTTCTTGTGCTGACGCTTGCGCTGCTCGCGGTGTTTGTGCCGAGTCTCAAGACGGGTTTGACCTATCACGACGACCAGACCCTGACAATCCACAACCCGTTGATCCGCGACCTGGGGCCGCGCGGGATCGCGAAGATGTTTTCCAGGTTCTGGATCACGAGCTACTATCCGGTCCGGCTCCTTTCCTTTGCTCTTGATTGGTATTTCTGGGAGCGCGACCCGACAGGCTATCACCTGACCAATCTCGTTTTGCATTGGCTCAATGTCCTGCTTGTTTACCTGGTTGCCCTGCGTTTGCTCGCGAATGCCGGTCACGCTTGGCCTGCGCTGTTGGCCGGCTGGGCGGCTCTATTCTTTGGCGTGCACCCGCTTGTCGTCGAACCCGTCGTTTGGGTCGCCGGCCGCGAGGAGCTGCTCGCGCTGGGCTTTTCGCTTGCAAGCGTTCTGTTGCTGCTCGCGGCGGACGCGTCTGCGACAACGCAGAACGAAGATCCCTCTGTGTGGCGCCGGCCCTCGACCCGGCGCGCGCTCGCGGCGCTCAGCTATGCGTTCGCGTGCCTGTCCAATATTGTGGCGGTCATGCTGCCGCTCGCTTTGCTTACGCTGAGCGTGTTCGGAGCGGGCGCGGGGCCGGGCGCGGCGCGCGGCCGCTTGCGGCGCGCGGGGTTGCGGCTCTGGCCGTTTGCTCTAATCGCGACGGCGGCCTTTCTGCTCAAGGTCCTGGCGCCGGCCGCTCGGTCGGCGCTCTATCGATCGATGGCCGCGCTGCAGGTGCCGCTCGGACGGCGCCTGCTCACGGCGGCCAGCAACTACGGCTGGAACGTGCGGAGCGTGCTGGTTCCGATGCGCCTGAGCCTGTGCTACCCGAACGAGCTTGCCGGCGGCATCACGGATCTGCGCGTGTGGCTTGGGCTCGGTCTGTTCGCGGTCACAATCTGGGCGCTGCTCCGGTTGCGGCGCGGCGGCGTGTGTTGGTTTGGCGCGGCATGGTGGCTGTTCTTCCTGGCGCCGAGCGCGCAGGTCGTGCCGCACCACGTGTATCGGGCGGACCGGTTCCTCTATTTCCCGCTGGTCGGCGTGGCGATCGCGGCTGCCGACGGACTGGCGCGGTTGCGCGGACGCGCGAGAGCCGGGCGTGCGGTTCTGCCGGTCGCTTGCGCCGCGCTGCTCGGCTTGCTGGCGGCGGGCGCGCGTCAAGTCGGCGTATGGCGCGACGACCTTGCGCTGTTCACGCGCGCGGTCCGGCTGTATCCTCGCAGCGTGGTGGCGCGCCAGAGCCTGGGCGAGTCGCTTGCGCGGCGCGGCCGCTTTGAGGAATCGATCCCTCACTATCGCGCGGCGCTGCGGCTCGACCCGCGCAGCCCGCTGACCTGGAACAATCTCGGCACGGCGCTGCGGATCCAGGGCGATGCGGACGAAGCCGTGCGCTGTTTCAGGGAGGCGCTTGCGCTGGCGCCGGACGCACCGATGTTGCTGACGAATCTGGGCGGTACGCTTGCGGAGCGGGGCGAGCAGGAGCAGGGCGCGAAGTATATTGCGCGTGCGCTCGCACTGGCGCCGCACGACCCGGCGGCCCACGCGAATATGGCTTTGCTCGCCTACAAGCGCAAAGACTATGCGGCGGCGCTGCGCCACTACGACGCGGCGCTGCGCGGCGCGCCGGGCCGGCCGGATATCCATCGCGGCAAGGCGGAGGCCCTGATGGCGGTCGGCCAGACGGCGCAGGCGGCGCGGCATTTCCAGATGGCGCTGGCCGGGAACCCCGAGGACCTGCATGTCCGGCGCAGGTTCGCGGCTGCGCTGGCGGCGTTGGGCCATGCCTCGGAGGCGCTGGCGCACTACCAGACTCTGGTGCGCGCCGAGCCGCAGTCGGTGCCGGACCTTGTGGGGCTCGGCTCGGCGTATCGGGCGACCGGCAATGTTTCTGCCGCACTGCAGAACTTTTCGCTTGCACTGCGGCTCGATCCGGATTCGGCGGAAGCCCACTATGAGACGGGGCTCGCGTTGGCGCAGTCGGCACGTTTCGAGGAAGCGCTCCCGCACTGGCGCACGGCGTTGCGGATCCGGCCCGCGTATGCGGAGGCGCACGACGGGTTGGGCCGCGCGCTGATTCGGCTCGGTTCCC
>Ga0272441_10013462_pt1 | contig 11759 bp, 8 predicted proteins | sample SSMProp6N_FD_193582 | JGI IMG/M metagenome (GOLD analysis project Ga0272441, IMG submission 193582) | Marine sediment archaeal communities from Little Sippewissett salt marsh, Falmouth, MA, United States - SSM-Prop-6N | ecosystem: Environmental > Aquatic > Marine > Wetlands > Sediment ...
GCCATGGTGACGATTGTTCCGGCATCTCCCTCAAGGGCATCCACTGCCTTGTCCAGGGAAGTGATGATGGCTTTTTTCCCGGGGAAGGTCCTGGCAAAGGATATGGCTGCCATTACCTTGGGCAGCATGCTTCCGGGAGAAAAATGTCCTTCTTCCACGTACTTGATGGCTTCTTTGACCGTCAAATGGCCGAGAGTTTCCTGTTCGGGTTTGCCATAATTGATACAGACCTTTTCAACATCGGTCAGGATCAGAAGGATATCTGCCTGGATATCCTCGGCAAGTTTCTCCGCTGCCAGGTCTTTATCTATTACAGCGGCTACTCCTGTAAGTGAGCCATCCATGTTTTCCACTACCGGTACGCCTCCACCCCCTGATGTGATCACTATGGTGGTGTCCCAGAGTTTCCTTACTGCTGATATTTCTGTTATCTTCACAGGTTTGGGGGAGGGTACCACCCGTCTCCAGCCACGTCCGGCATCTTCCCTCATTACATAGCCCTTTTCCTGTTCAAGAAGACTGGCTTCTTCCTCTTCATAGAAGGGGCCGATCGGCTTGGTGGGATTCTGGAAAGCCGGGTCGTTAATATCTACCACTACCTGGGTGATGAGAGTGACTACGGGAACGTTGCGGTTGCGGTTCCTCAGTGCATCCCGAAGCTTCTGCTGGATCTGGTATCCGATGAACCCCTCACTCATGGCTCCGCAGACATCAAATGGCATGGCGGGTGTCTGGGGGTTCTCCTTCGCAGCTATCTCCTGGGAAAGTACTATTCTGCCAACCTGGGGACCATTTCCATGGACTATGGCCATTTCATATCCCTTACAACTCATATCGGCCAGGTGTTCAGCCGTTTTTTCGATCACGGCAAGCTGTGCTTCTGCTGTAGGGGGTGTGCCTTTCTCCTGAAGGGCGTTTCCCCCAAGGGCTACTACCACTTTTGCCTTCACTTCCATAACTCTTCACTCCTTTTGCAACATTTAGAGTTCCATAAAAATTGTAACTCCAGGGGATGGTGAAGTACACTTCAGAAATAATCCTTCTACCCTATTGGAGGTTTGAATTTTACCAGATAGGAATATCGGTGGAAATATATGGTTCCGGGAAATTCACTTCAGAGTATCCTGAATAAGGTTCAGCCTTTAAGGATGCATGTATCTCCGGAGCTGTTAAAGAATTCCTGTTTACGAAAGGCCTTCTTATATATAACATGGGCCAGGAGGTGGTATCCTGAACCAGTTGGTAGGTGTTCTTCTCGGGGTGACCGCAGCTCTCCTTTGGGGTACTGCAGGACCTTTCATGCGTATGGCTGATTCTTGCGGGATAACGGTGCTTCAGGTGAACCTGGTGCGGTTCATTATCAGTTCTGTTGTTCTGCTGGTGGTGGCGGTTCTTTTCCATCCTGAGGCTATCAGCCCTTCCAGAAGAGAAAGATCCCTTCTTTTTGTACTCGGTGCTTCAGGTATGATCATGAGCGCCCTTGGATTGAATGTGGCTTTTCTCCATATCTCCGTAGGCCTGGCCATGGTTATCTACTATTCTGCACCATGCTTGGTCATGGCAGGTTCCTGGTTCCTTGGGAGGGATAGACCTACCCGCTGGCAGGTATCAGCTTTTTGTATGGCTATTGCTGGAGTATGGATCGCAGTAGGAGGAGCAAGGGCTATGGGTACCCTGGATATGGTCGGGTTGGCAGGTGCCCTGACGGGAGCCATAGGGTATGCCCTGTATATACTCAATGGTCATTACGGAACTGGAAAAACTGCCCCCTTTAGATCCTTTCTGCAGACCTATCTTCTTGCCACAGTCATGCTTTTTGTAATGACTTTTTTACGGAAAGAATTTACAGGCCTGACAGGAATTCCATTTCGAGGCTGGCTGGTGCTTGGGTACCTTGCTTTGGGCACATCCCTGATACCCTTCGGTTTGTTGGCCCTTTCTCTTGGAAGAGTGTCAGGAAGCGTTGCATCCATATCCACCATGGGAGAGGTTCCCTTTTCAATGATGTGGGCCTGGGTGATCTGTTCAGAGATCCCTGAAAAAGCTGCCATTGCGGGTGGGACCCTTGTGATCCTTGCTATAGCCACCCTCTCCCTGGAAAGATCGGAAAGGGTCATTCAAAGAAAAAGAGAATCTCAGACTCCCACCGGAAAGAAAACTCCCGGGTATCTCAGGAAGGAGTAATGCCAACTGGAGATCAGATCTTCTTAAGGAGTTCAGTGCTGTATACAAGCAAAGCCCTCTATTTATACAGAGGGCTTTGCTGATGTATTTACCGGGCACGAATTTAGGATAATATTACTGGTCTTCAGTTATTCTGAACTGTTTCAGGGTCACAGTTTTCAGTATCTGCGGGAGGGAAGAGTTCTCTTTCCACCTGTTTTTCCAGTTCCTCCGCCTTGTCCCGGATCTTTTCCATGTGATGAAGTTCCTCAAGGGTTATCCTCTGTCCATTAAGACATCTGCATTGAAGCTCCAGGTAGGTAGTTGCCTGCTCCGAGGGAAAACCGAGGAAAAGCCAGTTAGCTACAGGGAAAAGTTCGTGAACAGAAAATACCTGGTAATCAGGGTTTTCAAACATATGATCTATCTGTCTCACAAAATTCAGAGGAGGAGTAAGCGCAAGGGTCCTGTTCCCTGTGCCATAACCATACCCCAGTACGAAGCAGAGTTTTTCTTTCTCGGTCAATTCAGACCACCCTTCATAATAGGCAAAATTGCCCTCCTGGGCCATTGCGGCAGAGGAAACAAAGATGGAACCCAGCAGCATGATCATCACGAAGACCAGCATACATTTTTTCATTAAACGACCTCCCGAGGATAGGAATAGCATTATCTCTCTCTTCTGATAATTTGCTGTATTTTATTTTCTCATAACATCTAAAACCTAAAAAGGTAAAAACACGTATTTGCAGGAACATACTTTACCTGGACATTGTGATATTATCTAAACATCCTGTTAGTTCTTCTTGAGATATAAGGGTACTTCATTTACTGGAAAGGGCGAGGATCATGAAAAAAACATCAATGCTAACTGCGATCTTTCTGGTCCCTCTTATTATTTGCGGGCTGATCTTTTCGACCAGTCCGATTTTTGGAGAGGAAGAGACCTCACAACATAAACTGACTTCTGAGGAGATGACAAGGCTCAACCAGCTTGCTCTCGAAATGGATTCAGTATTGGAGATTATACAGGCTGCTATAGAAAGGAATCCGGAATTCAGAGATCCACAACAGTATCCTCAACAGTTGGGAGAACTGATAGTAAGGAGTAAATCCGCTCTCTCCAGTGCTGAGGAAATACTCGAAAAGGCACGGTCATCAGGGCTTAAGGAAGACATGATCAATGGTTTCCTCTCTGCCAGAAATGGATTGGAGGCCCTCCACAGGTATTTCCTGGGGCTTATAGATGGGAAATCAAAGGACGCCCTCTGGGAAGGCTACCTTGATCACATTAAAGAGTACCAAGTCTTCCTGACAGGGGTAGCAGAGACCAGGGCGGTCCTGGCTCTTGAAAAGGGTCTTGTCTTTGACTTTCTTGCAGAGCTTAAGGCAAGAGTAAGTCCTGCTCTGTCTGCCAATGCCGATTTCCTGACCAGGTTAAATTCAGAAGATGAAGAAGGCAAAATATATATCGCTGCCAAAAACGCCTTTGACAGCAACATGAGAATTATACGATCCCTGAGAGACCTGAAGATACCTCTGGATGTATCCGCTAGCATCTACGAGGAACTTATGCAGCTTAGCTCAGATGTAATAGATTACTGCTTAAGCATGAGAAGAGCCACTTCTTTATACCTCAGATTTCTCGATTCCGATAAAGATCCCCTGTTGGCGGAAATGGAATATTTTGTGAAAAAGGCAGAAGAAACAATCAATAGGGTGGAGCAAATGATCAGGACCATAAAGGGAGAATTCTGATAAGTACATGGAGAAGGCCTTATTCTGTTTGAACAAAAAAGGAAGGGGGTTTTCGGACCCACTTCCTTTTTTGTGTAACACCCATAAAACCCTGCAATCTGTTAAACTTGTAATAGAACGATACGTCGGTGTTAAGAAGAGAAGGGTGAACCTCCCGAATGGAAAGAATGGAGGCAAAACTCAGGAAAAGTGTCGAGATCAATATATCTATCCAGGGAAGAGGGGGAAATCTCGTTGAAAGGTCACGAGATCTCCCTCTTCTTGTTTTGGGAGACCTCCACGGTGAAACCGATAGCCTGGACCTGATCCTTGACAGGTTCAGAGAGGTAGAAAAAGTCATTCTTTTCCTTGGTGACTACGTGGACAGGGGAAAAGACAGCCTGGGCCTTTTATCAGTGCTCTTCGAACTTCAGGCCAGGAATCCTGAAGGGGTCATTCTCCTGAGAGGCAATCATGAAGACTGGCGGATGAACCTGCGTTACGGTTTTGCCCGTGAACTTCAGCAAAAAGGCGGGGAAGACCTTTACCCCTTTTTGCTGAAGTGGTATGAGAGCCTTCCGCTGGTTGCAAGAATAGGTGAAGTGCTCGCTCTCCATGGAGGAATTCCTTTCCCTATACCTGAAAATCTGGAAGAGTTACGTAACATTCAATTTCCTGAAGAGGGGGCCATGCATATCCTGTGGAGCGACCCTGAGGATGATATCTACTGCCCGAGAGGTGCAGGGACCCGTTCCTTTAACGACCGGGAACTCGAAGAGTTTCTCGAGCTTGTGGGATGCGAACTTATGCTCCGGGGCCACCAGTATTGCCCGGAAGAGGGCTACAAGATCAATTTCGGTAAATGTATAACCCTTTTTTCAGCTTCCTATGGTAGAGGCTGGCCCAGAAGTGCTTTCTATCTACCTATGGGGCCAATAGAGAAAGACCTGGAATCGTATATCTTCACTTTTTGATCACAAAGGGGAGATAGCAGGAGATGTTCCGTTTTCTGATTTTCAAACGTTTTATAGAACAGCTTCAGAAAAGCAGGGAGCCCTATCCTGAAGAACCTCCAGGGAAAGACCGGACCATATACCAGGAGAGGATCTTCAGCAGGAATGTGACTATTGTGTTTATTCTCCTTGCTCTCGGTTTTCTGTGGCTTGGAGGTGCAATAGGTAATGAACACCAGTTTCCCCTTAAGGGAAGGGATATGCTCATACCCTTTTTCCTGATGGTATTCATAGCTGTTAATTTCAGTTTTCTGAAGGTTAGGATCACTTTCTGGGGCTTATACCTCCGTTACGGGATCCTCCATTATGAAACACCATGGGATAAGGTTTCAAATGTATTTCAGGATCGAGTCCCAAAGGGGAAGTTCATAAGAGGTTGGGGGATAAATGTCAAAACTCTCCAGGGAGGAGGCAACAGGCTGATATATGGCGTGCCGGGGATCCCCTTTGTGGTCTGTTCCATGAAAAAGGGCCTTTTCGCAGAAGTGGCTTTTTCTTCCAGAAGGCTTGAAATTGCGGTTTCTGCAGCAAAAGAGGGGATGCGACGAAGTCAGTCCCTTCAGGAACATGTGATGGTCAAACCTCGAAGCCAGACAACGAGAATTCCAGCCTACAGAGAATCTCCCATTAAAGCCAAAAGTCCCAGTAGTTTTCAAAAAAAATGATCTAAAAGACCTATCAGGGGCAGTCTATATATCCCGACGGCTGAGGCTCCAAGAATGTATTATTAACCCGTGTATTTCTAACTTTTCAGATGTATGATGTATTCTTTTTTTGTATGATTGACAATGTGAACAGCTAAAGTTATGATTTTTATCATTAAATCTGTATTTAAAGAGCCTGTTGAAAATAATGCTATTGGATATTTTTATTTTGGACCTTGATAGTTGGGTTTTCTGAATCTTTTTTCAGTCCTTTTCCGCTTAAGCATCTTGCTATCCAGGAGGTGAGAGTTTACAGGCAATATCTTCAAAACTGTCGTTGTTTTTTCATATCGTACGATAAAGGCAAAGTCACCGAAAGGTGGCGGCGCAAAGCCACGGGTCTAAGGTCCTTTCCAGGGCTATGATGGCCGGGCTGCCGAACCTATTTTTCCTATCTAATAGGGGAGGTGCCTTAACTAATGAACAGAAAACTTTTGTTATTCGGTGTATTGTCTGTTTTTCTTTTCGCTATTCCAGCCATGGCTACCACAGTGTGTCCTGTATCAGATCCCTTTGATCTTGAGGTGGAAGCTCACCTTCAGGTCAGCATTTGGGATGATGGCCGTGTCGAATTCTGGACCCAGACGCCAGATGTATCTCTCACTCCCGTTGCTCCAGAAGGATATGACATCAACTTTGTTGGCCCCGTAAATATGGATTACGCGCAAGTGAAAGCCCTGGACCGTTATAGCCTTGAACGCGCGCCCTGGAATGGTGTAAATGTTACAGGAGCCTGGGAAGAGGTCCCCGGGAATGAAATATGCGTTGAGAACACCATTAACTTTCAAACCAGAGTAAATGAGCTTACCAATTGGCTTTGGAGAGCGTCCGCCCAGGATTATGTGAACGCCGTTTCTTGTGACGAGGGGGCTGTCACAGCGGACATTTCCATCACTTTCCTTGAGTCACCGGATCCTGCCTTCGATGAGGTGTTCACCATATTGGTACCCGGCGATCCTGTCGAGAACAATATCTGTGGTTTCGAGGTGTTCCTGAAGGTGGATTGTGCAAGCTCTTCGGACTATGGGGTATGGTACTTTGAAGATCCGAATTGGGTTCCTTTGGATGTAGAGCTTTTCTCTGATGGAGATAACTGCTATATCACCTTCTTTGACGACAACTTTGACCGGGTATATGGTTTTGGAGAAAAACCGGAATCAACTGTTATTTCGGGTGACATCGCTGATGAGGGTTGCGCTGTATGGACCCTTACCCTTACTCCTGCAGTAGGAGAGAATGATGGTGTTTCCGGCCTGCTTCGGGAAGTTGAGAATCCTTCAGATGATGGAAATGATGAGTTCTATGTCGAGCTGGTCCTTTCGGGAGACATAGAAGCCGCAAACCTCTGTGTTGATTTCTCGGCATGTGAACTCGATGAAGGAGTGGTGGTGGACGGATTCTTCCTGTGGGACGGGACTAACTGGCAGCCGATCCTGGAGATCACTGGTACTGGGTTCTGTGTAGATGTACCAGTATCTTTAGTGGGACCAAACTCTTTCTGGGGTATCGGCGACAGTTCGCTCTTTGCTGCTCCCGGTGACGATGAAGACGACGATGGTCATGGTGGAGGCGGCGGTTGTAACGTAGGCGGATTCTCAGCCGGACTGCTTCTATTAGCACTGCCGTTATTTACTCTATTCAGGAAATAGCATTGATCACCTGGTAATTTGATTAATAGTGTAAGGGCTACCCCGAAAGGGTAGCCCTTTTTCCGTCTTCTCTTGGAGTACAAACAGGATTTTCCTGACAGCTGCCTGGAGGTTTACTCTCAATGTGTTATTCCAGTTTAAGGGGTTTCCCATCGATCCTGTTCAGTTCTCCCGGTTTTCCCTGATCCCACTTAGCTTTCTTCAGTATATGGTGTTGATACAGTTCTCCCGCAGGGAAGGAATAGATATACTATGGATCGCAAAATACAGGTTATCCTGATATCTTTTCTTAGTGACGGACTCATCAAAGGCAGGCCTGGGATCTGAAATATGAGATAAAGGCAAGACCCTGACATTACAGTAGTGAAAGATGATACTTATGACCCAATCTGCATGGTTCATATACATCATAAGAATTCTATAAGATGCAGGATAATGATAAATATAACTTCAACATTTCAGACAAGATACAGGACGATGTTTTAATGCCTTGACATATTAGATAGATTAACTTATGCTTTTTTTGTAATGAAACAGGGATTATCGCATCTTAATATCACCAATGAATGCTCAGTATTTTCGGTTCTCTTTGATCAATTTCTTTCTGCTCAAGTCCTCTTTTCATTCTTTCCCTTTTGGAATTTACCTGAATCACTTTTTCCAGTTCTTTCGCCCTGATGAATATCTGTTGAAATATTTTCTTTAACCCCTGGGTAAATTGCATCTGTTATGAGGGTCCATTGTCGTGTATGGATCCTTGCATATTCCGCTTAAATTCATCCCACGGAAGGGGGGGCTAAGTCGCAAAGATCTGGTTTATATGTACTTGAGTTATTCAGCAGGGAATCGCAGAACGATAAAGGCAATGCCACCGAAAGATGGCGGCGCAAAACCACGGGTCTAAAACCCTTATGTCGAAGGGTCATGACAGCCGGGCTGCCGATCCTGTTTTCGTCAAATAGGGGAGGTGTCAGAGGTGTTGAGAAAAAAGGATATGAAATTTCTTGTTTATTTGATCGCCAGTTTTATGGCGATAAACATTTTTGCCCTGGCTGCTGAAACAGCTGAAATGAATTATTTCTACTCTTTTGAAAGTGGACTTGAGATTGTGGTCAGCGCAGATCTTGTCGGACCAGAAGCAGGAATGAAGCCATCGGTTGACTGGGTCGAATGTGCGAATCCTTCAGACGGGTTTGCCCTGAACTGGACGAACTTTGGAGACAACTGGGATATCCATGGCGTAAAGGTCTCTGCAACAAATGGCGGAGATCTCTATGTTTACGAGCAGGGATGGGAAGAGACAGATAATCCATTGATCTTAAGTGAAAAACCGGGGAAATGTTTTAAGACAATTGGAGCCTTACCCGGAGGATATAGAAATCCTTCAGTGTGTGGCTGGACTGTCGAAATTGTTTCATGTGATTCCGGTGACTTGCCCGAACTCGGCATTATGCCCATGGATAACCTGTGTAAAGAGGATTTCTGGGTTTTCGGTGTTGAGGTAAATAACTGTTCAAATCTCTGTTCCATGGATCTGTCCTTCACTCTCGACTGTGAAATATGCGGGGAAGAAGACTATGAACTCTGGGAACTTATCTCGCAGGATAGTGAGGCCTGCAACTGGGAAATCCTCAATGCCGATTTTGTAAAAGAGCCGGTTTATGCTGGTGGTTCATGCATCATTGGTTATGAATGCTATCTTGCCTGGGAAACTGTCAGTGGGGATGCGGACTTTTCTGAGCTGGCGGGAAGGACCTTTGGAATAGGTTCCTCATCACCCTCTTACATTCTTCCAGAGCCTGGAGTTACGAACAGTGGCGAGATCGATGGTCTTGGGGACTGGATCCTCTATCTTGGCAGGTGTGAGGTTCAGGGAGGCTCAGTAATGGGATCCTTCCAGATGGCTGACAAGCCGAATGACGGACTTCCAGTGGGGGATGCCTTCTATTTCAACGTGGATCTTGAGAATTCGGGGAATATCTGCGAAGTAGACCTCTACCTGTATCTACAAGAGTGCGATCTTGACAAGGGAGTCTGGGAGTTTACTGGTGGTTCGTGGGAAAAGATAGCAGATCATCAATGGGAAGTGGCAGGAGCTTTACCCTGGCGAATAGAGGATACGGATTATGAATGCAGGCTTCACCTTTTTTATCCTCCACCAGGGCAGGAAACGGATATTCCTTTCGGGGATGACCATGACGATCCGGTCTTTGGTGTAGGGAGGGATGATTATTTCCAGCCGGGTGGTGCCCCTCAGGAGACCGGTGAAGAAGTGGACGACCTGATGAACGGTAGTTGTCATGTCGGGCACTATAACCTGGTTTCACTTCTGCTCTTTCTGCCATTGTTGACACTTTTCAGGAAGTTCTGATGATGTTGTGACATTCCCCAGGGTGGGGGAAATATCCCCTTGCCCTGGGGAAATCAGGTTGAACATGCCTGTCCCAGCCTCAGGCAGGGTTCTTTTATCTTGGTCCGTGCTAATAACTCACGAGAGCTCTCTAACAAGATGAGTCTTAAGAACTATTGGTTTTAGTCTAATAACCCTATATCCATCACAAGAAATCGATGATAATTTACTAAAGGGAAGCTTTATCTTAATATACATAAGAACAGATAACGTTATAAGCACTTGACAGATGAAAATTCTTAATCTAATATCTGTGTTAAAGAGTCAACTATTGACCGTCCGAAACTGGAACTTGCCGTTATAATTTTGCTTACTCTTGCGTAACTGCTTCATAACCTCATTAACCGGCTTTTCTTCTTCCTTACCCGCAGTTAAGGTTTTCCTTCTTCGTGGTTCAGATTCTGTGATTAATGTTCATTTATGATCTTCATCTCCTGGCAGATGATGTACTTGCCAATTACCTGGTCTTCAGACTTTTTCAAGATCAGTTTTAGTTTCCGCTTAAATATCTGCCAATGGAAGGAGGGGGTAGAGACAAGCAGAAGCCCATAAATGCGCTGATCAAATGGGGAAAATGGAACGATAAAGGCAAAGCCACCGAAAGGTGGCGGCGCAAAGCTACGGGTCTAAGACTTGAAGAGTTGAGAGTTATGACGGCCGGGCTGCCGAACCCGAAAGTACAGAAAATCATTTTTGGGGGAGGTATTAATGGTTATGAAGAAGCTTATTTGTATACTCCTGGCATTTTCTATGGTCTTTGTCATAGGTGGTATGGCCCTCGCCGAAGAGCTTGAACCCGAAGTGATAGAGACAAAGGAATATGTCAGGGATGAAGTGAAGGGTGGATATTGTTATGGGTACAGGCACTATACTCAAATTCCTGCTGAATTTACGATAACCTTCAAGGCCAATGAAGGGGATTGTGACGAGTGGCCAGAATCATCGCAGGTGTACCTGTATTTCCGTGACTGGTGTGAAGATGATGGTGACTGTGTTTGTTACGAATTCTACGATGACGGTTGCGATGGTAGTAATGAAGTGATCAACCTGGCGATTCCAAATGATCATGAAATTACAGTCGAGTCCATAGTAATTGATGACACTGGTGCCGAGATCCTCTGGGGAGACTGGGATGGATGCGGAACCTGGGTCCATCTTTCGGATACCACTTTCTTGCCAGATGGAAATACGAGGCCCACTTTGGAGTACATCGTTGAGAATGATGAAAATCTCGATCTTCTTATCCGGGATCGCTGGTACAACTGGAACGTAGGTGTCTGTGACGACTGCGAACCCGGCGATGTGGTCCTCTGGGAGGTCTGTGACCCCTGTTGCTGTGATTGGGAAGATGCAGGACTGGCCGGAGCGGGTTTCTTCACGATGGACCTCTGCAACTGCAACAATATCGACTCCATAGAGCTGGAGATCCTTCTTGATCCCTGTGAGGGTGGTTTGGATGCTGCATGTTGCGCGGATGAGGATTGTGGCGTAGGCTGTCCATGCGACCCCTGCGATAGCGACAGGTGGTACGGGATCTGGAAATATGTGGAGTACGAGGGATGTGAACCTTACTGTGGATTTGAGCCTATCCCCAGTGAACTGGTAACAGATCCTGTAACCGTACCATGTGGTGAGGATTACGAGAAATGTTCAATTCAATTCTCTTTCACAGGAGAATGTGGGGATGATAGTTGCGAGCCCTGCACTGAAGGAGATCTTTGTGTCCTCGAAGATGATACTTTTGTTGCTGCCTACAAGGAGCCTGTCTACTGGGATGTGAACCTCGATAATGGTGCCAAGGTGGAGACCAAGACCTGGGCTTGTGACCTTTGCGAGACGGCGAGTATTGAGCTTACCGTTGTTGACCCATGTGACCCCTGCGCTGGCCCTGAACCTTGCGATCCCTGTGAGACCGAGGGTTTGGAAGCTCAGGCTATACCAGAGGTAGTGTCTATCGATCAGGCTCTTTTCGTGAAATTTAATGCAGCTGAATTCCCGGATGAAGAGGTCTGCAGGCTCGAGGTATGTTTCTATCTACCGGAGTGTGATGAAGACTTCGGGTTCTTCCTGGAAAATGGCGATT
>Ga0272441_10013463_pt1 | contig 11759 bp, 8 predicted proteins | sample SSMProp6N_FD_193582 | JGI IMG/M metagenome (GOLD analysis project Ga0272441, IMG submission 193582) | Marine sediment archaeal communities from Little Sippewissett salt marsh, Falmouth, MA, United States - SSM-Prop-6N | ecosystem: Environmental > Aquatic > Marine > Wetlands > Sediment ...
AATTGAAAAAGTAGGTCAGATGGGTTATACTTTTGTAGAGGCTGCCGGTTACGGCCGCGGTAAATTCTATAATATGGAACCAGCAGACTTCAAGGCGCTTTGTGAGGAGAACGGACTCGGCTTCCTGAGTTCACATACAGGAATTGCGCTTCCCGATTCAGCTAACTGGGATAGAGCCATGGAATGGTGGGATGTATGTATTGATGCCCATGCTGCTGCAGGTGTGAAATATATTGTACAGCCTTTTATGGGAGAAGATGCTTACGGTACCCTCGATACATTAAAACTATATTGCGATTATTTCAATACCGTGGGGGAAAAATGTAATGCTAAAGGAATTCGTTTCGGCTATCATAATCATGATGCGGAGTTCTCTACAGAGCTTGACGGGCAGATAATCTATGACTTTATGTTGAATAATACCGATCCTGAAAAGGTAATGTTTCAGCTTGACCTCTACTGGTGTGTTGTGGGAGGTGCAGATCCTGTCGAATATTTCAATGCATATCCCGGCAGGTTCGAATTGTGGCATATCAAGGATAAAGAAGAAGTTGGTGCCAGCGGCATGATGGATTTTGAAGCTATCTGGGCAGCGGCTGAAGTGTCGGGCATGAAGTATGGTATTGTGGAGGTTGAAGAATATAACTACGACCAGTTTACAAGCTGCAAGATGAGCTATGACTACCTTAACGAGGCTGATTTTGTGGTGATGCCCGAATAAATGAACTCAAGGTAATTAAACCTGATTTATCAATTTGTTATCCCTGATAAAATATTCTGGTCACTACTTAATTGTGGTGACCAGTTTTTGATTTAAACCGGAATAATAATTGTATAATAATATTATTACCATGAAAAGAATACTGCTGCTATTCGTTGTTGCTTTTATATCACAGGCCCTCTGTTCACAGCGTTTTATAAATACGGGCATTAAGGTACCTGTTGTGCCGGACGAAAAAATTACAATTTTTTTTGACAGACCTGTCAGGCAATGGGACGGATTTGGTATCAACTATGTTGAAGCCTGTCAGACACATGATTACAGTAAGTTTAAACAGGATTACAGCGGGTTCAGTTTTGCCACACCGGAAACCAGGGAGCTTATTATGGAATTGATTTTTGGTGAAGATGGTCTTAGACCGGCTCTTACAAAAATGTTCCTGGATCCTTTCCATGAAGGAATGACACGATCGGGCAATGATAATGATGATCCGATGAAGATAAATATGGACAAATTTGACCATATGACATCAACAGCATGGATGCGCTATTTTAACCGTGAAGGTCTTAAAATGATGAAACAGTGGGGAGGTTCCCTTACCGGAATAGTAACACTCTACGGATCTCCCCCCTGGATGACCAGTCAAAAGTATATCCTGGGCAGGGACCTCGATCCGGCTGAAAAATACGAGCTGGCAGAATATCTTGTATCATGGGCAAAATACCTGACAGATGAAGAAGGGATTCCAATCAGGTATGTATCTCTACACAACGAAGGAGATGCATACTATCGCTGGCCGCGCGACGGCAGCAACCCGGGTGAAGATCACAGGGATTATAATATGTTCTGGCCCCCGGAACAGGTGACAGACATGATTAAGGTTGTCCGCAAAGTGCTGGATGCCAATAATATGGATGATGTATATGTGACACCCGGCGAAACACAAACATGGTACAGGTTTGATATGTGGGGATATGCCGATGCGATAGTAAGCGACAAGCAATCCCTTGATGCTCTCGGTCTTATAACAAGTCATAGTTTTGCAGTGCTGGATATTCCGAATTCGGTTTATTACGGAGATTACAGAAGTATAGGACAGGACATGATACAGAGTAAAAGACCCGAACTGAAGGTGTGGGTAACTTCACGTCCTTGGACTGACGGAATTGTCTTTCTGGACAATATACGGCGTGATATTTATGAATCAAAGGCAAATGGAGTGATACCATGGGCACTTATTTCAGGTGCAAAACAATGGCTGGATTCGGATGGGTCATATACCGACGGATCAATGGATAAAGCATTCCTGATAAAAGAAGACGGATCTCTTGTAGTCCACGATCAATATTATTTTTATAAGCAGGTAACACGTGCCGGCCAGCCGGGAATGAATGTGGTCCGTATAAACAGCTTCGATCCTTCAATAGGGGCTATTGCCTTTGCATCGAATAACTCAGGACATACCGATTCTTTCGTCATAATAAACAAATCAGATGAAGAAAAGGAAATTGAGATCAGGATCGAGGGAACAAACCTTACAGGATTCAGGGCATACAGAACTTCAGAAAAAGAAAAGTACAGGAATACAGGCCTGTATAAAACAGATGAAAATGATATCATATCGTATAGTGCTCCATCCGGCTCGGTCACAACATTTTTTGCAGAATAATACTTCCCGGATTAATTTTATGAGATAAATAAACCGTTATTAACGAAAATCAAGAATATGGTAATAAAGAAAAATATAAGGTTTTTTGTTGCTGTAATACCCTTTATATGCATGACACTGCCTTTATTTACCCAGTACCCTGTTTTTAAAGGTTGTCCTGCCGAGATTGACTTCTCAAGACATTTACGTGATTGGGACGGTTTTGGATTTAATTATGTTGAAACAGCCCAGACCATTGATTATACAAAAGATGCAAAAGATTACGGAGGGTTCAGCATAATGACGGAACAAACCAGGAAAGAAATCATTGACCTGATCTTTGGTAATGAAGGGCTGAAGCCGGGATTGATAAAAATGTTTCTCGATCCCTTTCACCAGCATGTGCCCGGAGGAGAATATGACCATGCAACATCTACATCAAATATGCGTATGTTTGTTAAAAGGGGATTGGAAAAAACACGTGAAAGGGGAGGAGACCTGAAGATCATAACCACACTATATGGTCCCCCTGCTTATATGACCCTGCAAAAAGCTATGAGAGGCCGTGATCTGGATCCGGATCATAAGGAAGACCTTGCCAGTTATCTGATTGACTGGGTGAAATATCTCAGAGATGTGGAAAAACTTCCTGTAAAATATATTTCACTGCATAATGAGGGTGAAGACTGGGAGAGATGGTCATGGGACGGTAAAGAAGGTAATATCGGAGAAGGCCATGATTATAATATGTACTGGCCGCCCTCACAGATTTGTGAGTTTCTGGGAATGATGCAGCCAATGCTCAATGAAAAAGGATTGAAGGATATTTCGGTTACCAATGGTGAACCTACGAACTGGTACCGGTTCAGCTTCTGGGGTTATTCCGATGCCATCTCAAAAGACCGGGCTGCATTGGATAATCTTGGGATTATCACTTCACATGGTTTTTATAACGGCAGTTATGAAAACAGGTGGTACGGAAGCCATACAAATACAGGTATAGCACAACTGCGTACCTTACGTCCTGAGCTTCATGCATGGGTGACATCAACCTCCTGGAGCAAAATGGATTCACGTTTTGTCAAAGAGATATGGGGTAATATTTACGAAGCACAGGTAAATGGCCTGATACCATGGGCAGGTATACAACGGCCCCCTCTCTGGGTCGGAGGAGATCCCAACCCCGGATGTGCAATAATAGTAAATGAAGACGGATCATACGATATTCAGCCCGGCTATTATTACTACAAACAGGTGTCACGTGCAGGTCAGCCCGGGATGGCAGTGGCATATACCATGTCAATGGACAGTGAATTACCGGTTATCGCATTCTCAGGCAATAAAACAGGGAACAGCGACTCTTTTATTATAGTAAATACAAACCTGACAAAAAAGAAGCCAATAGTCATTACCATCAAAGGAACTGATTCCGAAAGGTTCAAAGCATTCAGAACATCTTCGGATGAAAATTATACTGACATAGGCGAGTACGAATTAACTGACGGCTCGTTATCATATACAGCACCAGTCAATTCTGTAACTACATTCTTTGCAGTCGAGTAGAATATGATATATTTTTATAATTTTATTCTTTTCAAATATATATGTCATGAAGATAAAAATACTCATTCCGGTTCTGGTATCCCTCATACTTGCTGGCTGCCAGGATAAATTCTATTCTGTAGAAGATTTTTCCTCTGTTAAAAAGATCGATTCACATATTCATATCGGAAGTGATGACGGGGTATTTGAAGAACAGGCTGCTGACGATAATTTCATTCTGATTACCCTTAATGTCGACCATGGTGATTCAGCAAATCTCCGCAGGCAATTTAACCTGGCTTCTCTCTCGGCTCAGAAGTATCCCGGAAAAGTTTTCTTCGGTCCCTCCTTCCTTTTTGATACAACAGGCTGGAGAACCGATGAATGGAGTAGTAAGGTAATATCGCAACTGGAAGAAGACCTGTCTGCTCCCGGAGTAATAACGGTGAAGATATGGAAGAACATCGGTATGACTCTGCGTGACAGGGAAGGCAATTTTATCATGGTCGATGATCCGGGATTGCAACCGGTAATCGATTTTATTAAAGGTAAAGGATTTCCGATTACAGGACACCTGGGAGAGCCGCGAAACTGCTGGCTGCCTCTTGATGAGATGACAGTTAGCAGCGACAGTGGCTATTTTGCAGCACACCCGCAATACCATATGTATATTCATCCTGAATATCCATCCTACGAGGATCAGATAAGAGCACGCGATAATATGCTTGAGGCAAATCCCGACCTCACATTCATAGGCTGTCACCTGGGAAGCCTGGAATGGAATGTCGATTCCCTCGCTGACAGGCTTGATAAATATCCCAATATGGCAGTCGATATGTCGGCAAGGATATGTCACCTCCAATACCAGACAGTTGATGAACGGGAAAAAGTACGTGATTTCTGTATCAAATACCACGACAGACTGCTGTATGGTACAGATGTGGGATATGGAGGCGGCGGAAATCCTGACGGGTTCAGAAAACGTATACATGAGACATGGCTTGACGACTGGAAATATTTTACTACCGATGAAGAAATGACCTCAGAATTGTTTAAAGGAAAATTCAAAGGATTAAAACTGCCTGCAGAGGTGATAGATAAGTTCTATTATGATAATGCAGTTAAATGGTATAAACTGCCGGTAAACAACCCGGGAAATTTATAGACTCATTTTCACGGACAATTAACCGGCATGGTGCAGTGCAGGACTATAAAAGACCCATGACATGAAAAGAATAGTAGTAACAGGAGCAGGAGGATTTATTGCAGGCCATCTTGTTAAAGAGCTTATCAGTCAGGGGCACAGCGTAAGAGCAGTCGATATCAAACAATTGGATGACTGGTACCAGCTTGCAGATGAAGCAGAGAATCTGGTTCTGGATCTGCGTCTAAGGGAAAACTGCTTTAAGGCAGTGAAGGACTATGATGAGGTATTTAACCTGGCTGCCGACATGGGGGGGATGGGTTTTATTGAGAATAATAAGGCTGCCTGTATGATAAGCGTCCTGATCAATACACATCTCCTTATTGCATCATCTGAATACGGAATAGAAAGGTTCTTTTATTCGTCATCGGCATGTGTTTACAATGGTGATAAACAGACCAATCCTGACAACCAGGGTCTGAAGGAATCTGATGCCTACCCTGCACTTGCAGAGGATGGTTACGGATGGGAAAAACTTTTCAGTGAGCGTATGTGCAGGCACTTCAGCGAGGATTTTGGTCTAACGACAAGAGTAGCGAGATTTCATAATGTCTATGGACCTTTCGGTACATACGATGGTGGCAGGGAAAAAGCTCCGGCAGCGATATGCCGAAAAGTAATTCAGGCAGGTATCTCAGGTAAAAATAAGATTGTGATCTGGGGAGACGGTAATCAGACAAGGAGTTTTATGTATATTGACGATTGCATAAAAGGTATTCTGGATATTATGTACAGTAATATTAACGAACCGATCAATCTGGGAAGCAGCGAAATGGTTTCAATTAACGAACTTGTTGATATTGTTGAAGATATTGCAGGTTATAAACTGGAAAGAAAATATGATCTGAATGCGCCGAAAGGTGTCAGGGGAAGAAACAGCGATAATACACTCATAAAGCAATATCTTGGATGGGAACCTTCCATACCGCTCAGGAAAGGCATGAAGAAGACATACGACTGGATCTGGGAACAGATTGTTAACGAGCAGGACAATATGAAGAAAGACAGATTCAACAAATAACCTCTTCGTTATATGAAGGTTAAAAAAGTACTTGTCAGCGGATGTTATGACCTCCTTCATGGCGGGCATATAGCTTTTTTAAAAACAGCAGCATCTTATGGCGAATTATATGTCAGTATCGGCAGAGATGAGAACCTCCTTTCCTTGAAAGACAAGAAGCCCTTCTTCTCTGAAGAGGAGCGGCTATACATTGTAAAATCGATAAGATATGTTCATGATGCTTTCCTGGCTTCGGGAATGGGCATACTCGACTTTGAACCGGACATGAAGAGGTTAAAACCCGATATTTTTATTGTTAACCAGGACGGACATACTCCGGATAAAAAGATCCTTTGTAAAGAACTTGGTATACAATATCTTGTTCTTGAACGTATTCCGGAGGCGGGATTGCCGGAAAGGTCGAGTTCGGGAATAAAAAGAGAAATGAGATTCCCTTACAGATTATGTCTTGCCGGAGGCTGGATCGATCAGCCCTGGGTGTCAAAGATCCACCCCGGTTCTGTGGTGGTGGCCCAGATATGGCCTACAATGGATTTCAACGACCGGTCAGGCTTGGCAACAAGCTCAAGGAATATCGGAATAAAGTTATGGGGAGACAATTACCCCGCCGGAGACCATAAGGAAAATGCCAGGCTGCTTTTCGGAGCAGAGAATCCACCCGGGAAACACTATATCTCAGGTTCTCAGGATCAGATCGGTTTACTATATCCCGGAATTAACAGGTTGTATTACAGTGGTGTATACTGGCCGGAAAAGATCGAATCAGCGAAAGACAAAGAGACATGTGAATGGCTGTCGGAAGTCATTCATCTTATCCCGCTTAAGCCACGTCCTCATGGATATGATCCCCTCAAGATCATGAATTTGAAAAAATCCCTGATAAAGGAACTCGGCGATGCGGGAGACAGATGCTGGGAGTCTGTTCTTAAAAAAGATATTAAAGGACTCGGAAAATCCATGACTGATACTTTATTATCGTGGAAAAAGATCCTTCCGCTTACAGTTCCGGACTGGGTTATGAATGAGCTTGAAACAAAATATTTTCCTGATTATCCCGGTGCGATTACATCAGGAAGCGGCGGAGGATATGTGATGGTAGCATCTGAAAAACCAATTGAAGGTGCTGTTAAAATAAAGGTGAGGTATTGAACCGGTGGCCGATGACAGATAAAAGATAAAAGATAAAAGATAAAGGTAAAATAACTATGAAAACCAATCGATTATTCATTTCAGTACTGGCATTTTTTGTAATTACAGCATTTGTCATGTCCTGTAAGAACAAACAGGCAAAACAGGAACAAACCCTGTTTACTCATTCATTTAAACCGGAGCTTGAATCCTTTAAGGAATACAGTTATCCGGATTGGTTCCGTGATGCCAAATTCGGCATCTGGGCGCACTGGGGTCCACAGGCAGTACCACGCCAGGGAGACTGGTATGCCAGAAAGATGTACGAATCTGACATTGTTGACAGGCGAACAAATGAACCAACAGGAAAGTCAAGCAGGGAATATCTCTACCACATAGAGCACTATGGCCATCCTTCACAATTCGGATATAAGGATATAATTCCGCTCTGGAAAGCTGAAAAATGGGATGCTGAACAGCTGATGGCCCTTTACAAAAGAGTGGGAGCAAAGTACTTTGTCAGCATGGCAACACATCATGACAATTTCTTCCTTTGGGACTCGAAGATACACAGATGGAATTCTGTAAAAATGGGTCCGATGAAAGATGTTGTGGGACTCTGGCAGCAAGCAGCAATAAAGGAGGGTCTCCGTTTTGGTGTGTCTGAACATCTTGGTGCAAGTTACACCTGGTTTCAACCAAGCCATGGCGCTGATAAGAGCGGATCCATGAAGGGAGTACCTTATGACGGAGCCAATCCTGAGTACCAGGACCTTTACCACCCGCCAACTGCACCGGACGATTATCAGTGGCTGACAAAAGATTCTGCAAACCAGCAAAACTGGCTGGCATCTATTACCGAACTCATTGATATGTATCATCCCGATCTCCTTTATTCCGACGGAGAACTGCCTTTCGGAGAAGTAGGAAGAACAATGCTGGCCCATTATTATAACCAGGATATCATAAAGAACGGGGGTAGGCTTGAAGCTGTATACACCTGCAAACACCTTGTTTCAGAGGGAAGATGGGTAATGGATATTGAAAGGGGCGCTATGGATTCTATCAGCGTTGATCCCTGGCAGACGGATACATCTATTGGCGATTGGTATTATCGTACCGGACAGAAATATATGACCGGAACTGAAGTTATACAGATGCTTGTGGATATTGTAAGTAAAAATGGCAATCTTCTGCTAAATGTTGTACAAACACCTGAGGGTGATCTTGAACCTGATGTCCTGGCAATCCTGGAAGAGATTGCTGCGTGGACGTCGGTAAACGGAGAAGGCATTTATGGTACACGTCCCTGGAAAGTGTATGGCGAAGGACCCTCAATGAAAAAGCAGGAAAAGGGAACATTCGGGGGTGTCAGAGATGTCAGACCATACGAGCCTTCAGACATTCGTTTTACCTCAAAAGGAAAAACGCTCTATGCATTCTGCATGGTATATCCGGCCGAGGATATTAAAATATATTCGCTCGGAAAAAACTCAGCACTGGTTAACACAAAAGTAAAATTTGTTTCCATGTTAGGAAGCGATGAGAAGCTTGAATGGAAACAGCAAGAAGATGCCCTGGTCATAAGTAAGTCTGCAAAACTTCCGAAATGGCAGGTACCGGGATTTAAAATAGAATTTTAAAATGGAAAACACAAAAAACTCACGCCGCAGCTTTAATTGTTTTATCATGTTTCCAGGTGTAATAAGATGATAACTATCTCGGTTTCAATAATAATTCTTCTGGCTGGCTATTTTCTTTATTCAAAGATTATCGAGAGAATTGCAGGGGCTGATGCAGCCAAGGAAACCCCAGCATTCCGGATGAAAGACGGTGTGGATTATGTTCCCCTGCCCTGGTGGAGGGTATTCCTCATACAGTTCCTTAATATAGCAGGACTTGGTCCTATTTTCGGTGCTCTTGCCGGAGCAATGTGGGGACCTGTGGCATTCTTATGGATAGTACTCGGATCGGTTTTTGCCGGTGCCGTTCATGACTATTTTTCAGGTATGCTTTCGATAAAACATAACGGCCTGAGCATTACAGAAATAGTCGGAATATATCTGGGTACGGGAACAAAACAGTTCATGAGGGGGTTTACTGTTATATTGATGGTTCTTGTGGGGGCCGTTTTTATATTGGGACCAGCCGGAATTCTTGCAGGGCTGACCCCGGACTCACTTACAAATACATTCTGGGTATGGGTAGTATTCATTTATTACATATTTGCTACAATGCTTCCCGTCGACAAGATAATCGGCAGAATATACCCGGTATTCGGATTTGCACTTATATTTATGGCATTAAGCCTGATAACTGTCCTTATAGTGAAAGGATATAAACTACCTGAACTGACTTTTGATTCTTTTATAAACCAGCATTCCACACCGGCCTCCTTCCCCGTATTCCCTATGATGTTCATCACCATAGCCTGTGGCGCAATCTCCGGTTTTCATTCAACACAATCGCCCCTCATGGCACGGTGTATCACAAATGAAAAACTCGGACGGAGGATCTTTTACGGGGCAATGATATCAGAATCCATTGTGGCAATGATATGGGCTGCTATCGGTATGAGCTTCTATGGAGGTGTAAGGGAATTGAACGATATTATGAATGCAAACCAGGGAAATGCAGCCGTTATTGTAAATGAAGTATCAAACTCTCTCCTGGGTAAGACAGGAGCAATACTTGCCCTGCTGGGTGTTGTAGCAGCTCCAATAACATCGGGCGATACGGCCTTCAGAAGTGCCAGGCTTATTGTAGCCGATTTTCTGAAATTCAATCAGGGACCTGTGAAGAACAGACTCCTGGTAAGTATACCACTGTTCGTAACAGGATTCCTGATCACTTTAATCGATTTCGATGTGATATGGCGCTATTTTGCATGGTCGAACCAGACCCTCGCCATGATAGTACTTTGGGCAATAAGTGTTTATCTCTTACGCGATGGTAAAATATACTGGATCACCCTGGTGCCGGCAGTTTTTATGACCGCTGTGACTACTACCTATCTGGCAATAGCCCCTGAGGGATTTTCGCTTCCAAAGACTATTGCCTATATCATCGGATCAGTGTGTGCCCTGGTATCTTTAGTCTGGTTTATGTGGTATGCAATTATATATTTGAAAAATAAATCAATCCGTAAATAATTAATTATGACAATGGAAAACAGAAGAAGCTTTATCAGAAAATCAGCATTTGGCAGTCTTGCTGCTTTAAGCATTCCGGAAATAATCTCAGCTGCTGTTCCCGCAAAAATCGCTAATAAGTTACAATTATTAAAGGATCAGATTATTCTTTTTCAGGGTGATTCTATTACCGATTCAGGAAGGAACAAGGAAAGGGATGGTTTTAACAATGCATGGGTTCTCGGTAACGGATATCCTTACCTGGCAGCTGCAAAGATGCTTCACGATTATGCCGGACTAAACCTCAGCATCTATAATAAGGGCATATCAGGCAATAAAGTATTCCAGCTAGCAGAACGCTGGGATAAGGATTGTCTTGATATAAAACCCGATTTGTTAAGTATCCTGATAGGGGTAAATGATATCTGGCACAAGCTGGATGGTAACTATGACGGTACAGTAGAGGTATACCGGAAAGACTATATTGCGCTTCTCGAAAGGACAAAAGATGCCCTTCCCGATGTTAAACTTATTATCTGTGAGCCTTTTGCCGTTAAAGGAGTGAGGGCTGTGGATGACAGCTGGTACCCTGAGTTTTATGATTACCAGGCTGCTGCAAAAGAAATAGCTTCGCAGTTTGATGCCACATTCATACCTTATCAGAGTATATATGATGAAGCACAGAACCATGCTCCGGGATCATACTGGACCTTTGATGGGGTACATCCATCACTTGCAGGTGCCCAGCTTATGGCTGAAGCATGGCTTTCAGTAATCGCTTAAATAAAATATTATGTTATACAGGTTTTTTATAACGATACTCTTATTATTAGTCTCTGTAATTTCTTCAGGACAGACAACAATTACCGGGTTATTGTATTCCGATCACAAACCGGTTTCAATAACATTTGACGAAGGCAGGATAACAGCAATAGAAAGAATTGAGAGACTGTCTGAGGGGAGAAACGACATCTATATTGCACCGGGTCTGATAGATAACCAGGTAAACGGTTTTGCCGGGGTATCATTCACTTTCGGCGGTATCGAACTTAATTCGGAGGATGTAAAAAAAGCTACCCGTGAATTATGGAAAACAGGTGTGACAACATATCTCCCCACACTTACAACAAACAGCTATGATCTCCTTAAAAGGAATTTTACAGTTCTCAATAGTGTTATTGATGATCCCTCATTGCTTGGCTCTATAGCCGGTTTTCATCTTGAGGGTCCTTATATCTCACCTGTTGACGGATACAGGGGTGCACATCCGCTGAGACATGTCAGGAAACCTGACCGGGATGAATTCATTTCACTTTATGAAGCTTCAGGAAATAATATCCTGCAGGTTACACTTGCTCCGGAGA
>Ga0272441_10013464_pt1 | contig 11758 bp, 11 predicted proteins | sample SSMProp6N_FD_193582 | JGI IMG/M metagenome (GOLD analysis project Ga0272441, IMG submission 193582) | Marine sediment archaeal communities from Little Sippewissett salt marsh, Falmouth, MA, United States - SSM-Prop-6N | ecosystem: Environmental > Aquatic > Marine > Wetlands > Sediment ...
ACCCATACGTCGACAACCGGGCCACGATGCCTGAGAGCGCGATCCCGTTCGCGGCCAGCGCCACGAGCAGGAGCGCGAGGATCATCGCATCCCACAGGCCGGCTGGCTCCTCGGCGTCGCGGGCGCCCATGGTGTACAGGGCCAGTCCCAGCACCAGCGCCAGGAGGAGATCGAACCAGATGAGCAGCTCCCTGTCCTGGGAGGGAGTACGTCCCGTCACGATTATGGCCACGATGAGGCCCACCAACACGGCCAGGAACAGCGGCGCGAAGATCCTCGCGAGAACCGGTGCTATGCTCTCGATGAGGCCCTTCTTCCTTTCCACCAGGTAGGAAGCCACGACGAGGACGCCGCATAGGCCGAAGAGAGCCGCCCAGTTCACCACGAAGGCGTCGATCGCGATGCCGACGAAGCCGAACATGGTCTGTGCGACGACGATGAGCACCAGGCCTCCCAGCCCTATCAGCACGGAGTAGATGAAGACCTCACCGGCGAAGCGGACGAAATCCAGCCGAACGCCCGACCTGCGCCAGCCCGGCCCCCCGTAGAGCACCCCCAGGAAGAGCAGCAGCGCGATGGGCAGATGCACGGCGATGAGCCCCGCGGTGTGGTGCGGGGCGCGGGAGGGGTAGAGGTTGACCAGAAGCGCGCCCGCCGCGAACGCCGCTGCGGCGACTAGAACGAACGGAAGCGAGAGCGAGCGCTTCCAGATCAGGTATATCGCCACCGAGGGAAGCGAGAACAGCGCGGCGTTCTTCAGGTACAAAAGGGTATGGAGCTCGACGCTTCCATACCCGAAGAGGGCAGGGATCTTGCCCAGCAAGCCGGCCAGAAACGCAAGACCCACGACAATGCCGACCTCCACCCGCTGTCGGCGTCGAGCGCTCTCGTCGGGCGCGGGCACCAGGAGCTGCCGCCAGACGCTTTCCGTGGAGATCTTGGCGTACTCGTGACTCAGAGCCTGGGCGTCCCCCATCCTGCGAATGGAGACCAGAAACGCCTCCTCCGTGCTGACACCCCGGCCGGTGAGATCATCCACGCTGTCCCTCAGGTGGGACTCCAGCTCTTCCAGGTCCTGTGCCCCCACCGTGCCGGTGGCCCGCAGGTGGTCTCGCCACTTGCGGATCTGCGATTCCAGCTCAAACATGGCCCTCCCCCGTCTCATCCGAATCGGTCAGCCGCCGCAGGGCACTGTGCACCACGGCCCACTGCTCCTTCTGTCGCTCCAGCTCCTCCACCCCCCGTCCGTGAGGTGGTAGTACTTGCGTTTTCGCCCCGTTTCCGCGGTCTGCCAGTAGGAGAGGAGCAGCCCCGCGGCTTCCAGCCGGTGGAGCACCGGGTAGAGCATGCCGTCCGTCCACGTAAGGCGGTCCTCGGAGACCTCCCGCACCTTCTGGATGATGGCGTAGCCGTAGCTGTCGGCCCGGCGGAGAATGGCCAGCACGATGGGTGTCGCGGAGGCCGCGACCAGGTCCTTGGGAATAGTCATCGGTTCGGCACCTCGCCAGCAGGGTCCGGGGCTGCGGAGTGCACCGGCACCGTGCACTGCGTTCGCTCACTCAGAACGGACATGGAGATCTCCTCAGTCGGCAGCTGAGCATTACAGATCTATGCATAGAACTATGATGCATATTGCTATTATGCATATCGTCGCTTGACTTGTCAAGGGCAGTCGAGAAAAAAACCGCGAGGATTGGGCCGATGCAGGCCGACCTTGTGGCGCGCACCGAAGTGCGAAGCGACTGCTCCGACGCTGGGTCCATACGCCTTCTATGAAGAGGAGTCCCACTACGCTCCCGACTCAATACTCGGGAAGCCTTGACAACAAAAACTGATATAGATATAGGTGATTAGCCATATTCGTACAGAAATGGAGATATCTCTGTGGCGCAGGATACCACGCTTCACGTGAAGGTCGAGTCGAGCATTGCCGAGGGCCTGAAGGCGTTGGCACGCCGTCGCAAGCAGACCGTCGCGGAGCTGATCAGGCGAGCGATCGGGATATGCTATCAGCCGGACCTGCTCGGCCTGACCGATACCCAGCGGCAGGCCCTCGAGGAGTATCGAGGCGGCTACATCAGTCTCGGCAAACTCGCCGAGGCCATGGGGCTCACTGCCGCGGATACGCGTCTCTGGCTGAATGAGCACGAGATCCGGCAAAACATCTGCTTCGCCGGAGGCGACACGGAGAATGCCTGAGGGCTGGTACTTCGACTCGGTCACGTTGTCGAACTCCGCATTTGCCGAGCGATCAGACATCATCGAGCGGCGCTATGCGGGCAGAGCGTTCGTCACCGCGGAGGTGAGCGACGAGGTCGCGCGCGGCGTCGCCTTCACCGGCACGATCGGCATACTCGTCGCGACCGTTAGGGACGGGATCATGAGCGCCGACGCGGCGGACGAGGTGCTTCACGCCATGGTCGAAACCGGCTTCTACTCACCCGTCAGCCGTATCTCAGACCTTCTCTAGCCCACGCTTCTGCCGCTCGCAGCGGAGTGCCTGTTCGTGCGGCCGTGAGTGGAGCCCGTTGGTTTTCCCCGACAGCCGCTGAACAGTCAGGTAGCTCATGGTGAGCTCGCCCTGGGCATGCACCGCTTCGGGATAGCGGGCCCCTCGTACGTAGGGCACCAGGCCGTCGCCCGTGCGGCCGTTCCGTGGCAGCGGTGCAGCTGCTCCTTGCTGCCCTGAGCCATTCACAGAAGGTGGACGGCCGTGGCAGTACAACCCCCAGACTACGCCGGGCAAGTTTTTCTTGACGGAGTAGGTTTCTGATATCCTGGCACGGGAGGCAACGCCTGTCGACAGCCGAAACACACGCCGAGTGGCGGTTCCATCCAGGGGCTGCCGCGGCTTCTCTGAGCTTCATGACGAAGGAGAAAGATCCGAATGACCAGCCGCGATGACGCCACCATCGGCAACGAAAAGCTCGCCAGACTGCCCGGCACCCGCTACGCCCTCGAGGGAGAGCTGGTCCGATACTTCGAAGTCGTGACCGACAACTGGATCAAGACGGCCCCGTACGCCAATCCCGGCATGCTGGAGATGCTGCGGGACCGGGAGCGGAAGCCCTACCGGAAACTGCTCCCGTGGTCGGGGTGGTTCGCCGGGATGTACCTGCTCTCCTCGGTGCAGGTTCTGCGGGTCACGGGGGAGCCGGCGCTCGAGAAGCACCTGGAGTGGTTTGTCGCTGAGCTCCTGTCCCTCCAGGCGGAAGACGGCTATTTGGGCTGCTGGCCCAGGGGTTTTCGGTTTCTGAACCGCGCGCCGAACGTCGGCGGGCATGAGGGGCTGACGTGGGACACCTCCGCCCATTACTTCCTCATGCTGGGGCTTCTGCTCTGGCACGAGGACACGGGGGATGCGGCGGCCCTGGCCGCGGTGCGCAAGATCGCGGACGGCCTCTGCCGCCTCTACCTGCGGGAACCCGGAGACCCTACGGGAGCAGGCGGCTCCAGCCCCGACCGAAATCGTGGACGCCGCCTGGTGGAGACCGGATACTCGGAGATGAACCTGGCGCCTGCCCACAGCCTGGCCCTGCTCTTCAGGGCCACCGGTGAAGAGCGTTACCTCCGGCTGGCGCGGCAGATCGTGGACGAGGAGTTCGGCGCCGCGGCCGACGGCGGAGAGCCGCTGGCCGGGGACTACCTGGAGGCGGGCCTCCAGGGCCGCGACTTCTACACCCTGTCCCGGCCCCGGTGGGAAAGCCTCCACCCCATGATGGCCATGGCGGAGCTCTACCACATCACGGGTGAGGAGCGGTACCGGAAGGCGTTCGAGCACTTCTGGTGGAGCATGGTGCGGACCGACCGGCACAACAACGGAGGCTTCACCACCGGCGAGAAGGCCGTGGGAAGCCCTTACGCCCACGGCGCCATCGAGAGCTGCTGCACCATCGCCTGGACGGCCTACAGCGTGGAGACGCTGAGGCTCACCGGGAACCCGATCGTGGCGGACGAGCTGGAGCTCACCACGCTGAACTCCATAATCGGGATGCACTCCTTTACCGGCCGGTGGTCCACCTACAGCACCCCCATGGACGGCGTCCGGAAGGCCAGCACCCACGACATCTCCTTTCAGGCCCGCGCGGGAACGCCGGAGCTCAACTGCTGCAGCGTAAACACGCCGCGGGGCTTCGGCCTGCTCAGCGACTGGGCGCTGATGCGGGATGAGGCCGGCCTGGTTCTCAACTACTACGGCCCCGGAAGCATGACGGTGGAACTGGAGGACGGCGTCACCGTGGAGCTGCGCCAGACCACGGACTATCCGGTGTCGGGCGCCGTGGCTCTGGCCGTGATCCCCTCCCGGGAGGTGGAGCTGGAGCTGCAGCTCCGTGTCCCCCAGTGGTCCCGCGACACCCGTATTCGCGTCAACGGCTCGGATGCCGGGGCCGCGGAGCCGGGGTCCTACTTCCCCATCAAGAGAACGTGGAAAAAAGGCGATGGCGTGCAGCTGGACTTGGACATGTCGTACCACTTCTGGAGCGGTGAAGAGGCGTGCCTGGGAAAGGTCTCCGTGTATCGGGGGCCCATCCTCTTGACTTACGACCGGCGCTTCAACGACATGGATCCGGACGAGATACCGGCGCTGGACGCCCGCAGCATGGAGGACCGCCTCGTGGAGTTCGGGACGTGGATCGGGCCCATGATGCTGCTGGAGGTCGAGACGCCGGGGGGCAGGAAGCTCAGGCTCTGCGACTTCGGAAGCGCCGGGGAGGCGGGAAGCCCCTACCGCTCCTGGCTCGTGGTGGAGAACGCCCCCAAAGCCGACTTCTCACCGACCAATACGCTCCGGACCGCCCGGCCCAGCAGCGGCAGTGGGAGACCGTAAGGTCCAAACCGAATACAACTGCGGAATGGTCTTGACTATTCCGCAGTAACGTGCAGAATGGTCCTGATGGAGAAACGGAAACGGCTGTACGCTTCGGTCCTCCGCGAGCAGTTGGCTGCCTACAGGCAGATGTCTTTTCTCACCGGACCCAGACAGGTAGGGAAAACGACAACCTGCAGAGAGCTCGGAGACAGCTATCTGAACTGGGACAACGACGATCACAGAGAGATCATTTTGAGTGGCCCTTCTGCAGTAGCGCGGTATGCGAGCCTGGACACGATTGCCACGAGACCGACTTCGATCGTTTTTGACGAACTACACAAGTACCGCCGATGGAAGCTGTTCCTCAAAGGCTTCTTCGACACTTACGAAGAACAGGCTCGTATCATTGTGACAGGTTCCTCACGGCTCGATGTCTACCGCAGGGGTGGTGACAGCCTCATGGGCCGCTATTTCATTTTCAATATGCACCCCTTCAGCGTTGCAGAGCTCATTCGGACGGACCCACCGCAGACGCCGGTTCAATCACCTTTTTCTCTATCGGAATCGGACTGGCAGGCGCTCCGGCAGCATGGCGGATATCCCGAACCACTCGTGCGAAGGGACGGTAGGTTTTCGGTTCGGTGGCGTGAGATGCGGCGTGCTCAGATCCTGAGAGAAGAGGTTCGTGACCTGACACGAATCCAGGAGCTTGATCAAATCGGCACGCTCGGACGTATTCTGGAGCATCGCTCGGGTGAGCAGCTCATGTACAGCGAACTGGCGCGGGAAATCCGGGTGAGCGAAAACTCGATACGGAGTTGGATTTCGACGCTCTGCTCGCTGCACTTCGGATTCCTGGTTCGGCCGTGGCACCGCAATATCAGCAAGAGCCTGCGTAAGGAGCCCAAATGGTATCTACGTGATTGGTCGGGAATAGAGAAGCAAGGAAATCGGGCCGAGACGCTTTGCGCCTGCCATCTTCTCAAAGCCGTGGAGGGGTGGTCGGATATGGGGCTGGGAACCTTCGGGCTATACTACGTCCGGGACAAACAGCGGCGAGAGGTGGACTTCCTGGTAGTACGCAACGGAGAGCCGTGGTTCTTGGTCGAGGTGAAGTCACGCGAGACGAGTCTTTCTCCGGCGCTATCCCGTTTTCAGAAACAGGCGGACTGCCCCCACGCATTTCAAGTCGTGATGGAGAGCGATTTCGTGGACGCCGACTGTTTCTCGTACAGGCACCCGGTCGTTGTTCCAGCTCGGACGTTCCTGTCTCAACTTCTCTAGACCGCTCGAGATGAGGCGAGTGAATGAGAGTAGCATCAGTGGCCGAAGTCAAAGCCAAACTCAGCACTTATCTCAAAGAGGCAGAGGAAACGGGCCCCGTAGTGATAACCCGCAACGGCAGAGCTGCGGCCGTATTGCTCGCTCCAGTTGACGATGATGATCTCGAGAATCTTCTGCTCGCCAGGTCACCACGCTTCCAAGCCTTGCTCCGCAGATCTCGAGAGAGCATAAGGGACGCCGGCGCGGTTCCTCACGCGGAGTTCTGGAAAAACGTGCAGCAGGACTGAGGTGCGGCCGCCCTCTCAGTAGGAGTCGCCGTTATCCGGAACCAGGCACAGGAAGCGCATCTCCGAGTCCCCCGTGTTGAGGAACTGGTGCTCGCGGTTCGCCGCCACGTAGGCCGCCGTTCCCGCCCGCACGGCATGCTCCCGGCCGTCCAGCAGCACCTTTCCTTGGCCCTCCAGGATGTAGGCCACGTGGTACCAGTCGTGGCTGTGAAGCGGCGAGTGGCCGCCGGGCCCCAGGGTGAACTGCCTCAGATAGCCGCCGAAGCCGTCCTTTGGGCCCAGGAGGATTCTCTTCGTGACCGCCTCGAGACCTTCCCCCGTCTGTGCGGCGTTATCCCTCTGGCTCTCGTGTATGATCATGACGCTCCTCCATCCGTGTGATCCGGTTTCGCGCACCGCCGTGCCGGATGTCCGTCGATTCTATTCTCAATAACGGAAAAAATCACTAGAATGGGGCCGTCCGAAGCTGGCTTCGCCGCACACACCAAACGAGGAGAGACCATGAACATCGTGCTCATCATCCTGGACACCCTGAGAAAGGACCACGTCGGCGCCTACGGCAACGACTGGATCAAAACGCCCCACCTGGACGCCCTGGCCCGGGAGTCGGCGCTCTTCACCCGGGCCTACCCCGAGTCCCTGCCCACGCTTCCGGTCCGCAGGGCCCTGCACACGGGCCGCCGCACCTACCCGTTTCACGGCCACCGGGAGTACAAGGGGGATTTCAGCGGGGCCCCGGGATGGGGTCCGATCCCCGAAGAGCAGGACACCGTCTCGGAGATCCTGGGCCGGGAAGGCTACCGCTCCGCTTTCGTCACGGACTGCTACCACCAGTTCAAGCCGTCGAAGAACTTCCACCGGGGCTTCGACGAGTGGATCTGGATCAGAGGGCAGGAGCACGACCGCTACAAGAGCGGGCCTGCGCTGCCCGAAGAGCGGGTCCTGCGGCACCTGAACGCCACCTACGAGAAGGATCCGGTGATGCAGGAGTTCATCCGGAAGTACCTCGCCAACAACGCCTACCGGGTGAGTGAGAGGGACTACTACCCGGCCCGGGTCTTCACCGAGGCCTCTCGCTGGATCTGGGACAACCAGGACGCCGCGAAGTACTTCCTGGTGGTCGACTCCTTCGATCCCCACGAGCCGTGGGACCCTCCGGAGTACTACCGCAGGCTCTACGATCCCGAGGACGGGTGCGCCGACGTCATCCAATCCCTCTACGCTTCGTGGGAGGGGAAGCTCTCGACCCGGGAGCTCCGGCGCCTTCAAGCCAACTACGCCGGAGAGGTGACCATGGTGGACCGATGGCTGGGATACTTCCTGGAAACCCTCCGATTTTCGGGGAGAATCGAGGACACCGTGGTGGCCGTGGTGAGCGACCACGGGCACAACCTGGGAATCGATCCGGGCGACAAGGGGCTGGTGAGCAAGCAGGGCCATCCCATGACCCGGGCGGTGGCGGATCTCGTGCTGATGGTCCGGCATCCCGAAGGGGAGGGGGCGGGAACGGCCTTCGACGGACTGGTCTATGACCACGACCTGCCGGCGACCCTGCTGAGCCTGGCCGGTGTCGAGCCGATGCAGGAGATGGACGGCAGGGACTTCTGGCCGGCGGTGAAAGACGCCGCGGCGGCGCAGGAAGGCGGGGGACGCTTCCGCGACTATGTCACCGTTGCCTGGGGGCCCCTGGTCACCGTGATCGACGACCGCTGGTGGTACAACGCCACCGTGTGGGGCGATGCGGAAATCCTGAACGACCTGGGGAAAGACCCTCTGCTCGAGACAGACTTGGCGGCGGAGCATCCGGACGTGTGCCGGTCCATGCTGCGGCATGCGGTGGACGATGCCGGCGGAACCATCCCCGGAGCGTTCAAGGAATACGCGGCCAAGCCGGGCTGCACGCCCTACAGGGCCGGCGGCGGTCCCTCCCTGCTCAAGGACGTGCTCAGCGTCAAGTAGGGAGTTCATGAGGAAGCGGGAGCCCGCCGTGTGGCCCCTGGAAGCTCCCCACAGCTGGGACCTCAGCCCCAGGGAAGCCGTGGAGGTCCAGCGGCGGCTGGCCCCGCTCGTCGAGGATAGGAAACCCGAGGGGGAGCTTCGCTTCGTGGCCGGTCTGGACGCGGCCTTTTCGCGGGACGGGGAAAGCTCCCTGGCCGGCGCGGTGCTGTGGGACAGCCGCAGGCGGTGCGTCGTCGAGGAGAGCACCGCGGTGGTGCCTCTGCAGATGCCCTATATTCCGGGTCTGCTCTCCTTTCGCGAGATCCCCGGCCTGCTCGAAGCGCTCAGGGGCCTTTCCCGGAAGCCGGACGCCCTGATGTGCGACGGACAGGGCGTGGCTCATCCCCGCCGTTTCGGTCTGGCCGCGCATCTGGGCGTGATCGCCGGTGTGCCGACGGTGGGTTGTGCCAAGAGCCGTCTGTGCGGGACCCACGAAGAGCCGGACACCGAGCGGGGGGCCCGCGTGCCGCTCATGGACGGAAAGGAACGCATCGGCACGGTTCTCAGGACCCGGGCCGGCGTGAAGCCGCTCTTCGTGAGCGTCGGTCACCGGATCGACCTTCCGAGCGCGGAGGAGCTGGTGCTTCGCTGCAGCGGAGGCTACCGGCTGCCCGAACCCATTCGCCGGGCGCATCAGCTGGTGGGAAGGCTGAAACGGGGCGGCTGAGGGTGGGTGCCGGGCGCATCCGGCGGGGCGGCTGAGAGCCTCCTCACGGGCTCCGGTTGTCCTCACGGGCTTCGTTTGTCGCTGCTCCTCGGATCGTCTACGACCTCTCCGTTGTGCGTGGCGCCGGACAGCGCCAGGTCCCGGAAGGGGCCCGAGGGATCCCAGAGCTCCCGCCTCGTGTCTACCTCGAACACCCGGACGCAGGTCTCCTTGAACGGAAGCTTCTGCAGCCTCCCGTCCGGGTCCACCAGGAAGCTCGTGTTGTCCTGATCCTGCCGGCAGTGATTGGAGACGCTGATCCAGAGGTGGTTCAGCCGGGCGTGGGCGATCCAGAGGGCCCGCTCGGAGTCGTCGAGGCACTGCTTGTCGGTTCGCGGCGAGAAATCCCTCTCCTGGCTCGAGATGGAGTCCAGGAGCAGCTGCGCTCCTCTTCTCTTGTAGTCGCAGAAGAGCTCGGGAAACCACTTCTCGTAGCAGATGTAGACGCCGCACCGAACTCCCTTCAAGGAGAACACCGTGGGCCGATCGCCCGGAGAGAAGTACGGGAGCTCACCTTGGGTCAGAAACCGTTTGTCGTAGCGGTCCTCGATCTCGCCGCGGGGATTGATTACGTAGACCGAGTTGTGCGGCTTGTGTTCGCCCGTCAGCGTGTGGGCGCCGCCGAAGGCGGCCCAGATACCGGAGCGCCGCGCCTCCTGCAGGATCGCCCGGATCTCATGGCCTATGGTCTCCCAGTCGAAGCCGCGCCATTCGGAGCCTTGTGATCCCGGATGGCCGCTCAGGGCGCACTCGGGAAAGTGGGCGATGTGCGCCCCCGCTTCCGCCGCCTCCCGCATCTGATCCCGGATGCGCTCGCCGTTGCGCCGCGGATCGTTTCCCACCGGAAACTGGCAGATGCCGATCCTGAGCACGCCGTCTTCAGCCATGGCTGCCGCACTCCTGAGCGTCGAACCCGGGGATGTCCACCCGCTCGCCGTTCTTCATGGCCGAGACATGGGCGCAGATCCCCGCCGCCGTGATGTCCGCGGAAGTCACGGCGTCCAGCAGAGGAGGTTTCCCCTCGACCACGGCGGAGAGGAACGCGTGTACCAGGTGGGGGTGCGAGCCCCCGTGTCCGCCGCCCTGGAGGAAGGACAGGTGAGGGTTCTCCTTGTCGTAGTAGCCGCGCCGGGTGAACCGCCTGATCTCCTCGGGAAGCAGATCCTGGCGGTCCGGCGGCTGGACGCGCTCCGCGAATACGCGGCGTCCACGCCGAGCATCTGTGTCCGCCGCGGCCTTCCCGGCCGGCTCCATACGGAATACCACGGGGTCCTCCTCCTCGATCTGCTGCCACTCGAAGGAGGCCTTCTCGCCGTATACGTGAAAGCTCTCCGTGTAGGCTCTGGCGGTGTGAAACAGGGTGCGGGTGACCTCCATGGCCGCCTCGCAGCCCTCCAGCCGGAAGATGGCGGTTTCCGCGGGGAAGGGATTCCCGTACCGCCGCCGAAGCTCCTCCCGCATCCATGCCGACCCGAAGCAGTGGACCGCCGACGCCCGCGTTCCGGCGAGGAGCAGAAGGGGCGCCACGGCGTGGGTGGCGTAGTGCATGGGCGGAAGCCCCTCCCAATACGGCGGCCAGTTCTCCATGTCCTGGTAGTGGGCGCCCCGGAGCATCTGGATCCGGCCGAGCTCACCGCGACGCGCCATCTCCTGCACGAAGAGGAACTCCCTGGTGTAGGCGGCGGTCTCCATCATCATGAACGTTTTTTTCGAGGATCTCTGCGCTCTGAGAACGGTCCTGAGGTCCTCCAGGCTCGTTGCCATGGGAACGGTGCAGGCGCAGTGCTTCCCCGCCTCAAGCACGGCCACGGACTGCCGGGCGTGAAGCGGAATGGGGGTAACCAGGTGGACGGCGTCGATCTCGGGCGAATCGAGGACGGCCCGAAGATCACTGCACCGCTCAGGGATCCCGAACTTGCTTCCCACCTCTTGGAGGACCCGCTCGTCGGAATCGCAAATGGCGAGCGATCTCACCTGGGGATGGTGCAGGTAGATGGCGGCGAATTCCGCGCCGAAACCCAGACCCACGAGAGCGACCCTGAGTCCTGCCCCGCCGGGCGTCATCTCGCTGCCTCCGTCCGCTCCCGGCAGCAGCCGTACACGTAACCGGCTAGGAAAGCCGCCTGAAGGATCCGCACCTCCTCCCGGAAATGAACGTGGTCGCAGTACGGATCCGGGTCCAGGCTCCGGGTAAACGCGTGCAGATCGATGACGTCGATCCCCGCCTCGGCCATGACCTTTCGGGCCGTGCGGTTGTAGGCGGCCAGGTCGGCTTCGTATCGCCGGACTCCGGGGCTGCGCGTGTTGTGCAGCTTCTCATCAAAAGGCGTCGTGGTTACCCAGAGCGGCTGCTTTGCCATGTCCCGCGCCAGGGCCGCGATGGCGCGCAGGTTCGTCTCGTATTCGGCGGCGTCGACCTGCAACCTCTCGGCTTCGCCGGTCTTCCGGATGTCGTGGAGCCCGCAGTTGACGAGAAGAATATCGTGGCGCCTATCCATCGCCTTTTGCTCCTGAAGGTATCCCAGCACCTGCCGGCTGTCTCCGCCATTGGCTGCTCCGTACGGATCGGGGTCTTCGACGTTCTCCCCCGCCTTGCGCTTCCTGTCGTAGCCGAAGCTCGCGGCGAGCATCCTCTTCAGATGGGGCCCGTACTGGATCGAGATGCTGTCGCCC
>Ga0272441_10013465_pt1 | contig 11757 bp, 4 predicted proteins | sample SSMProp6N_FD_193582 | JGI IMG/M metagenome (GOLD analysis project Ga0272441, IMG submission 193582) | Marine sediment archaeal communities from Little Sippewissett salt marsh, Falmouth, MA, United States - SSM-Prop-6N | ecosystem: Environmental > Aquatic > Marine > Wetlands > Sediment ...
TTATGGAGTGCGGCGGCTCGACGCCGCTTTGGATGCACGCGGAGCGTGCTTGGCCGGGGAGCGGGTGGTGCGCCGAGAAGTGCGCGACGCCCCGCTCTCGCTCCGCGAGAACCCAAAGCTGTGTCAAGCCACAGCACTCCGAAAGCGTCAGCCGCGAAGCGGCCGACGCCACAAGCGCCGCGCTCTGCACCTTGTGGGCAAAGGTAAGCCCGCGGGGAGAGGCAACAGAACGGGAGTTCTGGGAACCGGCGCTCCCCCCATCCACAGCCCCGGAACGGGGGTGGCTCCTCTTGCCCATAGCGCGCCCGCAATGCCGAGCCGCGAATATCGACTGATGGAGGGACATGCCGTCCCGGGGGTTGGCGTAGGGGCAGGCCCCCGTGCCTGCCCTCGCCCGGGCCGCCATGCCCCGCTCAAGTCGGGCGGGCACGGGGGCCCGCCCCTACACTGCCATGGCCTATGCGCCCAGGGGAGCACGGGGAGGGCGAGGCTCGGACGCCTCATTCCTGGAACGGACTCCTGCGGCGTGTGGTGCAGAGCCGTGGGGAATGGGTTAGAATAGGACGCGGTCAATCCTTCCTGAGTGGGGCGGTGCCGTGGGCATTCGTGCGAAGATCGTGCTGCCGTTCACGCTCCTGTTCGCCGTGGCGATTCTGGCCGCGGCGCTGCTGGCGGCTCAGGCCACGGGCCGCGCGGTGGAGGAGCGGATCCAGGGGCAGATGAGCGAGCTGGCCGCGGTGCTCTCGCAGGCGGGCTTCGCGGGCAATCCGAACGTGCTGCGCAAGATCAAGGCGATCGTGGGCGGCGAACTGGCGACGGTGGATGCCGAGGGCGCCGTGCTGGCCACCACGCTGGAGGCCGACGCTGCGCTCGTGCTGACCTCGCAACTCAAGGCCGACCCGCCTGCGATGGACTCGCCCCCGCCCCGGCGGCTCCGGCTCAATGGCGAGGGCTACCGCGTGACGTTCGCTCCGGTGGAGGCGTCGCACTGGCGCCAGGGGGAGACGTATGTGTATCTGCTGACGCCGGAGGCGGAGGTGCGTGCGGCGGCGCGTCGGGCGGCGCAGCCGATTGTGGTGGCGGCGGCGTGTGGGGCCGTGGCCGTGGCGGTGCTGGGGTATTTCGTGGGGCACGCGCTGTCGCGTCCCGTCGAGTCGCTTGCGGCGCAGGCTCGGAGCCTTGCGGCGGGCCACTCGCAGGCCCCCCTGGCGGTGCGGACGCACGATGAGGTGGGCGCGCTGGCGGTGGCGTTCAACGCGCTCCTCCAGTCGCTGCGTGCGGCGGAGGAGAAGGTGGTGGCGGCCGAGCGTCTCGCGGCGGTGGGGCAGGTGGCGGCGGGCATCGCGCACGAGGTGCGCAACCCCCTCTCGGCGATCAAGATGTCCGCGCAACTCCTTCGCCAGCGCCTGCGCGAGCTGGACCCCGACGCGGCGGAGAGTGCGGAGGTGATGCTGGCGGAGGTGGCCCGCCTGGAGGTGATCATCGACGATCTGCTGACCTTCGCCCGCCCCACCGAGCCGCGGCTCGAGGCGGGCGACGTGAATGCGGTGATCGGCGAGGTGCTCGACTTCATGGCCCGTCAGCTCGAGCACGCGGGGGTGGCGGTGGGGCGCGACCTGGCGGACGATCTGCCCCCCGTGCCCCTCGACCCGCAGCGCGTGCGCCAAGTGGTGCTGAACCTGGTGCTCAACGCGGCGGAGGCCATGCCCAACGGCGGCACCCTCACGGCCCGCACCCGCGCGGGCGGGGGTGCGGTGGTGGCTGAGATCGAGGATACGGGCGGCGGCATCGCGCCCGAGGTCGCCGGCCGCATCTTCGAGCCTTTCTTCACGACGAAGCGGGGCGGCAGCGGGCTCGGGCTCGGCGTGAGCCGCACGATCATCGAGGCCCACGGCGGCACGATCCGCTTCGAGCCGCTCGAGCACGGCACCCGCTTCATCTTCACCATCCCGCGCCGCCAGACGGGATGATTCCAGGAGACGAGGTCCGTTCCATGGCAAACATCGTGGTGATCGACGACGAGCAGGGCGTGTGCCACGCCTTCGAGCAGTTCCTCGGCCGGGAGGGCCACCAGGTGACCGTGGCCGCGACGGCCCAGCGCGGCCTGGGCCTCATCGACGAGTGCCGCCCCGACCTGGTGATCCTGGACATCCGCCTGCCCGACGCGGACGGCCTGGACGTGCTGGCCCGCCTGATGCGTGGGGACGATCCGTTCGACGTGCTGATCATCACGGCCCACGGCACGATGGACACGGCGGTGGAGGCGATGCGGCGCGGTGCGTTCGACTACCTGACCAAGCCGATCGACCTGGACGAGGCGAAGCAGGTGATCGACCGCGCGCTCCACGTCCACACCCGCAAGCTGAGCGAGGAGGTGGTGCACCTGCGCCAGCAGATCCAGGGCGCCACCCCGCTCCTGGTGGGCAACGCGCCGGTCATGCAGCGGGTCTACAAGACCATCGGAGCCGTGGCGGCCAGCGATGCCACGGTGCTCATCTGCGGCGACAGCGGCACGGGCAAGGAACTCGCCGCCCGCGCCATCCACCAGGCCAGCCCCCGCAGCACACGCGCCTTCGTGACCGTCGACTGTACGGCGCTGCCCGAGACGCTCGTGGAGAGCGAGCTCTACGGCTACCAGCCCGGCGCCTTCACCGGCGCCAACCAGGCCAAGCCCGGCAAGCTCGAACGCGCCGACGGCGGCACGCTGTTCCTCGACGAGATCGGCGACCTCTCCATGGCCGCCCAGGCCAAGCTCCTGCGCTTCCTCGAAACCCGCCAGACCGAGCGACTCGGCTCCAACGCTACCATCGCGCTGGACGTGCGGGTGCTCGCGGCCACGAACCAGGATCTCGATGCCCGCTGCCGCCAGGGCGTCTTCCGCCAGGACCTCTTCTACCGCCTCCACGTGGTCTCCCTGGAGCTGCCGCCCCTGCGCGACCGCATGGCCGACCTGCCGCTCCTCGTCGCCCACTTCCTCGAACAGGCCTCCGAGCCGCGCCGCGTCGAGATCAGCCAGGCCGCCCTCGACGCCCTCATGGCCCACGACTGGCCGGGCAACGTCCGCGAACTCCGCAACGCCGTCGACCACGCGCTCATCCAGTGCCGGGGCGACACCATTCTGCCCGAGGACCTGCCCTGCCTGCCCTCCCTGACCACCGCCGGGCCGGTCGGTGAGTTCCACCAGGCCACCCGCGTGCTCCTCGCCCACCTGCGCAGCGACGCCGAGCTCCGCGAGGCGCCGCTCTACCGCGAGCTGCTCGGGCAGTTCGACCACGCCGTGATCGCCGAGCTCCTCAAGATCACCGGCGGCAACCGCACACGCGTCGCCGAAATCCTGGGCATGCACCGCACCACCCTGCGCAACAAGATCCTCCAGTGTGGGCTCTGACCTTAATTCCTTGACGCCCTGGTTCCGGTGCACTAGAATAGGCGTCCGCCGGGGAGGGCATGCCCGCCCATCGCGACGGGCATGTTTCGCGGTTCCGCGCGACGACCGCACAGGAGGGCACGGGCATGGGCGGAGAGACTCGATCCCGCCACGGCAAGGGGCGGTGGCTCGGGGCGGTGGCCCGGAGTCTGCTGGTGACCGCGGGGATCGCGGGCGGCTCGGCTCTGCTGTGGCAGGTGAGCCCCCGCGGGGCCAGCCTGTTCCTCCTCATTTCCTCGATGGCGCTGCTGCTGTGCTCGTATCGCAGGCCGTGGCCGGTCCGCTGGTTTTCGGTGCTGGCCCCGCTGTGTGGGACGGTGTGCGCGTTCGGCCTTCAGTGGGCGTTCTTGCGGACAGCGCCCGTGGATCTCACCGTGGGTGTGGGCGTGGCGGTGGGGGTGGTGCTGGGCGGCCTGAAGGGGGTCGGCCACAAGGTGGAGCGGGCCGGCGGGCGGGTGGTGGCGCGGCGGACGCTCCTGGTGCTGGGCGTGGTCCTGGTGAGCTTCCTGCTCACACACTCTGCGGCGCTCTTCGGCACGCGCAAGATGGTGGACTGGGGCCTGTCGGGCGGCGTGATGGTGACGGCGCTGACGGTGGCCTTCTACCTGGTGATGTGGTATCGCTACCTGCTCTGGAAGCCGTCGGGAGCGCCGGTGCAGACGGGCCTGGAGGCGGTGCGGAGCCTGCTCATGGTTGCCGGCTTCGTGGGGATGGCGGCGGCCCTGGTGGCGCCCGCCGTCGCGCAGCAACACGTGCGCGGCACCGAGAGCGCGCTGGGCACCACGAGGGGCGTGCCTCCCGTCACCGAGCAGGGCCTGCGGTACGGCAAGACCGAGTATGACGGTCTGATGAACCCCGCGGCGCTGCGCCAGCTTGGCGCCCTGAAGGGCCGCTGGGTGCTCAGCAACAAGATGCTCAAGTGGTACACGAACCTCGAGGGGTGGAAGTTCTCGGGGTGCAAGCTCACCGTGGACTGGGACCAGATGACCGCCACGATGACCCCCGGACAGCTCACCTTCGTGTTCCTCACGGGGAAAGAGAAGAGCGGCCGGGTGCAGCCGACGGGCCGCAAGACGATCGTCGAGACGATCCGGCCGCTGCTGCCCTACGTGGTGACCCAGGGGCTCGGCGACCAGGTGACGATGACCGGGGCGTACAGCTACCGGAAAGTCGAGGAGACGGTGTCCTTCCTCACCAATGGCCGCCAGCAGAAGTCGAAGCCCTACACGTTCGACGCCGGCAACCGCTGTCACATAATCAGCAACGTGACGAACCAGGCGTCGGCCAGCCGCTTGCGCCATTCGTTCCTGCCCGGCACGCAGGCCCACGGCAAGACCGAGCAGCACAGCAGCGGCTCGAGCACCACCTGGATGAACCTGCCGCCGGGCGTCCTGCGCATGGGGATGTCGTTCGCGGAGTTCAAGCAGGCTGGGTGCAAGCTGTCGGTGTGGGAGACGGACGGCTTCTTCAAGTCCGTGCGGACGGTGGGCCGCCCGCCGGCCACGCCGCGGCTGCACGAGGAGGAGCGCCCGAGCCGCGACCCCTGGATCCGCTACAACCACGCGGGCACGACGGTGCTCGAGGGGAAGCTCGTGGGGGCACGCCCGGCCGATGGTGACCGCCGCATGGCGGAGCGCTGCCTCCAGGACTTCCAGATGCGCGCCCGCGCCAAGCTCCTCTCCGGGCACGGCCCGAGGACGTTTCAGAACCCGCAGGCGCCGGCCTACAAGTCCACGCGGTTCCGCAAGCTCGCCTGGGCGGCCTCGGCTCTGGAGATGGCGATCGACTGGGACAAGCGGACGGCGAGCCTCAAGCCGTTCACGATCGACACGAGCGCGAAGGTGCTGGCGTCGGAGGCCGTGCGGGGCCGGGTCAGCGTGGGGCAGCCGCTGACCCTCATCCGGCGGCGGATCACCTTCCAGCAGCTCAAGCCGGGGCGCGTGACCTATCATCCCGGCGGCATCCGCGACATCACGGGCGGCACCGTGGCCATCGGGATCGTTGCCAGGACCTACGGCATCCAGATGAGGCGGGACGGCGACGGGCAGCCCGTGGAGGCCACGACGCTGAACCGTACGGACACTGTGCCGGTAGTCCGCTCGCGCGGGAAGCCCGTGCCCGTCCGCTGGCAGGCCATCCCGCAGGCCAACGGCACCCTCCTCGTGCGCCTGTACATGCACCCGTGTGCGTGCACGGCGACGGGCTCGAAGGAGTTGGTCCCGGCTCGGTACGACTTCGCGCTGGCGCGCCGCTCGGGCGCCCCCATCGTGCCCCCGCCCGGGCCTCCCGTGGCGCATGCGCAGCGGCCCCCCCGCGACGAGCGGCCCCCCGACGAGCCCACCCGAGACAGGCCCGAGCCGTACGATCCTGGGGACCCGGAGATTGACGATCCTGAAGACCCAGGGCCCGACGACGCGGGTGTGGCCGACAGGACCGGCACCGAAGGCACCGCCGCCGATGGCACCGGCGAGCCGGCCGGCGGCGATGAGGGTGGCGGCACCCTCGCGGGTCCCACGCCGGCGGCAGCCTCCGTCGTGGCCGCTCCCGGCGACGAGGACACCAGCCCGCCCTATGTCGACCCGTCGGTCGTCTCGGGCGACTGGCTGGACGACTATATCCCGCCCGGGCCGCTCTCGGCGGCCGCGGTGTCGGCCGGCGCCATGGCCGGCCTGTTCATGCTCGGGCTCGGCGCGGCGGCCCATGCCGCCATGTCCGCCTCGGCGGCGGGCCAGGGGGCCGCTGGCGACATGGGGCTGGACTTCTTCGAGCCCGCGGAGCAGCCGCCTCTGATCGACCCCTACACGGGCAAGCCACTCGACACGGACGGCGACCACGTGTGGTGGCCGTGGGGCGACACGGACGCGGGGTGGGTCGACCGCGCGACCGCCGAGCAGTATGTCCGCGAGGGACTTCAGGAGCGCCACGACCGCGACCTGGAGGTGAGCGAGAGCGTAGCACAGTGGAACCGCGATCGGGACGCCGAGTATGCCCAGCGGGAGCAGGACCTCGTGGACGAGGGCAACGTGTGGAACGCCGAGCTCCAGGCCTATGTGCCGGCAGGGTACACCTACGACCACGAGCGCGGAGCCCTGGTGCCGCCCGGCCACGCCTGGGACGAGGACCGGGAGGCGTATCTGCCCGAGACCGTCTGGGACCGCAATACCGACAACGAGGCCAACAGGGCGTACCTCTACTGGGACACCATCGACGAGAACTGGGACCACCTGACTGGCGACCAGCAGGCCATCGTGCGCAACCAGCTCAACGAACTGGGCCTTAGGGACACGGCCGACCTGTCGCTGAGCGACCTCGAGGACCTTTCGCCGGAGCAACTGGACCGCTTCTGCGACCTGGCGTATGCCGTGAACGACATCCGGGCGGGGCAGGTGGAGGGCATAGAGGCGGCGCACGACCTGGCGGACGCGTGGATGATCCGCAGGGAGGAAGCGGCCGGCACTGTCAAGGGCGCGGCCGTCGGCCTTGGCGTCTCGCTGGCGGTGACGGCCACGCTGGGTGCGGGCGCCGTGGTGCCGGTATCGGCTGGGATGGGTTTCGTCTTCGGGCCGACCACGCCCGAGGGTGGCATCGGCCAGCGCGTCAAGAACGGCGTCATCAGCGGGGTGGGCGCGTATGCGGGAATGAAGTTCGGCCAGTTCGTCCGCCCGAGCAACGTCCTTGCACTCAGCACCGTCCAGACGGTCGGGAGCGCCGGCATCAGCGCTGCCGAGATGGCCGCGATGGGCGGCAGCGCGGACGATATCAAGAAAGCGGCTCTCCTCGGAGGCTTCCTGGGCGGCACCTCCGCCACGCTGAGGACTCCCACGATCCAGCGCTTCCTGCACGGCGGGCCGCCCATCGTCCGAGGCCCCGTCGCGACCGCCTACGCGAACTGGCAGAGCGCCCACGTGCCGCCGCGGCCGGGCACGCCCGTCATCCACGGCTCCATGCAGCACGCCTTCGCCAACAACGACCACGTGCCTTCGCGTCCCGCTGGTCCGGCCACAGCGGCCTCCGCCGGCAGCCTGGCGGACAGCAGCCTGCCGACCATCCGCAATTCGACAGACAGAGCCTTTGTCAACTGGGACCGCGCCAGCGGGCTGCCCCGCCCGCCGGGCTCGGAGCCTCCCGGACCGGTTGCCGGCGGCCTCGCGGGCGACGAGCTCCCCTCCATCCGACGGTCCACGGACAGCGCCTTCGCCAACCACGACCCTGTGCCCCCACGCGCGCCGGGATCGGCCCCCCCGCCTGGCGGAGCGGCCGACGACGGGCTGCCGACCATCCGCGGCACCACCGACGAGGCCTATGCGAACTGGGAAGGCCCGGCCACACGCTCGTCCCAGCACGCGCCAGCCCCCGACGCGCCCGATGGTGTGGCGCCGCCCCGCGCCGGGCAGCGGGGTGGCCCCGGAGCCGGCCTGGGCGACGACGGCCAGCCCGTCTACGACCTGGGCGAGGCGCCCAGCCCCGCCGCCGCACAGCGCCAGCAGCAGGACATCCTCCGCCAGCTTGGCACCGACCCCGACGCCGGCGCCCGCACCCCCGACGGCGGAGCGCTGCCTGGCGCCCTCGAGCACGGCGCCGGCGGCTACTCCGGCGAGGAAGGCGCGCGGGCCTTCACCGAGGAACGCTTCGTCATCGGCAAGGACAACCAGGTCCGCCCCGCCCCGGGCATCGGGCAGCAGGACGTGGGCCTCGGCGACGACGTGCGAGTCACCCGCGACCGCTTCACCGGCGAGATCACCGACTACGAGCGAGGCCCGGGCGTCTCGGACCGCAGGTTCCAGCAGATCAAGAACGGGCAGATCGACTTAGAGCTGCCACCCGTGCAGGATCGCCCAGGCGTCCGCCCTGGCTACGACCACGCCAACGTGGTGCATGATGCCGCCGAGGGCGGCGCCCCAGGCGCCATCGACCGCGCCCTCCAGGGCACCCCCGTCGAGGGCGAGCACGCCTGGCGACCGCCGGCCGACGATGGAGCGACCCTGCCCGCGTCCGCCCCGGATGGCGCCGCGATCGACCCGGCCCGAACCCAGTTCCACGCCGAGGCCCACGTGCGAGTGGAGGCCGTCGGCCCCGACGGGCCGCGGTTCGACCAGGGCGACCTGCTCGACTACGCCCGAAACAGATACCCCAATCTGCCGTCGCGGAATGCCGTGGCCCAGGCCGAGGCGGATCTCACACAGCGCTTCAACCAGCACCGCGAGGCAGCCGCCTCAGGGGGCCACGTGCCGCCGTGGGACCGCAGCCGCTCAGCCCCGCTCCCTATCCCCGACGACGCGGAACTGGGCCAGAGGTTCGTCACGGACCTCGGGATCGACAGCCCCGGGCAAGTGGGGCGAGCCGAGCAGGCGGCCGAGGTACTCCGGCGAGGCGAGCAGCCCGACCTGCCCGACCGCACCATCCCCTCCGAGGACGCATGGGACTTCAAGAAGAGCAACGTGGACCGCGCCGTGCGGGAGGGCGTCTCGGGGGGCGACACGGATGCGGAAGCTGCCCTTCGGCCGCCCGCCGACCTGGAGATCGAGGGCAGGCGCCCCGGCTGGGTGGAGCAGTACATCGACCAGAGGGAAGAGTTCCCATGGCTCGACAAGACCGACAGCGCAGTGCGTGAGACCTGGCGGGAAACCGGTGCCGGAGCAGACCCCGAGAGCGTGCAGCGGTTCCACGACAGCCTCCAGCAGAAAGTGGAGGCCGGCCAACTCGACAAGAAGCACGTGGCCGGCTGGTTCGAGATGCAGCGGGGGTTCCAGGCGAGCCGGGGGCAGGTGCGTCTGCCCGACAGCGTGCGGCCTCCTGAAGTGGACCAGACCATCCAAACCCTCAAGACGGACGACCTCTCCCTCGGCTCGCGCATGGATCGGTTCGACAGCGAGCTGCGCCAGCAGTGGGGCGAGCGGCACATCGACGAGGTCCCGTCGCTCGACCCCAGGCACGCCGAGCGTCGCCGGGAGTTCTTCTCGCACATGGAGCAACGCGCAAGCGAGGATCCCAAGTTTGCGAAGGACTTCGACGACTGGGTCAAGCACGTGGTGAAGAAGGAGCCCTATACCTACATCCCGTACGACCGAGACGCCCAGCCGCCCACCGGCTAGCAGCGCGGCACGTGGAGTGAGCCTCATGCCCCCCCAGCACGACGCCCATCTGACCCCTGGCGAGACTCGCGGGCTCCTGGCCTACTTCGGACTCGACTTCACGCGCGACTCCCCCCTGTGGGGCCTGCCCGAGGATGCGCCGGCCGACCCGCGCACGCTCGCCGAGAAGCACCTGCTCGCCAGGGAGTGGCGGCAGGCAATCGGCGCTCTGGCCAGCCCCGACCGTGTGGTCCGCCTCCTCGTGGCCTACCCCCACCAGATCGGCGGGATGAGCTTCTACGGGCGCGGCGATGGCGACGGGCTCGTCGGCTGCTGGGCCGAAGAGGGACGGATCCGGATCTCCTTCCCGCGCACAGCCGACGCCCTGGTGCGCCAGGCCTGCCGCCTGCTGGCCGCCGACTTCCCCGCTCAGATGGACGCCTTCGAGGCAGAGCTCTCGCCTGGGGGCCTGGCCTGGCTGGCCGCCGCCGTGGACGTGCTGCGGCAGCACCTCCTGCGGGGCATGCTCGAGCGCAGCTCGGCCGCCGAGGTCCTCCTCACCCGCCAGGCACTCGAGCAAGTCTACCTCGACGGGCGGCAGTCGGCCGACGCACGCTGGCTCGTCACCCTCCTCGGCCTCCTCGCACCGCCCGCCGCACCACTGCCCGACGCCCTGGACGATGCGGCGCTGGGCGAGCTGGCCGACGCGGGGCTCGTCCGCCGCGAGGGCGGCTCGCTGCTGGCGACCGAGACCCTGTGCCGCCTGGCCGCCTACTGGATCACGCCCCTGCCTGCCCTGGCCCACCAGGCCATCCGCCTCGACGGCCAAGAGCCTGCCGTCTCCCAATACCGCATCGCCCTCCGAGGGGCCGGCCCGCTGTGGCTCCTGGACTTCTGGCGCGACGAGCAGCGCGGGCCGCGCGTCGCCCTCCTGTCCGTCCTCGGCTCGGCCTACCGGGCGACCCTCCAGGCCATGATGCACGCCGTGACCGGCCGGCCCGCCCAGGATGCGCGGCCGGCACCGCCGGCTCCAGCCCCGGCGCCGGCGGCTGCCAGGCCCCCTGCCCTGCCCGCTGGGCACTTCTGCTCCGCGTGCGGCGCGCCACTGGCAGGCGGAGCCAGGTTCTGCACCCAGTGTGGCCACGCCGCCCAGTGAGCCCACGGGTGCCCAGGGGGCGATACGAGAGGAGTGCGCCGACGATGCAGCCGCAGCCCGGTTCAGGCGCACGTTGCACTCGATGCGGCCGGAGCGTGGGTTCCGGCGCGCGGTTCTGCCCCGCTTGCGGCGCGCCGGCGCTCCCGCCCAGGGTCTGCCCCGCGTGCAAGGCCCCCGTTGCGCCGTCCGCCCGGTTCTGCGGCGCCTGTGGCGCCTCGCTCGCCGCGCCCACGCCCCCTGCGCCACCCCCGCCCATGCCCCCGGCGCCGCCCGAGGCCCCCGCTCCCAGGCCCTGGCGAGCCCTCGCCGGCACGCTCCTGGTCGGTGTCCTCGTCCTCGGAGCCATGGCCGGCGTCGCATACTACGCCCACCACCAGGCTGCACGCCGCAAGGCCGGGCCGCCTGCGGAGCTCAGCAGACCCACTGCCACCAGCGCGACACAGTCCGCCGCGAAGCCTGCCGTTCCCAGGCCTCCTGCCGACGCGACGCAGACCCCCGCGCCCCAAACAGCGGAGCCCGCCGCGACCACGCCCTCCTCCGCTGAGCCTGCCACCCCCCCGCCGGCCGAGCCGCCGGGGGACAAGCCCGCCGCCGAGCAGCCCTCCAGCGTTGTCCTCATCCGCCCGTCCAGCGCCCACCCGGCCCGGCCCAGGACGCCCGACGTCGCGGGCGTGGGGGAGGACCCCCGCCGCTCCGCCCAGCCGCCAGAGCCCAAGGACCCGCCGGCCAGCAAGACGACGACGGAGGAGCCCAGGGAGCCCGCGGCGAAGGTGGCCCCCCCGCCACCGAAGCAGCCGGAGCCCGACATCCAGGCCGCGCCGGGTAGCGACGACGCCAAGGCGCTCGCCGCGCTCCGCAAGCGCTTCGCCGAGGGCGGGAAGACCGACCTGGACAAGAGCCTCAAGAGCGCCGCCTTCCAGGGCCACGTGGCCGTGGCCACCTTCCTGCTGGCCAAGGGGGCACCGCTCGACACCAGGGATGCCAAGGGCTTCACCGCGCTCTACATCGCCGCGTTCCGAGGGCACGCGCAAGTCGTCGAGTTGCTCCTCAAACACGGCGCCGACCCCAACCAGAGATGTGGCGACAAGGGCTACACCGCGCTC
>Ga0272441_10013466_pt1 | contig 11757 bp, 7 predicted proteins | sample SSMProp6N_FD_193582 | JGI IMG/M metagenome (GOLD analysis project Ga0272441, IMG submission 193582) | Marine sediment archaeal communities from Little Sippewissett salt marsh, Falmouth, MA, United States - SSM-Prop-6N | ecosystem: Environmental > Aquatic > Marine > Wetlands > Sediment ...
TGTTGTAGTGCATGGCCCCACGCAGGTCGGGAGCCTCCTGGACGCAGGTGCAGATGTACCTTCCGTCGGCCGTGACGGCGTTCATGCCCGTGTGGACGCGACCGTCTGCAATCCTGTGCACGGGCCTCTGCTCCAGGGTCCACGGATCGAGCTCGAACAGCTCGGGACCGTACGCGAAGTAAAGCTTCCCCCTGGCCCTGCTGTAGACGCCGTAGGGTCGATGCTCTCCGTGCAGCTCTGTCATCTGGACGATGCGTTTGTCCGCGAGATCATATCGAAAAAGATTGGAGCTGTTTTCGCGGTCAGACGTGAACACGAAGGAGCTCTCGCTCGGCCAGAAGTCGTTGGTGAAGTATTGGGTGCTCGAGTGTCCGAGGTAATCGGTGAGACGCGTGATCTGCTTCCCGCTCACAGAGTCGGTGAATGTGAACTGCCTGTCACGCCATACCTGTCCTTTTTTCACCGCTGTTCTCCTCAGCCTTTGATGGACCCGATCAGCACGCCCTTGACGAAGTACTTCTGCAGAAATGGATACGTCATGATGATCGGCAGGGTGGCTACGATGAGCGTCGCCATCTTCATGGTATCCGTGCTCACGTACTGCGCGGCGCTGTCGGCCAGGTATTCCTCCTGCCCTTCGATCAAGATGAGACGCAGGACGTACTGGAGCACGAATTTGGTCTGCGACTGGATGTAGATCATGCAGTCGAACCACTGGTTCCAGTGGTAAACGGCGGACCAGAGCGTGACGGTCGCTATGACCGGCATCGAAAGCGGTATCACGATCTTGAAGAGGATGAGCAGGTCCTTGGCCCCGTCCATTTTGGCGGATTCTTCTATCTCCTCGGGGAGCTGCATGAAGAAATTCCGCACGATGATCAGGTTGAAGGCGTACACCGCCTTGGGGAGTATGAGCGCCCACAGGGAATTCCGAAGCCCGATCCCGTTTACCAGCAGGAAGGTGGGTACGATTCCGCCCTGGAAGTAGAGCGTGAAGACGATAATGGCCGTCCACAAGCGGCGGTTCGGCAGGTAGCGTTTGGAGAGCGGATATCCCCCGAGGACGAGAAGGGTGACCGACAGTGCCGTCCCAACGGCGGTTCTGAAAATCGTGTTCGCATACGATCTCCAGATCAGACGGTGGCGCAAGACGTTGCGGTAGCCCTCCAGAGTGATCTTGGTCGGAACCAGATGCAGGCCGAAGCTCGAAGCGACCTCCGGCGGGCTCAGCGAAATCGTGATGATCTGCATGAACGGGATCACCGTGGCGGCTGCCACGAGCACGAGTCCCGTGTAGATGACGACATCGGTCAGGATGTCGATTGGCCGTTTGCCGATTACCCGCGCCATGCCGCTCTTCTCCCTACCATACCGAATGTCCGGTCATGCGTCTGGCTATCGAGTTGGCCGTCAATACGAGCAGGAGGGAAACGCCGTTCTTGAAGAACCCCACGGCCGAGGCATAGCTGTAGTTCAGCTTCTGGATGCCTTCGCGGAACGTATACGTCATGATGACATCCCCCACTTCCATGACCAGGGGATTCAGCAGATTGAGAATCTGCTCGAAATCATCGTTTATGATCCGGCCGGTGGCGAAAATGAACAGGATGACGATCACGGGGAATATGGCGGGTATGGTGATGCTGAATATCTTGCGCAGCCTTCCGGCGCCGTCTATGTCGGCAACGTCGTAGAGCTCGGGATCGATGTTGGATATGGCCGCGAGAAAGATAATGGACTGCCATCCGATCTCCCGCCATATGCTCGAGAGCACGAGCACCGGCCTGAACCAGGGCTTCGAAGCCACGAAGAAGACCGGCTTGATCCCGAGTACCTGCAGCAGCCAGTTCACCGGCCCTCGAGACGGGGAAAGGATCTCGATCACCAGTCCTGCGAGCACGACCCACGATATGAAATGCGGCAGGTACGAGATCGTCTGAATGGTGCGCTTGAAGTACATATGCCGCACTTCGTTCAGCATGACCGCCAGGATGATCGGGGCCGGAAACCCGAAGATCAGCTTGAGGAAGCTGATGATCAGCGTGTTTCTGAGAACCGGGAAGAAATACAGGCCGCTGAACAGATCGCCGAAGTGCTTGAACCCGACCCAGGGGCTGCCGAAGAAGCCCCGCAGAGGATAGAAGTCCTTGAACGCAATGAGCATTCCCCACATGGGGCCGTAGTGGAAGATGAAGAAATAAGCCAACACGGGCAGAAGCATGAAGAAGAAGTGACGGTAGCGTATGTATCCGTGGAGGATACCCGTTCTGCGGGACCTGCGGGAGGGTAGTGCGTTCATCGGCCGTCCGTGGGCGGAAAGCTCTCTGCAGGCAGAGGACTGCCGGGGGGGCCCTGGGCACCCGGACCCCGCCGGCAAGTGTCAGGCAGCCCCAAAGGCTCACTGACCTTTCAAAGCGGAATACACGGCATTTGCCTCTTCCATGACTTCTTCACCCCCGTTCGCCAGGAACGTCTGCACGAATCCATCAAAGGCGCTCACGGGCTTTGCGCCGCTGATGATCGCGACGTAGGTCTCCGTGGCCAGCCTGGTAAGATCTCCCAGGTACTTGTCGGCGGCCGGGGTGGAAGGCACCTTCGTCGGCACGTAGGCGGGTCCGTCGTATTTGTCCGCAAACGTGAACCTGACCGGATCGACGCGCTTCACGAACTCCGGATTCGTCGGCCCTCCGGTGAACACGCCGAGCCCCGCGCCGGTCGCCTGGGTTCCCGTGTAGTCTTCGGTCGGCGTGTAAACCCCAGCCGGAGTGATCATGAAGTGAACGCCTTCCACGCCGTGATTGAGATAGACGAACCAGTCGAAATCGGTGAGGTTGTCTTCGATCATGCGCGTGATCACGTCCACCTTCCGCGTATCACCGACGCATTTGGTCGTAAACGCGAATGTGTCCACGTCGGCGTAGCCGAGGGTGTATGCGCCGGCCTTTCCCTTGGGACCTATCGGAGCCGGGCCCAGGTCGAACGTCTTGCCGAACTCCGAATCCGGATTCGCCTTCATGAACTCGATGTAGACGGCGCCGCCCTGGTCGCCCTGGCTCAGAGGAGGGGCCCAGTGGTAGAAGTTCTGCCGTCCCGTCAGACCGATGCGTCCGTTGATGAAGGAATGGGAAACGGCCCAATAGCCGCCCTTGTTCTCACTGGTCACGAACTCGGGATCGATTATGCCCTCTTTGTACAGACCGGCCAGGTAGGCCAGGGCCTCTTTCATCTCCGGGAGAATGACATTCAGAACGAGCTCCCCGTTGCGCATGGACCAGTGAAGGCGCTGCCCGGTGCGGCTGCTGTAGCGGTACATGGGGATGGGCCCGAACGCGCCGAAAAACGCCCCGATGCTGCAATCCGAAAGACCATACGTGTCGGCCTTTCCGTTGCCGTCCGGATCCTCTTTCGCGAATTTCCTGAGCGCTGTCGTGAACTCGTCAAGGGTAGTCGGGATCTTGTCGATACCGACGTTCTCGAGCCAGTCGGTCCGCCAGCAGAGCACGGTAGGATATGCCGTGTTGATGTTGATGCGGCGAAGGGCGTAGATCTTCCCTTCCGCCATGACGTCGTCGTAGATCGTCCCGTCTGCGTTGTACTGCTCCGTGATCTTGTTGTAAGCGGGGAGCTTCGCGAAAATGTCGTCGGTGATCGGCGCCAGGACGCCCTGCTCCGCGTACTTGCCGATGTTCGCAGGGTTGAAGATCAGCATGTAGTCGGGCATCTCTCCGGCGGCGAATCTGATCCCAAGCGCTTCGTCGTACTGCTGCTTGTCCACATACCAGACATTCAAATCGACGTCGTACTTGTCCTCCACGGCCAGCTCGAACTCGCTGTTTTCGACCGGTTGGGCGATGGGAGAATACCCCAGCCAGTCGATGACGACCGGTCCCTCCGCCTCGGCCGCTTCGCGGCCCCCGGTGGCAAATGCCATGATGGGAAGCAACACCAGCAGCGGCGCAATGCAAAGCTTACCTTTTCTCATACCACACCTCCTTGGGTAAGATGAATCTGCGTACAGTGTAGCACCGCCCCGGCGATTCCGTAATCACCAAATACTTCACATCCTAGCGAAAATCTTGCTGTATTTGACAGCGCGTGATCCGCTTTCTATACTTACGGCCGTGGCCGGGACGAAACTGCTCAGACGCATAGCCCGCCTGACCTCCAAACGCAAGTTCTACTTCCGCATGCTCACCGCCTACGCCTTCTTCACGGTCGGGGCGATTCTGCTGTCCTCCCTCGCGCTTCTCGGCTACGCCCGGACCTTCCTCAGGGATGAAATCGAGATCTCCAACCGCCGGCTCCTCGCGCAGGTGCAGATCTTCATGGACCGCTCTGTGATCCAGGAAGTGTATGGCGTGGTCAACCGTGAATTCCTCAATCCTGCGACGTCCGGCGTGATAGCGGACTTCTTCACGATGCGTGAGCAGCCTCCCGACTTCTACCTCTACCTGAAAAACGCCCTCTCGGGCATCTCACTGAGCTCCGACTACATCGACTCCATCTATCTGCACAGAATCCGGGACGGTACGCTCGTCCATTCCGAGGCCGGCGTCACGTTCGACGTTTCGAGCAGAAAGCTGCCGAACCTCGGTCCGATCAATCTCCAGATCCTCGAGCTCGCCCACGGGATAGAAGGGCACAGCGCCTGGATCTCTCCCGATGAAAACCTCGGATTTCCCCGCGCGCGGCCGATCGTCTCCTACGTCAGGACGATCCCGCTGTACGGGCCGCGGGAGCAGAGCGCGGGCTACGTCATCATCAACGTTGATGAAGCTGCCGTGATCCGGGCGATCCAGGAAATCCACTACACCGAAAACAGTGAGCTCATGACGATCGATGCCTGGGGACGAGTCTTGACGCATACACGGCGGGGCGCTCTCTTCCAACCGCTGCCCTTCGATGCATCGCCTATCACGGCGGAACAATCGGGCTTCCTGGTGTCTTCCGTTCGCCGTCAGCCCGTGGGTATATCGTGGATCAAGTCGACGGCCGGAGACTGGTATTACGTGTCGCTCACGGCAATGAGCACGTTGAATCAGCGGCTTCTCTCTCTTCGGAAGATGACCATGATCGTTCTCCTCATCGCGGTGGTCTTCAGCCTTACCGTTCTCATCGCCCTGACGTTTCTGCTCTACCGGCCCCTTCGCAGGCTCGTGTTCGCCATGCGAAGACAGCTGGACGTGCCTTCCGAGGATAAGGGAGACATCGATTTCATCAGCGATGCCTTCTCGGGGCTACTGAACAGGGTGGGCGAAATGCAGGAGACCCTGGACGAGAACCGCAAACTGATCGAACACAAGATGATAAACGACATACTCCTCGGGAACGTGAAGGATCCGGCGGCGATCCTCCGCAGGATCGCCTACGTCGGGCTCGACGCGCATCCGCCTGAGTTTTCCATCCTGTTGATCGATATCGAGCGGCGCAGGTTCCAACTGCTGCGGTACGGTCCGCGGGAGTACGTCACGCTTCGGGTGAATGACCTGATCCGCGATTTCTTCAACAGAGCCGCGATCAGCGTGTCCTATGAGCCCGGCCGGGTGGCCGCGCTGGTCGAGGCGCAGCGGACCGCCGGCATGGAGGATATCGCATCGCTCGTGCGGCTGATCGAGGACAGAATCGGGCTTCGGTCCAACGCGGCCTGGAGCGCGTGCGCCTCTCCGCCCAAGGCGCTCGCCCGCAGCTTCTCCGCCATGCGCAGCCTGGAGCATTACGGCTTCATCCACGGATACGGAAACGTCTTTTCCATGAGCGATCTCGAAGACATGGAGAAGAACACCATCGAGATCGGCGTCCAGGAAATCCTGCGCGTGCAGGCTCTCGTGCGCACGGGCCGGGCGGACGAATTCTCTGCCTTTCTCTCCCGGTTCGCCGAGAAAACCGTCGGGGCCAAGAGCTCCTACGCTTCGGCCATACTCTGCCTGAACCAGCTCTTCGCGATCGTGATTCGCACGTTCAAGGATCAGGATGTGGAGATCGAGGCTCTTCCTGCCGAAGTGCAGCGGCTGCAGCTCACGGAATCGGCGTCGATATGGGAGGCGGTAGAGGTCATCCGCAGGATAGCCGAGGCTCTCGATGCCGAGCGGACCAGGCGAATTCGGCGGATAGACGGCCGCTTCATGAACCGGATAAAGGAACACATAACCCGGACCATCGGCCGGCAGACGAGCCTCGTGAGCGTGGCGGAGGAATTCGGGATCAGTCCGGGCCACCTGAGCCGCCTGTTCAAGGAGGCGGAGGGAACCAGCTTTTCGGACTTCGTGATCGAGTGCCGCCTGAGAAGAGCGGCGCAGCTGCTCGCGAACGATCTCGGCAAGAACGTCACGAGCGTGGGCCGCGAGGTCGGCTACGACAACCAGTCGTACTTCGCCAGGCTGTTCCGACGGCGCTACGGGATGTCTCCGATCCAGTTTCGGAAAAACCGCCGCGCTGCCTTCGTCTAGAGCGGCTCCGGTCGACCCGATGTGAGACTTCGAACGGCCGCGGCGGTTGCCCGGGACGCCGCCACCGCGTCTGCCGCAGCGGCATGGTCGGTGCCGCTCCCGGTGAGGATGCCGCAGAGAAAAGCGCGAAGCGACGCCAGCCACCCCTGGTCTCTCAGGAAATTGGGGATCGTGCGGTCCGCGTACCGGCGAGCTTCCCCGCGGTACGGCGAATCCGGCCGACCCACGGGATACAGATCCTCCCGGAGCTCCCATGCCCCGCGCCTAAGCGCGGCGAATCCCTGTGCCCCGAGCTTCTCGAGGAGGAGCATGTGGCCGAACTCCCCATCGGGATGGCTGTGACCCGCGAAGGTGTAGACGGGATCGTAGTCCCTGTAGCCGTAAGTGCGGAGCTCGACGAAGTCCACGGCCGAGATCCCTCCCCGGGAACAGACCGCGTCGATGCGCTCCTTCGGCATGTCCATGGTTCCGTGTCCGCTGAAGAGAACCGAAGCCACGGTCCCATCCTCAACGCTCACGGCCAGGCAGTAGTCTTCCGGCCGGCTCGCGATGCAATAGACCGATGAGACCTCGCTCCCGGTGAACCATCGGAGCAGATCGAAGAAGTGACACACGTCCAGGGAGAGCAGATGTCCGGGCGGGTAGCCCACGGCCCACCGCCAGGCATCGTCCGCCATCCGCATGTGGAGGTTCTTCGGGCCTCCGTCCGCGGCCATGACTTCCCGAGCCTTCCGGTAGATCGGCGCAAAGCGCTTGTTGAATCCCACGGCGAGACGCTTTCCGCTCTTTGCCTGAGCCTCCCCCACCTCTGCGCAAATGTCCGGGTCCGCGGCCAGGGGCTTCTCGACATAGACGTGTCGCCCCATCTCGAGGGCTCGCACGGCGATCCGAGCTTGAAGATCGTCTCTCACCGCGATCACGACGGCTTCGATCCTGCCGTCCTCGAAAAGGCGCCTGTAGTCGGTTTCCGCGTAGAGCGCTTCGTAGCGCTTCGCCTCGCGCTGCGCGTTTTCCTCGTCGATGTCGCACACCGCGATAAGACGCGCTTCCGGTGTCCGGTGAATGTTGGGAAGGTGCTGCCTTCGGGCGAAGTTGCCGGCGCCGATCACCGCGACGCCGACCGGTTTTCGCGACGAGGCCATCAGGATGCTCCTTGCGGCGACATGGAGAATCGCCAGGTGGCTTCCGACACGGCAGCCGCGGATTCGATGAGCACTCTGTGGAGAAAGGGACCCCAGACCGCCGAGAGGCGCTCATCCGAGAGCTCGATTCTCTCGACACGCACACTCACCGAATCCGGCAGGACGAGCTCCAGCGTCCTGCGCTCAGGACCGCGAATAAGGACGGTCCCTCCCCTGATGCTCGGCCTCTCCTGCACCATCATGACCTCCGTGATGATCGCGCCGGCGCGAAGCTCGAAACGGTCGATCCATTCTACGCGTGCATCGGCTCCCCTGTGCAGCGAGATCTGCCGGCGAAGCGAAGCGATCCCGGCTTCAGGCGGATACGCCCCGCTCAGCTCCGCTTCGAAACGCGCCTCTTCGGCCGTCAGGATGCAGACAACGGCATCCGCCCGCGCCTCGACGCCGGGGGTCTGCTCGAAGCCCGCGACCATGGGGACATTGTGGTACGAAGAACGCATCGGCCACAAGGTGTACCGCCGCGCCGGATCGAACGTGGCGGCCGTGTAGGTAGGAACGCCTGGGTCGAGAAGCACCGCGTGCGTGTCGTAGTACACCACGAAATGGCCGACGTCGTTGTGGTTGTGGCTCTCGTCGTTGTGACCGCCTTTCGCGGCCAGGAAAAAGCCCCGCTCGGAACCGGGTGTCTGGCGCGCCGTCATGACCTGGATGCCCTCGAAGCAAAAGCCGCCCGCGTCCGGCGGCGGCTGCGGTTCGCGCTGGATCGGGCTTTCGGCCTCCAGAAACAGCTTCCGAATGCCGCGTTCGAGTGATGCGCACCGACCAGCGCCGCCCCGGCTCCCCCGCAGCTCTTCGGCCATCCGGCGCAGCTCCGGGCAGCCCGTTTTCATTGCATAGCGCATCAGGACCGACCAGTCGTGCTCGATGCGGGCCGGCGCATCGGCGAAATTCACGAAGCGATCACCCCCGATATGGACTCTGTGAAGGTAGCAGCCCATGTTCCTGATCTTCTCCTCTTCGAACACGTCGATCGCGCCGCCCGTGGCGCTGTGCAGGCTCTCGAGGCAGTCGAGGAGCGAGCCGGCGGCGTGCGTCCAGTACGAGGGCCCCTCCTCGCATCCGCCGCGAGCGGCGTAGTGATCGAGGAAAACATCGATGATCCGCAGCGCCTTCCGAACCGCGAGGAGCTGCCGGTCCCTGTTTCGCTCCAGAAGCAGCGCAGCCGAAAGGCACGTCGACGTGCACCACGGTGTCCAGTTGTTCACGTGATGTCCGGGTGTCTTGGTCAACCACATCCACCAGAAATCGCTTCGGTCCAGATAGGGATCGATGACGCGCCTGTGGACCTCCGAATCGATGCGCCGGCTTATGATGGGATCGATTCCATCCAGCGCCGCGCCGTGGAGATGAGAGACCCAGGCCAGAAGGGCCGCGGTCTCTCCGGCGAAAAGATCGATGTCCGGACGCTCGGGGTCCGCGAGGCGCGTGGGGAAGACGCCCAGGCGCACGTAGTTGTGGGCGGGGACCACCCATGTCGACTCCTCACAGATCGCCCACACGCCGTCTGCGATGTCGTCGACGAAACGCCCCCGACCTTCGGTCAGTTCGGCGAGAGCCAGCGCGGCCAGCGCCTCGCGGCGCTCCCCGGAAGGCTTCTCATAGGGTCTGCGGTCCCCGCTTCTCTGGAATTCCAGGTAGGCGCTCGCGGGCAGGACCGGCCACTCGAAGCCGGCGTATTGCTCACCGCTCCGAATGACGCGGGCTTTGAGCTCCGCCGGCACCGCGGCCACCGCATCCGGATCGACCACTTCAGGTATGAGCTCATAGCTGCCCGGCGCGAGGAGTATGTCCCCCAGAACGGCCCCGTAGCGTTCCTCGAGCATACGCACCACCTCTTCCGAGACCCAGGCGGTCAGAGCGTCGCCCCCGGGGCGGACTCGCCCGCCGGGCGGCTTCCGCCGCCCTACTTCCGCTCCAGGCGGGTCCAGTGGGGCAGGGTGTAGTAGTAGCGGTGGCCGCCGGACTCCGAGCTCGTCGCGGCGAGAGCGCCGCTCAGCGCCCCGTTCCGCAGGACCAAATCCAGGCGCAGAGTGTGGGGGCCGCGCCGGGTATCGTCGGTGTCGACGGCTCCGTGCATCCTGCCCTCCAGACGGTCATCTTTGAGGACCGCCTCGGCGAGCAGCGCCTCGAGCTGCTCGCCGACCCGCACGACCACGTGGCCGCACTTCCTGACCGCGAGAGAAACCGCGACCTCGCCCGTGGGTGTTTCCGCGGTCCCGGCCCAGTCGCCCTCGAGCCTGGCCCACTCGCCCGTCAGCCCGACCGGCGCCCCCGTCTCCTGCGGTTTCCTCACGATATCCACCACCTGCGGCTGCTCCGCGTAGGCCGGCGCGAGCGCGGCAAGGACCGCCTTGGTGGCCTCGGCCTTGAGGCCCTTGCTGTCCCCGTTCACGGCGGCGGCGATCACCAATCCTTGGTCCGGGAGCAGGAGGAAGTCAGAGCCCACGCCGGGCATGCCGCCGGCGTGCTCGACGATCCGGTGCCCCTGGCCGTCGTCCCTGATCCACCACCCCGTTCCGTAGAACAGCCCCGGCGCGATGTCGGTCTGGGTCTCCTTCATGTCGTCCAGTGCTGCGTCGGCCAGGATGCGCTTCTGGTCGCCCAGGGGCGTTTTCAGGTGGAAGAGGCCGAAGCGCAGCAGATCGTGGACGGAGGTGAAGAGGCCCGAGCCGCCCAGGTGATCGAACGTGTAGAAGGGAAGCGGCGAACCGTCCGGCCGGTAGCGCCCGGCCATGTGCGGCAGCAGACCGGGCTCCCTGCCTATGGCCGAGCGCGTCATGCCCAGAGGAAGCAGCACGTGCTCCCGGAGGAAGTCCGGGTACCTCATCCCCGAGACGCGCTCGATCAGATGGGTCAGGACGCCGTAGCCCAGGTTGGTGTAGCGGAACCTGGCGCCGGGGAGGTCCATGATCTGACCGTATCGCCGGATGGTCCGTTCCATGGAAGGACACGGGTGGGGCTCGTCCTCGTAGAAGAACTGAACGTAGCCCGGAAGGCCCGAGGTGTGGCTCGCGATGCGCCGGACGGTCACATCGTCGATGTTCCCGACACGGGCGCGGAGCGCCGTGCCTCCCAGGTACTGGTTGGCCGGCGCGTCGACGTCGATCCTGCCCTGCTCGTGGAGCACCATGAGCGCCGTGGCGGTGAACGACTTGGTGGTGGAGGCCACCGAGAACATGGTGTGCTCGTCCGCGGCTGCCCGGTTCTCCCGGTCCGCCCAGCCGAAGGCCTCCTCCCACAGGATCTCACCGTGCCGGGCCGCCCCCACGGCCAGCGCCGGCACCGTGCGCTCGACCATCTCCCGCTCGATCATGGCCCGCACCCCGCGGAGCGCGGGGTCCATGGTCCTGTCGTTCCGATCGCTCATGGCCCCGAATCCTCCCCGCTTACTCATCCCAGATGCCCCGGGTCTCCTGCGGCTCGAGCTCGGCCCCCAGGCTGCGCAGCGCCTCCTGCACCTTCCCGACGTCCAGCTCCCGGGGCGCGACGCCCTCCCGGCTCGACACGGCGGCCGCGGCGCCGGCGGCCTGGCCGATGGCCATGACCGTGCCCTGCCCCCGGATGCCCGAGCCCGCCTCGTACGTGGCCGAAATCGAGCGGCCCGCTACCAGCAGGCCTTCGGTCCCCTTGGGAAGCAGGCAGCGGTACGGGATCTTGGTGCCCATCTTCGCGATCCCATGGTAGTACACGTTGTCCACTACCCCCTCGTAGTTGATGGCCACCACGTCCTCGAAGTCCGTGCCCCGCCGCAGGTCCTCCACCGTGAGCGTGTAGTCGCCCGCGATCCGCCTGCTCTCCCGCACCGACACGTTGGAGGCGACCCGTAGCAGCCGGCACTCCTCCAGCCCCGGGATCCGCCACTTGTGCGCGATCTCAACGAAATCCACGGCGATCTGGACGCCCAGCCGCTCGGCCAGGCTCAGGTCCTGCGCCTTGGTCCCGTCGATGTTTCCCGCCTCGAAAAGGCCCGCGTTGTTGCAGCTGACCACCCCGGGGATGTTGGCGGCGGTGAACGCGTACCACGTGGCCGTGGCGTAGCCCTGGGCCCGGGCCTCGGCGATCACCGCGTAGAACGCGTCGTCCTCCGCCGTGACGCTGGCCGGGTTCTT
>Ga0272441_10013467_pt1 | contig 11756 bp, 5 predicted proteins | sample SSMProp6N_FD_193582 | JGI IMG/M metagenome (GOLD analysis project Ga0272441, IMG submission 193582) | Marine sediment archaeal communities from Little Sippewissett salt marsh, Falmouth, MA, United States - SSM-Prop-6N | ecosystem: Environmental > Aquatic > Marine > Wetlands > Sediment ...
GCGGCCCTTGACCGTCACGTCGCCCCACGGCAGGGCGTGGCCCCAGGGCGAGGCGTCCGTCCCGTAGACGACCTGCGGATACCGGCGGATCCACTCTCCCGACCGCCGCAGCGCGTCCGCCGCCCGCTCCGGAACGGAGCCGTCGCCGCGCGGGCCGATGTTGAGCATGTACGTGCCCCCGCGGGCCACACACGCGACGAGCCGACGCAAGATCTCCTTGGGGGTCTTCCAGTTCTCGTCGTACCAGGCGTAAGCCCAGGAGTCGTTGGTCGTATCCACCGCCTCCCACATGCCCTCCACGTTGCGGAGCGGGACTTCCATGTCGCCGAGCGTCTGATAATCCCCCAGGCCGTGGCCCGCCCGCCCCGACACCAGCGCGTGTGGCTGGTTCTTGCGCACGACGGCGACGAGCTGTTCGACGTACTCCTTGGGCATGCGGCCGGGCGTGTCGAACCATACGACCTCGATCGGGCCGTACTGGCTGGTGATCTCCTCGACCTGGGGCAGGCACTTGGCCTTGAAGTAATCGTCGAACGAGGCCGGGTTGCCCTCGGCGTCGGTCTTCGGGCCGTTGCCCCCGCCCGGGCAGGTCCAGTCCTGGTTGTGCGAGTAATAGAACCCGAACCCGAGCCCCAGCTTCCGGCAGGCCTCGGCCAGGTCCTTCATGGGGTCGCGGCCGTACGGCGTGGCGTCGACGACGTTGAAGGGGTTCGCCTTGGATTGGTACATCGCGAACCCGTCGTGGTGCTTGCTGGTGATGATGATGTACTTCATCCCCGCGTCCTTGGCGAGCTGGGCGATGGCCGTCGCGTCGAACCGGACGGGGTTGAACCGCGTGGCCAGCCGCTTGTACTCGGCCACGGGAATGCCCGCCATTCTCGGGTTCATGATCCACTCGCCGATGCCGTAGTACGTCTTGCCGTCAACCTTGTTGGCCAGTTGGGAATACAGGCCCCAGTGGATGAACATGGCGTAGTTGCCGTTGGCAAACAGCTCGCCGCGTTTGGCGTCCTCGGCGCGGAGCTTCACGACCGCTTCGCCCCACATCTCGTCCATGCCCTGGCAGTAGGCGAGGCCGGAGATGCCCAGGATGACCAGGGAGATTGCACAACAATTCGACAGACCTGCGTTCATGCTTTCTCTCGCTCTTTGTCTCGCGCGGGCCGATCGCTCCGGCGGTCGGACAGGCACGATTCGTTCGGTTGGTCGGGAAGGGTCTTCTTCCACGCATCGATCAATGCGGTGAGCCGGCGGACCTGGTCCGGATGCTCGTCCCGCAGGTTGGTCTTCTCGAGCCGATCGTCAGGGAACTGGAACAGCTCGACCTGGCCGGGTTCCTTGCCGAGAAGCAGTTTCCACGCTCCCTCGCGAACCGCGAGCGTCGGCCAGGTGTCGCCCCGTCGGCTAGCCGATCGCCACTGCCAGAAGATCGGTTTGGACCGATGCGGCTGAGGCGTGCCCAGCAGGGCGGACGTCTGGTTCACGCCGTCGGGCACATAGCCCGCCGGCAGCTCTGCGCCCGCGATGGCGCAGAACGTCGGCAGCAGGTCGACCGCGGTGATGGGGGTCTTGTCGTCGACTTTGCCGGCCGCGATGCGGCCGGGCCACCTCGCGATGAACGGCAAACCGACCCCTCCTTGGAGGAGAGACCGCTTGCGCCCACGGTGACCGCCGGTCGAACCGACGGAAGCAAAGGTCCCGAATCCCGGTCCGGTGGATTGATCGTCGACGTTGCGCCGACTGGGCGGGCCGGTGTTCTCCGGGCCGTTGTCCGAACTGAAGATCACCAGCGTATTCTCGGCAACACCGAGTTCGTCGAGCACCCCCAGCAGCTTGCCAATTCGCGCGTCCGCGTGGGCGAGTACGGCGGCGTAGATCCGCTTCGCCTCGCTGTCAAGATGCGCGAAACGCTTGAGATACTCGTCCTTGGGATAGTGCGGCGTGTGCGGCTCGTGGACCCAGACATTGAGATAAAAGGGTGTCTTGGCGGCCACGCTCTTCCTTACGAACTCGATGGCTCGCCGCACGTCGTCGTGGACGGGCATCTGTGGGCCGGAGCAGTTGTACGCGCCGTACGTGTCAAAGCCGTACTCCGTCGGAAGCGGAGCGTCGGGAACCATGGTGTTCGTCAGGTGCCACTTGCCGAAGTGCCCGGTGGCGTAGCCGACCTTCTGGAGCAGCCGCGGCAGGAGGACGGCCTTCGGGTTCACCCAGTCGGGCATACCGCGTTTGACGTGGCTCTCGACGGTCGCGAAGTGCCCGTGAACGCCGTGCCGCGCTGGGAACTGCCCCGTCAGGATCGCGGTCCGGCTGGGCGAGCAAACCCCGCTGGCGACCGTGAACTGGCGGAACTCCGTTCCGGCCGAGGCCAGGCGGTCGATATGAGGCGTCTTGAGCCACAGATGCCCGTGGCAGCCGAGATCGCCCCACCCCCAATCATCGGCGAAGATGAAGACGATATTCGGCTTAGCCGCATGGATGATCGAACTCTTTGCGGCCTTTGTGCCGAAAAGGCATGCAAGGGAGGTGCCGCCGATCGCCTTGAGGAACTTACGACGTTTCACGCTATGGCCTCCACGGAATTTGGGGAGGGATGCGCGTGTCTCATTGAACCCTCTCCTTGCCCCAGCCCCCAGTGTCAAGTCCTGTTTTCCGGTTGTCACTCCGACGTGCGGCTTCTCACGGCGTGGTCGGTGCCGATCGTCTAACCTGAGATTTCGGATATAGCCTGTTGCCGACGATCGTCGTCGGCCTTTCTGGCGATTCTACCGCCACTCCCAAGGTTGGCAAGCACTTCTCTTGTTCGGGGTAGGGGGTATCGAGCCGTTCGCGGGCCGTGATGTTGCCCAGAACGACTGCGGCGCGGGCGCCAATTGCCGATCCGGGCAGACCGCCCCCGTCGCCTTTGCATCCTCCGGCTGCCTCGTCCTTTTGCTCAAGCCGTCGAACAGTCTCGTCACAGACCACAGGTGGTCGGAAAGGCGTAGGCCGACCGGCTGGCCCGTGTTAGAATCTATGCAAGGGCGTGCAGGCGCTAGCACGACCCGCTCTCTACGGGATCCGGCATGAAGGCCATTCTATCGCTCGCGGCCCTTGCGCTCTTCGCTGTCGAGGCGGCTGCCGGGCAGCAGGGCGTGTTTGTGGACCGGACGGCCGACCTCGGTCTTGATCTCAAGAACGGCGCCGCCTGCTGGGCCGATTTGGACAACGATGGACGGGTGGACCTGTGCGCGGGCGGAGTCGTCTGGCGGAACAAGGTGGGCAAGGGCTTCACCCGGATCGCCGACGGGCTTGGCCAAGTCGTTGCTGCCGACTTCGACAACGATGGGTTTGCCGACCTGTTCTCGTTGTCGTCGAAACGCGTGTACCGTAGCGATTCGGGCAAGGCCTTCACGCCGATGGCGATGCCCGATCTGCCCAAGGGGTCCTGCCGCGGCGCGTGCTGGGGCGACTTCAACGGCGATGGGTTCGTGGACCTGTATGTAGGCGGCTACGAGCACTGGAAGAAGGGCCTGACCTACCCGGACGTGCTGCTCCTGAACCGGCGGGGCAAGGGATTCGACTTGGCCTGGACCGACGCGCGCCACCGCGCCCGCGGGGTCACCGCCTGCGACCTTGACCGGGACGGTGACCTGGACGTCTACGTGTCGAACTACCGCCTTCAGCCGAACGTTCTGTGGCTGAACGACGGTTCGGGCGTTTTTCGCGACGCTGCGGTGGCGCAGAACGCCTTAGCCACCTCCAAGGGGTTCAGGGGCGGCCATTCCATCGGTGCCGCGTGGGGCGACTTCGACAATGACGGCTGGATCGACCTCTTTGCAGGCAACTTCGCCCATCGCGACCGCCGCGGCGACCAGCCGAAGTCACGGTTCCTCCGCAATCTCCGCGCCGAGGGGAAGGCGGCCTTCCAGGAGCGCGGCCCGTGCGGCGTGTTCTATCAGGAATCGTACGCGAGCCCCGCCGCGGGCGACTACGACAACGACGGTGACTTGGACGTGTTCTTCACCACCGTGTATGGCACCGCCTCGTTCGGTAAGAAGAATCACCCTGTTCTCTTCCGCAACGAGGGGGGCTTCCGTTTCAGCGACGTCGCGGCCGAGGCAGGCTTGGCGAAACTACCACCCACGTACCAGGCCGCGTGGGCCGACGTTGACAACGACGGCGACCTTGACCTCGCCACGGCGGGCCGGCTCTTCGAGAATCAGGGCACCGGGCGCCACTGGCTGAAGATCCGGCTCCGGGGCGACGGAACCACTGTTAACCGGTCCGCCATCGGTACCCAGGTGCGCGTCAAACTGGAAGACAAAACCCTGACCCGGCAGGTCGAGGCCGGCACGGGCGAGGGGAATCAGAACGCCCTCTGTCTGCATTTCGGTCTGGGCACGCGTGCCGCACCCGTGGACCTCGAGATACTGTGGCCAGGGGGCGACACGACGACGCTTCGGGCGGTGGAGGTCGATCGCGTCATTGAGGTGGTCTACGGGAAACGCCCTTTCGAGAAAGCGGCCGATGGAAGCCCGACGGCTACCTCGTCGGCGGCCGGCAGTGTTTCCGGCAGACGCCCAAAATCGTCGGGTCTCAAATCAGTCACCAATCGGTCGGGGCCGAGGAATCGAGCGATACGCTCCCCAACTCGCCGGTAGTCCTCAAACGAGCGAGGGGACCAACTCCTCCGATTCCACTTTGCTGAGTTGGTAGGTTAGGTAGCGGTTGCACGCTTGCTTGACTGTGAGGCCGTCGCCCGTTAGGCTGATGGTTGAGGGTTGCCGTCCGGCGTGGAGATCGTTGGCTACACGGAGGTAGGTCTCGAGAGCGGCCTCCGGGGCCTCCCAGACGCCGAAGAAGTGGACCTTGGCGCGGATCTTCTTGCACCACTGCCCGTTGTTATGGGTTGTGAGTGGAAAGGAGGGGTAGGGTTTCTTGGGTTTCTTGCGCTTGCGTCGAGCCATGTTAACCCCGCGGTCGCCGGTTAGCTGTTTCCGGCGCAACGTAGTATACCCCTGTTTCGGTTGTCATCATCAGAAAGTGGCTTTTTTCGATTCTGCTAAGTCTCCTCACAAAAAGCACTTGCGCCCGTAGCTCAACGGATAGAGTCGCGGACTTCGAATCCGAAGGTTGCAGGTTCGAATCCTGCCGGGCGCGCCATGTCAGGTAGCGACAAGTTTTGCCAAGCGGCGACGCGTGCGCCACTTACGGCCGTTGTGCCGAGGGCGTACCCTAACACCCGGTCGTGCCAGGTGATGGCACGTATTGGCGTCCCGGGGGGAGGGGGTTACTGAGCATAGAAGCGCGGCGGCCCGGGAAGGCCGCCGCGCGCCAAGACGGGCAGGTTGATGACGTTGCCCTACTTCGTTTCCCAGCCTGTGTACTCGACGTCCACGTACAGCGGCTCGTCGAGGACCAGGATCTTTTCGAGCCGGATGAGCGTGCCGTCCAGAGGCAGGTCCACGCGGATCGGTGTGGCGCCAGCGGCGACGGCCCGGGTGTCGGCTTGGGCCTGGGCGGCTGCCTGAAGGACCTGGGCGGCCTGCTCGGCCGCCACCGGCGGCTGGCCCATGGCTCCGATGAGCCGGCGGAACTCCTCCACGACCGTCAGCGGGCCGCTGACGGCCGGCTCGTTCCCCCATCCCTTCGTGTACTTGCCCTCCTTCGGCAGGTACAGGTTGACCATGAGGTGGGTAATGGGTTCGGCGGCGCGAGGCAGTTCAACGTGCAGCGTGTCGCTGGACGCCGGTTTTTCCTCGGCCTTCTCGACGTAGACGATCTCGACCGGGAACGCCGACAGTCCGCTGGCCGCCCCTTCGGAGCGGACGAGCGGCACAAGGATGCGGTCCACGTCGTCGCGGGCCGGGCGGATCGATTTGCCGCTCACGCTCGCCGACCAGATTTCGACGCCCGGCGGCATCGCCAGCCGCAGGAACTGTTTGCGGTTGTTCCGGACGTTGTAGACGACCTTCGTGATTCGCCGGCCGTCCATCGTTTGCATGGTCGTAACGATGGCCGAGTCGACGATCGTGACCAGCACGTCCACGTCCTCGTGCTTCTTGATGGCCAGGGGCACGTCGAACTGGTCGGCCACGTAGCGGTAGGCCAGCAGGATGGGCTGGCCGGTCATGGCGAGCAGGTCGGGTGGCAGTTCGCGGACGTCGATGGCGGTGGCCCCTTTCAGCGCCGGGGCAGACAGTTCCACGTTCGCGAGGGCCACGACGCCGATGTGTCCTTTTTCGCGGACGACGTCCACGGCCCGCAGGACCGGCAGGGAGACGGCTGCCTCGGCCGTCGGGCCCGCCTGCTCGTACGTGACGTTCAGGGTGTAGTTGCCGATGGCCTCGTACGTCAGGGCGACCGACAACTCGCCGTCGGTCACGCGCCAGTCGCGGACGCGTTCGCCATTGACCTCGAGGATGCTGACGCCCTTGGGCAGCGTCAGTTTGAGCACGCGGACGCCGGTGTGGAGGATGTTGAAGTCGATGCGTTCGCGCCCGATGAGGATGCCGTCGCCCACGGCGACGAGGGTCTGCGTTTCGGCGTAGAGTTTGGGCGGAACCTTCTCGGCCTCGGGGATGGCCCGTTCCCAGGAGAGGCTCACGGGCGCCTGGGCCGGCAGGGCGGCGGCCACGCGGGTAGCCTGACCTTCCTCCTTCCTGGCGACCGACTGGGCCCCCGCCACCTGGATGTCGACACCCGTCTGGGCCACCGTCAGGTCCAGCAGGCACGTGCTGGACGGCACGCGGTCGAACTGGAGCGAGAGCGAGCCGGCCTCTTCGCGGACGGCCACGGCGAAGGTCAGTTCGACCGTGACGTCGCCGACCCCTGCGGCCGTCATCAACTGGTAATAGTTGTCGGCCAGGCGAAGGTGTGCACCCTCCGGGACGGTGGCCTTCTGGATGGCCACGGTCGCGGGCAACAGGGGGATGACCTTCCACTGGTCTTCCTTCAGGATCGAGACCGTGAAGGTGGCCGTGAAGACCGCCCCGTCTTTCGAAAGGGTGCCGGCGTACTCGGCGCTGGTGATGGAGAAGTCGGCCGGCGGCGGGGGCGTCTTGGGCTTCTTATGCTCGATGCTCCACAGGAGCAGGGCCTTGAATTCCTGCCACGGAATCCGGACGCGGGCCTGGCCCACCTGCTCGATCTTGATGCCCAGGAGGTCCTCCACCTCGTTCCATGAGAGGGTGAACGTGCCGGCCTCGCGGGCCTTCAGGTCGTCTTCGGAGAGGCCGGTCACGTCCTTGAACTTCTGCCACGAGAGGATGACCTTGTTCTCCTCGGCTGCACCGGGCCCGGCAGCGGGTTCGGCGGGGGGCTTCGGCTCGGCTGCCGGCGCCCCACTCGCCGAGGCCAGAAGCACCGCCACGGCTACCATCAGGGTCCACATGACGTACCTCATTACTCTTCTCCTTCCCAAGTGTACTCGGCCACCAGTTCCGTAGAGTCGCTCGGATCGAGCAACGTTTTCTCGAACTTGAGGGTGTACCCGACGGCCGGTACGACCACCGCCGCCGGCACGCCGGGGAACCGCACCGGCTCGGCCTCGACCGACCAGTGCTGCATGCGGCCGCTCTTGACGGCCGTCAGGTAACTGCCGTTGTCAACCAGCAGGTAGTCGTCGTGGGCCACCCGCAGGGTGTTGCCGGCGTAGGTCAGGCTGTTATCCTCGTCGGCGGCCCGGCTGATGGTGACGGGCAGGTCGTTGGCGAGCAGGGCCTGCGTGCCGACGATCGCCTCCTGATAGGCGTCGCGGAACCGGCCGGCCTGGGCCGTGGCCGAGGGGGCCCGCTGTTCCACGTCCATCATCGCCAGGAGTTGGCCTTCGTTGATGACGGCGTAGTGGACACCGTTCGCCCCGGCTTTCCAGCGGATCCCCGCCGCCCGGGCCGTGTGGGCGTCGAGGAAGACGTTCCGCGACGCCACCGCCACGCGTTGGCCCAGGTTCTGTCGAAGTTGGTCGAGCACCGCACCGAGTTTCTTGACGGCGACGGGACGGTTCGAGACGACCAGGGCGTCGCCGTCCGTCTCATACGTGACTTGGGCCGGCGGCTGGTCGGGGATGCTGTAGCCGTGGTAGTTGTAGAAGGCCCTGGCCTTGCTGTGGCCCCCGGCCTCGCCGCCGGCGCTGCCCACGATGGGTCTGTCGGTTTGCACAGCCTGGCCGTTCTGAAAGGTGATGGTCCTGCCGTTGACCGGGGCGTTGAGCTCCCACGTGTAGTTGGACCTGACGAACTCGGCCAACTGTCGGCCGCGCTCGTCTTTGGCAATATCGTCGACGTTGAACTTGGTCCGCTCCAGTTCGCGGGCCCGGGCCTGGATTTCGGTCCGCGCCTTGGTGATATCCCCCAGGACGGTCTGGACATCGGCCACACCCGCCCCCGCCGAGGGTTTTCCAGACGCGGGGCCCGGCTTCCTATCCGGTCGGCGGTCCGAGGCGAGGTCTACCTCGTCGTCGAATCCCTCCACGGTCGCGCTCGCGCCCGCCTCCGTGCCCTCGGCCGACGGCCGTTTCGGCATCGTGCCGACACCGCCGCGGTTCGATGATGCCCTCTTGTGACGGGCGATGGTTATGGCAGCGGTTTCGGTGGCTTTGGCCTTTTTCTCCAGGCGTGTGGCAAGGCGTTCGGCCTCCGCCAGGCGGCCCGCGCGCGTCAGTTCCGTAACCCGGTGAACTTCGGCTTTCAGGTCTTTGGTCCGGCTGGCGACTTCCTCGCCGAAATCAACACTTGCCGACGCATCGGTGACGTCCCAGCGGGCGTTCTTGTCCGTCTTCCGGTCGTCGCCTGCCGTGCCGGCGGGCCGGCCGCCCTCCGAGCGTGCCGAGTCGTCGGCGACGGTGCCGCGCAGTTGCTTGTAGGCGGTGCTGAGTTTCGACAGTTGCTTCTTCAGGACCTCGACGCGGGCGGCTTGGTCCTCGAAATAGCGGTCGTGGTCGGCGACCCGTGCCGCCCCCGGCGGCGCGCCCCTCAGCGTGCCTGCCGCAACTTGCTGCTCGGCCCAGGCCTTGCCTAGTTCGATCTGCGGGGCCGTCTGCTCCGCGCCCTCGACGGTCGGTTTCAGGCGTATCTCGGCGTCGCTTGTGGTGGGCGGCTTGGCGGTTGCAGGCTCGTCACCATAAAGGACGAACCCGATGGCGTCGGCGGCTTCTTTGCCGCTCGCCCGGGCGAATCGCTCCTTCAGGCCGGTGACCTGCTTCTCGAGGGCCTCGACGTCGCGTTCGTTTTTCTCGCGCTGGCGCTGGCGGACCGACAGGTACGCCTCGGCTTCCCTGAGCAAGGCCTTCTGCTCCTGGCGCTCTTCGCCGCGCTTTTGCAGTTGTCCGGAGAGATTGACGGCCACGCGGTAGGCGGCCTCGGCCTGGCCCTTGTCGCCGGCGCGGATGGCCAAGCGGGCCTGCCCCAGGAGTTCCTCCTGTCGCCGGCGGACGTCGATGTTGCCGTGCTGCTGGGCCTTTTGGACGGCCTTGGCCGTGGCACGCACCCCGCGTTCACCCTTGGACGCGACGTCCGTGCCGAGGGCCACCTCGATGTTGCTGATGTACTTCATCGCGTTGGCGGCCTCGACGGACTTCGGCGCAACCTCGGCCGTCTGCTCAAAGAGTTCCTGGGCCTTCTCATAATCCTGTCTCTGGTAGAACGAGAGGCCGGCCCGGTACAGGTTCTTGCCCTGGAGCATTTGCTGCTGCTTGGCCAGGGGCTCGGGCAGGTCGAACTCGACCGTTTCGAGCGTTGGCGTTTCGTCCGGGTCAGGGGGCTGGCGGGTGGGGTCCGGTTGGGCCGGGGCAGGCGGTGGCGCTTCCGGCTCGCCGGCCGGTTCGCCCTCCGGCATAGGTTCCGGTTTGGATTCCGGCCCTCGTGAGGGCCCCGCCACGAGGTGCCCCCGGCCGTACTCGAACTCCAGTTCGGCCGTCTCGCTGGACCAGGCGTCGGTCCGCTGCAGCGGGCCATGCCACTGGCGCGTCCGCATGCCCTCCGGCAGCATCAGGGCGCACCGGGCGTAGGCGACCGGCAGGTCGATCCGCGGCAGAGGCAGTTGGAACCGGCCCTTGGCCCCGAGCGGCTCGGCCCGCATCATGGTCACGATCTCGACGGGAAAACTGACCAGCCCGGCCGTCGTCAGAACGCTCTTCTCCAGCGGCACGTAGATCGTCGTGCCGGGGCCGCGGGCCAGGCTCGTCTGCTCCTCCGACACCCGGGCCACCACCAGCCGAGCGCCCGCCGGCAGGTCCACCGTCATGTACTGCTGGGCCCGATTCCGAACCTGGTACAGGGCCTTCGTCATGACCTGCCCGTCCGGCCGGTACAACACCGTGTAGAGGGCCGAGTCCACGAGCGTCTCGCGGACCGGGAACTCCGCCATGCTCACGAGGTCGACGCGTGCCTCCCAGGACCCCGAGAGGGTGTACGCGTAAACGGGCGGGGCCGAGAGCAGCGCCCGGGTGGCGTCGGGCAGATCGTAAAGGGCCATCGGGGCGAGACCGGGCGAGTCCATCTCCAGGAGCACCGCCCCGCCGCCGCCTGCGATTGCGAGCGTTCCGCCCCGCTGCCGCGCGCCGACTACGCCGAACGTCGGCAGGGTCATGTGGCCGGTGGGCGGCCGGGGCGCCTCGAACGAGATGTTCAGGCGCGTCCGCTGCCGGACCGGCCCCCGCAGGAACACGCGGGCCTGCGGGCCTTCCAGGCGGACCTCGCGGACGTCGGGCCCCGTGATGCGGACGCGATCCGCCCCCTCCGGAAGCGCGATGGCCACCTGTTCCGTTTCGCCGCCCCAGAGCCGCAGGTCCAGGACCGCCCGGATCTGGTGGACCCCGTCGGCCAAGGTCCAGCCGACGTGGGCCTCGGCCTCGACTTGGGCAGCGCGGTGAACGGGCGGCCGGGGCGGCTGCCACGTGACCGCCAGCCGACCGCCAGGCACCAGGCCGACCACCCCCTGTGTACCCTCCGCCGTGCCGACCACGGGCAGGGGCGACTGCGAGAACCGGACGTGCCAGGCGGCCTTCGACGCCACCGCGCCGGTACGCCACGCGGCCGGCGGGGTACCGAACTCGATGTGCCGAACGGCGCCCTGGACGGTTACCTTGGGAGAGGCCGTCGCCACGACGCGGTACCGGCCAGGGCCGGCGGGGTCGAAATGCATCCAGCCGTCGGCCGCGCTCCGCAGTTCCGTGGGCCGGCCATTGACGGTCACGTCGCGCCAGGCCAAATCGGCCGGCAGCAGGTGCAGCGAGTGGCCGCCCTCGCCGGGGAGGCGAACCACCTCCAGGTTGGCCAGCAGGTCCACCGTGTTCTCCGGCCCGATCCGGATCGTGTAGGCAGTACGCTCGAGCCACGTGACCTCTGGCGGCTGGGGCGGGGTCGGACCTTTCAGCAGGAAACGGACGTACTGCTCGTAGACGTTCAGGGGGACCTCCACCTGGGTCCCCGGCCACTCGGGCACCCGGCGGAGCACCTCGCGGGCAAGGTCGCCGCGCGGCACAGCGGGCACCGCCGTCGCGGCTGCCAAAAACATCGCAGCCGCGAGGCAGACCGCCAGGAGCCGGTGTGGCCCGATCCGTTTGCGCAAACGCTAACCCTTACCCGTACCCGTTCTGACGCGTCATTAGACGCGAAAAGACCCGGCCGCGTTCCAAAAAAACCCACGTGCGGCGTACCGGTTGCGCACAAGGTTGCAGATGGTATTCTGGTATTCCTTCGGCATCTTTCGCGAGATGTCCTCCGGACCGTCGGCCACACGGGTCGACCCGGGCATGCCGTGCGGCCCGGCCACGC
>Ga0272441_10013468_pt1 | contig 11755 bp, 8 predicted proteins | sample SSMProp6N_FD_193582 | JGI IMG/M metagenome (GOLD analysis project Ga0272441, IMG submission 193582) | Marine sediment archaeal communities from Little Sippewissett salt marsh, Falmouth, MA, United States - SSM-Prop-6N | ecosystem: Environmental > Aquatic > Marine > Wetlands > Sediment ...
CGGTGACGGTCCAGGTGACGGTGGTGGTTCCCACCGGGAACTCGGCAGGCGCATCGTTGACGGCCGAGGCCACGCCACAGTTGTCATCGGTCGTCGGTGTGCCGAGGTCAACGCCGGTCGCGTAGCAGACGTCGGTGTCGTTGGCGACATCGACGATGTCAGGCGGACAGGTGATCGTCGGATCCTCGGTGTCGACGACGGTGACGAGTTGGGTGCACTGGGCGGTGTTGCCGTGGATGTCGGTGACGGTCCAGGTGACGGTGGTGGTTCCCACCGGGAACTCGGCAGGCGCATCGTTGACGGCCGAGGCCACGCCACAGTTGTCATCGGTCGTCGGTGTGCCGAGGTCAACGCCGGTCGCGTAGCACACGTCGGTGTCGTTGGCGACATCGACGATGTCAGGCGGACAGGTGATCGTCGGAAGTACGTTATCCACAATCGTGGTCGATACCGACGACGTCTGGTTGTTGGCAGGATTCGGATCGACGCTGACCGATGAGACGCTGGCCTCGTTAGAGATCGTTCCGACGCCACTACACAACGCGGTAGCGCGGATGCGGATCTGGGCGGAGTCAAGATGGCCGAGATCCCCCAAGATGATCTCTCCGTCCAGGGGATAGCTACTCCAGGATCCTCCGTCGATCGAGTACTCAGCCGTGCTCGCATCGAGCCCGGTCGGGATCTCATCCGTCGCGACGACGCCGGAAGCATCCGAAGGGCCGGCATTGTACACTGTGAGCGTATACGTGAGCAGATCACCGACTGCGAGAGTAGCAGGAGAAGCCGACTTCGTGATCGAGACATCCGCGTTGCAGTTGACAACATCGATGTAATCTGTGAACTCCGTGCTACGGGTTACCCCGGATCCGTCGTCGTCGGTTACGGTGAGAGTGACCGAATACGTTCCGGGCAATACATACTCATGCGTGGGATCCGACGAGGAACTTGAGCCGCCGTCCCCGAAGTCCCAGCTGTAGATGTAGGTCCCCGGACCTGTGCCCCCGGTAGTGAGATCCGAGAACTCCACAGTCAGCGGGGCGCAGCCGCTCGTCGGGACCCCCTCGAAGTTCGGGACGAGGGGCGCATCCACGTGAATGGTGGGGAGGTTCGCGTCACACTTCGCTGGGTTTCGCACGGCGCACGTCAGCGTGTCCGCGCACGAGGTCTTGGGCGCAGTGGGCAACCAGCTGAGCAGGTGAACCGTGAGATCGAGCGCAGCTCCGACCGTCCAAGAGAACTGGTACAACATGTAGTTGCTCGCCCCTGGGGGGATGATGTCTCCCCCGACCGCCAGTTGCCGAATCGTTCGGTCCCCTGTGAGCGATGACGTGAGCGTCGCCCAAACGTGAAGGCAATATCGTTCGGTGGCCGTCGTGTTATCGAGCGTCGCCCAGAGATAGACGGCGAGCGTCTCCCCTGGAAGCTTCGAGCCGATGTTGACGGGGTTTCCGCTTACGTCGCCCAGCCAAACGGTGATGAGATTCGTGTCATTTGCTGGGCAATTCCACCTGCATTCATCCGGGAAGACCGCGCTGGCCCCGATCGAGATCGCCAGCACAAGACCGAAGAGCAGAACTCCCGCTGTTGTACATCGTCTGCCCGCAGCGCTTCCCCTCCCCTGCTCACCTCGGAGAACTGCGGTACGTCGCAAAGCCATCGAATCCTCCTTAGGAGTCGGCAACCCGGCTGCCTAGCAATCGCGCCCTCTCGGGTGCGCGAGGTCCGTGGCTTTGCGTCCTGCCCTCGCGAGCAGTTTGCCTTTCTCGTCGTTCCTTCGAACGAAGACCATACCGCGCCGACTGTGTGCCCGGCGCGGGACAGAGATGTGGTTCTTGTGCCCTCTGGGTGCATCATGAGCTATCATTGCGGCCCTGAATAATCAGGGCGCGCTCGACCGCCTCCGGGTCGACCAAGCGTTCTTCGAGAAGAATATCACCGAGAAGCTTGTCTGTGAACTTCGTCTTCTGCAGGTCGAGGCCCTTGGCGAGATCCGCGTGACTGAGGACGCCAAGGTCGACGAGGATCTCTCCCAGTCGCTTCTCCCGCTCGAAGTGCTCTTCGAGGATTGAAAGGATGACCGCGCTTCGGCTCTTCCGCTCGCGCCGGCCTTTGGCGTCCACCTGCTTCATCAGGTAAGCGTCTCCCTCGTTGTAGTAAATCGTCGTTTGCACCGTGCGGCTCCTTCCCCTTCGAGATCCTCTCCGCAACAGAAAAGACCGGGTTCCAGCTTCCTGGCAACCCGGCCACCATGAACTCCACGAGTTCTTCCGCGGACATCTGAAGCCTTCCGCAGAGGCCCGAAGTTTTGCGCCCCCACCTTGCGATGGGTTTGCCCTTTTCAGGAGTATGAACTATGTGTAGCAAGTGTATACTCCGAGTCTCCACGTGTCAAGAGGGGGCAAGAAACTCACGAATTCCTGTCTCAGTGGACGCTTCCGGCGACGGTGCCACATCCCGAGCCTGATTGCCGCTCCATCTTCCTCTGATCTATACTCGTCGCCACGATGACGGCCAAGCAGACTCCGATGATGAAGCAGTACTTGCGCTTCAAGGCCGAGCATCCGGATGCGATCCTCTTCTTCCACCTGGGAGACTTCTATGAGGCGTTCTTTGACGACGCCGAGATCCTGTCCCGCGAGCTCGACATCGTGCTGACGTCGAGGAACGGCCATCCGATGGCCGGCGTTCCCATTCGGCGGGGGACCACGTATCTCAACCAGCTCCTGAAGAAGGGCTACAAAGTCGCCGTCTGCCAACAGGTCGAAGATCCGAAGCAGGCGCAGGGGCTCGTCAAGCGCGATGTGGTCCGCATCGTGACTCCCGGGACGGTCATCGACGATGAGGTTCTTGACGCTGGCGCAAACAACTTCCTGGCAGCGTTGTTTCGTCCGGTTGGCGGCGCACGCTACGGCCTGTCCTTTCTCGACCTGTCGACCGGAGAGTTCACGTGCACGGACGTAGAGACCCAAGCGGCGTGCCGCTCCGAGATCGAGCGCCGGGACCCGTCGGAGATCCTTCTCCCGGCGGAGACGGCAAACGACATTGTGGAGCTCTTCGGAAACCGTACGCTCACCGAGCTTCCGCCTGAGGCATTCGTGGCCGTACGTCATGACGATCTCGGTGTCGGAGAGGCCGCGCTGCAGGCGGCGGGTGCGATTCTCTCCTACGTCAAGTCGACGCAGAAGTCGGCGCAGACGCAGCTGCGGCCGCTAACGGCTTATGACGTGGCGAGGCACGTCGAACTCGATCCGTTCACGATAAGCAGCCTCGAGTTGGTGCGCCCGATCCGCGACGGGCAGGAGCGCGGCACACTCCTTCACGTCCTCGATCGGACGCTCACGAGCATGGGTCGGCGGAGGCTCCGGCGAGTGATCCTCGCTCCGCTCGTAGGAAGGGAGGAGATCGAGGCACGCCTGGATGCGGTGGAGGCGCTGGTCGGAGCGTCGCTTGCACGCCAGGAGCTGCGTGAGCGAATCAAGAGCGTGCACGATCTCGAGCGACTGGCCGGTAGGCTCGGCGCGGGTCGCTTCCGACCTCACGATCTGAGTGTTCTCCTCAGTTCGATCGGCGCGGTCCCGGGCATCGCACGAGGCATCGGCGAGGGGCTCGGAGAGACTCTTCCTCAAGGCCTGGACCGGATTGGCGAAGCGCTATGCGACTCGGAAGTCGAGGAGCTCGCAGCTCGGTACGGCGGCATGCTCGTCGACCAACCGCCGGGCGATCCGCGAGACGGCGGCATCATCCGAGCTGGGTACAGTGCGGAACTCGATGAACTGCACGAGGAGGCGCGGACGCTCCGCGAAATGTTGACGACCTTGGAGAGCGAGGAACGGAAGCGGACGGGCATCCCATCGCTCAAGGTCGGCTACAACCGGGTCTTCGGATACTACCTCGAGGTCACGCGTCCGCATCTCGACAAGGTTCCCGAGGAGTATCGCCGGCGGCAGACGCTGGCGAACGCGGAGCGCTTCGTGACCGACGCGCTCCGTGGCATCGAGGAGAAAATTGCGCTCAGCGAGGAGCGAGCCGTCTCGCTGGAGGTCCAGCTGTTCGACGACGTGATCGAGAAGATCGCGACAAAGATTCCCCAGATCCAGCGTGTGGCGGACGCGCTCGCGGAACTCGACGTGGCGGCTGCGCTCGCCGAGACCGCTCACCGGAACAGATACACACGACCGGCTTTCACCTCCGGGCACACCCTGAGCGTTCGCGGTGGCCGTCACCCGGTTGTGGAGCAGGTCGAGGAGTTCGTGCCGAACGATCTGAACCTCGCCGACGGCCGAGATCTCGTGATTCTGACCGGGCCGAATATGGCCGGCAAGTCGGTCTTCCTGAGGCAAACGGCTCTCATCTGCTTGATGGCTCAGATTGGCTCGTTCGTCCCGGCGACGACGGCCGACCTCCCGATCGTTGATCGGGTCTTCGCGCGGGTCGGGGCGAGCGACATGCTCGTTGCCGGCGTGAGCACGTTCATGATGGAGATGCTCGAGGTTGCTGCGATCCTCGAACGGGCAACCTCACGCAGCCTGATCATTCTCGACGAGATGGGGCGTGGAACGAGTACCTTTGACGGAGTCTCGATCGCGTGGGCCGTCGCGGAGGAGCTAGCCCGCAAGACGCGAGCCAAGACGCTGTTCGCGACGCACTATCAAGAGCTGACGCGACTTGCCGATGAGGTTCCCAATGTAGTCAACCTGCACGTGGCGGTGAAGGAGGTCGGTTCGGAGGTCGTCTTTCTCCACCGTGTCGAGGAAGGGACCGCGGCCGGAAGCTACGGTGTCCACGTTGCACGACTCGCCGGCCTACCGAGTCACGTCACCGAGGCGGCCGATCGGATCCTGGAAGAACTCCTCGTGGAGGCGCCGCTCTCCGAGTTGGGTGCCCGCCAGATCGCCGAGCGGCTCCCGCTGTTCGGGGCCGAGGATCATCCGGTGGTGGCGAAGCTACGGGCGCTCGACCCGGATCGGATGACGCCGCTCGAGGCGTTGCAGACACTTGCGGCGTTGACCGCGGAGATCGATTGAGCAGCGAGATCCATCGTCCCGTCCTGTGTCGCGAGGTCGTCAGGCTGCTGTCGATGGCACCGACGGGAACGATCATCGATGGAACGGTCGGACTCGGCGGGCACGCCGAGGCCCTTCTCGAAGCGAGTGAGAGCCTTCATCTGTTCGGGATCGATCGGGATGAGGCGGCGCTGGCGCTGGCCGAAGAGCGCCTCGCCAGATTTGGCGAGCGTGTGCGACTTGTGCACGGTGACTACTGTGACATGGCAGGTCTGCTCGCGCTGACGAATCCAGGATCGACCGCCTCAGAAGAGCGGGTCAGCGGCGTGCTCCTCGATGTCGGTGTCTCCTCGCTTCAGCTTGACGATCCGGAACGAGGCTTCAGCTTCCGCAAGGATGGTCCGCTGGACATGCGGATGGATCCCTCGGCGGGAAGGCCGGCGTCGGCCTGGATCGAGGCGGCCCCGGAGACGGAAATCGCCGAGGTGCTGAAGCGCGATGGAGAGGAACGCTACGCACGCAGAATCGCGCGGGCGATCGTCCGCGCTCGCGAGCGCGGACCGATCGAGACGACAAGTGCACTCCGTGAGATCATCCACCGCGCAGTCCCGAGAGACTACTTCGCTCAGTCGATCGACCCGGCCACGCGTACCTTTCAGGCGATCCGTATCGCCGTCAATCGTGAACTGGACAACCTTCGCGACGGCCTCGATGCAGGCTTCGATCTTCTATCGGCCGGAGGGATTCTAGTCGTCGTCAGCTTCCACTCCCTCGAAGATCGGATCGTCAAGCAGTTCCTTCGTGAGAAGGCTGCGGCCTGCATCTGCCCTCCCGACCTCCCTGAGTGCGTTTGCGACAAGAAGATCGAGGTCGAGATTCTCACGCGAAGGCCGATCACACCGACGCCGGAGGAGATGGCCGAGAATCCCCGCGCCCGCAGTGCGAAGCTGCGCGGAGGGAGGAAGGTCATCTAGTTCGGGTCGCGAGACGACAGCTGTCCGCCCGGTCGAGCCCGCGTGGGCCTACCCTCTACGCGAAATGCTGCATCGCGGTCTGGACCGATCGAACGGAAGGGAGCGGTCGCGGCGCCGGGGGGGGGCGATTCCCAGTTCGGCGATCGCGTTCGCCGGCGTCACGATTCTCGCTCTCGCATTCAGCTTTCTCTACCTGCGCCAAACCACGTCCCTCCGCGACCTCACGGCGCGTTGCGCCAGCGCCACAAGGGATCTCGTTCGTGTGGAGGAGGTCAACCGCACCCTCGAGTTCCGGATCGGACAGGCATTCTCGCTCGAAAGGGTCTCGCAGATCGCACGCGAGCAGCTCGGCATGGTTGAACCCACGGTGATTCGATATGTCCCCATCCCTGCATCGAGCGGCTAGTGAACGCGTCCCACGAAGACGTGGCCGCATCCTGGCCGCCGCGCTGATCCTTTGCACTTTGGCGATCGTCGCGCGACTTGTTCAACTCCAGGTCATCGACGGCCGCAAGTGGCGAGCGTTGGCCGCGTCGTCGCAGGAACGAACGATCGAGCTTCCGCCTCGACGAGGGACAATCTTCGATCGTGACGGCACGCCGCTCGCCTTCGACGTGAAGGCCTTGGCGATCGCCGTTGACGGCTACAACATGACCAAGCCGACGACGCTCGTCTCGATTCTTGCGGAGGAACTGGGCTGCCCCAAGGCGGAGATCTCGGATCTTGTGTATAGGCCAAGCTACTTCACGTGGATCGACCGCCGCGTCGAACTGGAGACGGCTCAGCGCATCGAGCAGCGGGCGCGGGAGTCCGACGCCTACGGCCTGATCCTCCTCGACACGTGGAAGCGCTGCTATCCGGAAGGACGTCTGGCATCGAACGTCATCGGCTTTGTCGGTACGGACGGCGTCGGTCTCGAGGGCGTCGAGCTGGCATTCGATGATGCACTTCGAGGTCGTCCTTCCCAGATCCACGTTGTCAAGGGAGCCGACGGCCGAACGTACCAGACCGCGGTACTCGAAGAAGGAGACCCTGGAGACGACATCGTTCTGACGCTCGACGCCGAGTTGCAGTTCATCTGCGAGGAGGAGATCGAAGCTGGCGTGTCCCGTTTCCGCGCCGACGCGGGCATGGTGGTCGTCCTCGACCCGACGTCGGGAGAGATCCTTGCGATGGCGCAGGATCAGGGCTACGACCCGAACCGGTTCTGGGCGTCGACGGCCGCGGCCCGCAAGAATCAGGCGATCTCGGTACTGTTCGAGCCTGGCTCGATCTTCAAGGCGTTCACCGGACTGGCGGCGTTAGAAACAGGTCTTGTCAACGTCGACGACACGTTCGACGGGAACGACGGAATCGAGATCTCCGGGCACGTTATGCACAACGCAGAGAACGAACCGTACGGGACGGTTACGTTCGCCGAGATCATCGAGCACTCGGTCAATACGGCCATGATTCGCGTGGCCCTTCTGCTCGGAGTGGAGACCTTGCACGAGGCTCTCTCGCGGCTCGGATTCGGCCAGCCGACGGGGGTCGAACTCGCCGGGGAAGAGGCTGGAATCCTTCGAGATCCCGACGATTGGTCGCCACTTGACCTGGCGGCGGCCTCCATTGGTCAATCGGTTGCCGTGACCGGCCTTCAGCTCGCTCGCGCGACGGCCGCAATCGCGAACGGAGGGCGGCTGCCGGACATACACATCGTCGTTTCGGGTGAGGAACCGGGAGGTATCGACGTCGCGACGGCCGATGCGACTGCGGCGATGCGCACGTTGATGGAGCGCGTCGTGACGTCGGGTACGGGAACGCTCGCCGCGGTCGACGGCTTCACCGTCGCGGGGAAGACGGGAACGGCGCAGAAGGCGGTCGCGGGGCGTGGCTATGTCGATGGGAAGTACACGTCCCTATTCGTTGGGTTCCTCCCCGCTGATGACCCTGAAGTCGTGATCCTCGTCGTGCTTGATGAAGTGAAGACAACGCCCGTCTGGGGCGGGTACACGGCAGGCCAGGTTTTTCGAGACGCAGCGTCGCGCATGATCCACGCCGAAAGGCTCGCGCCGTCCGAGTCTACGACGTACGAGGCGTTGGGCGATCCGCCATCCGAGCCGTCGCGGTCGACGGTGACCACCGCGGAGATGCTGTTCGGTCGACACTGAAACAGCCGATGTTCCACCCGCTATCTGCGAAGGTGGATCGCGAGTATCGAAAGATCGGCCTGTGAAACGCCGGGGACACGGGTTGCCTGTCCGAAAGAGCGCGGCCTGACGCGTCCGAGGAGCTCGCGACCTTCCATCGAGATTCCGTCGAGCGCTGTGTAGTCGACGTTCTCCGGAATTGCCTGTTGTTCCATCCGGCGAATTCGTTCGATCTCCCGCCGCTGCTGAGCTATGTAGCCGGCGTATTTGCCCTCGATCTCCACCTCGAGCCGGACGTCGGCGGCCTGTCCGTTCGGCTCGACCAGGTCATCGAGCCCGATACTCGGACGCCGCAGGAGATCGAACAGCGCCGCACCGTTGTTGGACAGCCCTGGGCTCCCCCGCTCGATCAGCCTCTGGTTGATCGAGTCTTTCGGGCCGATCCGAACGTCTCGCAGGTGCGCCGTCAGCTTCGAAATCTGGGCCCTCCTGGCGACGAAGACCTCGTAGCGATTCTCCGGAAGGAGTCCGATCTCGTGGCCGAGATCGGAGAGGCGCAGGTCGGCATTCCCTTCGCGAAGCGTGATCCGAAACTCCGCTCTGGAGGGAAGCATCCGGTATGGCTCGGAGATGCCCTTGGTGACGAGGTCGTCCACCAGGACGCCGATGAACGCCCGCCCGCGATCGAGAACGACAGGGGGCTGCCCCTGCATGGCGCGAACGGCGTTGACGCCCGCCAAGAGGCCGAGAGCGGCCGCCTCCTCGTAACCGGTGGTTCCGAGGATCTGCCCGGCGAAATAGAGGCCGGCGACGCCGTCCGCGGCGAGCGTCACGTCGACGTGAAGCGGGTCGATGTAGTCGTACTCGATGTTGTAGCCGTACCGCTCGATGCGCGCCGCCTCGAGTCCACAGATGGAGTGAACGATCCGATCCTGGATCTCGGGCGAGAACGCGGTGTAGATCCCCTGCAAGTAGATCTCGGGGCTGTCCCGCCCCTCCGGCTCGCAGAAGACCTTGTGGGCCAATCGGTCAGGAAAACGGACGATCTTCGTCTCCAAGGAAGGGCAGTGCCTGGGGCCGACGCCGCCCATCAGGCCGTTGTAGACCGCGCTTCTTTCGAGGTTCTCGGCGATGATCGCGTGGGTCTTCTCGTTGGTGTGCGTCACGTAGACCGGAAACTCGTCGGACAAGATCCTGGGCTCCGACCAGAAGGAGAAGGCGAGCGGATGGTCGCTCGTCGGCTGTCGCTCGAGGAGGCTCGTGTCCATCGTATCACGGTGCACACGCGGCGGCGTTCCCGTCTTGAGTCGGCGCATCCGAAAACCCAGATCGCAGAGCGATCCTGCCAGAGCGATAGAGGGCGGTTCGCCGGCTCGTCCTGCCGGATGAGCCTCGTTGCCGAGCAGGATCTTCCCGTTCAGGAAAGTGCCTGTGCAAAGGATGACGGCTCGCGCCGCCAGCTCCGGTCCGCCGCGGAGACGAGCGCCCGTGACGCACCCGCCGCGAACGACTAACTCCTCGACCATCCCCTCGATCAGCTCGAGGCCGTCGGTTGCATCGAGGAGATCCCTCCACGCACGCTTGTAGGCGTCGCGATCGGCCTGCGCGCGGCGAACCTGCATTGCGGGTCCCTTGCTCGTGTTCAACAGACGGATGTGGATGATCGCCGCATCGGCCACGAGAGCCATTGCGCCACCCAAGGCGTCGACTTCGCGGACGAGCTGGGACTTCCCTGGACCGCCGATTGCAGGATTACACGGCATCTTGCCGATCTCGGCGAGGCTGACCGCGACCAGCGCTGTCGCGGCGCCGAGGCGACTGGCCGCGACGGCGGCTTCGCATCCGGCATGGCCGGCGCCGATGACGACGACGTCGAATCGTCTCATGGGTACTCTGCGGCCTAGTTTTCTTTGGCCTTATTAAGCCACTGGAATAGCTCGATCGGAACTGGGAAGACGATCGTTGATGCGTTCTCCGCCGAGATCGCGTTCAAGGTCTGGAGATAGCGTAGCTGCAGCGCGGCCGGGTTTCTTTCGATAATCGCTGCGGCCTCGCCCAGTTTGGTCGCTGCCTGGAGCTCACCTTCGGAGTTGATGATCTTGGCGCGGCGCTCACGCTCGGCCTCTGCCTGCCGCGCGATCGCGCGCTGCATGTCGGCCGGGAGCTTCACGTCCTTGATCTCCATGTTCTTGACCTTGATGCCCCACGGGTCGGTCTGCTCGTCGACGATCTGCTGCAGCTGTTGATTGATCTTCTCCCGTTCGCCGAGAACCTGGTCGAGCTCGAACCCGCCGAGCACGCTTCGCAGAGTCGTCATGGCAATCTGGCGCGTCGCCTCCATGTAGTTCTGCACCTGAACGACGGCTTCACAAGGGTCAAGAACGCGGAAGAAGAGGACGGCGTTGACTTGTGTGGAGACGTTGTCCTTGGTGATCACTTCCTGCGGTGGTACGTCAAGCGTAACCGTGCGCAGGCTCACTTTTACCATCTTGTCGACGATCGGGATGATCAGGAAGATCCCGGGTCCCTTGGCTCCAACGAGCCGCCCCAGGCGGAAGATCACACCCCGTTCGTATTCGCGAACGATCTTGATCGCGCTGGACAGGAACAGGAAAACAATCGCAACGATGGCACCCACGGCTGTGTACATGTCTACCCCTCCCCTTGATGTATTCGGATCGACGCGCAGGATGGTAGGAATCCCGCTTGGGAATGTCAATTGTGCCGCCTGTCTAGCCGGTTCGGTATACTGCACCCACGAAGAGGGGAGGTCGTATGGTGAGGCGACCGATGATTGCCGGCAACTGGAAGATGCACATGACGTCGCAGGAGACCGAGACGTTTATCGGGGTGTTCCTTGAGCGGATTTCCGGGTTGGAGAAGGCCGAGATTCTGCTGATTCCCCCGTATACGAGCCTCGAACGCGCCGCGCGGCTTCTCGAAGGGACAACCGTCGGATTGGGCGCACAGGACCTCCACTTCGAAGAGCGGGGCGCGTACACGGGTGCCGTGTCCGGTGGGATGATCCGCGCCAGCGGGTGCGGCTACGTCCTCGTCGGGCACTCTGAGCGTCGCCACATCTTCGGAGACGACAGCGATGTCGTGTGTCGAAAGCTTCGGGCAGCCCTCTTCGCCGGCCTTCTCCCGATCCTGTGTGTCGGTGAACTCCTGGAGGAGCGGAGATCCGAGCGGACACAGGCTGTTGTCACTGCTCAACTAGAAACCGCCTTGCGCGAAGTGGGTGCGGACGAGATCGAGCGAGTCGCGATCGCCTACGAGCCCGTCTGGGCGATCGGAACCGGTGAGACGGCGACGCCGGATCAGGCGCAAGGAGCAGCCTCCGTGATCCGAGCATGGGTGAGCTCTCGCTTCGGCGTCGAAGCGGCCGGCGCGATGCGCATCCTCTACGGCGGTAGCGTCAAGCCAGAGAACACCGCGTCGCTCGTCTCGCTAGCCGACGTTGACGGCGCGCTCGTCGGCGGAGCCTCCCTCGATCCAGACGCGTTCGCGCGAATCGTCGAGGAGGCGAGCAACGGATGAGCAGCAAGATCAGCCTGTTCCGAACGATCCCGAATCAGATCACGCTCTCCCGAATCGCCTTCGTGCCGCTGCTAATGTTTCTCATCCTGTTCGAGTCGGACGTCTCGCG
>Ga0272441_10013469_pt1 | contig 11755 bp, 18 predicted proteins | sample SSMProp6N_FD_193582 | JGI IMG/M metagenome (GOLD analysis project Ga0272441, IMG submission 193582) | Marine sediment archaeal communities from Little Sippewissett salt marsh, Falmouth, MA, United States - SSM-Prop-6N | ecosystem: Environmental > Aquatic > Marine > Wetlands > Sediment ...
CTATACTTTCGCAAAAAATCAAGTACTTCGTTTCTGGTTGCTTTTCTCCATTTTTCGTATATTCTACCAGACATTCCAGTATTCGTGTCCCATGGTTCACATTTGACAAGTACCCATAATTTCAAAGAGTTAAAAACAGTTATGCGCTGCTCATATTTAATAATTTTTTCTTCCACAGCTATAACTTCCATTCAACCCTCCTTTTTTAATTCTGGTTTAATTTCAATATGATCAGCAATAAAATAGACCCTACAACTAAGTTTCCCTTTTCCTTCAGAAGCCTGGAATTTCCCCTGTTTTGCCTTGCCTACTATTCGAACTGTATACCCTTCCTTTAAATGCTCATGACAAATTTCTGCTTGCTGATCATAAGTTTCTATATCAAAATAAGAATATTCATATCCAGAACCCTCATATTTATTTTTAGTTCCAAAGGAACCAATCGTAAAAGAACAGAAAGGAACTCCGTCTTTAATCTCAAACTTTGGGTCTTTCTCCAGAACCCCTTCTAATAAAACTGAATTCAAATGATTTTCCATAAAATCCTCCTTTTAAAATAATCCTTGTCCTTTACACTTTGGGCAAAGTTCTTCATTATGCTTTTCTCCGCATTCATCACACGTTTTTAGCATAGCCGATTCTTTTAAACCCCCTTTATTTGGCAAAATTTCCAGGGTTCCTTGCAGTTTTTCGTCCTCCTTGGAAGATTCTACCGATTCATCAAAGAAAAGCTGTTCATGGTCGTTTATGGGCTTGTACTCCCTTGACATAGCTGTGTTCACTTTATACATAAGGTGACTATATTTTTTGAGAAAAGCCTTAATTCCGTCCTGATGCCAGTGGACTAAATGGCAGGGCTGCTCGTGCATATGTAACCAATTCGAAGTGTAGTTTTTTTTTGGTTCCTTTGTTCTATCCCCACCCATGCCAATAGATTTAATATGGCAAAGATTTCCTTCACCCTCTGCAATATGTTGTCCACAAGCTTCACAAATTGGGGTAAGCGCCTTGTATTCTTCCCGGGTCATAATTGCATCATGGATCGTTATCTTTTCGTCATTCAAAAATTGACGCCATTTTTTCCAATAATCCTCAATTTCTCCAGGGTTAGTCACAGCGACCCCATGATAGCTTAATCGGTTAAAAATACGGTCGGCTAGCTTGGCAGCTTGAACAGTATTCATTTTACTCAAGCCCCTGACGACCCGTATAGTTATTCGATCATCATCAAAGGCCGGTATTTTTTGATATTCTGGCAATGTAAGTTCTTTCCCGTTATCTAAAATAACAGCCTCAATAATTCTGTATTCCTCAATATAGGTTCCAAGATTATATCGGCTGGTATTAATTATTTCCCGTTCACCAATTGTAGGGTCATCAAGATCATTCATGTATAATTCCATTTCGGTCACCATCTGTTTCTTGGCCCCAGACATTCCCCCGTTTTGTTCATTAGCTTCGATCTTGTACAAACTCCAAATCAAAGCTTTTTGATCAAGGGTTGCTTTGTTGTAACTAAAAGAAATATCAACTATCAATTCTCGCATGAAATCTTTATCGGAAATTTCACCGTTTTCATTTTTGGCTTTCTCAGCCGCCTTGTTGAATTTCTTTTTCTGGTAAGCGTCCAGCTTCATCATTATTTTACCTATGTTTTTCCGGTAAAAATCTTGATATTTTAGAACTATAAAACCTTTTGGAACATTCAAACTTTCTTGATATTCTAAAGCCCAATAACCCCGGAACCTAATATTTGGCATCATTTACTCCTTAAGTCAAAAAAGGATTTCCCAGCTTTGAACAAGCCTCCGAAACCGAACAATATTTTTCACATCTTCGGCCATCCCAGTTTTCAACCTTGTTACAAATTGGGGGAGCAAGCTCTTTGATAAGTTCATCATCAGGCTCGCCCTCTTGCCAGGATTTTCCATGCTTTGCAGTGTATGAATTTTCATAATCATTTAAAGCATTAAGCAGGGCGTCTCGTTTTTGTGTGAAATATGTTTGAACATGAACTGGGTCCAGTTCCTTAATGTCAATGAAAAATGTATTTTTAAAAACACCGTTATTCCTGGCAGCAAAAGTTCCACCATCACGGGCAATGCAAAAAACTTTCATTTTTGAAATAGTAATCCCCATCGCTTTTTCAATCGCGTATCTGTATCGATTGATTTGCAATTCTGTTTCAGGAATGCTCACTTTGTCTGGATTTGGCTCATAATACGTTTCGGTCTTTTGGCTGCCAGCCTTCCCCCATTTCCCAGATGATTTATAAACCTCAGGGTTCCCATCTTGGTCAAATTTCGGACGCTGTTTTTTTTCAAGCCCAAGAGCAAGTCCGACCTTATAGCTGCCCCAAGTTTTATAGTCAGTAATCACCCATTCATCCCCGGACTTTTCAAGCAAATCCGCGATTCCACTAATTTCATCCTCAGACATTTGAAGCTCGGCAAAGGATTCCGGTGGTGCAAAGTTTTCAAGCTTTCCATGGCCACGGGTACCAATTATTCGGAAAGCCTGATCATCGGGGTCGATTGCATAGGGAGTCAAAATCCTAAGAAATTCCAGCCGGGTTCCGTTTATTAATTGGGTCGTGCTAGGCTTCCCTTTCCATTCTCGTTCACTGGCACACATCATGATATAAGGCATCGGATAAAATTCCGATAAGGCCCCATTAATAGCATCTTCCACACTAATTTTTTCACCGCTTGGGGTGATAATCCATTTAAGCATAATTCCTCCTATTGCTTAATATTTTAATTATCTTGCAAAGCTTTTCTTTTTTGCTGTGCAAGCTTATTGATTGACTTGTAAAACTCAACGAGCTTTCCATGATCACCTAAAAGGTCATCAGCTGATTTTTTGAAGTTAGTTCTTTCCTCAGGAGTGAATAAGGGCTGCCCTGAAATCTTTTCCCGGAACAGGGCCATTATTGTCGAATAAATCCCTTGGCACTCTTCGGATGCTTGGCTGTATGTTATTTTCCCTCCCTGCTTGGTTTTTTTATTTTTAACTGGTTGGATAGGATCACCAGTTATTCCAGCATCATCATCCTCATCGGCGGTCATTATTCCGAAGGCATCACAAAAAGCATAGCGCTTCGCATAAGTTAAAGCCGAGGCAACCTTTTGAGCGACGTTCATATAAGCCTTTACATCAATTGGAATCAAGAATGAAGTATTTTCGCTATGACCCATCCGATGATTGGTTTGACAAATAGCGGTCACCGATTCTGTCGTTTGTTCTGTTTTTATGGTATAGCTAAACCCATATTCAACTAACAATCTTTTAACCTGAGCTACTATGTCATCAAGGGGAGCATATTTATATCTCAGCTGGCCATTTTTATCATAAACAGCTTTTCTTTTTTCAATTGCTGGACATTTAAATTGGAACTCTGCCAGGTCCCTATAATATTCATCCCGCGCGGCTTCGGCCTTAAGCTCCCTCCGCATGGCAAGCAGGCGCTCCATTACATCAACAGCCGTTCCATTTTCAATCGCCTTTGTGATCAATTCTTCAGGGTCAATTGGCATAATTTCATTTTGGGGAACAGATACATCATGATGAGCCGGGGCATCTATTTCCTGCAATTCATTTATAATTTTTCTTAATGGACGGCCTTCATCCGAAATGTCAGAGGATGAGATTTTGTCTTTGTATAATTCTTGTTCGTTTTCCATGATTAATCCTTTCTCATCCAGTTTTTTGATTCCTGGAAAATACGCTGTTCAAAATCTTCCGTGAAAACAGTTTTATTTTCAAATACCGTTTCAAAATCATTTACAAAATTCTGGACAAGCTGATGAGGTGTTTCCTTTGGTGGCATGGTGTCCCATCGTTCCTTATTCTGCTGGAACACATCAGAACGAACTATTTCATCTTTAACCTTGCTTTTAACAATAACCGTCGAAATCCCATGGTATCTCTCAAGAACTTCTTTTCGCTCTTCTTCCGAACTTACAGGATAAGCATATTCACCATTTTTAACAATGAAATCCTCAGCAAAAGCAGACCCAATATTTTCCCTCGTTTTTTTATCAAGGGCATCTGATATCTGACTCACATCAGGTCGGCTTTCTAACATCATATTTTTTATTGGGGCATCCGAAGTTTTTGCATACTCAGCGAGCAGCCTTTTACACTCATAAGAAACATCCCAAGGCGAAACAGAATTTCTGTCACGATCCAAATCAACCATTCCGGCTTTAAAATTATAGCCATACTTGAAATCCTCTCGCATGGTGCAAACATAAAGCCCCTCGACGAAAATCTTTTTTGCCATATTTTTTTCAAAAAGAATTTGTCCGTCCTCTGCCTGAAAATGTTCATAGTTTTCTAATAAGTGAAGATTGAAATTCGTATAGTTTTTGAATCTATCGGCTGGCAAATTAATATTAAAAATTAAAGATTGCATTTCTTTGTTTGTTTTTTCGATGCTTATCATTAGAACTTTTTCACCAAAGGTTTCAGAATAGCCAAGCTCTGGAACCCATCTTTCATTTCCGGTAATTATCTCAACATTAATATTTTCCCTGCAAAGCACCAGCAAAGCCAATTTATATCCTTCCCCGAATTTCCCTATTTTACTTGAGTCATCTTTCTTTGAAGTTTTCCCAAGTAAAAGCGTTTTTGGATCAAGACTCGTGTTTTTGTTATAAACTGCCAGCTTGTTCAGATTTGAATCAAAATCATAACCGAATTGGTACTGCATACCTTCTTTTTCTCGGTCGATTGCATTTTGAAATATTTCGCGTAAAGCATGAGCAACAGTCCAGTCACTCACATAATCCTTTGATATTGGTAATTCAATTTTCATTCTTCTCTCCTATCTTTAAATTTCATAGTGACCCACAAAAACCCAAAGTCTTCAGTTTCTACCAAATCAATACAATCAACATGATATTGATTAGCTTGAATATTCCCATCTTTTTCAGTTCCCAAAACAGGAATCAAAGTAACTGGTTTTACATCCGATTTTCCACATATAGGACATTTCCAGTCATAAGCTAAATTAGGTTCATTAAATATTTTCATACAGCCTCCCCATGTTCGTATCCCATAAAAAGTATTACTCGCCTTTCAGATTTTACGAATTTCAGGTTAATGCATTCAACATGGATTTGAACCGGCTGTAACCCTGAAAGATTCTCAATCTCTGAAACAGGTATCAATCCAACGGGCTTTTCCTCAAAAGTTCCACACACTGGGCACTTCCAATCATTTTCTAAATTAGGCTTTTCTAAAATCTTCACAGCAGCCTCCCTTCTCTTGATTTATCTGGGAATATGGAATATTATTGCCAGGTGCCCCCGTCGTTGAGGTACAACTTATCGAACCGGAGGACATGGCCCTTTCCGTGTCCTCCATCTTATAATCCCGAGCCATTTCTGCCATAAAAGAATCAAAGGCTTCATCTGACATACCGAATGGAAACATAAACACTCCTTTCTCTTAGAAAATAAGGGAAGCAAGCTTTTTGTTTTAATTTAAGTTCGCAACCCCTATTCAAATATAAACCATACAAAGATAATTTGCAAGGCTTTTAATGTCTTTTTATTAAGCTGAAAGCTCTTTCCACTGGCTTTGATTTAAACTGATTATGTCATAGCCAATTCTTTCAACATCATGTTGTCTATCCCTATCTTCAATATCATGGGCAAGAGCAGTGATGCTATTAGCAATTCCCCAGCGGGTTGAGTCCCCTTCTGCAATGTAATTATTGAGAACCATTTTTTCCTCAGCCTGGGTGAACCTGTATCTCCGGGTAATATTCCCAAGGGTTTCCACCGGGTCGTCAACTATGTCCCCGGCTGCCACCTTCATTTTATCAACCATCTTGGCAAAGAAAACATCCTTGATCACTGCCTTGAAAATATCCCTTAAGCGCTTTCTGAATGAATCGAGTTCGGCTTTAATGGTGTCATCCGCGAAAATATTATAATCCTGGATTTCATCGCCAATTCTCCGTCCTGTGTGGTATTTATTTAGAAGGCTTTCACCGACCATACCGTTTTCACAAACCAGTCGCCATGCTACAGCAGAAACATCAACAGCACCACGACCGACCTCAGAATTGGTCATTATAACTCCAAGATTTACAATATCACCCTTCTTCACTTCTGCTTTAATTTCCGGGAAAATAAATTGCATATACATTTTTGTTTCAGTAAGGGAACAGCTTTTAACCCTCATATTCATTTCTTGAACTACGGGGAGAAACCCATTAAGAATCAAAAAATTATCAATAGGTTTAAACCGGTCAGATAGAAAAGCTCTCGCATTTCCATCCAGCGTTCGAACAAGCCTTTTTTCTTTTTTGTGTTCAAACCAAGCATTTACATTCCGTGTTCTAAGTCCTGGAATTTCGGCCATAGAGTCATAATACTTTTTCGGTATGTTTAGCCGGTCGGATATTTGTGAATGAGCGTTGCTATTAATATTAAAGATCCCCTCGGGAATCCTCAAATCAACATCATCCACCATTTCCATATCTTTTGTGTTAAAAAGATAATCCTGTTTTTTTGTTTCGTTTTCTTCAACCCTTTGGGCCAAAGCAACCAAACTTTCAAAGTTTCCTTTCATCGTAACCCTCCAAAAATTAAAATATTATCTCATAAAGCCAGCGAATGAAATTACTGGCTTAAATGTCCTATTATGCTTTTTAGCAATTTTCTTCGCCCGTTCATTCATTTCATCAATCAAAGGCTTTGCCTGCTCCTTTGCTTCATCATAGGTTATTATCTTTGAATAAAACTCTGCTTTAATGATTTCGAGCTTATTCAATAAATCGTATTTTCCCAATTTTACTTCCAAAACAAACTCCTTAACTATACTTTTGATTTAAGATGAACAAATCATTCATACGAAAAAAATTAGTTGTTATACCATCTGATATCTTATTTATATTTCTCACAATAAAAACCAATTCATTATTTATGATCTCTTGGTTTGATATAGACTTGGCACAAGCTAATGCACCCTCTTTCAATGCATTTTCTATTTTTTCAGCAGACTTAATACAGGAATTATAATTTTCCCTCATCTCATTAAGCTTTTCATTAATAGTTTTCATAACTGATCCTTTCAATAAATATATTCAGCCAGAACCAAGGCTTCTTCATAGGAGTAAATTTTTAATGTTGTATAATTTTCCAAAGGATAGGTCGTGAAATATATCTCATTATCAACCGCGAAAGCATGTCCGGTTCCTCTTTTGTTGAACTTTACACAATACAATTTCGGTGATAAATCCAAATATCTATGAACAAGATACATCCACAAAATAGTCATATCCTCACAGTCGCCTGTCATTAAATTATAAGTTTCTTCGGGAGTTTGCCAATATTCAACTTCTCCATGAATATCTTTATCTGAAGCATTAGAAATATTCTCATAAATCCATCGGCCCACAAAAGCACAAGCCCTTTTGTTTCCTCCTATTTTATAATAAGAATCAATTCCTTCTTTTAAGCCTGGGGGATCAATGTCATATTCAGGAACCTCATAAAAATCGAGCATTAAATTACATCCCATAAATAAAAACAAAACCATTAAAAAAATAATAAATTTCACAACTCCCCCTTTAATTCCTCTCACAATAAACAACAGCGTCAATAATATCAGCAGCAGCATCCACAGATGATTTACCATAATCATGAACCACATCCTCTTCTTTTTCGTTTAAAAGATCGAGTGCAGCTTGTAAAGCTTCTTTCATGATTTTTTTTCTATGATCTAAATTGTTCTGTTTGTTAATGTTTTTCATCCGTAACCCCTTTCAATTTGCAACTACTGAAAATATAATACATCTTTTTTCAATTTGCAAGGCTTTTAAGTAAAAAAGAATAAATAAAAAGGCATAAAAAAGGCCAGCCTTTGGGGTAGCTGGCCAGGGTTACGAACTCCGAGAAGGGAATTCATCTTGTTGCTATAAAAAGATAATATATAAATCTGAATAATGCAAGCATAAAGTTAAAATACATCTTCAAAATCGGGCTTCCCAGCTATTTTAAACTGAACATAAAGAATTTCTTCATCCTTCCAATTTATAGCCCCGAAGCCGCGTTTATCTGACATATACATATAATCATTATTCTCACCCGCGTTTCCCGTGAAACACCCAAGGTCAGGATCATAATTTTGGAAAACCATTTTTCCCTTCTCTATACTCCATACAAGGTCCGGGCAAACAACAGCTACATGATTATATTTTTTTGAAATGATCATAACCGGGATTCCAGCATTTGCCAGAGATTGAGCTTTTTCTGGGGTTACTAAGCGAGTTCCCCGTCCATTTTCATCAATACATTTTTGATAGACAAAAGGAATAGGAGCGTTCAAAATATTATTATAAGACCTGCCAGGTAAAACAGGAGAAATATCATAATTATAAGCCGAAATTACTCCTCCCATGGGAAGATTAACTTCAGTAGTTTCCCCGACCTTGATCTTGTTCCACCACACAGAATTACAGCGAGAGTCTAAAAGATCATAGATACTGACATTACAATAAGTGGATCCCCTTCCTAAGCTATTTTTATAATAAATAAGCGATGTTATAACAAAGCCAATCGCCCAATATAGCTTTTCAGCCCTTAGAGTTCCGACTGCTTTTATTTTTGTTAACAATTTTTTTAACACCGAAAAGTCCTCCTTTTTTGAATTTCATACTTAACCATTTTTTAAAACGGTGCCTTGTTTTATATTTATACTTTTTTAATTTAACATTTTCGTTTTGAAGTTTTTCAATCTCATCCTTAAGCGCGAACTCCTGTTCATGCATCATTTTTAATCGCTCCTCTAAAGCCCTTATCTCTTTAGTAAGCGCATTATTGTATATAATTTCCTGATCAAGTGTTTTGTTAATTGCATTAATCCGCGTAATCAGCGATTTATTTTCCCTAGAAAAAGATTCTTGCTTCAACAAATCGGCTGCTTCTACTTCCTTTAGCAGGCCCCTCAATTCTTCCGCTGCTTGTATTATTCTATTAACCTTCATTTGAGGATTTTGCATCTCGCTTCGAAACTGCCCTACATGAATAAATCCCATAAAAACCTCACAAACTAAAAATAATAATTAAGCCAAGCCCAGCACCTCCCAGAGCCGAAAGACCATATTGCCAAGGCTCCGCTTTTTCTGCTATTGCCGTACCGAGCAAAGAAGCACCCAAGCCCACGCCAACCGGCAAAGCATAATCCAGCAAACCTTTCTTTTTAGGTTTATAAAAACCTTTTATTTTTACCGGGTCCATTTCCATTTCATATTGAAGATAATCAATCTTGATATTTATAGGCCCTTCTAATTTTATAAATAGATCACCACTTATTGAAAGTATAGCTGTAAATTCTGGTAAATTGATTTCAGGAATGGAATGTTCAATAGCGTCAAGTTTCTTGAGTTCTAAAACTTGGTCCTCATAATTTAAGGAGTTCCACCAGCTCATTATCTCATTTGAACTAGGAGGACTGTAATCATCAGCCATCACCGGGGACAGGACCCCGACGATCAATAGTATTATGCTTAATTTTAATATCAATTCGACCCCCTTCCGAGACTCCAACAGCCTCAATATCATCGACATTAATTTGTTTATTATTTTCCGGATCTTTTGGCAGTTTTACTACTTTTTCAACATTGCCAGTATTATCCATGACAGCAATTGTTTTATCATTAAGAACTGCCCAGTTTTTTTTCTTTTCTGGGTTCCCTATTGTAGCAATTTCACGAACTATTTGCTTGAGGCTATAACCTAAAACAAGCCAACCAACAACAAAAAAGACCCACTTTAACCATGACCAAATTTTTTTAAACATTATGACTTCGCCTTATCTAATTCTTTTATATAATTTCGCGACCTTTGAAAAGCATAAGCCACATTTCCGGTAATATAGACAGTCCCGTTCGCTATAAAAGCGAATAGCCATGGTGTGAAGATAACAGTTAGAGCATCCGAAGCTTTAAAAATAATTAAAATTAAAACTCCAATCAAAACCGCTGCATTTAAAATGAAAACTGTCATTTTTCTTCCTGTTTTTTTCATAAGTTCCTCCGTCGTTATTTTATTTTCCCTTAAGGGAAAAATGTTTTACTTAACATAGGCGCGGCAAAAGAAGCAATTAAAAATAAAACTAAACCGGACAAAATCCATATTTTTAATCCGCTTACAGCCTGCACAAGCTTATCAACCTTTCTATCAAACTTTTCATATTTTGCCTCAAGTTCTTCTCTCATTTTATCATCCTTTTTATATAATTCTATAAAATTATTTTCAGCCCATTTTTTAGTGTCATCGATTTGCCGCTGTAAAGCATCAGCCTGTATTTTTCCCGAACAATTATTCCAGTCACACTCACCCATGGGCTCCTCCTAAAAAAACATATATTTTTTCTCTGCCTCGTATAAAGTATCTATTTCTATAGCTTCCCAAACTTTGTCTGCATCTTCTACATTTTTATAAATTGTTATATATGGAGAACCTGTATGCGAAACAACTAAATAATTTCCATCATAAGAAAACGAACCTATAAAAGCGTTTCCAGCAGGCAAACTTGAAGGGTCTGATATTTTAATACAAGTATCTCTCGTACATTTGTAAATAGTTATATATGGGGAAGTCCCGTGACCTACCGCCAGATAATTTCCATTATAAGAAAATCTACATCCTAAAGAAGCTCCTCCTGGTAAAGTGCCTGGGTTTCCAAGCTTAGTGAATACACTTCCAGACCTTTTATAAATTGTAATGTATGGAGAACCAGTATGAGACACCGCCAAATAAACGCCATCATAAGAAAAATTACAACCCGTTCCTCCCGGGGGTAGACTTGATGGATTTGCAAGCTTTGTAAAGGTATCTTCTGATCTACTATAAATTGTGATGTAGGGTGAGCCAGAGTGAGAAACAGCAAGATAATTTCCATCATAAGAAAATGAACAATCACTTGCATTTCCAGCCGGTAAATTTGCAGGATTTGCAAGCTTTGTGAATGTGTCTCCTGATCTACTATAAATTGTGATATAAGGAGAACTGTCATGAGCTACCGCTAAATAGTTCCCATCAAAAGAAAACTCACATCTATTTCCGTTTCCAGCAGGCAAGCTAGCAGGATTTGCAAGCTTTGTGAATGTGTCTCCTGACCTTTTATAAATTGTTACATATGGAGAAACCTGATGAGATACCGCCAAATAAACACCATCAGGAGAAAAAGCACATCCAAGACCTGTTCCAGCAGGCAAGCTAGCAGGATTTGCAAGCTTTGTAAATGTGTCTCCTGACCTTTTATAAATTGTTACAAAAGGCGATGTCGAATGAGCGACCGCTAAATATATCCCATCAAAAGAAAAAGCATTTCCTTGAGATTGTCCAGTCGGTAAAGTTGACGGATCTGAAAGCTTTACTCCTGGCTCTACTGGAATGCTATCAATTCCACGATAAGCAAGCCTCACTCTATCTTTATTTTTTAACTGCAAATATCCAGATGTTCCTTTTGTGGTGAAAAACTTATTTTTCCATGAGATAACATTTTCAGCATCCCCTTGAAGAATCTTTGAAAATTCTTTTGAAAAAACCTCCAAAGAAGTTCCTTCCTTGGAAATGTCCGGCAATTCGATTTCTTGATTATTTGTTTCTAAAGTCAAAACTCCTGAAGGATTAACAACAACATCCCCGGACTCTGAACTGAAATTATTACCCAAAAAATTCGAACTTTTAACAACCCATCCTGAACCAACATCATCCAATATAAGGTCTAAAGA
>Ga0272441_10013472_pt1 | contig 11753 bp, 26 predicted proteins | sample SSMProp6N_FD_193582 | JGI IMG/M metagenome (GOLD analysis project Ga0272441, IMG submission 193582) | Marine sediment archaeal communities from Little Sippewissett salt marsh, Falmouth, MA, United States - SSM-Prop-6N | ecosystem: Environmental > Aquatic > Marine > Wetlands > Sediment ...
CCTCGAGGTTCATGTGTCGAACGACTACTCCATAGTCAAGCCCGACTGGGAGTGGAACAGGCCGGTGGACACGGCGAGCAGCAACTTCCGCAACCTTCTCGACAGCATGAAGCGTGAGGGGTTCAGTAGGAACGAGCCCATAGTCGTCAACGCCGAAGGGTGGATCACATCCGGGAACCACCGTTACCATGCTGCGAAGAAGCTGAGGATACCGTTCTGCTACATACGCTCCGACAGCATAAACCCCGGCAACATAATAGAGAAGTCCAACCAGGGGAAGAACTGGCTGCTCGAGGAGACGTTCAACATCTGGCTCAAGCACGGGAAGAAGGACTACGCCAACGTCGAAAGGATAAGGGCAAAGTACTCGCTTCCGCTGAGGACGGCGCTGTGCCTGTCGCTCGGGAGAACGTCGCTCGGCGGCGCCAACTCCATACGCATCAGGAACGGCGAACTGTACGTCGATCCCGTGGTCTACCAGCATGCCGACAGGCGTGCCCAGATGCTGTACGACATCGTGCGCAGGCCCATCTTCCTGAAGAACAAGTGGGACAGCCTGTCCTACCTTCACATAGCCGTGCTGATGCTCATATCCCAGGAGGGGTACGACCACAGCAGGATGATGAAGTGCCTCAACGGCGGAAACGTCGGGAACATAGAGAAGGTTTCCACCTCCGACAGGTGGCTTGAGCAGCTGCTCGCCCTTTACAACCGTTCCCTTTCCGACAAGAGAAAGCTCCGCATAAACACCAAGAAGCTCGGGAGGTGGTGATGGCAACAAACGTCATGGTGGCTCTGACCGCCGAACAGTACAGCAACCTGGTCGCACTGATCGAGAGTGTGCCCAAGACGGGAATCTCCTGGCCGCTCTGCGTTTTCGGATGCGTCTTCGTTGTGGCTGTATGCTGGACCCTGAGGCACATGTGACGGTGTGCGCATGAGGATGTGGATGGTTGACCCGAGCAGGATGTGCATGAGGCACATAGCCGGCGAGCACGGAGAACTGCACAAGCATCTGCGCAGTTTCGAGAAGCGCCATTCCATCTCCGGAAGGGTGAAGCCCGGCAGCGTGCAGATAGAGCCCCTTGAGATGAAGAGGCGGCATGACCTGCTGGCGAAGTTCCTGAGAAACCACAGCTCGCCCTATGAGATGCCCGACCTGTCGTACCTTCCGAAGGAAGAGAGGGAGGCAAGGGTTGACGTCGGCCTTTCGGAAAGGGAACTTGCGAAGCGGTGCGTGGAGTGCCGTCGCCTCCTGAAGAGAAATGGATAGGTTCTCGCCCGAGGTTCGCAGCAGGATAATGTCGAGGATCAGGGGCAGGGACACCAAGCCCGAGGTCCTTGTGAGGAGCGAACTTCATAGGAGAGGCTTCAGGTTCAGGAAGAACGACGCCAGGTATCCCGGCAAGCCCGACATCGTGCTGCCGAAGTACGGCACCGTCGTAATGGTGAACGGATGCTTCTGGCACCAGCACACCTGCGGCAGGGCAAGCGTGCCGAAGACGAACGTTTCCTTTTGGAGAAGGAAGTTCGAGAGGAACAGGGCAAACGACTTGAAGAACGCCAGGATGCTGAAGGCGATGGGCTGGAGGGTCCTGACGCTGTGGGAATGCCAGTTGGCTCCCAAAAAATTCGAAAAGACAATCGAAAGGATTGTAAGGAGAATAACGAAATGAAACTATACCAGAAGGCGAAGACCGGAAAGGTCAAGTGGCTGGAACTGTACACGGAGGGCGACGACTTCTGCACCAGGTGGGGTCTGACGGACTCCGACAAGGTTCAGGAGACGAGGAAGAGGTGCAAGCCGATGAACGTCGGCAGGGCGAACGCCACCACGGCGGCCGAGCAGGCCGTGGCCGAAATGGAGGCGAAGATAACCAAGAGAAAGAAGCAGGGGTACACCGAGAGCTTGGACGGGGCCGATGAGGTCGTGACGACCGAGATCGATCTCGACAGCCTGCCGGAAAGCTTCTGCCCGTGCAAGCCCGCCAAGGACCCGTCCAAGAAACTGGTCGACGACCCCGGCACGTTCGGGCAGGTCAAGCGCAACGGGCACTGCCTCGTGCTGGTGAAGGGAAAGGCCGAAAGGATATACTCGAGGGGAATGGAGGAGCTGACGGAGTTCCTGTGCGACATACCCGAGATAAAGGGAGCCTTGGATCACATGAAGGACGGAACGATGCTCATAGCCGAGTTCTGCTTCGTCAAGAACAGCAACGGGAAGGACAGCCCACGCTGCTCCGGCCACGTCGCCAGAAAGAAAAACCATGATGAGGCGATGGAAAACTACAACGGACTCCTGAAGGAAGGCCACTTTGACTTGGTTCCTCTTGACCTGATGTTTCATGATTGGAAATTCATCGGGAATACCGATTTTCTTACCAACAGATATGAACTCATGAAAAAAATGATGGGTGGTAGGAACGTCCTTCCCATAATAAGAGACTGGCAGGCTTTTTTCGAAGAGCACCGTGGCGAGAAGGAGAGCGACATAGAGGGGCTTGTGCTTAGGAATGCCGGCGAGAAGTCGTTCATACACTTCACGCTCAACGGCAAGGCCGACAAGGCGGGCTCCTGGAAATGGAAGTACGTGTTCGAGGACGACTTCATCGTACTTCGTGCCGAGAAGGGCAAGTCCGGCAAGCATGCCGGGTTCTACGCCCAGTTCTTCCTCGCCCAGTACGACTCCAAGGGAGAACTCGTGGAGTACGGCAAGTGCGGAGGCGGCAAACTGAAGCACGACGAACTCAAGCAGCTGACCGAGGACATCGACAGCGGCAGGCTGAAGTTCCCGTTCGTGATAGAGGTCGAGTACCAGTCACGGCAGGAGGACAGCGGCTGCTGCGAGTTCCCGCAGTTCATCAGGGTACGGGACGACAAGAAGCCCGAAGAGTGCGTGTTCGACCTGTGAAGAAAGTCGTAGGAATAATAGGCGGCGCCCTGAAGGCGTACTACGCCAGGAGGCTGTGGAAGACGTATTCGATAAACGACTGCATACTCGTTTCCGTCTATGCGCTCTGCGGGATAGGGGCGTTTGTGACAGGCCAGGTCTTAAAGGGAATGATTTTCGCCGTGCTCGTGGCCACGTTGGTGGTTCTGCCCCTTGTCCTGAGGGCGAAGCTGAGAAAGCTTGAGCGGAGGAGCGAGGAACTGAAGAGGAAAGTCAATGAGATGGAGGTGCTCCTTGCCATGCGCAAGAGGGCTGAGGAAAGCCCGGAGGAGACCGCAAAACTGGTGGCAAGGGCAAGGAACGCACCGCTTAATTAGGAGGGAAGCATGGGAGATTGGGAAGACGGTGATCCCGTCGAGGACATCGAGAACAACTTCGACGAACTGTTCGAGGAGGCAACCGAAAGGTTTGACAACGAACTGGCTGAGGCCGACGAAAGGTTTCAGGAAATGCTTGATAAGGAGGAGCAGCATGAAGGTGAAGGATTTGGTGAATAGACTCCTGGAGACGGATCAGGAACTTGACGTGACGGTTTTCGGCGCCTACGGCTCCGAAGGCGACATAGAGGATGTCGTTGAGGCCGACAAGGACGGCGACTTCGGCGGTCCAGAGCGTGTCGTCATAGTTTCCGACATCATGTCAGGGTAACGGCACAAGCAATGAGAAAGAAAATCTTTGTGCCGCTGGCTTGCACGGCCTGTTTCGCCGTAGGGTTGCTGATCAAGCACTTCTTGATGTCACCGTGTACCGTCGAGTGGATGCGTGACGGTGAAAGAACCGAACTCATCGTTGACAAGTATAAGGTGGAAAGGGATATGTTCGACGAAGCGATGGAAAAGATATTCCGTGAGAATTTCGTCTACCTGATGGCGGAAAACTTCATAGAGGACGGCGATACCCGGACAACGAACGAGATAGTCAAGGAAATTCTTGAGGAGCATGACAAGAGAAGGGCGAACCAGTCAAAATGGTCATTGCTCGTTCTCATAAGGGAATGGGCCAAGGGCGAGCAGCCTGAAATTAAGATGTCGGCTGAGATAGACGGCAAGCGTACCGCAATCCAAGCCTGGCGGTCGGTCAACTTCGGGGAGATAACGGATCTGAAGATAACGCCGATGCATGTTTTCGGCAAGCATTTCATCAAGACAATGGAGGATTTGACGAATGGGCTGGAGACGGATTGAGGTCAACGGGAAACCGTTCAAGTTCAAGATAGGGAATGATGCGGCCGTCATAAGGACCGACGACCAGGGCTACAAGGACACGAGGGTCGTTCCCCTGTCCGAACTCACGGGAAGGACGCCGGACACCATAGAGAGAGGGCGCCGGAAGAAGACTTCAGACGGGATGATAACTCCCGGTCATATAAAAGAATTTATCGAGAAGGAGTACTGAATACTGAATTTTCTGCTGAAAAAAACAATGCTGTACCGCCTGCTTCAGGCCACAATCGTTCTTGGCGGATTTGCCGTTTTCATGGTGGTCGGCTTTCTCGTAAAACGGAGCACGGGATCCAGTTTGGGTTTCCTCATGTCGGGGATGATTTATGGTTTTTTGTTTGACGTCTTCAGGAAACGTCTGCCGAAACGCCTGTTCTTCGGCAAGGAAGGCATCGATGGAACATAAGGAATACGAATGCTGTAGTGGCTGCCAGGACAGCACAAGCAAGGACGGAGAGCCGTATTGCGAGGACGCCAAGAAATTGATGAAGTACCTCGTGAAGTGCCCCTTCTGGGGAGTCAACATCATCGGCAAGAGAACAAAGACGGCACCGGTTGAGGAGTTCTCTTCCTCCTTGAGCGACAGCTCAAGGGAACAGCCGAAGCAGAGGGGTTTCCTGTGATAGAGAACCGCCCCGGCTACGGCAAGCCAGACCAACCTTCAGGGAAACAGCGATGAAGATGAAGGGCAGCAAGATAGGGAAGCACCTTGCTCTCGTGCTTAGGCACAAGCCCGAGTCCATTGGCCTGAAGCTTGACGGCTACGGCTGGGCTGACGTGAAGAAACTCGTCAGGAAGATGGGAATAACCGAGGACGTGCTCATCGAGACGGTCAGGAACGACGACAAGCAGCGGTACTCCTTCAGCGAGGACGGCACCAGGGTGCGTGCCAACCAGGGCCATTCCATAGACGTTGACCTCGAGCTCAGGGAGGTTGAGCCACCGCCTCATCTTTACCATGGGACGGCGGCCAGGTTCTGGGAATCGATTCGCACCGGGGGGCTCAGGCCGATGAGCAGGAAATTCGTCCACATCTCGGGCGACACGTCGACCGCCGTCAAGGTAGGCAGAAGGCACGGCAAGCCGATGGTGCTCATCGTCCTTGCGAAGGAGATGCATGATGACGGCCACAAGTTTTACCTTTCGGAGAACAGGGTGTGGCTCACGGAATTCGTGCCGCCGAAATACATAACCAGGATAAACTTATGAGAAAACCGCTTGACTTGCCCGAACGCTCCCTTGGGGAATGGAAGGTTGAGACATTCACCGTATCAAAGGAGGACGAGCGGTTCGGGATGATGAGGGCCGTCATAAGCGGCAGTTCCCGGGGACGGTACGTCCCCGCAGGCACATACCACAGGCTTAGGAGAGGCGGGACAACAGTGATGAGCGATACGCCCGACGAGATGAGAGACTGCCGGCATTTCATCAGAAGAGCCAAAGGAAACGTCCTGATAAACGGGCTCGGCCTTGGAGCCGTGCTTGTCGAGGTGCTTGACAAGGATGAAGTTGAGCATGTCACGGTCATCGAGAATTCTCCGGAGGTCATAGAGCTTGTGGGCGAGCACTACAGGAAAAGATACGGCGAAAGGCTTGAGATAGTGCAGGCTGACGCCTTTGAGTACAGTCCGCCGAAAGGCGCAAGATATGACGCCGTATGGCACGACATCTGGGACAACATATGCTCGGACAACCTCAGCGAGATGACGAAACTGCACAGGAAATACGGAAAGAGGACGGCGTGGCAGGATTCCTGGGGAAAGGACATGTGCCTTGCCCAGAGGAAGAGAGGCTGGTGGTGACAGCGATTTCACCGTTTGCGTGACACGGAAGGACATAACATCCAGGGAAGGGATGGAGAAACGAATGCTTCAGGTAACACTAACGGACAAAAGGCACATGACGGTGCCCGAGAAGGCCAAAAGGATAGAGAGGCTTGAGAGGCACGGCATTGACCGCAGAAGGATAACCGCCTGCATGAGGGGAAGGACGCTCTCGTTTGACGGGGCGATACTCTTCCTTGAACAGTGGCTGCTCAAGGAAGCCAACAAAAAAGCGCTTTACAATTAAAGTTAAATGAACAGCATGCACCATCTGAGGACGAACGGACCGAACTTCTTTTTCATGGGGAGAGAAATGCACTATGCCCTTCACCATAAGGTTAATTGCCCGATATGCAACAGGCTTGCGCCCCGGAAAAAGGGGTTTTTCGGGAGGATTCTCCGCAGAATCAGCCTCAAAATCCGTGCCTTCATATACAAACTGTCTTAATAACCCATTTCCTACCGTAAGACGGAAGGAGGACAGCATGAACACAGAATTACTGAACAAGAAAGTTGCGCTCACCAAAGGCGAAAAGGACAGGATAGCCAGGAAAATGAGGGATGATGCCTTCAAAATCAAGGATTTGTTCGGAAGAGCCGACCTTAAGCTCAAGGTACACGGCATCAAGGGCGTCAAGGTGGGGCCCATGGTCGTGCGCTACAGCTATTCCGTGGATCCGACCATAAACCTTGACAAGCTGTCCTCTCTCAAGGACAACATATCGCTTGCCCTTTCCACACCAAACATCCGTATTCTCACCCCTGTTCCGGGAAAGCCCTATGTGGGGGTTGAGGTTCCGAGAAAGGAGCGTGAGATCATAACCCTGCGTGAGATGCTGGAAAGCGAGGAATTCAGGAACAGCGAATGCTCGCTGCCCATAGCGCTCGGCAAATCATCCACCGGAGAAACCGTGGTCAAGGACCTTGCGAAGGCTCCCCACCTGCTCATAGCGGGAGCTACGGGGGCGGGGAAGTCCGTGTGCGTCAACTCCATAATCATGTCGCTCATACAGAGCAAGACGCCGGACGAGGTCAAGTTCATAATGATTGACCCCAAGATGGTTGAGCTCTCCGTTTACGACGGGCTTCCGTATCTCATGCATGACACCATCACCGATCCGACGCAGGCGAACAGGGCTCTGTCCTGGGCGATAAGGGAAATGGAGTCAAGGTACAGGAAGCTTAAGGAAGCCAAAGCACGCTCGCTCGCATCCTACAACGAGATAACGGGCTCGAAGATACCGTACATCATAATTGTGATAGACGAGTTCGCCGACCTTATGGCTATAGCCAGGAAAGAGGTCGAGAAGAAGATTTCACGCCTTGCCGCCATGGCTCGTGCCGTAGGCATTCATCTTGTGCTTGCCACGCAGCGGCCATCGGTTGACGTGATAACCGGCACGATCAAGAACAACTTCCCCACACGGATAGCGTTTAAGGTCCCGTCCCATGTGGACTCGAGAACGATAATCGACGCCTCGGGCGCCGAGCAGCTGCTTGGGCGTGGCGACATGCTTTTCCTTGAGCCGACCGTAAGCGGGCTTGCACGCATACAGTGCTCGTTCCTTACCGACACGGAGACAGGAAAGATCGTCAGTTCAATACTACGCAAAAGGGGGAGAACGGAAAGCGTTTCCTTCCTGAACAGCGAAAAGCCGAAGATTGACACAACAAAGCCCCCGAGGAGCAGGTACACCGAGGATGAGAGGAAGAAAATCCCCGCAGCCGACAGGTACACCAAGAGGGAAATAGTCAAGTTCGGGCGCATGATAGAGGAAGATCCCGAGGGAACGATAACCGCCCATTTCTTCCGCAGGAAACTCGGCGTCTCCATTGACGAGGCGTGGAGGATCCTTGATCTCGTGCTTAACAGGTTTCCTTCTCTCATCAACGACAGAAGGCTTGCGATAAACAAACTTTACCAGTCGACCGAGTAACTGGTTACAGGAGAACCGATGGCGAACAGGAAAAGAGAAGTGCCGAAGGACGAGGCTGCGACACGTTTGCTGAACCTGTTTCTTCTTCTCAGCAAGTACTCCAAGACAGGATACCCGAGGAAGAAACTCTACAATAAGTACGTGAAGGACAACCCGGACATCGAAACGGAATCGGTGAAAAGGAAATTCCGGCGTGACCTTGGCTACCTGAGAAGGTGCGACAAGATAAGGGTGAAGCAGCACGGCGGACGGATTTATGTCTGGTCAAAGGTGTGAGGTGTGCGGGAGGGAGGCTTCGCTTACCTTTCACCATCTCATACCGAAGACGCTTCACGGCAAGAAGTGGTACAGGAAAAGGTACAGCCTTGCCGAACTGAAGAGCCGGGGCATGCATGTCTGCCGGGAATGCCACAGGGCAATACACAAGTTCTGGGATGAGAAGACCCTGGGGAAAGAACACAACACTCCCGAACTCATCCTGGGGACGGAACTAATCAGAAACCACATAAGGTACATGAGAAGGAGGTTTCATTGAAAAGACATAAGGAGGTGCAAAATGACAAACGACAAGAACAAATGCGATTTTTTGGACAAGGAGGATCCGACGCTCGCCGAGGTCTTTGCCGAGATATATGACGGCAAGCCCGAGAAGGAGACCAGGAAATTCATGAAGTTCCTTGACAGGCTCATGAAAAAGCTTCTCAAGAGAGAGAAGAAGATTCCGGCCTGACCCGTAAAACCTCATTCTTGAGGCATGAAGCCCCGCCCGATTCCCGAAAGGGATGAAGGCGGGGCTTTTTTCGTTTATCCGTTTTTTTACTTTACTTTTCCGGCGGCTGTGTTATAATAATGTAAAAACAGGAGTTGCGCATGGGAGCGAAATTCGGGCCAAAGCCGGCAGATCACCCGTCCGTTGGCGAGAAGTGCAAGGTGTGTGGAAGGGAGTTCAGGGAAGGCGACTACACGACGCTGGTTCCTCTTGGCCCCGGGGATGACGAGGAGCGTTCCAAGGCGGAGCAGGGAAAGCCGTACAATGCCGTGGCGATAGAGGTTCACTGGGAATGCGCCGACATAAGTTACAAGAATGAGCAGTAAAACGCCAAAGGCGCACTATAACCATGATGATTGTCCGGAAGTTGAAATCAGCTGGACTTCAGAAACGGTTGAGGCAAAGGTTCGTGAGATAAAGCCGATGCCCTGGTGGTGGATGTATAAGGTATTCCCATATTGCCATCACCATAGAAAATGGTATTTCCGTTTTTTTGTCAACATTGAAAAATTCGTTCGCTTCGTCATAAGGAAACCTGTTCGTTGTGCAAAGCCTAAATTTGAGGTGGAGCAGGACATCCGATGCCTTCACGGCGTTGATGCCGAAAAAGAACTTTCGGATATGATGGTTAATGAAATAAACGCAACAAGGAACGACTGATGTTCGTGAAGGTGAACGACAAGAGGATAGACGACTATCTCATGCTTAGGCTGAACGTCGACAGCATAGCCGCCTATTACATAGTGCCTGGCAAATCGGCTGCCGAGGTCATAATCGAGTTCTCGGGTGGGCACAGGATAAGCGTCAGGGCGGCCGATAAACTTCCCATAAGGCAGATAATTGATGCGCTTGACGGCCTGGTCGGAAAGCCGAAAGACCTGTTCGGCGGCACATTGTCAACGAGGCGCAAGTCGGTGGCCAAAAAGACAGCCGTAAAAAGCAAGCCTGCTGCCAAAAAGCATGTTGCCGGCTCGAAGAAAGAGCGGGGAGGTTTTCTCTGATGGGCACTTTCAAGATTGTGGACACCATTAAGGCAAAGGAAGGACTTGTTCTTGTCTCAAGGTATGTCGAAGACTACAAGAAATTTGTCGGCACAAATATAAAACACGGCAATATTTCCTACAAGATTAAAGATATAGTACAGTTCAAGAAACCGTTTGATGACGGATATCCGGCAGACATCGGCATACTTGTCGAAACGAAGAAGTAAGTTTTGTTAAAAGTACAAATATAAAATAAAACAAAGGAGACATTATATGAAAAAAGGAGTGCCTAAAAGAGACGGAAGCGGGAAAGGAAGGCGAGCCAACAAAGGAAGGGGCGGCTGCTCCACCACTCGTAAAACAGGGAAAGGGAAGCGCAAATAAACGCCGTATCCTGTCCGGTGGCCGTTTTTGGGATGCCAAGCAAGGAATAGGTGGTGAGAATATTAACAGACAGAGAGTGCATGTCCGGTTCTGGGTGGGTTTCGGAAGATGAAGGGGTTCCTTGTCCTGAATGCGGTGACGATATATATCCTGGCATAAGCAAGAGAACTGAAACTTGTCCACATTGCAAAACAAAACTATCAATCAAAAGAGGGATATTAAGGATGATTAAGTTGGAGATTAAGGAGTCTGAATGAAACAGTGGATGATAGACAGATACAACAAGGGACAGGATAAATATATTTTTGGGGTAACTGATGATGGGCGGTATTCATATATCGAAAAAAGTAAACCGTCTGCGTCTTGCCTTTCCATATCTCTTTACGACTTCCTATTCAACTTAAAGTGGGAATTTGCCAAGGCGTTCTTCGGCGAAGAGGAGGACTTTTACTCGTATGACGGCGTTCACGCTACGGGCGAGAACCTCAAGAAATGGCAGTGGGGCTTGCGCTGCATCCTAACCGAGATCATAAACGGGAGGGATCCCCTTGTGATGCTTGAGGGCTTCAGGGAAAAGCATTAATGTATGGTGACCCGTGGGAACTTCTGCATAAATGTGAGAGGAATGTTTTGTTCTGGAAAGTGATTGGTTTTGTTGCGCTTGGCGCTGCGGTCGTGCTGTCCGTTGTTCTTGTGTTTGTTAACAGCGCACGCACGCCGTCTGAGGCTGTACGGAAGGTTGCCGTTGTCGGTGACTCGATTGTTGCTCATGGAGGAATGGTAAGGGAACTCAACCTTCTCCTGACCAACAGGTACGAATTCCATAACCACGGGGTTCCGGGTGACAGCACGGGAGACGTAAGGGACAGGCTTGAGGAGATAACCAGCCAAGGTTATGACGCCTACATAGTGCTTGCAGGGGTCAACGGCATATCTGAGATAAAAAGCACGCTTAACAACCTGATCCAGTGCTACAGACTGATTGACAGCAGGGACGGCGACGCAAGCATCATAGCGTGCACGCTTCTGCCATGGAAGGGGTATCCGACCTGGAACGAGACGAACCAGAGCAAGACCGACTTCCTGAATGAATGGATAAAACTGTACCCGCAGCATGTTGACCGTGTCGTCGACTTCTCATGGATGGGAGGCGAAGATAGCGAGAGCATGCAGGAAAGGTACCGGGGTGACGAGCTTCATCCGAACGAATTTGGCCAAAAGGAGATGGCCAAATTTATTTTTCGAACAATTTTTGAAAACAAAAAAGGAGTTGGCAAACTGAAGTAAAATAGAAAAAAATAAAGATAATGGGCATGACGGACTTCATCGGCGGAATGGATGACGAGTACCTTGCGTCACTGCTCCATACCTACTATGACTTCCCCGGAGTGGAGTTCTCCAAGAACTACACACGGGCAAAGGATTTCGAAAGCAAATACAAATCCTACCTGAAGGACATGGGCACTGACATTGAAGACAACAAAAAAACCTTTGAGGCGATAAAACAGCAGCTGATCGAAGAGGCGGCACTGAGGTTCATCAGGTCGCATAATTCCACAAAAGAATAAATTACTTTACTTTTAGTTAGTACTATGTTATAATAACACAGGGGAATGTGCATTGGAAGGGTACTTGACTGTTGCGATTTTGGCAACTGCGCTGATATTGGTGCTGGCCTACAATTACA
>Ga0272441_10013473_pt1 | contig 11752 bp, 8 predicted proteins | sample SSMProp6N_FD_193582 | JGI IMG/M metagenome (GOLD analysis project Ga0272441, IMG submission 193582) | Marine sediment archaeal communities from Little Sippewissett salt marsh, Falmouth, MA, United States - SSM-Prop-6N | ecosystem: Environmental > Aquatic > Marine > Wetlands > Sediment ...
GCGCAGGTCCCGCGTGCTCCCCGCCTGCGGCGGGCTCGCCCCGCGGACCTGGACGCGCCCGGTCGCTGCCTCCCTCCGTGACCGCCGGACGCCGCGGGCGGTTGGAAGCCCGGGGGCCCATGGAAAGCGCGAACGACAGCGACACGGGAGCCGCCAGCGGCGGCCGGGCGAGGGCGATGGTTTCTATCGCCGTGCTGGTCGCGCTGTGCGCGGCAGCGTCGCTCGCGTTCGGGCGCGTCCGGCGCTCGAGCGTCTACCGCCTTCGGCTCGGCTCGCCGGCCGAGCGCGTCGACGCCATACGCGCCTCGACCTACGCCGCCAGATCCGTCGCCCTCGAGCGCATCGCCCCGATGCTGAAGGACCCCTCGCCCGAGGTCCGGCGGGCCGCCGTGGCGGCCCTCGAGGACCTGGCCGCCAGGGAGGAGTCCTGGCGCGTAACGTGGCACTGCGCGAACGATTCGGACGCGGGGGTCCGCGAGAAGGCCTGCCGCTTCGCCGGGGCCTTCGCCGACGACCGCCACGTGCCTGCGGTCGCGGCGGCCCTGGACGATCCCGAGCCGGCCGTCCGCGCAGAGGCCGTGACGGCGCTCGCCGCCCTCGGCGCGAAGCAGTCGCGCAAGCCCGTGGCCGGCCTGCTCGAGGACCACGACGAGCGCGTCCGCGCCGCGGCGATCAGGGCCCTCGGCGAGATCGGCACCCACGACGAGGTCCCCTTCCTCGTCGCCCGCCTCGGGCTCGAGGAGGAGGTGGACAAGTCGGTCATCCTGAGCTCGCTCGTCAGCCTCACGGGCACGAACCAGGGCCTCGACCCCAAGCGCTGGTGGCGCTGGCTCGAGCTAAAGGAGTGGGGCGCCATCCCGGAGGAGCCCGGCGAATGACGCCGCGCCACACCGCGCCCGCACTGGCGATCGGCGCCGCCGCGCTGCTCTTCGCCTGCGGTTCGAGTGCCGGCGAGATCGTATTCGAGGCGGAGCACTGCCTCGCCCTCAGGCCGAACCTCGAGATCCACCGCGAGAAGGGCGCCTCCGGCGGCCTCGCCGTGGGCACCTTCGAGGGGGGCGGCGGCAACCACACCTGGCTCGGCGGGATGAACTCCTCCATCGACATAGGCACCTGCGAGTACCCGTTCCGGCTCGAGCGCGCGGGCAGCTACGTCGTCTGGGCGCGCGCGTGGTGGTCCGACGGCTGCGGCAACTCGATACTCGTCTCGGTCGACGGCCGCGGCCGCCACGCGGCGGGCGACGAGCACGGCGAGGACCCCGTCATCCACAGGTGGCACTGGGTGCCCTCGGACCCGTTCACGCTCGCGGGGGGCGAGCACGTGCTGAACGTCATGGCCAAGGAGGACGACGTCCGCATCGACCAGTGGTGCATCGCCCCAGCCGGATGGAAGCCGAAGGGCGCGGGCCGCCCGGGGGAGGCGCCCGAGCCCGCGATGGAGCCCAACTACGTCCCGAGGCGCGCCAAGCCCGTCTCGGGCGACCTGGATATGGGCCTCTGGCGCCGCTCCGAGGTGGTGGACTCGCGCGGCCGCATCGAGCTCGTCGCCTACGTACGGCGCTCCGCCACCGACGCCGCCAAGGTCGGCCTGCGGGTCGACTCCGGCGAGAAGCGCCCCGAGGGCGTCGGGCCCACCGAGCTCGAGGTCGCTCTCCCCGAGGGCCGGGTACTCGTGCCGGTGCCCGTCACGGTCACGTACCCGGCCGACTCGCCCCGCAGCGAGAAGGTGATCCGCGTGACGCTGCTGTCGGGAAAGGTCGAGGTCGCGCAGCGCGAGGTCGTCGTCACCAGGCCCTGGCGCTGGCACATCCTCGGGAGGTTGAAGCCGGGCGTCGAACTCGACGAGCGGCTCGGGCGCGGCACGGGCGTCGACCTGGGGGCGGCTGTGCCGCGCGAACTCCTCCGCGACGGCGAGAAGCCGGGCGCCGCCCGCTGGGAGGAGGCGAAGAGCGAGACGCTCTTCGACCGCTACGGCCGGATCGATTTCGAGAGGTACTACGGCCTGACCGTCGGCGCGACGGCCTACCTCTACGCCGAGGTGCACTCGCCGCGCGAGCAGACGGTCAAGAGCTTCATGAATAACGACGACGACGTCCGCGTGTATCTCAACGGCGACCGCGTCTTCACCAAGGCCGGCGGCCACCCCGCCGAGGGCTTCCTCTGGCGGACCGAGTTCCGCATGCGCAAGGGCACCAACCGCTTCCTCGTCCGCGTCGGCCAGTCGTCCAAGCCCAAGCCCCCTCCCGGCGGGCATCCGCCGAACTACTGGCTCTTCCGGATGCGCCTGCGCAGGAGCGCCCACCGGCCCGCGGAGCTATGGGGGAGGTAGCCCCGGATGCCGCTCGAGCCGCACCCAACGTCCCATAGATATCTCGACGATCTCACGAGCTCGTCCGCCCGCCAGTCGACTGAACGGCATCGGCGGGCGGACTTCGCGCCAGTCCTGAGAATTCCCGCGACATCCGGCCCCACACGGTGTATACAGATATGGAACTAATGATACCTACGAGTCAGCCCGGCCTGCCCGGAGGTGGATCATGAGTGTGACGGCGCGGATTCTGGCATCTGCGGGCCTTCTGGCGGCTCTCGCGCCCGCGGCCCTCGGGGCGGAGGGGGGCGCGCCCCCCTCCTGGCTGAAGACCGAGGGGAAGAGCGAGGCCTGGCTCAAGGAGACGGCGAAGGCCCGCGAGCTCCTCGCGAAGCTCGACCCGAAGGACAAGGCCATCGCGCGGTGGATCCCCGCGGCAGAGCAGCGCTGCCGGGTCATCGGCCGCATGGGTTCCATCGGCTTCCGCCAGCGGCTCACTTACGTCGACCAGACCGAGGTCCTCCTCGAGGACCTGGTCGCGGGCAAGGCGCCCTACAGGCGATACGCCGGCAAGTTCATCGCCTTCGGATACTGGTCCGAGCACATGCAGCGCGTCAACACGAACCTGATCGTCGTCCCCCCCGACTACGACCCCGCGAAGGAGTACCAGCTCTTCATCTACTACAAGATGGGCGGCGACTGGATCATCGACGGGAAGAAGAAGTCGGTCCGCCCGCCGTGGCGTCCCAACCTCGAGATGTGCCTGAAGGCGCCGGGCACCTTCCACTCCTGGTCGCACCACAGCAGCCAGCTGAAGGGCCGGATGGGCTCGCACGTCGAGGTCGCCGAGTTCCCGGCGGCGCTGGCCCGAGAGTTCTCGGTGAGCGTCGACCGCGTCTTCATGTCGGGCTTCTCGGACGGGGGATTCACGCCGCTCTTCGTCGGCTCGCGCTGGCCGCACCTGCTCGCGGGCATCGCCCCCGAGGTCGCCAACTGGCAGTACTCCAACTCCGGGCACGTCGGCCTGCTGAACCTGCCCGTCCTCCACGTGGACGGCTGGAACGACGCCGGCTTCGTCGACGAGAACTTCGCCCGCTTCCAGACGCTAAGCACCATGGGCGCGGATATCGAGGGCCTCTGGGCCCACCACGGCCACGCCACCAAGCCCTACGAGGACGAGGAGGAGTTCCTGAAGATAATGGCCTGGGCGAAGCCCAAGCGCCGCAACCTGTGGCCCGAACGCGTCCGCTACTCCACGTGGAGCCTGCGCTGGCACCGCGCCTACTGGGTGAGCATCGAGCGCTTCGCCGACCCGCGTCTGGCGGCGCTCGTCGACGTCCAGGTGAAGCCCGGCAACCGCATCGAGATCCGCTCGAAGAACGTCGCGCGTGTGAAGCTCGACCTCTCGGCCAAGCTCGTCGACATGAACCGCCCCGTCACCGTCGCCGCCGGCGGCCGCGAGCTCTACTCGGGCCCCGCGAAGCCGGAGATCACCGTCGACATCGTCAAGCTGCCCGAGAGCCGCTTCTACAAGGAGCCCGCCTCGCACGGCGGCATCACCGCGACCGTCGACGCGAGCACCTACGGCACGAAGAACTTCCTGAAGGTCCCGGCGAAGCCGTGGACGTGGGTCCGCGGCACCGGCGGCGAAGCCGAGGAAACCGCGATCATGAAGGCCCTCGCGCCGAAGTGGGCCAAGGACGACTCGGCTCTCACCGAGGCCGAGAAGAAGAGGAGCCTCTTCGTCTTCGGCGGCCCGCTCCGCAACAGGCTGCTCGAGCCCTTCGCGAAGGAGCTGCCCGTCAGGTTCGAGCCCGGCCGCTTCACGATCGGCGGCAGGACCTACGACCGGCCCGAGCACTGCGTGAAGTTCATCTTCCCCAACCCGCACAACCCCGAGGCCAGCATCATCGTCTACGCCTTCAACGACCTCGCCGCCGCGAAGAAGCGCCGCTTCTTCGGCCTGGGGAAGGAGAGCTCGTGGCGCTTCCGCGAGGGCGACTGCCGCGTCTACGGCGTGACTCCGGCGGAATCGGACGGCTTCGGCCTCAGGCTCGGAAGGCGCGACGTCTGCGACGTCCACCTCTTCGACTCGAACTGGCGCTCGCAGCCGGGCGAGACGCTGGGCGTGGCGAAGGAGCCCTTCGACTACGTCTCGCTGCTCCGCCTCAGAGCAGACGCCATCAGGGAGGCGACGGGCGCCGACGCGGCCGTCGTGACGGGGCTCCAGCCCGGCCACGCCATCTGGGAGAACCGGCTTCGGAAGGGGCCCGTCACGCTCCACGACGTCGCCGTCACCAACATGTTCCCCAACTACATCCTGCGCTTCAGGATGACGGGGCGCCGGCTGAAGGAACTGGCCGGCCGGGCCGTCGTCTCGACGGTCCTCGCCGAGAAGTCCGACCCGTCCTACGCGGCGGGGAAAGGCCTCGCGATGGGCGAGATCGACGACGCGAAGAGCTACACCGTCGCCACCGACTACGGCTCGCACGGGGCGCTCGTCTACTACGCCAAGTTCAAGGAGATGCCCAAGTACTTCCACTTCAAGACGCCCGAGGAGTTCGACAAGCACCCCGGCGCGGAGCTCCGCTGCCACGACCTCGTCCAGACCGAGATCGAGACGACCGAGGCCGTCGCCGACTACATCCGCCGCCACAGGGAGGTCGCCCCGCGGCCGACCTGCTTCAGCCTGGTCCATTACATGGCGAACCCCAGGCAGAATCATCTCGGCGCCTACGACTGGGCGCACGTGGCGCTGGCCAAGTCGTTCGAGCCGGCCCCCGCCGACGGAGCAAGCTTCGCCAGGAAGGTCACGCTCAACGTCGCCCTCAAGCGAAAGGCCGAGCCCGCCAAGGCCCCTCCGCGCGAGAACTCGAAGAGCTTCGCTTCTCTCGACCTCGACGGGGACGGGGACGGGGCGCTCACGGCCGACTTCGCCCGGCTGGCCAAAAAGCTGCCCGTGACCGCGGAGGTCAAGACGGTGCTCCGGGGCCTCATCGTGAAGGGCGCGGACGGCGCCCACTCGCTCGCGCCGGCGGCGGGGGCGGGGGCGGGGGCGGGGGCCCAGAGGCCCGTCGGCGAGGTCGTCGTCCTGCGCGTGACGGTGGCCAACGCGGGCCCCGACGACCTCGACGGAATCTTCCTCCTCGGCTCGACCAAAATGAGGGCAGGGGTCTACTCCGAGCAGGGCATCTGGTCCGGGGCCCGCAAGATGGCAAAGCGCTGGTATTCGGGCTTCGCCGACGTCGTCGGCCCGAGGCGCAAGGAGAACCACGTCAACTGCGCCCTGCTGCTCTTCCCGGGCGGCACCAGGGGGCTCGAGAAGGTGATACTGCCCGGCGCCGGCTACAACAGGGGTGTGATAGCTGGCCGGTTCCCGCTCGCGCTGGGAGCCGGAGGGAAGACGACGGTGCCGATGCTCTTCGTCTCTCTCGTAGGCCCCAAGGGCAAGAAGGCGAAGCCGGCGGACCTGGCGGCCGTGCTCGAAGAGATCAAGGCCCCGCTGCTGGAGGCAGCGAAGTAGCCGGCTGATGGAAAGGAGACGGCGCGGCCAGTCGGACCGCGCCGCCCCGTTCCCGTCCAGCCCCTTCCGGGGGCCGCTACTCGGCGAGCTCGTCAGCGTGCTCGGCCACCTTGCGGAAGGCGGCGGCGTGCTCGGCGATGACGTCGGGCCGGCAGTGCTTGAACCACGGTATCCAGAAGCAACGCCGCGGCATCGACTCGGTGACAGGCAGGCTGCCCTCGGGCTGCCGGAGGTCCCTGTCGGCGTTCGCGATGATCGTCGGCTTGCCGTGGCCGTAGATGTCGGCCTCGTGGAAGACCGGGTGCAGGTGCAGCGGGAAGTTCGCGCCGGGCGACGTGCCGGCGCCCTCGGCTGTCACGGCCTCGCAGAACTTCTCGATGGGCAGACCGCCCAGCTCGTCGGCCTCGTATAGCCCGTGCGGGGCGTACCAGCCGCCCATCGTCGAGCGCGAGTCCTTCGGCGGCCGGTGGGCCCTGACGCCCGGCACGCCTTCGAGCAGGTCCCAGAAGTGGTTCATCGCCTTCTGGATCTCGGCGACCTGCCCCGGGTAGCGCCTCAGCTGCACGCGCGCCACCGCCGACGAGAGCTGGTGCATCCGGTACTTGAAGCCGCCGAGCGGCACTCCGGCGAACTTCTGCAGCTCCGGGTCGGTGATCTGGCCCTTGTTCTCGGAGAAGTTCGACGGCCGCCCCGTGCGCTCGTAGTGGCCGAAGGCCGCGGCGCGCTCGAATATCTCGCGCTCGTCGGTGATGAGTATCCCCCCCTCGCCGATGGCGAAGGACTTGCCGCTCATCAGGCTCATCGCGCCGACGTCGCCGATCGTCCCGACCATCCGCCCCTTGTAGAGGCCGCCCTGCGCGTGGCTGACGTCCTCGATCACCTTCGGCCCGTGGCGCCGGGCGATATCCATGATCGGGTCCATGTCGGCCGGGTGCCCGCAGTAGTGGACCGGGAGTATCGCGCGCGTGTGCTCGGTGATGCGGTGCTCGATGTCGGCGGGGTCGATGCAGAGCGAGTGCGGCTCGACCTCGGCGAAGACGACCGAGGCGCCGAGGTTCAGCGCCGGCAGTATCGACGCCCAGAAGGTGAAGCTCGGCGCGATGATCTCGGTGCCGACGCCGACGCCGCAGGCCCACATCGCGGCGTGCAGAGACGACGTGCCGCTCGACTGCGCCAGGGCGAACTCGAGCCCGTGCCAGTCGGCGAACTCGCGCTCGAACTGCTCGGTCACGTCGGTGCCGCTCATGGCGCCGCGGCGGAGGACCTCCAGCACCGCCTCCTCGTGCTCGCGGTCGATGATCGGCCACGCGCAGATGTCGCCGGGGTCGGTCCGGACGGCCTTCGGGCCGCCCTCGAGTGCGAGCTCGCTCTTCACCTTCGTTCCCATCACACGGCTCCTTTCGGGCGCTACAGCAGCGCGGCGGCGACCTTCGTGACGGCCCTCGCCACGTCGTCGATATCCGCCTCGGTCCAGTTCTCGTTGTAGGCAAATGTCAGTACGTGCGCCATGAACTCCTCCGCGCCGGGGCACGCCCCCTCCGAGTAGCCCGGGTCGGCGGCGCCTGGCGCGGTGAACGGGAAGCCCGAGTCGCCGTACGTCTTCCGGTCCTTGAGCGAGTCGGCGCAGAGGAATATCGGCTTGCCGATGTAGCCGACGCCGGCCCAGAGCCCCTCGGCTTGCAGCGCCTCGCGGAACTCCGAGAGCTTCGACGAGTCGCGCACGTGCAGCGGGTACGCCCAGCCCGAGAACTCGGCCCCCGGCGTCACCGTCGCCGGCATGATGCCCTCGACGCCACCGAGCTTCTCGTTGAGGCGAGCCCCCAGCGCGACGCGCTTCTCGACGACGCCGCGGACCTTCCTCAGCTGCGCGCGGGCGACCGCGCCGGTGAGTTCGTTCATGCGGTAGTTCGGCGCCAAGCCGAAGTACATGCGCGGGTCCATCGAGCGGTCGCCGCGGTTGTAGTTCTTGTCGGCGAAGAGCTGCATCCGCTCGCCGATCTCCTCCGAGTTCGTGATGACGCAGCCGCCGTCGCCCGTCGTCATGTGCTTCGACTGCTGGAAGCTGTACGTCCCGATGTCGCCGAAGGTGCCGACGTAGCGGTCTTTGTATCTGGTGACGTGGGCCTGCGAGCAGTCCTCGATCAGCATGACGCCGTGCCTCTTCGCGATCTCGACGAACTCGTCGACAGGCGCCGGGTTCCCGAAGAGGTGGACGAGAATAATCGCCTTCGTGCGCTCCGTGATCTTCGCCTCCGTCGACGCCGGGTCCATGTTGCCCGTGGCCGCGTCGACATCGGCGAAAACGGGCACGGCGTTCTGATAGAGGATGGGGATGATCGTCCCAAGGTCGGTGATCGGCGTGGTGATGATCTCGTCCCCCGGCGCGGGGTCGACGGCGCCGACGGCCAGGTGCAGCGCCGCGGTCCCCGAGGTGCAGGCCACCGCGCGCCTGGCGCCGTACAGCTCGGCGAACTCCTCCTGGAGCGCCGCGACGTGCGTGCCGCCCTTGTAGAAGAGGTTCTGGCTGCGGAGCGCGTCGAGCACCAGCTCCTCCTCCTCCTTACCGAACGGCGTCCTCCCGGGGAACGACTCGCTGCGGACGGGCTCGCCCCCGCGGACGGCAAGCTTCTCGGCGACCTTCTCGGCCATGGATGTTCCTCCTCTATGCCGGGGGCACCGCCCCGAGCGCCACCGCCCCCACGCCCGTATCCTAACACAAGAACCGTGCCAATGCCTCCGAGTCCGAATTCGGCCTCCAGAGGCCTTTTCACGGCATGCGCGCGCCCGGAGCGTCAACGTCGTGACGCCTGGCCGCCTCCGCGCGTCAATATATTGACGCCGCGCGGCCCTGCCGTCAAGCCGGAGTTATGCGGGGTTCCATCCCTTGACATCGCGGCGCGGAGGTGGTATGCTTCGGGAAGCAATCGAAGGAGCGACGCGCATGCGCGCAACCGACAACACTCGCCGCAGCCGGCCCGCCGAGGGCCGCCGCGCCAAGGAGGTGACTCTCGTTCCGGCCGACTCCGGAGCCATCCGGACGGGCCGGGACGGGGAGCTCCTGGCCTGACGCCCATCCCGGACGTTCCACGAGAATCCGAGTCAGCAGTGCCGATATAGGAGCCCTCACCATGCCAGCCAAGAAGAAGGCCGGCCGCGCGAAGTCCGCCCGGCCGCCGAAGAACCGGGTGGTCATATTCGACACGACGCTCCGCGACGGCGAGCAGTCGCCGGGGGCGTCGCTCAACCACAAGGAGAAGATGGAGATCGCCGCCGCGCTCGTGCGCCTGGGCGTCGACGTCATCGAGGCCGGCTTCCCGATCACATCCAACGACGACTTCGAGGCGGTCCGCGCCGTCGCCCGCGACTTCAGCGGCGAGGTCACCGTCTGCGGCCTCGCCCGCTGCGCGCCGAAGGATATCGACCGCGCCGCCGAGGCCCTCGCCGGGTGCCGCACGCCCCGCATCCACGTCTTCCTCGCGACCAGCAAGATCCACATGAAGCACAAGCTCGGCAAGGCGAAGTCGGAGATCCTCCGCCTCGCCGTCAAGGGCGTCGAGCGCGCGAAAACCTTCTGCGACGACGTCGAGTTCAGCCCCGAGGACGCCTCGCGCACCGAGGACGCCTTCCTCGCCGAGGTGGTCGAGGCGACGATCGCCGCCGGGGCCACCACCGTCAACATCCCCGACACCGTCGGGTACGCGGTGCCCGCGCAGTTCGCCTCGCAGATACGCTACCTGAAGAAGCACGTGCCGAACATCGACGACGCCGTCATCTCGGTCCACTGCCACAACGACCTGGGCCTGGCGGTGGCGAACTCGCTCGCCGCGGTCGCCGAGGGCGCCCGGCAGGTCGAGTGCACGGTGAACGGCCTGGGCGAGCGCGCCGGCAACTGCTCGATCGAGGAGGCCGTGATGGCCCTCCGCACGCGGCGCGACTTCTACAGGCTGAAGACCGGCGTCAACACGCGCCGGATCTACCCGACCAGCCGCCTCGTCGCCACGCTCACAGGGATTTCCGTGCAGCGGAACAAGGCGATCGTCGGCGAGAACGCCTTCGCCCACGAGGCGGGCATCCACCAGCACGGCGTGCTGAAGGCCCGCGCCACCTACGAGATCATGGCCCCCGAGACCGTCGGCGTGCCTTCCACGAAGATCGTCATCGGCAAGCACTCCGGCCGCCACGGGGTCGAGAGCCGCCTGAAGTCCCTCGGCTACCACCTGTCGAAGGCCGACGTCCAGCGCGTGACCGAGCGCGTCAAGCAGATCGCCGACCGCAAGAAGCTCGTCTACGACGCCGACATCGAGGCGGTCGTCCGCGAGGCGATCGAGCACGTGCCCGAGACGTTCCACCTGCAGGGCTTCCACGTCACCTCCGGCACGCGGCTGACGCCGACGGCGACGGTCAGGATCACGAAGGGCGACGAGGTCCTCGAGGACGCCGCCTGCGGCGACGGCCCAGTCAACGCCGTCTACAACGCGATCCAGCGGCTGACGGGCACCCACGGCGTGCTCCGCGAGTACCACATCGACTCGGTCGCCGGGGGCTCCGAGGCGATGGGCGAGGTGGCCGTGACGGTGGACTTCCACGGGACGGAGATCCCCGGCCGCGGCACCTCGACCGACATCATCGAGGCCTCCGCGCTGGCCTATCTCGCGGCCGTCAACCGCGCAGTCGGCCTCGCCGAGGCCGGCAAGGGGGCCAAGCCCGCGCGCAAGAAGGCGAAGCCGAAGCGACCGCGGTAGGCTCTTGCCGGGCACCAGCCCGGGACCGGATTGGCCTTGACGCCATGAGCGCAGAGAACCGAGACGCCAACGGAGCCGCCCGCGAAGTCAGAAGCTACTTCGTCGACGAAGCGGGCGACCCCAACGTGTTCAGCCGCAAGGGGAAACCGCTCGTAGGCACCACCGGGTGCTCGCGTTTCTTCATCGTAGGCCTGCTGGAGGTGTGCGCGCCGGGTCAGCTCGGGTCGGCACTCGACGAGCTCAGGTCACGCCTGCTCGCCGACCCCTACTTCGCTGACGTTCCGTCAATGCAGCCCGACTCCGGCAAGACGGCCGTGGCCTTCCATGCCAAGGACGACCTGCCAGAAGTCCGACGCGAGGTGTTCCGAGTCTTGCGGGCGCACGAGATGAAGTTCCTGGCGATCGTCCGGGACAAGAGGGAGGTCCTGAGGGGCGTCAAGGCCATGAACCGTCTGACTCCCCGGCATCGGTACAAGCCCGACGATCTCTACGACGACCTGGTGAAACGGCTCTTCCGCGACAAGCTGCACATCGGGGCCGAGATTGCCATTCACTTCGCGATGCGGGGCAGCAGGCCAAGGACCAAGGCATTCGGGGACGCTCTTGCGGGGGCCCGTCGGAACTTCTATCGGAAGTGGGGAATCGAGGGGGCCAGCTTGGTCCGCATCCTGCCCGGGGCCCCCGCCGGTGTCCCGGGACTCCAGGCAGCAGACTATTTCCTCTGGTCGCTTCAGAGGTTCTACGAGCGGGAAGAGGACCGGTACCTGAAGCTCCTCTGGCCACAGTATAGGCTGGTGATAGACCTCGACGACAAGCGAGATGCCAACTACGGAACGTACTACAGTCAAAAAAGGCCGCTCACAAGAGCGGCCTTGGACAGTAGGTAGGGGATATAGGGGCGTCGCGCCTAGAGCGCGTCACTCACACGGCATGGAGCCGATTTTCATCCCCTCCACAATAAAGTATACGCCACATTCGCCCCATGTCAACAGCTTTTTTCCCGACCAGCAGACGCAAGCGGTCCCCATCCACGATCCAACCCGCCCAGATTCCTGCACCTAGTGCAATGACCCCGACACGCGAGTTCGTAGGCGCCGGCGTGGTATAATCGCGCGGCCGAAAGAAAAACTTCGCGGCGCGTAAACCCCTGTGAAATAAGGACTTAGCCTGCCTGATATC
>Ga0272441_10013474_pt1 | contig 11751 bp, 15 predicted proteins | sample SSMProp6N_FD_193582 | JGI IMG/M metagenome (GOLD analysis project Ga0272441, IMG submission 193582) | Marine sediment archaeal communities from Little Sippewissett salt marsh, Falmouth, MA, United States - SSM-Prop-6N | ecosystem: Environmental > Aquatic > Marine > Wetlands > Sediment ...
CCAAAAAGGGCAGCTGGCTCAATATGGCTGAGATAGAAATCTCCGCTATTTCAAAGCAATGTTTGGATCGGAGGATCGGAAATATGGAGAAGCTTGCCGAAGAGCTCAGTGTTTGGGAGCAAGAAAGGAACAAAACCGGTGCAACGATCAGATGGAAATTCAATAAAAATGACGCCAGAGAAAAGCTTCGTAGACATTATCTTAAATTGCAAAATTAATGTTCCATAGTACTAGGGAAATTATTGAGCATGTAGCAGTATCATCGAAAACAACTGATACTCTTTTCCCCCTCTACCACTACCCCAACACCAGCAGAAAATCCTCCCGCCAAAAATCCCTTGACAGCGCCGAATGGCCGCCGGGAAAAGACGGGCGCGTCCCGAACCTTTCGCCAGAATTCGTCGCCGACTTCACAGAAAAGCTCGGCCTCGAATTCGTTTCCGACGGCAATGGCGACCTCGAATCGACATTAGGGCCAGAAGATATCCTACATTACATCTACGCGGTCTTTCACTCGCCCACCTATCGGGAGCGCTACGCCGAGTTTCTGAAGATCGATTTCCCCAGAGTCCCGCTCACTTCCGATCCGGACCTTTTCCGGAGGCTCTGCGCCCTCGGCGCGGATTTGACAGCGCTCCACCTCCTGGAGGCGCCCCAGCTCTCTGAATCGATAACACGCTACCCGATCCCAGGCGACAACCTGGTGGAGCGGCCCAGGTATTTCGCGCCGGGTGACTGCTTGCCAAAGGAAAAGGAGACGCTGAAAAAAGGTCGGGTCTACATCAACAAGGCCCAGTACCTGGAGGGCGTCGATCCCGAGGTCTGGGAGTTTCAGGTGGGCGGATACCAGGTTTGCGCCAAGTGGCTCAAGGACAGGAAAGGGCGCAGGCTATCATACGACGACCTCACAACCTACCAAAGAATAGTGGTCGCGCTCAAAGAGACGATTAGGCTGATGGCCGAGATAGATGAAGCCATCCCAGAGTGGCCCATATCCTGAACTCGCCCAAACGGACACTTATGTCCGCACAATCGTATAGATAAAACGAACGACAGTTTTATTTGTTGAACGATCGTTCAACCAGTTGAATGATGTGGCTGAAAAAGTTCGTTGGCTTTCGTGTTCTCGAACATTTCCTGACCCGCCCATCTGAAGAGATCCACCTCAAGGAACTTGCAAGAGTGCTAAAAATCAGCCCCGCAAGCACCAAGACCTACTGCGACGCCCTGCTCGAAGATGGCCTCATCCTGGAAGAGGCGAAAGGAAATCTTCGACTCTTCAGGCTGAACAGAGATGACTTTGCTGCAAGAGAGATTATGAAGGCCTACTACTTGCTCAAGCTCAAGAATCTCGGCATAGAGAACCTGACCGAAGGCAGCACGTCCCTTGTGGTATACGGCAGTTTTGCAAGAGGGAACTTCAATGAGTGGAGCGATCTCGACCTCCTGGTGATCGGCGAAGAGTCAAACGTGAACAAAGACCGAGTCCTGGACCTTCAAGAGGCCTTGGAAAGAGAAATTCAGCTGACTGTAGTGCCTTACTACAAGTGGGAGACCATGAAGAAGGAAGGCGACAGTTTCTCAAATAGCGTCTTGAAAGATCACATCGTCATAAAGGGAGTCGAACTATGAGGCTCAACGAATGTCTCAAAAAAGGTCTGATCAAGAAGGACCAAAGAGCTCCGGAAAGGATTGAAAGCTCCCTGAAAATTGCCGAGAGGTTTCTTCGCTCTGCAGAACGCAACTTCGAAATAGAAGAATACGAGATGGCCGAAATTGCGGCCTACAACAGCGCGTTCCACTCGGCAAGGTCTCTGCTCTTCTCGAAGGGATACACCGAACGGAGCCATTACTGCCTCGGCATTGCACTTAAGAGCCTGTACGGCGGTTTGATAAGAGACCTACTCAATACTTTCGATAAGATCAGGCTCTCCAGACATAACGTCCAGTACGGGGGAACTCTCGTCTGCGGAGATGAGGCCAAGTTCGTGATAACGTTCGCAGAAGAGTTTCTCAGCGCTGCAAATGCTGAGCTTGTAGCAAACAATTAATTTTTCACGTTTTGTATGGAGAGCAGCCCAGCGGAGCTGCCTTGCGAGTTCTGGGTCCAGAAAAGGAGGCTAGCACACAAGCTCTGCTGTCCAACCTTGGGTGACAACGTGGTGGGGCGGCCACGGTATTTCGCGCCGAGTGACTGCTTGCCAAAGGAAAAAGAGGCGCTAAAGGTGGGTCGAGTCTACATCAACAAGGCCCAGTACCTGGAAGGCGTCGATCCCGAGGTCTGGGAGTTTCAGGTGGGCGGATACCAAGTTTGCGCCAAGTGGCTCAAGGACAGAAAAGGGCGCAGGCTATCATACGACGACTTCACAACTTACCAAAGAATCGTGGTCGCGCTCAAAGAGACGATTCGCTTGATTGCCAAAATCGACGTGGTCATACCGGAGTGGCCATACCGGAGTGGCCATACCGAAATGGCCCATATCCTGAAGTCACCTAACTGAGCGAAAGAAACGGACACTTATGTCCACACAATCGTATAGATAAAACGAACGACAGTTTCATTATCGAAAGTGCGAAGGGGCACGAAGTAACAAGCATTACATTCAAGAGACCCCGTCGAATTACCATACCAGTCATATGGTGTTAACTCCGCACCCGCTCGTCCACCTCGATCCCCAGCACTTCTTCGGCCCCGTTATACACATCCTGTGCGATCAATGCGCCACCAATAGCTGCATCACAGCTTTTTAGCGCAAGGACTTCTTGGCCCATCAACTCCGAAACCCTCTGCGCTATGAGCAGCGCAGGATCACCTGCCAGGTACAAATCTGGGCGCGCTGAGCCTAGATCTCTTGCAAGAACCAAGATCGCGCTCATCTCCATCGCGGCAAATAGCGCCAAGGTCTCCAAAGCTAGCGCCTTTTCCTGGGTTGAACATTCCTGAAGCGAGTTTATGCCCTGCTTTCGCAAGATTCCACAGTTGGTGAAAGCTTGGTTGGCCGTGATCTTTCCAGCGTCCACTTCCCGTATGGCCTTTACATCCAATGGCCCATGAAGAAGTCCTGGCGCAAATATCGGCGCATCTATGGCTCCTGCGATCTTGCCGTCCACAACGCCCAAAGTCACCACGTTAGAGCTAGCATCGGATATCACAAAATTGGACGTGCCACCCTTATAGACCTTGTAGGCCAAACTCACCTTTTCAGGGCTGGCACCGTGAGAGAATACTTTCATCCTGGGGTCTATATCGCTTTCGTCGTGAATTCCAGGCAGAAGGATGGCAGGCCATCTTGCCATCTTCACCGAGTCGAAGACCTTGGTCCTGCCGCCAACATGGATTCCTGCACCATCTTGACTTATAACGCCCCGGTTATGCGCATCCTCTATTCTGACGATCTTAGTGAGTGCATCGCCCATGGAGTAAGTAAGGGCGAGAAGCTTGACCTCAGAAAAGCCGAGCCATTCTTCGACTCGATTTGTGATCTCTTCGGGCTTGAGATGACTTGCTTCCTCTCTTGGAATGACATAACATTGACCTTCAGAGGTGGCGAATCTGATCGCCCTGGTCCCATGATCTACACCTACGAACAACAAGATCAGCTCCAATCACTCTAATCTGCCCAAACAGATCAACCGAGTCAGTCAGATAGTCTCTTCCATCAGCTCCAACATCGCTTCGGCCAGCCTGATGCTATCTTCTTTGGACTTCATAAAGGTGTCCATCTTGACGGAGCGCCCCTCGTAAGAGCTATCCGGCGAAACTACCATCAGGTCAACACATCCCAGAAGATCGGCCACACCTTGATCTGAGACTGGGCGTCCCCACGCTCGCATGAACTCGGCAGCAGGACCGCTGAATGGTTTGTCACCTGCAAGAGGGCTTATGGCAACGACTCGCTTCTTTTTTAGGATATCTCTGACACCATCCAATTCTAGTATGGGTCCGATGCTGGTAACTGGATTGCTGGGTCCGATGAGAACCGGCTCGTTTTCGTTCCATAAAAGAGCTTTGAGAAAACCGGGACAGGGCCTTGCATTCTCAATTCCTTGGAACCTCACCGCCTTTGCTTCGAGCTTTCCACCATGTTCTACCCAATAGTTTTGAAGATGCATCTCGCCTTTGGGGGTATCGATCATGGTGGCAACGGAGTCATCAGTCATGGGAACGACCTTCTGTTTCACCCCCAACGCTTGACATAGATCATCGGTAGCCCGGGTCAGAGTTTCACCTCGCCTGATCCGTTCAGATCGAAATATGTGAACCGCTCTATCCTTCTCACCGAGGGCCATGACTTCTTTTTGGCCCAACTGCTCCAGAAACTTCGACGTAACAAAAGTGTCGCCATCGATTCCCCACCATCTTGATCGGTCCATCATCCCTGCCAAGGTGTAGACCACGGTATCAAGATCTGGCGAGACCAGGTTGCCTGAAACCCAAAGGTCGTCTGCAGTGTTTGCAACCACGCATAGGTCAGAAGGGGCAAGAATCTCTTTTAGGCCCAACAAAAGCTTGGGGGTTCCTGTGCCGCCGCTGAGGACTATCAGTTACCGTCCACCCCGCTTAATCAGGCGTTGCATTCAAGGATTACCATCCCAGTTTCCAGCTCTTCGCACTCTTCTTTCGTCAACTTCTTGGTGACCGCTTTTTCCGATACTATGGCGCTGTTACCCATTGGATCTTCCAAGATGATGGTGAGCGGTCGCTGTCCTTCGATGGCCCGATCGATACAGTCGAGAACGTGTTCGCCCTGTTGGACATTCTCCATCGCACCTGCGTCTTTTGCAGATTTGGTGGCAAAGGAGACCACGCCCCTAATCTTCTGGAGAACCCCTTCTATGTTGGATATGTAAGCTTCTGACGCAGGTCCCGGCTCGACGTCGATTCCAAGCTCTGGAACCCTGACAGTTCCGCTGGTGGATCGGATGACCCGTGCGTTCAGGTCTTCTGGGCACTCTATAGTGAAAGTGTATCTTGAAGGGTCATGCTGGCCCAGCAAAATCGTATCTGTAAGCCTGAAATTACAACCGTCACAGATCCCTGCAATTATCATTGCTTCGCCAAAATGGGGTATCTCTTTTGTCTCCCAGTCAAACTTCATGGCTGAGCCGCAAAGAGGGCAGTTTGATTTGGTAACTACTTTCATTATTCAGCACCTAAAATCCTGTCCCTGTCGATTCTCATACCTTTTGGTACGATCATGACTAGGTCTTCACCAACACCGGCGATATCTCCTCTGACATCTTCTGCAGTTGCTTTAAGCTCGGATATGGCTTCATCTAGCATCTCTTTTTCCCGTCTCATGAAGGATATGTCTACGAGGACCACATTTCCTCCCAGGACCTCCCTCTTTATTCCGGCCAGAACGTCCAGATCCTTCAAATCTGCCATCCTGACCATGATCTCAGAGAGGTCGGTTGAGACCTCTTCGAACTGCCCCAGGTCTATATCTACGTATTCGTGCTCGTCCGACCTTCCCATCAACTTGTCTAAGATTCCCATATGCCCCCCTCAATTTTGAGTCGTTTGAGAGGTGTATTCTCCTTTGACATCGAGTCCACAACAACACAGGGGTTGAACTCCCAATATATCAGGATTCATCCCGATCCTGCAAACAGCATTCCCAGAAAGCAACCGACGGTTTTTGGGTCGCATCTGATTTTTAGTCCACTCCGATCAGCTTGAACCCTGCTACGCCCATCGATATTATGAAAAGCAAGACTACGACGACGAGTCCTGCAGACCTCAGACCCTCTGGCGCGGCCATTTGAATCACCAACATGAGTGCGATCATCAGCAGGACAAGACCCACACTCATGCCGATCTCCAGCGACTTTTTGCTCATATTTCCTCCGCAAAGCTCTGATCTGAGATATCTTTTACTGAACGGTGCCTTTTCGTAGATATGGCAAGTCCATCGGATCCCGCCAGCCTTCTTGTCAGCTTGTGGGTCTTTTTTCCATGCCATCCAAGCTCGATATATTTGGGATAGACCGGTAGCCTCTCTCTTAGGTCGTAGTCAGAAAGTTCCTCTTGGAGCCGTTCGAGCTTGGGCCAGGGCCGCTCAGGATTGATCCAGTCTGACGTCACAGGGCTGATTCCGCCCAGATCGTCGGCACCTGATTCTATCAAGGGTTTTGGCTCTGCAAGGTTGGGTGGCGTCTGGACCGAGACGGATGGCGGAAGGATCGATCTTGCGGATCTGACCGCATCTTTGAGCGCCTCCATGGTAGGTGGACTGATATGGGCCATCGGCGTTCCAGGTTTTGGATCAAAGGGTTGGACGATAACCTCCTGCAGATGGCCAAAAGACCTGTGGAGGCTTGCCAGGGCCTGGAGTGATCTGATCCGGTCCGTCCGGCTTTCGCCGATCCCCACCAGGATTCCGGTGGTAAAAGGTATCTTGAGCCGCCCTGCCGTGGCGATTGCTTCGAGCCGAACTTTAGGGCTCTTTCCTGGCGAGTTTCGATGAGCTTCGACCTTGGCGAGGGTTTCGAGCATAAGGCCCATGCTGGCGTTGTAGGGTGCAAGCGTTTTCATGTCTTCTTCAGAGAGAACTCCTGCGTTGGTGTGGGGGAGGAGATCTCGTTCCAAGGCAAGCTCGAAAAGCTCGATCAATCGCCCGAACAGATTGTCTTTTTCCATCTGGATTGAAGCGCTCGATCCGGGAACTTCCCACGGTCTTTCGCCAAAGGTGAACAGAGCTTCGGTGCAACCATTCTCCTTTCCGAGATCCAGGATTTGAAGCGCCTCCTTTCGGCTGATAATTCCGTCCTGATCCCGCCTGAATGTACAGTATCCGCACTGGTTCCTGCATAGATGAGTGACGGGTATGAACACGTTCTTTGAGTAGGTAAGCCTCGGTGTCATGATCCTGCAGTCTTGAAGAGCTATGGATAGTCGAAAACCAATTCGATAACACTAATTGGTTTTCACCAGAATAACGATAGGATCGATGGGGTCTAGTGTCATCGTTTCAGTTCCACCAATTTTAGTTTGTGTCCCAGGCTGCAATCGTCTGGGGCCTCGCCGATCACCTCAACGATGGTGCATCGGTCACCCTCTTTCAGCCCAATGGGATGGCATAGCTCGTACATGTTGCAGCTCTCGTCATTGCACTTTATCAGCTCGAGAATGGTCTTGGAACCAGCGAAAGCTTTTCTGGTGTCGATGGCCGCGATGATTGGGCTTTCTGTTACCTCTACAGCCCTCACCCCACCTTCGTGGATTGGGCATTCGTGTATGAGATCTCCCTTGAGCCCCAGGACTCTATACCTTCTTCCTGGCTCTAAGCCGGTGCAGGTGTTCCTGAGCTTGCAGTTTTCGCACTCGAACGTGGCTCCTTTGAAGATGAATTCCATTCCGATCGTCGCAAGTTTAGTTCCTATCAGTGTGATCTGTGTAGTTGCCTCGGGCATGAATATGTCTCCTGAAATAATTCTATAATCATATTACTTTGGTGATCTTGGCAGTTTTGAGGGCGGCCTCTCTGGTAAGGCCAGATCCCAGTATGGTGTAGCGTTCGGGTCGAATATTGTGGGCGTTGACGAGGGCTTCGATCACCGTATCGTCTTCGAGCCCCATTTTTCTGGCAGTGGTGGGCGCACCTACCTGTTTTAGGGCTTCGCGAATGGTCTTCCAGTCTCCGCCATGAAGGTACATCATCATGATAGTACCGATGCCGCAAAGTTCGCCATGAAGGGCTTTTCCGGGCGAAATCTGGTTTACTGAATGGGCGAACTTATGTTCTGAACCGCTGGCAGGCCTTGAGGACCCCGCGATGCTCATGGCAACCCCGCTGGATATCAGGGCCTTGACCACGACCCTGGCGGATTCTTCGAGGCCCGGTTTCAGTTCGGGGGCGGTCTCGACGATCATCCTTGCGGTCATTTCCGAGAGGGCAGCGGCATATTCGCTGTACTCTTCGTTTCTGAGCCGTTGGGCCAGTTTCCAGTCGAGGATTGCGGTGTAGTTGGATATGATGTCGCCGCATCCTGCTGCGAGAAGTCTGGGCGGAGCTTTCGATATTATGTTGGTGTCTGCCACGATTCCCAAGGGCGATTGGGCAGGTATTGAGGTTGTTTCGCCATCTATGGTGAGAGATGCTTGGGCCGAGCAGATGCCGTCGTGGGAGGCTGCGGTGGGCACGCTCAGAAAGGGAACGCCAGCCCTTTGTGAAGCGAGCTTTGCAATGTCGATGGACCGGCCACCGCCAACCCCGATAAGAAAGCCTGATTCGTTCTTGCAAGCGAGGCTTTGGGCCACGTCCACCTCTTCGGTCTTTGAAGATTTGGTCGCGTGCAAGATCGTGTCGAACCCGTCTTCTTCCATCCGTTGAGCGACCTTTTGGCCCACCACCTGGCCGGTTCTAGGGCCGGTCACTATGAGGGCTGTGCCCTTTAACTTGAGGGATCTGCAGACGTCGGCCACCTCGGCCACGGCTCCGCTTCCCACTACCACTTTTCGTGGAAGCTCCATCCACTTGGATCTGCTCAACGGTTTTGTCAAAGATCGTTCCAACGGTCTCACCAATATTTCGTCAACTCAGAATAAATTCGGTCTTCGCGGGATATAAACGCTCCCTCGAAGTCATCTGGAGTTCGCGTGACGTTCGGAGGATGGGGGCCCTGTACTGGGCCGAAGTTAACAAGGTAGGTGCTCGTCTGTGTTTGTTCTTTGATTTTGATTTTGCCCAATCGTTTTGCATATGTCACACGCGCGAAAGCGTAAACGTGCCCGATTTCGGCCTTGATTACTCTTGGCCCAGGTCCTTTCTCAGGGCTCGAAGGTCTTTTAGGATGCGTTCTCGGCATCTGTTCACGTCGGAGCTAGTTCTGTTTCGGGGCCTGGGAACGTCGATCTCCATTATGTCGTAGATCCTTCCTGGCCTGGACGCCATGATCACGACCCGGTCGCCTAGGTATATGGCCTCGTCCATGCTGTGAGTCACGAAGATCACGGTCTTCTTCTCTTCGTGCCAGATCTTGAGCAGTTCGGTCTGCATGATGTTTCTGGTCTGGGCGTCGAGCGCCCCGAAAGGTTCGTCCATAAGGAGTGCGCGAGGTTCGTTCACGAGGGCCCTTGCGATAGCAACTCTCTGTTTCATGCCGCCGGATAGCTCGTGGGGGTAGCTTGATTCGAAGGGTTCTAGCCCCACCATCTTGAGGTAGGTGCGACCTCTTTCGTTTCTCTCTTCTTTGGAGATGCCTTTCAGTTGCAGGCCAAAGATCACGTTGTCGAGGACTGTTCTCCAGGGAAAGAGCGAGTACTCCTGAAACACCATCCCCCTCTGCGGGCCCGGGCCCGTTATGGGCTCTCCGTCGAGGAGAACCTGGCCACTGGTGGGGTGTTCTAGTCCTGCAATTATTCTGAGAAGAGTGGTCTTGCCGCATCCAGAGGGGCCCACGAGGCATACGAACTCGTTATCGCCTACGTTCAAGTTCACGTCGCGCAGGGCCTCGAAGGTCTTTCCCTTCGCCTTAAACAGCTTGGATACGCCCCTAATTTCCAGCAAAGCCATGGGTGCGGTGGTTGGGGCGGGGAGTTATAGGTTTTTCTGTTGTCGAGGAATACGCTGAAAAATAGTTTTGATCTTCATCCGATTTGCGGAATTTCTGCCCCAAGTTCTCGCAGTGTCGCTTCAGCTTCCTCTAACGCAGGCTTGTAGCAATAAGGTGGACCATCGCACCAAGCGCGCTCGTATGCAATTTCGGCATGTGATTTGGCGCCTTCAGTATCTTTTGAGCTCAACGCCAGTTGTGCCAGAAAATTGTGGATCTCTGCTTGATTAAGACGGTACTCGCAACGGTCGGCAATGTAAAGAGCTTCTTCCGTATCTTGAAAAGCTTGCTCAATATCGCCTCTGATGTAATGCCAACGTGCCCAAGCCAGCAAGATGTTTGCCTCTTGTTCAACTAGACTTGTACGGCGACAGAGATCTATCGCCTCTTTTAGGTTAATTTCTGCTTTTGATAGAATTTTATTCCGATTATTTGTATCCCGTGATGCTAATTTTGTTTGTACTAGCCCTGCCACCCATTCCGATAGGATTTTATCTAAGTTACCACCTAAACTTTCCGCTATTTTCCTTGCTTTTTGGGATGCAGCAAATGACGCTTTTAGCTGCCTATCTCCAGGTTTCATTAGCATTATGCGAAACGCTCTGTGTGAGTATATTGTGCCCATTAACGCCGTGAGTTTCTTCAATCCAGAAGTGCTACATCGTTTCTCCTCACATTTATTTGCTATATTTAGTTCTCGTGTGGCTTCATTGAATAAGCCCCTGTAACTAAGAAGTACGCCGAGAGTATCATGGATAACTGCCTGGTCAAATAAGAGATGTCTTTTGAATTTAGAATATACATTTCTCTCTAAGCTTTTCTCAAACGCTTCATAATATTCAAGTGATTTTTGTAGGTTACAACTCGAATTCTTGAGTTCACCAAGTTGTAATTGACATTTGGAAAGATTATGGAAACCTGTTGAAATGTTATTTTTCTCTTCAAGGTCACTTGCCAGTGGTAGTGCTACTTGCCATATAGAGACCGCATGATGAGGCTGGCCTGACAATTGGTAGTTAAGCGCTAATTGATTTAGCGTCCAACCTTGATTTGTTTTTTCCAATTTCGGTAAATGATTCTCCCCCTCGGGGAAAAGAAAACGTAAGAGTTTGATGCAAATCAGATCTGCTCCGAATTTATGGAAGAGATCATCGGAAAGTTTATTTTTATAAATATAATATGCTTCGTCGTATAGCCCCGCTTGAGTGGTATGATAATAGAGTTCGATGAGTGGCAATAGCTCATTTACATTTCGTATATTATTTGGAGGGTGAACATTCACAAAATATTCCCTCAGGCGAGTGTGCACGTCGGCTTTGTTGCTTAGTCTATCATACGCATATTTACGAACAATCGGATGCAGATCAAAGCGCCCGTTATCTTTGTCAAAAAGCAGTAAGCCCCAATCCATTAATCCATCTAATGCTTCCTCAAATTCATTCTCTTCCGAGAACTCGTCGGAGATCGATAATAACGCATCATAAATTATTGAGCTACGGAATGCAGATGCTTTTGATAACAGTATCTGCCAATCATTAGGCAATGATTTATATGCTACCTCAAGAATATGGTGTCGTCTTGCCTTCAGACTAGTATGCACATCGTGGCGAGATGCAGTATTAATATTACCAGGATGTTTTTTATCCCGCGCTATTAGACCTGAAAGCAAACGTAGACTTAGAGGATGATAATCATAATAACCGCATGCATCACGAATCTCAGCAGGCGTGCCTTTCGTCACACCTTGTAATCGCATAAATGTCACGGCGTCATCTGGATTCAACGATTTAAGTTTACTTTTATAACAATATTTTAATGGATTATTCGCTTGATCTTCCAAATCATGTATCATTAAACGAGTGGTGATGAGAATTTTGGATTTTGCTTTGCCATCAGCTAAATAACGCAAAAAGCAAGCAATATTACGATCTATGCAAGCTCGCCCATTAGAATTGAATTCGTCAAAACTTTCATTATTTTCGTCTTCAATATTTATTAAATCATAATATCTTAATAGTCGTTCAAAACCATCAAGTACGATCAAAAATTGGGACTCTTGTAATAAATCCGACGTTCGGCACTTCTGAAATGGAATCTCTAATATTCCATATTTCTCCCCACTTACATTCCCTACCACTCACTCGATGCCACCTTACTTCATACAAGTTTACACCATCCTCATACGTATCACAA
>Ga0272441_10013475_pt1 | contig 11751 bp, 29 predicted proteins | sample SSMProp6N_FD_193582 | JGI IMG/M metagenome (GOLD analysis project Ga0272441, IMG submission 193582) | Marine sediment archaeal communities from Little Sippewissett salt marsh, Falmouth, MA, United States - SSM-Prop-6N | ecosystem: Environmental > Aquatic > Marine > Wetlands > Sediment ...
AAATGATAGTTATAGTTTTACAATATGTGAAAATACAACAACCTGGCAAACAATTGATGACACATTTAATGGTATATTTACCAATACTACAACCTGGACTACAATAGACGATACCTTTAATGGAGTATTTATTAATACTACATCTTGGCAGACTATTGATGATACTTATAACGGAGTTTTTACCAATGCCACAACCTGGCAAATAATAGACAACACCTTCAACGGAATCTTTACAAATACAAGTATTAGAACCTGGCAAACAATAGACGATACTTTTAATGGGATATTTACAAACAGTACAAGTTGGAAACCCATAGACTCAACTTATAATGGGATATTTACAAACAGTACAAGTTGGAAAACCATAGACTCAACTTATAATGGGATATTTACAAACAGTACAAGTTGGAAAACAATTGATGACACCTACAATGGGATTTTTACCAATACTACAACCTGGACTACAATAGACGATACCTTTAATGGAGTATTTACCAACATTACTTCTTGGTATACAATAGACGATACCTTTAATGGAGTATTTATTAATACTACATCTTGGCAGACTATTGATGATACTTATAACGGAGTTTTTACCAATGCTACAGGTTGGAAAACAGTAGATAACACTTATAATGGTATCTTTACCAATACTACAACATGGAAAATAATAGATAACACCTATAATGGGATATTTACAAATACAAGTATTAGAACCTGGCAAACAATAGACGATACCTTTAATGGAGTATTTATTAATACAACATCTTGGCAAATAGTTGATAACACATTTAATGGAGTGTTCACTAATCTTGCAACTAACTATATTATAATAACCAATGTATACCCATCTAACAACACCTATAGTATATCATTACAACCCTACCTATATGCAACGTTTAATAGCACACTAGGAAACAACCTTAACATAACATGGAGATACAATAGTACATCTTTAGGGATCGAGGGTAATGTAACCAATGGAACATACAACGAACTACTCATATTTGCTACAGCTTTTGGCACTAGCTACACTTGGGAAGTACAAGTCAATGATGGAGAAGGCAACTATCTAAACACAAGCTATAATTTTATAACAGAAACCAATACTAAGATCATGGGTGGCAATCAATCAATACTAGGTGTAGTCGGAGTTATAGGACTTATAGGTTTCATTTTCTTTATAATAATGAAAAGGAGACGTAAAAAAAATGTTAGATAAAATGAGTGACAAAACACTTGATAATTTATATAGTCAATATGGTAATATCCAGGGAAATGGTATGATTGCTCGTTTTTTTCGTTGGATAATTCTTAAACAAATACATAAACTTGAAAAAGAAAAAACAAAGGAGGAAAAAACTAATGCTTGAAAGCATATTCATAATACTACTAATAGTAGGAATAATACTACTAGTACTAATGGTAGAATGGGAAAGCATGGCCTTAGGAGGATTATGTTTCGCACTATGGATGACACTAGCACTCAGCATACACCAAATAGAAATACCATATCAATACACAGACAATTATGGTAACGTGATAGAAACCACACAAAGCATAGAAAACATGTTCCCACTAAGCACACTATTCACAGGTATAGCAATAATAGTACTACTCTACATGATAATAAACCTGATATTACCATACCTATACAAAAAGATAGAAAATAGAAGGATGCTCTAAAAAATGAAATATATAGATTTCAACCCTGATAATCATGAGATAGAAAAAATATTAGAAAGATTAATGCAATATCCTAACCTTAAAACAGATGGCCGTAAAGCACAACATCTTTTCCGTTACCCAGAGATAAGAGAACTCAACCGAAACCGTAAACATAAACTAATAATGAGTGAAAGAGGACTTATAGCATTAAGCCCTAAAGTTAAAATAACTAAACCTAAAATCAAAGGATTCCGTATTAACATATTTTAACATACAAATAACATGTTATAGATGACGACACCTTTAAATACTTTTTTTAAAAATAATGATATTTATAAAAACAATGTAAGGAGGACAAAAAAATATGAAAAAATTTTTGAAAAACAAAGCTGGATACGCAGCTATGGTCGGTGGACTAGTAGCATTACTTATCACCATCATAGTAGGAATATTGGTTTATTGGCAAATCAGTGGTAGTATAACACTTACAACTGATAGTGCAAACACAAGTCGTGATGCTGTAAACACAACAGCAGGAACAGTTTTCAACCTGTTACCCATAATCGCTATAGTAGTTATCGGTAGTATCATGATCGGTCTAGTAGTTGGATTTGGTAAGAAATAAGAAGGGATCCTAAATGAAAGCTAATAAGTCCACAAGAATAAAACAAAACAATAATGGATATGCTGAAATCATTAGTGGACTTTTAGTTCTACTTATAGCAATCATAATTGGTATACTAATTTTTTGGAGTGTAAGCCCAAATATGCCAGGTAATGTTGCTAGCCGTACAGAATACTTCACAGGGTATACATTACCAACAGGCCCAGCACATACAGGTGGTAGTAACTATTCAGCACAAGTTATCACTCTTGATTATGTGCCTAATGGTGCTAGTAATAGTAGTGTCGCTGTTGTTTGTTATAATTCAACAGGTAAAACAACTAGTAGTCCTACTGTTACAATAAAAAACACTAAAATAACTATACCAGCCGCAGGATCAAACATAGCTACACCACCACTTGGTTACGATCAAATAAATGTAACATATACACCAATGATATATGATGATGTAGCAGTTACAGAAACAAATGCTGATACAGTTTTTGATTTGTTACCCATAATCGCTATAGTAGTTATCGGTAGTATCATGATCGGTCTAATAATCGGTTTCGGTAAAGGGAAGAAAACCTAATCGGAGGACATAGACATGGTTGAACATAGATGTAGAACTAAAACATCTGCTAAAAAATATGCGAAAAAAATGCGTAAACGAGGATTCAAAGCAAGTGTTTATAAAAAAAGAAAAGGTTACGGTGTAAGCGTAAACCGATAAAAACCTTTTTTCTTTCTCTTTTTTTTTATATTTTTGTATGACGACACGTTTAAATACTTTTAAAAAAATTATTAATAATAAGATGGATGAAGAAATAGAAATCCCTAAATATTTTAGTAAAAACTTTATGATAGCACAAGAACACATTGATTTTCTTGATAAAATAAACAAAAACAATAGCCTTGCACTTCGTACAATATTAAACAGTATCATACGTTATACACAATATGAGAACCGTATAAAAATAATAGATAAACTACTAACACGTGCTAGTATGGGTTTCATATTGATATTGATAAGTTACATACTGAACAATACATATTTAACAACTATTAGTATATGTTGTGGTGTATTCCTAGTAGTATATAGTATAATAGGAGGATTTATTGATGCAGTACAATTATCAAAATACAAAAGATGATGAACAAAACACAGAACGTGAGATTTATACTAGCCAGGAGAACGCTTTCATTAAATACATTACACAACTTGATCCTATACCCAACGTGGTAAGTACTAGTTTCCTACGTAAACATGCAAGACGTGTACTGTTCAGTGGTAAAATAAAAGGCCTAAGTTTCATTAACAACCCTAAAACCATTAAACTAAATAGTCTGCAACGTATGAATATGAGCATGGAGGAAGATGCAGGACTTGAGGACCTAGCAGATGAAACACTATTTGATAACATAGATATATGTCAAGTTACACGTGGAACAAAAGGAAACCTACAGTTAGCTCTTATAACACAACGTAAAGAATTCAAAGATACCAGTGAGATGGAGAAGAAAAAGAGTATACTAGGTCGTTTTATGAAAGCACGTGAACAACCACAAAACCAGGATGAACAGATAGAGGAGAGCTACTAATTATGATGATTATAATAATGGGTATAGTTATGATAATGATGGGTTACATGTTCCTAGCCATAACCTATGCTATACCAGTTTTACGTGTTATATACCTGGATTGGATAGGTAGTTTTTTTTTCATAATACCTTTTATAATAGCTATGTATCGTATGTGGGTAGCTGAGACATATACTCAAACAGAACGTATACCACGCTGGAAACAACTAGTAGCATACCTTAGACGTGATAACCGTATCGTATCACTTGTGGGTGAACGAGCATTTGCAGGTGAGAGCTTCATAGATATACCTAACCTTGGTCTTATGGAGTTCCTAGGTAAGGATTGTGTATATCAATGGGGTGATAAAAAAGTGATATGGGGTCTTGAAAACGTTAATTTTAGTCCTGACCCACGATATGGTAACCTATGTAACTGTATGTGGAGACTAGGTTTCAGTAATAGTGATGAAGTAAAACAAGTACTTAATGGTGAGAATGCTGAACTGCGAACAAAAGTATACAATAACATACTTGAATGGGAAGGACCAGTGGATCGTTTAACAAATGATCTTAAAAACTATACTGGTAAAATAGTATATTTTGAACCTACAAAGGAGAAAGAAATAAATGAAGCTGAGAAATTTATCGACAACTGGAACAAAAAATAATACTACATTGGTCTCTATGGATAAGTTTAAGGATGCATGGGATCGTTTCTGGGTTGGTCGTATAGCTGGTGAAACCATTGTTTTTAATGATATGGAACGTTTCATGAGTCGTACTAGTAGTAAGAACCTTAAACTCTTGATGAAGGGTAAGAAGATGGAGGGCTACATGGAGGGTTCACTGGATAAGATGCTTACTCGTGGTCAGAAGATAGCCATTGGTACAGTTATTACTATTGTTATGGTAGCTGTTATAGCTATTGTTATACTTAAAAACCAAGGAGTGATATAAATGGTTGAGGAAAATAAAAGCTACAGTATAGGCCATCTGCGTATGAAATACCTAAATGAGGCAGATAATGCTTATGCTATGGGTGGAATAGAGAACATACTAAGATGTAAACGGATAATTGAAAACTTTATAGGTACAATAAAAGAAAAAAGTCCTGCTGCTAAAATGATACAGGAACGTTTCGATAAAATAAACAATTTCAAAGAACAACTACTTAAAAACCTGGATGAGAACACAAAGGATATAGGATACCTAGAGCGTAAGGATGCAGATAATGAACGTGATATAATAGAGATAAATAGTATACATGATATGAAAGTTACATGTTGGATTGTAGCACTTGAGAATGGTTTATTCTATGAGCAATGATTTTTACTCAGATGTATCTTTTGAATATACAAACAAGTTAGATGTAGAAGGTCTTTTATTAACACATATGAATAGGATAGCTATTTATAGAGATAAAGATATGACCCGATATTGCAGTAGTGTAGAAACACATATTCTTAACTGTCCAAAAAAAATTAGGAAGCTTGGTTTTAAAAAAATGGATGATCTTGGTTTACAACGTTGCGATTATTCATCTATCACTAGAGAAAAATTCATACTCTATGATGATCTATATGTATATGTTAATGAACTCCTTGAAAAGAATCAGATGATATGGAAATCTAAACAAATAAAGACTTTTGAATAATAAAAACATCAAAATCTAGAGAAATATTCTAGATATATAAGATAACTACACATATAATAAATATATACGGTAATAAAGATTATGAATGAAACATATTATGAATGGTTGAAAAAAAGACCTAAATATAAAACATTAAAAGACTGGAATCCAGCACTTATTGATAAAGTATTAGAACGACATCCAAGGAAACAAAATAATTTTCTTAAAGGTTTTATATCACGTGTTGTTACTGGTAAACCTGGACATGGTAAAAGTATGCTTTGTTATAAGTATATGGCAAAGCTAGATTACGTTATCAATGGTTACACAAAGGTTGATGATGAAGAAGAAAGTTATAGATTTGCTCTTGATAACATGATATATAGACCGTATGAGTTCTTCAGTAGAATAGAAACACAGATAGATAAAGGTATACCTTTTCTAGTTTGGACTCTTGATGATTGTAGTATACATATGGGTAAACAATTATGGGATGCTGATAGAAAGAGTTACCGTAGGTTACAAGATTTACTCCCAGCTATACGTGAATATGTAACTTTTTTATTGATTAATACCATTACTGTTAAACTTCTCGCTAAACCATTCAGAGAGTTTTTTGATACAAAGATAGATATTACCCTTGAAGAAGGTTTTACACGTTACCCTAGACGTGGTAAACATTATTTTAAAGAATTTTATCCTGATGATATTCGTTTTCGTATGTATCATCCTTATGATGATCGTTTTAGTGTTCTTGTTCCTGAACCTTTTTATAGTTGGTATGATGAAAAAAAGAATAAAGCACTTAAAGAGTATCATAAAATGCGAAAGGAATCAGATATGATTCAGGATTACAATGAACATGATAATGAAGATTTAAATGAAACATTTTAAAGTTTTACACGCACAGAAACCAGCATTTTGTTACATATAAAAAACACAACTTTTATATAGTGAGTGAGTAATACGTTTTGTTATGACGGAAATAAGAATAGCACTTGACACGAAACTACATAAACAGCTCAAGAAAAAAAAAGGTAAACTGTCTTGGAAGGAAGCACTCATAAAAGGATGTGAACAATGATAACGATTGATCCAATACCATACAAGGATATTACAGTGTTAGAAGCAGTTTACCTTCTATCCAACAACAATGGATATATGGATGGTGATAAACACTGCGTAGTGTTACAATAAGTGGAATAATTAAACACCGTAATGGTTATGGTTTTAAACTAACATTTAGTAACAGCGAGGAAGCTGATCGTTACAAAGACATGATACGTTGGATACTAAAAGATGATGGATACCATATAGATAACAAGAAGGGATATTATGACAAGCTGCAGTGAACGTATCTATCATAACATGGAAAACAAAAAAACAATTATGAACAGGTTAGATAACTATTTCAAAGCAGTAGATGATGATAAGGTTGATGAATATCATAAAATAAGAGGAAGGGATAAAAATAAAAAAATATTTTGAGAGTAACAGTAGGCCTAGATGGAGTGCATCCCATCCTTTCCTGAAACTCATAGATTTTTTTCCTAGGTCTACTCTTACAAACCACAGTAGGGTATTGGTGGTGAGGAGAGTTTTTAGTTGGATATGGTTTTGGATTGCATCTTTCCTCCAATGGATTTGTTCGCAGGTTTTCTCCTTATCACCAACTACCTCCCTAAAACAAAAGGTGATAAAAATATGTTAGATAAATTTGTAAACATAAATTTAGATGGATATAAAGCAAGTGTAAGACAGGCAAGTGGTATACTACAAATAAATGATGCAACAGTATCTGGTAAAAGTCCCAAAGAAGTAGCTGAAAGACTTGATAACTTACTTGAGCATACTTTTAAGATTATAAGTAAATACAATAAACAAATAGCAAATACAAATAAAAAAGAAAAAAGTTCTCCCACACCCTCTAAAAAAGAAAAAAACAAGGTGAGAATGTAAATGCAACAAAACCTTAGTTTTTATGAAGAAGAAACATTACTGGAAGAAGCACTAGAAAAAAACAGGGAACTAGGTAAAACCATACGGAACATAAGCTATAAACAAACAATACAGGATGAACATACAGGACTACAACGTAACGTGATCCGTCATATACTCACAGGTCATCCTGAGGGAATAACAGACCTTGAACTATGTATACTAACAGGTTTTAGTCGTACAAGTGTTTGTGCTAGACGTAATGAGATACCAGAAGCAACAGCAGTAGGTTATGCTAAAATAATTAATGAAAATGGAGATAGACTTAACACACTTTGGAGTATAATAACGTAGAATGTAATACAATACATATACAATACATAATGGTGAAGGTGGTATGAAAAAAACATTAAATAATACGGACAAAGTCATGGTTTCTTGTAGGATACCACTTTATGTGAAGGAATATTGTGAGAGTAAAAAATTGAAAATAGGGCAGCTTTTGATGGCGGGTTTTGATAGTTTTCGTGCAACAGATATAAAACATGCAGAAGAAAGATATACTTATCATGAGAATAGATTATTACATTGGAAGCGTATTGTATTGCAACAAGAAGAACAATGTAATACAAAACAAAACATTTGTAATACAATAAAAGAAACTTTTACGAGTAATGGTCGTGGTAGTCCTGAAACCAAACGTGTTGATATGAATTGGTGTAACGCAAAAGCAGAACAAATGATTAATGAAGGCATAATTATTTCTGGAGTAGAACTATATGAATTTTGTAAACGAAAGTAAAATATGTCCAAGTTGTAAAAAGATTTTTACAAAAGAAGAAACATATAAAGATAGAAAATATGAAAAACATTTAATAGAACGTGATTGGAAAAAAAGACGGTTTTGTTCTAATGAATGTAATATGAAATATTATAGTTCACAGTTTTATAGAAAGTTTGAAAATAAGTTAGAACAGGGTTGTATTGTTTGTAAATATAATGATTTTCCTATACTTGAATTACATCATATTGATAAGGATAGAAAAAACAATTCTACTACTAATGTAGTTGTACTTTGCCCTAATTGTCATAAAAAGGTGCATAAAGGTTTTATTACTCCTGAGGAGTTGTATCGTTTTTGTATAAAGGAAGGTGAAAGATGAAAGCTCGTTATCTTTTGTATTTTATGTTGTATGGTTTGTTTCAGGGTTGTTATTATGGTAGTATATTGAATATGTTGGTGAGGTAGAAAGTTATGGATGGAAGTAATGGTAGGGGTTTTGATATTGGTCATGAGTTGGTAATGGTTCTTTGTAAAGCTAGTTCTACTGGTGAGATGGATGATGCTGTTCGTGTTTTTAATCAAGGTTATGGTGTGTTGCGTAGTCAGTTGGAGGTCCGTGAGCAGCTTGAGGGTAATTTGCCATATAACACGTTTTGATGGTGTTAGGGATTATAGTCATTATTTGGAACTAAAAAAATAAATCAAAAGTTGATTGAAAATGACTTTAACAAAATTGATTTGGAAAATAGAACGGTTTATTATTAGACCAAGATGTGAAAAATGTGTATCATATTCTAAAGTTAAAGAACTAGAGAGAACATCACAGCAATATCATTGTCCATTGATGGGATATGTCCAATCTTGGAGTAATTGTATGTATTATGAAAAAAGAAAAAAATAAATTAAAAAAAGGTGTTAATGTTGTTAAGAAAAAAATTAATTGTAGTTCTTGATGGTATAGCATGTTATTTACCAAATTTTATGAAGTTACCACGTAATAATAAAAATACAGTTTGGGAGGATTATTCAAATAAAGAAGTTAGAACATCTATTGAATGGAGTAGAAAATATTTTAATAAACCTGAAATTTTATGTGTTTTTCATCCTTGTATTTTTATTAATTGGTTATATTATAAACAGAGATTAGAAAAGTCAGGTCGTGAACCAAATTATAATTATTGGTTGATTTGTTATGCATTTGGAATATAAAAAAATTAAAAGTTGATGGAAAATGAAATTTAAATGTTTAGATTGTGAAGCTGAATTTGAAATAACAAATAATCCAAGATATAAAAAAACAAAGGCAGAAGGTGTGTGTTGCCCTATTTGTCAATGGAAGTGTATAGAAAATGAGTGAAAGAATAAAGTGGTTTGCTATTGGTGCTATATCAGCATTTGCTGTATCATCTATAGTAATAATAATAAATTAAAAGTGGAAGGAAATGGATATAGAAGAATATAAAATTAGATATGGATATAAAGAATTGCCTTGGCATTTTTATTTGCGTGGTGCTTTGTTTTGGTGTTGGTTCTTTATGTTACCACTTGGTTTTTTATCTGCGTATAAAATAATTGATTGGTGGTTTGCTATGTTGCTTTATACTCCTTGGTGTATATTTTGGTGTTTTAGAGCAGTTGCTAAAATGAATGATGATAAATTAAAAGTTGATGGAAAATGAAACGATTAGAGAACTGGGTTAAACGATTTGTAATTAATAATTGTGATAATCCAAGAGCATTAGGACTGGCTTATTTATTATTGCCATTATTAATCTGGTATGCTATGAAATGGCATAATGAATTGGTAGATGAATATAATAATAAATTAAAAGAGGTAGGAAATGGATATAGATGAATATAAACTAAGATATGGATATAAAGACCTTCCATGGCATTTCTATTTGCGTGGTGCTTTATTCTGGTGTTGGTTAATGATATTACCACTTGGTTTATTATCAGCATTTAAAATAATACCATGGTGGATTGCTATGTCTATCTATATTCCATGGGCAATATTTTGGTGTATGAAAGCTGTTAAGAAAATGAATGATGATAAATTAAGAAGGTAAGGAAAATGATAGAATGGTTAATATTAATATTCATATCAGGTATTTGTTTTGGTTATGGTCTAAGGAATGGTATTAGAAATATAGTTCGTTCTATTCGTTATCGTGTTTGGGCTTTCTGGAATTATAAAATACTTGGTAGGCCTGAACCTGACCCAGTTGAAACTATGATGGAACTTATGCCACTTGCTATGATGGCAGGGATTATGGGTTCTATGGTTGGAACTATGACTAAAGTATTTGGTAAGGAAGAAGCTAAAGAAAAGTTACAAACTGTGGTTAAGAAGAAATAAATTAAATATTAAGAGGTGAAAAAAGAATATGAGCGTATGTGATAGATGTAATTTAGATACAGGTATTGAATGTGATGTTACAGTTGATGGTTTGAATGGTACTGTTGTTTATTCTCTTTGTGGTTTTTGTGCATTAGAGTTAAAGAAATTTATGAAACATATATAAATTAAAAGAGGTATGAAAAATATGGAAAAAGAATTAGAGAAAAGAGTTGAACGGTTAGAACAATGGGTTGAATATAATTTCCCAAGTAGTTGGAAACGAATATAAATTAAAACTTTAAGTAAATGGAAGTAGATATAATATAAAGAGGGTAGATGAAATGCCAAAATTCAATATTAGATTAAACCTAAGCGATTGGATGGCTTACAGCTTGGAAGAAATATCACAGAAAACAGGTATAGATTATACTAATCTTATAAGGCAAGCTATCAAAGAGTTTATTGATCGTGAAATTGGAGAAAAAGAAAGCAAAGAAGTAGATGGTTGTATGATAGAAAGAAGTAAATTAAATCTATTAGGAAGTGAAAAAGAATGAGTAGTTTGTTAAGATGTGATAAATGCAAAACTGAATTACCAAATATAAAACATGTTGAAAGAAAAATATTACATGATTTGGATATTAAAGAAAACTACTATACTACAACATATGTGAAAAATAGATTTGATGATAGGAATTATAAGACTATTCATCTTTGTAAGAAGTGTCTTGAAAAGTTTGAGTTATGGTTGGATATAAATTAGATCATCAAAGAAAATAGTGGCAAAAATAACCTTTAACATTTATGACAGGAGTATAATGAAATGACAAGGAAAGCTGTAATATATGCAAGAGTATCTACAGAAGAACAAAATCTTGATAATCAAATAGATTTATTAAAAAACCTTGCATCTGAACAAAATTGTAATGTTTTGAAGGTTTACACTGATAAAATGAGTGGTGGAAGTGCTAATAGGCCACAGTTCCAACAAATGCTCAATGATGCACGACTACGGAAGTTTGAGATAATATATGTATGGTCACTTGATCGTTTTAGTCGTGAGGGTATTAAAAATACATTAAGTTACTTAAAGAAGCTACAAAGTCAGGGAGTTGCATTGAAAAGTTTACAGGAAGGATGGTTAGATACAAGTGATGATGGAATGGGAACATTGTTGATTGCTATTTTTAGTTGGGTAG
>Ga0272441_10013476_pt1 | contig 11750 bp, 6 predicted proteins | sample SSMProp6N_FD_193582 | JGI IMG/M metagenome (GOLD analysis project Ga0272441, IMG submission 193582) | Marine sediment archaeal communities from Little Sippewissett salt marsh, Falmouth, MA, United States - SSM-Prop-6N | ecosystem: Environmental > Aquatic > Marine > Wetlands > Sediment ...
TCGCCAGGTGCTGGCCGCCGGTTTGCGGCAGGACCCCACGCCGATCGAGTATGCCCAAGACGGCGACAACGTGGTGATCGACTCGCGCGACTTCGAGACGTATCAGATGATCGTGCTGCGTTAAGTCACGGTTGGCCTCGGCGAGCGAGGCGGCGCGTGAGTGGCACCTTCAAGCGACGCCAGACACCGTCTGGTAGAGCTTGTGGGTGCATGCCACCAATTGGCATTCACTGAGGGGAACACATCTCGCCTACTTGATATCGGCGTGATAGGCCTGGAGCGACCTCACTTCGTAGCGGCCGCGGCGGTAGGCGGCGATGCCCTCAGCCGCGGCAAAGGCGGCGCTTACGGTGGTGATGTACGGAATTCTGTACTTGATGGCCGACTTGCGAATGTAGGAATCGTCGTACTGACTGAGCTTGCCCACCGGGGTATTGACCACCAATTGGATTTCACCGTTCTTGATGGCGTCGGCGATGTTCGGGCGGCCTTCGTGGAGCTTCTTGATCAGTTCGGCCTCGATGCCGTGTTCGGCCAGGAAGGCCTGCGTGCCGACGGTGGCTTTGATCTTGAAGCCGAGTTCGCTGAAGCGGCGCGCCGGCTTGAGCACGGCCGGCCGATCGGCGGGAGCGACGGAGATCAGCACCGTGCCCTCGGTGGGGAGCACTTGCTTGGCGGCCTCCTCGGCCTTGTAGAACGCCAGGCCGAACGAGTCGGCCATGCCCAGCACCTCGCCGGTCGATCGCATCTCGGGCCCGAGCACCGGATCGACCTCGGGGAACATGTTGAAGGGGAAGACGGCTTCCTTCACGCCGAAGTGGGGGATGGTCCGGTCGGTCAGGCCCAGTTCGGCTAGCGTCTTGCCCAGCATCACCTGCGTGGCTACGCGGGCCATCGAAATGGCGCACACCTTCGAGACGAGCGGAACGGTTCGCGACGCCCGCGGGTTGGCCTCGAGCACGTAGACCACGTCGTTGGCGATCGCGTACTGCATGTTCATCAGGCCGACGACGTTAAGCTCGCGTGCGATCCTGCGGGTGTATTCGCGGATGGTTTCGAGGTGCTTTTGCGGGATGGCGATGGGCGGAATCACGCAGGCCGAGTCGCCCGAGTGCACGCCGGCCAACTCGATGTGCTCCATGACCGCGGGCACGAAGGCGTCGGTACCGTCGGCGATGGCGTCGGCCTCGGCCTCGACGGCCTCTTCGAGGAACTTGTCGATCAGGATGGGACGCTCGGGCGTAACGCCGACGGCGGCGGCGACATACTGTTCGAGCATCTGCTCGTCGTGCACGACTTCCATACCGCGTCCGCCCAGTACGTAGGAAGGACGCACCATCAGCGGATAGCCGATGCGCTCGGCGATCTCAAGGGCTCCTTCCAGCGTGCTGGCCATGCCGGAGGCGGGCATGGGGATGCCGAGCTTCTCCATCATGCCGCGGAAGCGGTCGCGGTCTTCGGCCAGGTCGATGGTATCGGGACTCGTGCCGAGAATCTTCACGCCGGCGGCCGCCAGCTCCTGCGCGATGTTGAGAGGCGTCTGCCCGCCGAACTGCACGATCACGCCCTCGGGCTTCTCCTTCTCGTGGATGCTGAGCACGTCTTCGACGGTAAGCGGTTCGAAGTAGAGCTTGTCGGACGTGTCGTAATCGGTCGAGACAGTCTCCGGGTTGCAGTTGACCATGATGGTCTCGAAGCCCTCGTCGCGCAGGGCGAAGGCCGCGTGGACGCAGCAATAGTCGAACTCGATTCCCTGTCCGATGCGATTGGGTCCGCCGCCCAGCACCATCACCTTTCGGCGGTTGCTGGTGGGGACATTGTCCGGCGCGTTATACGTCGAGTAGTAGTAGGCCGCGTCCTCGACCCCGCTGACGGGCACGCGATCCCACGCCTCGACGACGCCAAGGCGCGTCCGCCGGCTGCGAACGTCGGTCTCCTTCACGCCGAGGATATGGGCCAGATAGCGGTCGGCGAACCCGTCCTTCTTGGCGCGGGTCAGCAACTCGTCGGGCGGCAGCTTGCCTTTGAATTGCAGAAGCTGCTGCTCCAGCTCGACGAGTTCCTTCATTTGCTCGATGAACCACGGCTTGATGTAGGTCAGTTCGTAGAGCTGCTCGACGGTTGCCCTCTTGCGCAGGGCCTCATACATGACAAACTGTCGCTCGCTGGTTGGTTCGCGAAGCATCTCCAGTAATTGCTCGAGCGGGCGCTGACGGAAGTCTTTGGCGAAGCCCAAACCGTATCGGCCGTTCTCGAGCGAGCGAATGGATTTCTGGAACGCCTCCTTGTACGTCTTGCCGATGCTCATCACCTCGCCGACGGCGCGCATCTGGGTGCCCAGCTTGTCCTGGACGCCCTTGAACTTCTCGAACCCCCAGCGGGCAAACTTGACGACCACGTAGTCGCCCGAGGGGGTGTACTTCTCGAGCGTACCGTCGCGCCAGTAGGGAATCTCGTCGAGGTCCAGGCCGGCCGCCAGCTTGGATGAGACCAGCGCGATCGGAAAGCCGGTGGCCTTCGACGCCAGGGCACTCGACCGCGACGTTCGCGGATTGATTTCGATGACGACCACGCGTCCCGTCTTGGGGTCGTGGGCGAACTGGATGTTCGTGCCGCCGATGACCTGGATGGCCTCGACAATATCGTACGAATGCTTCTGGAGGCGCTGCTGAAGCTTCGGGTCGATGGTCAGCATGGGCGCCGTGCAGTACGAGTCGCCGGTGTGCACGCCCATGGCGTCGACGTTCTCGATGAAGCATACGGTGATCATCTGGTTCTTGGCGTCGCGGACGACCTCGAGCTCCAGCTCCTCCCAGCCGAGCACCGATTCCTCGACCAGGATCTGCCCGATGAGACTGGCCGCGATGCCGCGGGCGGCCACCACCTGTAGTTCCTCCACGTTGTAGACCAATCCGCCGCCGGTACCCCCCAGCGTGTAGGCCGGTCGGATCACCACCGGATAGCCCAGTTCCGCGGCGACCTTCTCAGCCTCCTCGACGCTGTGGACCGCTCGGCTGCGCGGCATGTCGATGCCCAGACTGTTCATCGTTTTCTTGAAGGCGATGCGGTCCTCGCCGCGCTCGATGGCGTCGACCTGCACGCCGATGACTTTCACCCCATACTTCTCCAGCACGCCGGCGCGGTACAGCTCGGCCGCCAGGTTGAGTCCCGACTGACCGCCGAGATTGGGCAGCAGGGCGTCGGGGCGCTCCTTCTCGATAATTCGCGTGGTAGCCTCGACCGTAAGAGGCTCGATGTAGGTGACGTCGGCCATGCCCGGGTCGGTCATGATCGTAGCCGGGTTCGAATTGACCAATACGATCTCGTAGCCCAGCCCGTGCAGCGCCTTGCACGCCTGCGTGCCCGAGTAGTCAAACTCGCAGGCCTGGCCGATCACGATCGGACCCGAACCGATGATCATTACCTTCTGTATGTCCTGGCGTCTGGGCATGGCAGAACGACCTCTCTGGGTTTCGAACCTTCCGGCGGTCAGACGTACTCGACCGTCGCGGGCGGCTTGGGCGTCAGATCATAGAGACAACGGTTCACGCCATTGATCGCGGTGATCCGCTCGCAGATGCGGGTCAGCTTGTCCCACGGCAACGCCACAGCCGTCGCGGTTCGCGCGTCGGTGCTGTCGATACACCGGACGACCACAATCTGGCCGAACTCACGCTTCTGGTTGCGAATGCCGGTGGCGCGATCGCCCAATAGAACGGCAAAGTATTGAAAGGCGCCGCTGTCGGCGAGCTCCTCCTCGACAATCGCGGTGGCCTCGCGAACCGTGGCCAGCGCCTCTTCGGTCACCTCGCCGACGATGCGAGTCGCCAGCGCAGGGCCGGGGAACGGGATGCGATCGACCACGTTGGTGGGCAGATCGAGCACCTTGGCGACCTCGCGGACGCCGTCCTTGCGCAGCGTCTTGAGCGGCTCGAGCACCGCGTAGCCGTATTCGGCCTCGGGGTCGATCCCGAGCTGCGAGAGGATATTGTGCTGGCGCTTGATGCCGGCGACCGTCTCCTCGATGTCGGTCAGGATCGTGCCGTGCAGCAGGTACTTGGCACCCGTCTGCCGCACGAGTCGACCGAACACCTCCTTGTAGAAGGTATCGGTGATCGCCTGGCGCTTCTGCTCCGGGTCGGTCAGACCCGCCAGCGCCCCCAAAAACTCCGACCGCGCGTCGACCAGCTCCACCGGGATGCCCATCTTCGCGAAGGTGTCGACCACACGCAGGGGCTCGCCCTCGCGCATCAAGGCCGTGTCAATGAAAAAAGTCTTGAGGCGATCGCCCAGCGCGCGATGGCCAAGAGCGGTGACCACCGAGCTATCCACGCCGCCGCTGAGCGCATTGATGGCCAGTCCACTGCCCACCGTCCGGGTCAGCTCGGCGATCTGGTCGTTCACAAACTTACCGTAGTCCATAAGGGCCTCCTGGGGTGCGATGGCCGCAGCCTCGCCGAAACGTCTTTCAGGTCCAATCGTGGTTACCGACTGCGATGGGACCACGCCGCCACGCCACCTCGGACCGTCCCAGCCGGTATGTGTTGGCCGAGACTGTATGGACAATCGCCTGCCATGGCAACCGGGCACGTGACCGTCTCGAAGATCGGCCCGCCACAACTGCGTTCGAGGTGCCGTCGTCCGTTGTATCTCAATGGCCGAAGTGGTAAGCTTATGTATGTTGGGCAAGGTATTCTCGGTTCTGTGCCGTGTATCACGAGAGCGGAGAGGAGCAGTTCGGGCTTGCCCTCCCTGCTGTCTATCATAAGTGAGGTCGCCTCGGGCGATCGCGGTGTGGGCCTGTGTGGCCGCCTGGGCCGGCGGCGAGGGAAGAGGAGAGGATGGGAATGAACGCCACGTCCCGTGTATCGATCATCGTTGCGAGTTTCATGCTTGCCGTGCCGTGTTCGCCCGCCTTGGCGGATGCCCCCTGGAGCTTCATCGTCACCGGCGACAGCCGCGGTGGCGATAACGGCATCAATGCGCCGATTCTGGGCGAGTTGGCCGGTCAGATCGTGGATCACAGCGTCGACTTCGTGCTGTTCCCCGGCGATCTGGTCAACGGCTCGACCGACCCAGCCGTGCTTCAGAGTCAGTTAACGACATGGCGAAATACGATGCAGCCGGTGTATGACGCGGGCATTGGCGTGTACCCGGTTCGCGGCAACCACGATGAAGACAGCGTGCCGGCGTGGAACAACGTGTTCAGCGGCCCGTTCGCGCTGCCCGCAAACGGACCCGCCGGCGAAGAAAACCTGACCTATTCGGTCACGCACAAGAACGCGCTGATCCTCGGGCTCGATCAGTACGTAACTTCGGCGCGGGTGAATCAGCCGTGGATCGACGATCAGCTGGCGGCGAGTTCCAGCCCGCACGTGTTTGCCTTCGGGCACGAACCGGCCTTTGCAGCGCAGCACAGCGACTGCCTTGACGACTACCCTGCCAATCGCGACGCGTTCTGGTCCAGCCTCGAGCAGGCCGGCGCTCGGACGTATTTCGCCGGCCACGACCATTTCTACGATCATGCCAGCGTCGATGGCGACGGGGATCCAACCAACGACATCCACCAGTACATCGTCGGTACGGCCGGGGCACCGCTTCGCGACTGGTCGCCGCCCTACAGCGGCGTCAACAGCGGCATGACCTTGACGCAGATCTACCACGAGAAGCAGTACGGTTACATGCTTGGCGACGTGGACGGGCTGGACGTGACCCTGACGTGGATGGCGCGCGTCGGCACAGACGCCTATGCACCCGGTGACATATGGAGCTATACCGCCGTTCCCGAACCGGCGGCGCTTCTCCTGTTCCTCCTCGGTGCGGCAGCGGCCACACGGCGAACCCGTTCGTGAATGAGTTTCCACACGCGGGGCGCATCGTCCTATGCTGCACGGCTTGAAGGCGTCTGCTACCATGCAGGCTGAAAGGCCTTCGTGCCGTTGCAGGAGGTTCACGCCACGATGCAGATTCAACCGCTGGCTGACGCGTTCGTCACGGTGTGCGAATCGCCGGACGCCGCGACGATCTATACGTGCAGCCCGGGACTGACCCGTTGCCCGAGTGGTCGCCTCGTCGCCACGATGGGGCTTCGCGGTCCGGGAGTAGCCGCGCTGCCCGGCCCGCACTACGTACGCAGCGCCAAAGCGTGCTGGCAGGGCAAGGTGTTCACGTCGGACGACCGCGGTGCGACGTGGACGCATCGGGCCGACTACCCGTTCCTGCATGCCCGACCCTTCGTCGCCGGCGCCAGCCTCTATGTGCTCGGGCACGCCAGCGATCTGATGATCGTGCGGTCGGACGACGAGGGCCATACCTGGTCGACGCCCGTGCGTCTGACCCACGGCCAGAGTTGGCACCAGGCGCCGACCAACGTGCATTACGCCAACGGGTGCGTGTACCTGGTCATGGAGCGGCGGGTGCGGTCGGCCGTTCGCGGCTGGCCGGTCTCGGAGCTTGCCCCCGTGCTGATGCGGGCACGTGTCGATGACGATCTCACGCGGCCTGAAAGCTGGGCGTTTGCCGACGAGTTGCCATTCTGCGGCGCCGTGAACGACCGCGAACTGGACATGTTCGGTGTGCCCTTCTTCGACGTTTTTTACGCCGGCCGCGCCGTCAGCCTCGCGCCGGGGCGCGAATGCGTGCCGATCGGATGGTTGGAGACGAACGTTGTACAGTTCACCGACCCGGATCATTATTGGCACGATCCGGCGGGCCGCACGTTTCATCTCTGGTCGCGCGGGCACACCGGCGGCACGGGCTACGCCTGCATCGCCAAGGTGGTCGAACGGGACGACGGCTCGATGCAGACCATGCTCGAGCGGGCGCCGTCCGGCAAGACAATGCTGTTCGTGCCGTGCCCGGGCGGGCAGATGAAGTTCCACGTCTTGTACGACCATGTGACCAAACTGTATTGGCTGCTGTCGACGCAGGCGACCGATAGCATGACCCGAGCGGAGCGGCTCGACGACGAGCGCTACAACCTTCCGAACAACGAACGCCAGCGGCTTGTGCTGCATTTCTCGCGGAACATGATCGACTGGTGTTTCGCCGGACTCATCTGCGCCGGTCCGACGCAGAAGCAGTCTCGCTCCTACGCCAGTATGGTCACGGACGGCGACGACCTGTGCATTCTCAGCCGCAGCGGCGACCATCGTGCCGCCAGCGCCCACGATGGCAACCTCGTAACGTTCCACAAGATACCCGCATTTCGAAAGCTGGTTTACTGAACGGGCGGGGATCGTCGGCTTTGCCGTCGAGCCGACGGCCGGCCGCTTCTCACCGATTGGGGCCTCAGGGCCCAATCCGTGTCGCCCTAGGGGGGCGAAGCCCGGCGGCCGGGACGGGCAAATAGGGGCTTTGCGCTCTCTTACTCCGCCACACTCGTTGACACGCCGTCTGGCCGGAATAATGTCTGGTGTATCTCTCACGAATCGGACCGGTGATACGACACGTCGGAGCGTTCGAATGAAGGTATCTCGCAAACGTCGCGCGCGCGTCGGACGAAACCTTGCGGCCTTGGTTGCCTCGGCACTCCTGCCGGCTTGCGTGGGATGCACGTGGGACCGACTCGCAGCCAAGGAGGTGTCGGCTACCCTCGAGCGGCACGAAAGGCAGCGATCCGCGTTGGCGGCGGCCTATGCGAACAGTGTCACCGGGCCCGTCGGCAACGGTGCTCCGGTCACACAGACGCCGGACGCGGCGAGTCAAGGCGTAACCACGACAGCCGACCCGCTGGCGGCGCTCATCCTGCTCGCGCTGGAGCGCAATCCGGATATCCGGGCGGCCGCCGAAACGGCTCAGAGTATGGCGGCGCGCGTCCCTCAGGTGACGGCCCTGTCGGATCCGGTGCTGTCGACCAAGGTCCTGCCCGAACCGATTCGCACGGCCGAGGGCGACAATTATTTCGTCCTCGGCGTCCGCCAGACGTTTCCCTTTCCCGAAAAGCTGGATCGTCGAGGCCGCATGGCGCTGGAGCAGGCCCGCGAGGCGATCGCCAACCTCGGTCAGCAGCGACTCCACGTGATCGCAGAGGTCAAGCGCGCCTACTTCGCGCTGTACGTCATCGATCGAACCGCGCAGGTTCTTCGCGAGAACCAGGACCTGCTGCGGGGCCTGATTGACGTGGCTCGCGGGCAGCTAGTCGCGGGCAGGCGGTCGCAACAGGACGTGCTTCGTGCCCAGGTGGCGTTCGCACAACTCGAGAGTCAGCTCGTCGAGTTGCGGCAGCAGCGCAGCACGGTCGAGGCACAAATCAACAGACTCTCGAGCCGACCCCACACCACACGCGTCGAAGCCGCGCCGGAGCTGGACATCCGCAAATGGGATTTCGATCTGGAGAGACTGCTCGCGCATGCCCGCCGCAGCAACCCACGACTGGCGGCGCTGGAGCACATGGTCGAGCGCGACCGACAGGCCGTCAGACTGGCGAGGCTGGCATACTGGCCCGACCTGACCGTAGGCTTCGAGTGGATCACCATGGCCCCGCGCACCGCCTTCAAGCCGCCCATCAACCCCCAGACCGGGCGGCGCCCGCCGGCGCCCATGCTGAGCGAAGAGGCGAGCGATAACTGGGCCATCACCGCCAGCCTGAACCTTCCGATCTGGTTCCACAAGATCGAAGCCGGCATCCGCGAAGCGCGGGCCCGCCTGTCGGCCACTCAGCAGCGATACCAGTCGATGCAGGACACCGTCGACTACCAGATCCAGGACGCTCTGGCCCGCGTTCAAGCCGGGCGCGAACTGGCCGAGATCTTTGCCGACACCGTCATCCCACAGGCCAAACAGGCCTACGATGTATCGCTGGCCGACTACACAGCCGGCTCGGAGGACTTCCAGGCCGCCATCGACAACTGGCAGATGTGGCTGACCTTTGCCACTCAGTACCATCGGGCGGTGGGTGAGTTCCAGCGGAGCCTGGCCGATCTGGAAGAGGCGCTCGGGACCGCCATCGTAGAGGCATCAGGCCATCCGGGCGCAGCGAGTGCGGCGGCCGAGCCGAGTCCGTGAACAAGGCCCGTGGAGGCAAACCATGAAGCACGATCACGTTCGGGCCCACGGGCGCGTGGCTGTCACCGTGGTGGCGGCGCTCGCCGCACTGTCGGTCGGTGTCGCCGCCGGTATATGGTTTCAGACTCGGCGCAGCGGCGCAGAGAGCGAAGCCGCCCAGCCGAAGACCTGGTACACCTGCGGCATGCACCCGCAGGTGCGGCAAGACCACCCGGGCAACTGCCCGATCTGCCAGATGAAGCTCACCCCGGTTCGCGACGAGGAGAGTGTTGAGCAAGTCAAAGGACCACGGAAGGTCGTGTACTGGCGCGCACCCATGAATCCTGTGGAGATCTACGACCGGCCGGGCAAGAGCGCGATGGGAATGGATCTGGTGCCGGTCTATGAGGATGAGCTGGCTGCCGGCGGCAAGATCAGGATCGATCCGGTGCTGCGTCAGAACATGGGGATTCGCACGGCTGAGGTGACCCGCGGCCCGCTGCGTAAGACCATCCGCGCCGTGGCGTACGTGGACTACGATGAAACCACACTCGCCAAGGTGACGACCAAGGTCGGCGGGTGGGTGGAGAAGCTGTACGTCGACCAGACCGGACAGCAGGTTCACCAGGGCGACCCGCTCTTCGAGTTGTACTCGCCCGCACTCTATGCGGCGCAGGAGGAGTATCTTGCTGCGACCAGGGGGCTGGGCGCACTGGAGCGCAGCACATCGACCGTAGCCCGCGAAGACGCCCGGCGGCTCGCCGAAGCGGCCCGAACCAAGCTGGCATATTTCGACATCTCAGCCGAACAGGTCAAGCGATTGGCCGACACCGGCGAGATCGCCAAAGCTCTGGTCATTCGTTCACCAGCCACCGGCATCGTCAGCCGCAAGAACATCGTCCAGGGCCAGCGGATCGAGCCCGGCACCGTGTGCTATCAGATTGCCGATCTCAGCACCGTCTGGGTCAAGGCCAAGATCTACGAGCAGGACCTCGCGTATGTCCGTCTGGGGCAGGAGGTGCTCATGCAACTGACCTACCAGCCGGGCGCGCGCTATACGGGGCGAATCACGTATATCTATCCGTACCTCGAAGCCCAGACACGCGAGATACCCCTCCGCGCCGAGTTCCACAACCCCGGCTATCTGCTCAAGCCGGGCATGTACGCCACGCTTCAAATCGAGAGTTCGCTCAAAGACGACGCGATCCTCGTACCCGACTCGGCCGTGATCCGAACCGGCACACGACAGCTCGTATTCGTGGACGAAGGCGACGGCACGTTCCAGCCAAGGAAGGTTTCGGCGGGGCTTCGCAGCGGCGACAATCAGTTCGAGGTGCTCAGCGGCCTGGCCCCGGGCGAACGAGTCGTCGTCAGCGGCCAGTTCATGTTGGATTCGGAGAGCCGCCTGCGCGAGGCCACCATGAAGGCGGTCGAACCGCAAAAGGTCTCCGCCGAATCGGACTTGGTCGGGCAGCACTTACTCAAGCCGCAGGAGCAGGCCGTCGCCACGCAGCCGACGGCCGGACGCACTTACTGGACATGCCCCATGCCCGAGCATGCGGGCGTTCTTTACGAGCAGCCCGGCCCGTGCCCCATCTGCGGCATGGCAACGGTGCCCACGGCGGCGGCGACCGGGCAGCGACTGCCCGGACCGGTGACCTACTGGACCTGCCCCATGCCCGAGCACAGCTCGGTTCACGAGGATGCGCCCGGCAAGTGCCCCTTGTGCAGCATGACGCTCATTCCAGTCCGCGAGCCTGCCAAAGAGTACAGCGAGCGCGAATCGCCGCCTCCGGAGCTGCCGCAGTTATACACCTGCCCGATGGAAGAGGATGTCGACGAGACCACCGACCAGCCCGGCCGCTGCCCCAAGTGCGGCATGCAGCTTGTGCCGGTCGAGCAGGTCGGCCACGCCGCCAAGGCCATTCAGGTATACCGCGATAAATCGTCGGCTGGCGACAAGCCCGCCCGCTCGGACATGGATCACGCCCACGAGCACCAGCACGACCACACAGGGGAAGGTCAATGAGTTCGTCCGGCGACAGTGGCCGCGACGGCTTGATTGCCGCGGTCATCCGGTTCGTACTGGCCAACCGCGGCTTTGCGCTGCTGCTGATCGGCGCGATCATCGCAGCCGGCCTCTGGGCCGCCTACACGATCCCGGTCGACGCCATACCCGACCTGTCCGACGTGCAGGTCATCGTTCTCACCGAGTATCCCGGCCAGGCGCCGCGCATCGTCGAGGACCAGGTCACCTACCCGCTTACCACCAAGATGCTCGCCGTGCCCCACGCGAAGGTGGTGCGCGGCTACTCATTCTTCAACTACTCGTTCGTGTACATCATCTTTGAAGACGGGACGGACATCTACTGGGCCCGCAGTCGCGTGCTCGAATATCTCAGCCAGATGCAGGGCGAGCTTCCCGCGGGCGTCACACCGCAGTTGGGGCCCGACGCGACCGGTGTCGGCTGGGCGTTCATGTACTCGCTTCACAGCAAGACACGCACCCTCCAGGAGCTTCGCAGCAGGCAGGACTGGTTTCTCAAGTACGAACTGATGGGCCTCGAGGGCGTGGCCGAAGTGGCCAGCGTCGGGGGGTTCGTCAAGCAGTATCAGATCGTGGTCGATCCGGAGAAACTGCGGGCTTACGGTCTGAGCCTTTCGCACGTTCGCGCGGCGATCCAGCGCAGCAACGTCGAAGCCGGCGGCCGCGTCATGGAAATGGCCGAGACCGAGTATATGCTTCGCGCCTACGGCTACCTGGG
>Ga0272441_10013477_pt1 | contig 11749 bp, 10 predicted proteins | sample SSMProp6N_FD_193582 | JGI IMG/M metagenome (GOLD analysis project Ga0272441, IMG submission 193582) | Marine sediment archaeal communities from Little Sippewissett salt marsh, Falmouth, MA, United States - SSM-Prop-6N | ecosystem: Environmental > Aquatic > Marine > Wetlands > Sediment ...
AAGAGTCCCAGCCCCCCGATAAGCCCCAGAATTATTTTATAGGTCATCCAACCACCTTTTTTTACAATCTTTCCATTATCATTCCGGCATAATTAGTGGCACACTCTCCGGCACAAATGACTGCAATATATATTATACCAATAAAATCAATTATTTAGTATGCGTATCCGGATCGATTGTTAGCAGACATCGGGGCTACTCGTCAACCATAAAAGTTATACCCGTGAAAAAACTTAATCTCCCCGCAGCTTGCACACACCGTACCGTACCGTGCCTGTCACCAGTGATTGCACGCAGCATGAACCGGAATCGGCCATAACACTTCTACAGAACGTCGGGAAAAAGATGGCGCTATAAAGACGGGCAGAAACGCACCATACAGCCGCAGCAATGTCAAGACGAGCGGCAAGGGGTTCGCTTGATTATAGGCCCTCCGTGAGGCATATCAAAAGAGGTGGTCCATCAACGCCTTTAGATTGCCGACATGAATCACCTCAACATTGGCCGCCGGCAGGGTCTCGTGCGAGGATGAATGCGGAAGCAGACAGCGGGTAAACCCCATTCTGGCCGCCTCTTTGATACGCGACTCGACATGCCCCACACCGCGAATTTCACCAGTGAGCCCAACCTCTCCGCACACGACGGAACCTTCGTCGATGGGGCGCCCCAGAAAACTTGACATGATTGACGACACAATAGCGAGATCGACAGCCGGTTCATTCAGCCTGACACCACCGGCAACGTTAATAAAGATATCATGATTGGCGAGCGTGAGCCCGCAGACTTTATCCAGGACAGCAGCCAGGAGAGAAACCCTGTTATGATCCACACCAATGGTCGTCCGCCGCGGCATGCCAAAACTGGATTCACCGACCAGGGATTGCACTTCGACCAGGATTGGCCTCGTTCCTTCCATGCTGGGCACGACCACCGATCCTGCCGCGCCTTTCGGCCGTTCGGATAAAAAGAGTTGCGACGGGTTTGACACTTCGCGGAGCCCGTGTTCCCACATCTCAAACACACCGATTTCATTGGTCGGGCCGTACCGATTTTTCACACCCCGAATGATTCGGAACACGTGTCCCGCATCTCCCTGGAAATACAGCACGGCATCAACCATGTGCTCCAGCACTTTCGGCCCTGCGATGGCCCCGTCTTTCGTGACGTGACCGATCAGAAAAATGGGGATACCCGACTTTTTCGACATCAGGATGAGTCGCTCCGATGACTCTCTGACCTGTCCAACGCTCCCCGGAGCGGACGTAAGGTCCCGAGAATAGATTGTCTGAATCGAATCGATGACCACGACGTGGGGTGCCAGCTCGGCGATCTGAGCAAGAATTTTCTCAAGCGATATCTCGACATAAATGTACAGGTTCTCCGATGTGGCGCCCACGCGGATACCGCGGAGCTTGATCTGCCGTGCCGATTCTTCACCCGACACATACAGAACTTTCAGTCCCCCGACGGCAAGCTGCTGCAGTAGCTGCAAAAGCAGGGTGGATTTCCCGATACCCGGATCCCCGCCCACCAGCACGGACGAGCCCTTAACGATTCCACCGCCCAGCACCCGATCCATTTCGGAAATTCCCGTCTTAAGCCTGTCTTTATCATTGGAAGTAATCGATTCAATCGGCTGCGGTAACTCGTCAAAATGCATTTCAAAACGCCCTGGCTCACTGCCGGTATCGACTTCTTCCTCGACACACAGGTTCCATTCACCACATGCCGGACACTTTCCGTGCCATTTGGCTGACTTGTATCCACAACCCTGACAGAAAAACACCGTTTTGGGTCTTTTAATCTTCACGCCCCCCCCACAACACGCGCTACTCGGCATTGCCTTTTTTTCAACTAATGCATTGGGTTATACGGCCTATTCACCCTTTCGTCAACACAAAATCAAAACGCTTGAGTAAAAGAAGTAATTCTGATAATGACTTTTGTTTGGGAAATAATACTACGTAAAGGTTGTTAGGAATAATGAATAATCCAAATTTCAGTTCAGGTCCCTGCAGTAAAAGGCCGGGATGGACGATCGAAGCGCTGGAGGGAGCGGCGGTTGGGCGTTCTCACCGCAGTTCGGTAGGAAGAGAGAAACTGGCAAAGGCCATTCACGACAGCAAAAAAATTCTGAATGTTCCGGAAGATTATCATCTCGGCATCCTGCCGGGTTCGGATACGGGGGCTTTCGAGCTGGCCATGTGGTCCATGCTCGGCCCGAAGTCAGTCAGTGTGCTCGTATGGGAAAGTTTCAGCCAGGGATGGGCAAACGACGTATCCAAGGAACTCAAGCTCAATCCGACAATTCTCACAGCCGACTATGGCCGACTTCCGGATCTCACCGGGATTGACTGGTCCGGCGATGTGGTATTCGTAGCAAACGGCACGACCAGCGGGGTCAAAATCCCGCACTGGGACTGGATTCCGGATGATCGGGCCGGGCTCACCCTGTGTGACGCCACCAGTGCCGTCTTCGCCATGGCAATCGACTGGTCAAAGGTAGATGTCCTCACCTATTCATGGCAGAAGTGCCTGGGCGGCGAAGCGGCGCACGGCATTCTCGTGCTGAGTCCCCGGGCAGTCGCACGAATCGAGTCATACGACCCACCGTGGCCCCTGCCGAAGATCTTCCGTCTCAAGAAAGGCGACAAGCTGAATACGGCCATCTTTAAAGGTGACACCATCAATACGCCCTCGCTTCTGTGTGTCGAAGATTACCTTGACGCACTGGCGTGGGCCGAAACGCTGGGGCTGGAAGGACTGATTGCGAAAAGTCGCAACAACCTGGAAACAATCGAAGCCTGGGTAAACACAACGGAGTGGATCGATTTTCTGGCTGAATCGAGTGAGATACGCTCGACCACATCGGTCTGCCTGAAGATTACCGCCGCCGCATTCCAGCGCATGTCACGGGACGCGCAGCTTGCATTCGTCAAAGACGTCGCAGGCACGCTCAGCAAGGAAAATATTGCACACGATATCAGCTCCTATAAGGATGCGCCTCCGGGGTTTCGCCTCTGGTGCGGACCGACCATAGAAGTTTCTGATGTAGCGCGGGCCCTCCACGGACTTGAACAGACAGTGCCACGGAACCTCAAAAAATTATCATAATCAGCAAAAAATCGGGGGGATACGATTAATGAAAAAGGTACTTGTGAGCGATACCCTGGCTGACGAGGGTATTGCCATATTCATGAATACGCCCGGGATAGAGGTCGATGTCATGACAAACCTCACCCATGACGAACTTAAAGGAGTCATCGGCAATTACGACGGTCTGGCGATTCGAAGCGCCACCACGGTCACCGGTGACGTCATCGAGAAAGCCGGAAGACTCAAAGTAATCGGAAGAGCGGGAATAGGGCTTGATAATGTAGATGTCGCCGCGGCCAGCAAGCGTGGGATTGTCGTCATGAACACCCCGGGAGGTAATACGATTACAACGGCGGAACACGCCATTTCAATGATGCTCGCATTATCGAGAAAGATTCCCCAGGCCACCTCTTCCATGAAGAACGGCAAGTGGGAAAAGAAAAAATTCATGGGCACCGAGGTGTACAACAAGACACTGGGCGTCATCGGGATCGGGAGAGTCGGTTCCATTGTGTGCGACCGTGCGTTGGGCCTCAAAATGAACGTCATGGCCTACGATCCGTTTATTTCACCCGAAGCGGCGGAAAAAATGGGGATCCACCTGGCAAGTTTTGAAGAAGTGCTCGAAAATTCAGATTACATTACCGTGCATACGCCTCTCACACACGAAACCAGAGGTATAATCAATGCCGACGCGATTGCCAGGATGAAATCCGGGGTCTTTATCATCAATTGCGCCCGAGGCGGCATCATCAATGAGAAGGACCTCCATGACGGACTTGTGGCCGGCAAGATCGGCGGGGCCGCCCTTGATGTGTTTGAGGAAGAACCGACGCACAATATCGAATTGCTTTCTCTGGAAAACGTCATCAGCACGCCCCATCTGGGGGCCTCGACGGACGACGCGCAGCGGAACGTTGCGATCGCCATCGCCCAGCAGATTGTCGATTACCTTGTCAAAGGTGATATCAAAAATGCCGTCAATTTCCCATCCATCAGCGGCGAACTTCTGACTGTCATACAGCCTTATGTAAGTCTCGCCGAAAAGCTCGGCAGCTTCGAGTCCCAGATTGTAAAAGGCGGTATTGAGGAGGTTGATATAGAATACAGCGGGGAGATACTTGAGTATAATGTTGCGCCCCTGACGATCGCGTTGCTCAAGGGGCTCCTCACACCCATTTTGAAAGAAAACATCAATTATATCAATGCACCCGTCATTGCAAAAGAACGCGGGATAAAAGTAATCGAATCGAAGAGTACGGAATCGAAGGACTACCGCAGCATGATCGCCGTCACGGTCAAAACGACACAGGAGAAAAGCTTTGCCGCCGGTGCCATCTTCGGTAAAAAAGATCCGCGCATCGTCATGATCGATAAATTTATCCTTGACGTGATACCGGAAGGCATCATGCTCGTGCTCTATAATTATGACAAACCGGGTGTCATCGGAAATATCGGCATGTCACTGGGAGACAATAACATCAACATTGCGCGGCTCCACCTCAGCCGTGAACTGGTCGACAGTCAGGCACTTGTCGTTCTCAGTATCGACAGCCTGCTGCCGGAAAACGTTCTCCGCAAATTGCGGGAACTGCCCAATGTCATATCGGTAACTCAACTTGAAGTATAACGTGCGGGGAGGCTTATCATGGCTGCTGTTATCGTTGTAGGAACACAATGGGGGGATGAAGGAAAAGGTAAGATCGTTGACCTGTATGCCGGGGACGCGGATGTCATTGCACGCTTCCAGGGGGGCAATAATGCCGGACATACGTTAGTGGTCGGCGGCGAACAGACCATCCTGCACCTGATCCCCTCGGGGATCCTTCATAATAATAAAATATGCATCCTGGGAAACGGCATGGTCATCAATCCCAAGGTACTCATCGAAGAGATTGATACCCTTGAGAGTCGTTCACTGTTGCCACCCGATACGACTCTGTATATCAGTGAACAGGCACATATCATCATGCCCTACCACCAGCGGCTTGACCTCGCCCGAGAAAAGAGGAAGGGCAAGGCCAAGATCGGAACGACCGGACGCGGGATAGGCCCCGCGTATGAGGACAAGATCACACGTGTCGGGATCAGGATGGGAGATCTTATCGATGATGAGGTATTCAGGAATAAACTAGAGACAAACCTCGAAGAGAAGAACTTCTACCTCACCGAATTCTGCAAGGAAGACCCTGTTGACCGGAATGCCGTGTATGAGGAATACCGGGTGTATGCCGACCGCCTGCGGGACTATGCAACAAACACATCGGTCATTATTGCACGGGAACGGCGAAGGGGTAAAAATATCCTGTTCGAGGGCGCCCAGGGATGCCATCTCGACATAGACCACGGAACCTTCCCCTATGTCACTTCGTCGAACACAATAGCAGGAAGTGCCTGTTGCGGAACGGGGTTCGGTCCGACATATGTGGACGCCGTTGTCGGCATCTGCAAAGCCTACACGACCAGGGTGGGAGAGGGACCCTTTATTACCGAACTAAACGATGAAATCGGAGCGACAATTCAACAGGTCGGGCATGAATACGGAGCCACCACAGGGAGAAGGCGGCGCTGCGGATGGCTCGACATGGTCCTTGTCAGGCAATCTATCAGAGTGTCAGGCATTACGGGCATTGCGCTCACAAAACTCGATGTCCTGACCGGAATCAATCCATTGAAGATCTGTACAGGCTACAGGACAAACGACAAAGCGTTTTCTGAATATATCCCCTCCAACCTCAGAATATTCGCAGAGTGTCAACCCGTCTATGAATCCCTTGAAGGCTGGACCGAAGATATCACCAAAGTCAAAACATTCGATGAACTTCCGGCAAATGCCAAGCGGTACGTAGAGCGGTTGGAGGAACTCGCCGGAGTTCCCGTTATCCTTACCTCGGTCGGCCCGGACAGGAATGAAACCATTGTTCATCAGAATCCTTTTGCATAAAATGTGCGGGCGCCACGTTCGTCTTGGCACCTTTTTTACCGCGGTCAGCCGCTCTTTATTGATTATTGACTCGATTTTTTATATAATTACGTAACATTATCACGGGAGGTGATAGACGTTATCGATCAGCACGACACGCATGAAACAGTTCTCATGTTGACCAATGCGGCCCTGACAAGGAAAGCGAAAGACCTTGTCATACTGAGGGTAAAGGAAACCACATCGTATACCGATTATTTTATCATATGCAGCGGAACTTCAGATCGACAGGTCAAAGCAATTGCCGCACATATCGAGGAAACCCTCAAAAAATCAGGCATACTGCCGCTCGGCATCGAGGGTAAAAATATCGGCAACTGGATTCTTATGGATTACGGCGAAGTCATTGTTCATGTTTTCTATGAACCAACGAGGGAGTTCTATGATGTCGAAAGACTGTGGTCGGACGTTCCGAGCATGGCGATAGCGGACACAGTCGATAAGCTCACGGCTCTTGATGATGGCATGTAACACCGAACAAACAATTATCGGTTTTGCAGACATTATATTTCCACCGCGTTGCAGCATATGCGGAACTCTTCTCGACGGCAACAGGGCAACGTCATTCTGCCGGGCATGCCGTTCCGGAATGACGCGTATCGAACCGCCCCTGTGTTCGTGCTGCGGCACACCGTTCGAGGGACCTCATGCAGGAGATCACCTCTGCGGCGAATGCCTTTCCGGTGTGCAGCATATGTCCGTGGCCCGGGCATTCGGGAAATACGACGGGACACTCATGGCGGCCATCCATCTTTTCAAATACAGAGGTAAAAGTGCGGTCGGCCACGCCTTGGGAAAGCTCATGGCGAATCATATATATAAGGATCTGAATATAAAGAATTATACGGTCATCATTCCCGTACCCCTGCATCCGAAGCGGTTGAGGGAACGGGGCTTTAATCAGTCGCTGATTCTTGCGCGGCATTTGGGTCGGAAATATGCGATCCCTGTCGATTTCATGACGTTGAAGCGCAGAAAACATACCGATCCACAGATATTATTGAAAAGGAATCAACGAATGTCCAATGTAAGAGGGGCCTTCGAAGTGACAGTGCAGGACAACATTGCGGGACAGCGGATCATCTTGGTCGATGATGTGTACACGACGGGCAGCACCGTGCAGGAGTGTTGCCGAACACTTATTCGCCATGACGCCCAGGATGTGGCCGTAATCACCTTGGCCCGCGCGTAACATCGCAGCTCCAAAGGAAAGCAGTCATGCATAAAATTCTCTCTCATAAAGAGCTGAAAGCAACCTTGGAAAAACTCAAACAGGACGGAAAAAAAATTGTTTTCACCAACGGATGTTTCGATATTCTTCACGTGGGACATACGCGATACCTGCATGAAGCCAGAAAGCTCGGCGATATCCTGGTGCTCGCCCTCAACAGCGATTCATCCGTACGGTCAATCAAAGGTGACCCACGACCGTTCATACCCCAGGACGAAAGGGCGTATGTCGTTGCCTCACTTGAAGCTGTTGACTATGTCACGCTCTTCGATGATGACACGCCGCGGGTGCTCATTGAATACCTCAAACCGGATGTGCTCGTGAAAGGCGGCGACTGGGCCGAAGAAGACATAGTGGGAAGAGAAGAGGTACGCACATGGGGGGGCACCGTTGCAATCATACCGGAGATACAGGGAAAATCGACGACGAACATACTTGAAAAAATAAAAAGGATATACAAAATAACATAAATTTTTCTTTACAAAATAAATATCATTGTATATATGGGATCAGCGAATAAAGGGAAGTCCCGAAAATACCAATGAGGTGGGATGGGGAAATCATGCAAGCCAAACAGATTGAATATTTTCGAAACCTTCTTCAGCAGAGAATCGAGCAGTTGATCAATGATGCGGAGAAGACGGTAACCGAAATGACGGGGGAAAATGTCAATCTCCCGGATATCACCGACAGGGCATCCCTTGAGTCAGATAGAAATTTCGAGTTGAGAATCCGAGACAGGGAAAGGAAACTGATAAAAAAATTGCAGGAAGCGTTGCAACGTATAGACGACGGGACCTTCGGCATATGTGAAATATGCGGGGAAAACATCTCGGAAAAAAGGTTGATGGCCCGGCCTGTCACCACCCTGTGTATTAACTGCAAGACCAAGCAGGAACAGCTCGAAAAACAGAGAGGGGAATAATCCCGTCGCATTCTATCCCGCACCTCCTGTTGCCCCAAGAATTCATCAGTGACCTTTCAATTCTTATCATCATAGTATTGAATAGCGCTCATCGATTCCGCGTAATCGCCGCGTGTCCGGTATAACCGGTAATTTGGTGCATCGGCAGAGCGGCATGTACGTATCCGTGAACTGAAAAGAAAAATCTGAGTGGTAAGCGAAATCTGAAACAATGCGACATGCCGTTGAGAAAAAGATAATGCTGTGCACAATTCTGATACTGACTGCGGTTTTGATTGGTAATCAGGGACTCGCATACCGACCGACGGCGGAACAGGTTCTTGCCAAAACCGTCACTTTGAATCGACACCTTGACTCGTTACAGATATCCCTCACAACAAAGGTGTTCTACGATTATTTCGATGATCTGTATCTCGAAGTACCGGAAGAGATTTTTGCGACGACGCATGCCTTTAGAACCGCACGTCGATACCCCGATGGCGTTGATATGATTGTCGGAAACGGCCGGAAAAGCTACACGATCGGGAATATCATGGAAAATGCCGATGACAGAACGATAGAAATCGTTCTGCCGCTCTTGCTGGTCCACCATTCAATCGGGCCGTTCTTGGACAATCTCAATTATCTCGGTGTCGACACCAATATTGTTACGTTCGACCGCATCGGCACGGCTGTGGCAATCGTCATCGGTAACAGAACGGAAACCATACCGGGAAGCCAACTGTGGATAGACAAAGAGCGCGGCCTGCCCCTGCGTTTCGTCGGAGTGGGCACACACGGGGAAGCGCGACACATATACAGAACCGAATACACGGATTATACCCGCATAAACAAGCGATTCTGGGTCCCCGCCACAATCGAGTACTACCGCGATGACGTCCTGGAGGCTGTGTCTTCAATGGACAAAATATCCGTGAATAAGGTCATCCCTTCACATATCTTTTCGATCGATCCCATGCCCGATTCTGCTGTGCCCCTGACAAATTTTCTTAATATAAAAGAGTAGCAGGAATGTTTGTCAAAGTCGCCATCAATATTCCTTCGGATACTACATTCGAGTATGCCGTGCCCGATCCCTTCGCGCGGGACGTACACGTCGGCAAACGGGTCCTTGTTCCTCTCGGCAAAAGGAAAGTGACGGGGTATATCATTGCCGTGTCCGACAGGGCCCAGTGGGACGAACCAAAGAATATCATTGAAATCCTTGATAATGCCCCTCTGTTTCATGAAGCTGACCTTCGATTTTATCGATGGATTTCCAACTATTACATTTACCCGCTGGGAAAAACTCTCAAAGCAGTCCTCCCGAGTGGTATCGACACGGCAAGTACAGCCTGGCTTTCGCTCACACACCGGGGCGGAAAAACAGACTCCCTTACCCCCACGCAACACCGAATACTGGAGATTCTCCACGACCTGCCCGAGGGCATTTCCCTCAAAAAGCTTAAAAAGGCACTGCCGAAAACCACCATCGAGACCGATCTTAAGACCCTGGAACGGCTCGAGTTGATTGCACGCCAGGACACCTTGACAAGGCCGGTCGTCAGAACAAAAACGGAAAAAACCGTCGAGCTGTCCGATCAGCCTAATCAGACAGGACGGTTCACGGACAAGCAACGGGCGATTGTCGACATCCTTGCCCGAGAAGGCCCCATGCGGCTCTCAACGCTCGGTACACATGTTCGCAATCTAGCGCCGACCATCAAGCGCCTGGAACGGAGAGGCATCGTAAAGATCGCGACGAGGGAGGTGTACCGAACGCCGGGCAACCTCCCCGCTATCGGAAATCCACAGTCTTCCGTCACACTCACGCCTGAACAGCAGGAGGCCCTCAAAGAGATACGGCAGGGCATACACGCCCAAAAATATTCACCATATCTCCTGCATGGTGTGACCGGCAGCGGCAAAACGGAGGTCTACTTCAGTGCCATTGATGAAGTGCTCAAAAATGGCGGCCGGGTCATTTTCCTTGTACCTGAAATTTCATTGACCCCGCAGTTATTGAGCAGAGTGAGAAAACGATTCCACAGTGAAGATTTTGCAATTCTCCACAGCGGCATATCCCCGGGTGAAAAATATGACGAGTGGCGCCGCGTGCTCCATCAAAACGTCCGCATCGTTATCGGTGTCAGGTCAGCCATTTTTGCCCCGGTCGGCGATGTACGTCTCATCATTGTCGACGAAGAACATGATTCGTCATACAAGCAGGACGAAGGCCTCACCTACAATGCGCGGAATCTCGCCCTTGTGCGCGCGAAGCTTGTCAATGCAACCGTAGTATTAGGATCAGCAACACCGGAAATGCAGACACATTACAATGCACTGGAAAAAAAATTCAAGTACCTGGCGCTCTCAACAAGGATTGACGACAAACCACTTCCCACGATTGAAATCGTAGACATGAAAGAAGAGAGAACCGACCAGGGAAAGGTCCCGATTATCTCGCGGACACTGCGGCACGCGATCAGCAACACTCTCGCCGAGGGGTATCAGACAATCCTGTTTCTCAATCGACGGGGCTTCACCACTTTCTTGTACTGTCTCGACTGCGGTTATGTATTCAAGTGCCGCAACTGTTCGGTATCACTGACACATCATGCCGACAGTAACATTCTCAGATGTCATTACTGTGACTTTACTATCAATGCCTCCCCGGTCTGTCCATCGTGCCGCGGCTTCAGTATTAACAGTTATGGCTTCGGAACCGAAAAAGCGGAACACGAGTTGCGGATGTGTTTTCCCGACGCCCGTATTGCGCGCATGGATAGCGACACAACGCAGACAAAAGGTTCACACGCCAGGATCCTGCAGGCCCTCGATAAGGGCGAAATCGACATTCTCATCGGTACGCAGATGATTGCCAAAGGTCACGATTATCCTAATGTGACATTGGTTGGTGTACTCTCGGCGGATATGTCCTTGAACGTGCCCGATTTCAGGTCTGCGGAGAGAACGTTCCAACTCATCACTCAGGTGGGAGGCAGGGGCGGTCGGGGCAATGCCCCCGGTCATGTGATTGTTCAGACATTCAACCCACACCACTATGCAATCACGCGGGCCTGTAACCACGATAGTCTTGGTTTCTATCAGGAGGAATTATCGGCACGGAAGGAATTTGGATACCCGCCGTTTTCACGAATGGTCAATGTTCGCATATCAGGATCGCTCGAGGAGAAGGTAATCCGCTGCGCCCATGAATTGGGCACATATGCCCGGCAACTCTGCCACACGAAAAACCTGCAGCACGAGATTACCATCATCGGACCGGCAGAAGCACCGATTGCACGAATCAAGGGACGATATCGCTGGCAGATGCTTATGATGGGTCCTAAAGTTTCAACGCTGCACGCCTTCACCCGGCGTATCCTCGCCGACGCGGGCAAATGGGAATCTATGCTGAGGGTGGATATTGATCCGCTTGGTTTTATGTGAACCCGGCCGTAGCGCCACCGAATGATCACATCAGACGGCAATCTTCATTCTCAGGGTGTCAAGCCGCCCGGATATTCGCGTG
>Ga0272441_10013478_pt1 | contig 11749 bp, 6 predicted proteins | sample SSMProp6N_FD_193582 | JGI IMG/M metagenome (GOLD analysis project Ga0272441, IMG submission 193582) | Marine sediment archaeal communities from Little Sippewissett salt marsh, Falmouth, MA, United States - SSM-Prop-6N | ecosystem: Environmental > Aquatic > Marine > Wetlands > Sediment ...
TCAGGGCGTCGTACTGGAGGCGGTAGTTCTCGAGGCGCTTCTCGTCGGAGGCAACGTCCGCCCGGCCCGTATCAGGCTCGATGTTGGAGACGGGGAAGCAGTGCTTCAGGACGATGACGTTGTATTCCTTCGTCAGGATCTCCAGGGTCGGTTCCTCCCGGAAGGGCTTCTTGCCGGCGTGACGGACCCAGATGTTCCAGTAGTCGTAAGGGTAGTTGGCCCACCCGTAGGGGGAGTCCTTCGGAAAGGCCTGCTCCGAGATGGCATACCGGGTCTCCTGGGCCTTGTTGTAGGCCTGGAACCAGGCGGGCACGCCGCCGTTCCAGACGCACTCTCCCGTGCTGTGATGCAGGAGGATGACGCGGGTATCGGCAGGAAGCGGTTTCGGCGGCTCGGGCGGCGCCTTGTCGGCGGCATCCGTGCACCCCACAAGCACCAAAGCGAGCCAGTAACCGCAAGCCGCCGCTATCGACAGTCTCGTTCTCATGGTACGCGTCTCCTTTCGCTCTGCCTGCGCTGGCATCGTGCTCATCTCGCCTTCGGCGAGTACGTGTTTAGACTACATCCTTTCACCGCGTCACGAGTTGTGCCACGGTCCCGGCCCGCCGGGACCGTGCGATTGCCTCCCCGCGTTCGGCACGGCGGGACAAGCCCGCCGTGGCACAGGCCAAACACGTACTTCGGCGAGGGGACCACGGCGCCCGGCCAACGACAACGGCGTCCGCCGCCGGTGGCGGCGGCTTGTACGGCGACAGCCAGGCGGCTCCTGATCGGCTCAGCGGACGTGTCCGACGCAGGCCGCGTAGACGATGCTCTCGGTCTCGCCGTCCACGCCCAGCAGCCGGTTGACCTCGTCGTCGAACAGGGCTCCCACGTTGCACGACCCGAGGCCGAGCGCGGTCGCCGCCAGTTGAAGATTCTGCCCCACGTGGCCGGCGTCCATGTAGACGTACCGCATGCCGCGCTCGCCGTACCTGGACAGCGTGCGGTCGAACACCGCGGTCCACAGGAAGACGCAGGCCGCCTCGGCGCACATTGCCTGGTTGAGGCACGCCTCGGCCACGGCCGGGCCGGCGGCCTCGTCGGCCTTCAGCAGGACGAGCCGCTCCTCGGGCAGTTCCCAATGGTAGAGTCCCGGCCCGAGCCCCGCCACGCGGTTGGCCGCAACGTACGTCTCGATGGGGAACCGTGCCCCGGCGCTCGGCGTGGCCCGCAGCGCGACGGCCCCGGGCTGCGTGATGCCCTGCGTGGCCCAGAGGAGCAGGAACAGGTCCTCGGTGCTCAGCGCGTCGGGGGCATAGTCGCGGATGCTCCGCCGGTGAGCGACCGTTTCCCAGAATGACACCTCCGGCAGCATCTCGGGCCGGGGCAGTTCGACGCGCGGCAGATCGTCCGGGTAGTGCTTCGGGGGCGGCGGGTCGGCGGCGGGAACGTCCGGGAGCTCGCCCCGGCGGTAGCTCGTCGTTCTGTGACCGTCGCGGGCATGGATCATCGGATCCCTCCGTGATCCCCCCTGCCGCCCTGGCCCGCGCCGGCACCGGCATCCCTCCGTGCCCGGCGAGCGGCGTCAGTTGCCGAACCGGAACTCGGGCACGCCCACGGGCTCGAACTGGACATAGAAGATCTTGTCGTCCTCGCCCGGGTCCAGTTCCACGCCGATCGTCATGTACCAGTTGCCCATCCGCCGGATGACGTCGACGCGCATGGAGCTGTTCCGGTTGCTCTGATTGAAGTCGACCTGATCGAAGAGATGAATCCGCCACTTGCGGTTGATGACGTAGTCCAGGCCGAACGTCGCGACGGACGACTCGGCGCCTCGAATGTAGCGGCTGCCGATGTAGTAGCTCAGGCGCGGGGAGCGGATGACCGACAGCCCGACGTTCGCGAGCCGCACCTCCCCGTCGTTCGGCGTGTAGTACAGGTCGCCGACCACCGAGGTCGTGTCGCTGAGCTGCCACGCGTAGTCCATCTGGAGGTTGTTGTGCGAGCGGTCGTCGTCGGGGCTGACGCGGGGCGGCTCGGAGTTGCCGAACCACGTCATCAGCACGTCGAAGGTGATCCAGTCGACGGTCTTCTGCTCGCGCCCGCGCTTGGTCTGCCACCGCTGACGCCACCCGAACCGGTAGACGTCGGTGTCGTCCACGCCGCGCACCAGCTTGGTCTCGGCCGACCCGGGCTCGTCGTAGGCATAGAGCCGGCGCGAGCCGAGGTCGGTCCCGGCCACGATCGCCTCGACGTCGAACGTGTTGACGTGCCGCAGGCGATTGAGGTCCCACAGCTCGCTGCGCACGTACTCGTAGACCTTCGAGAGGTACCAGCTCGCGCGGACGCCGGCGGCGCCGTACAGCCGGCTGTCCGCACCGTGGTTAATCTGCTTTTCGAAGTAGGACGCGCGGCCATCGACGAACGGCACCACCTTGACGAAGCCGATCTGCTCCGGCAGCGACACCTCGTGCTGCGTGTCGGCGATGTTCGTCCACCCGCTCGAGCCCCCCAGACGATCGTCCGGCGCGAAGTTGGCATACTCGTACACGTTGCTCGTGTGGTACGTCAGGCGGTCGCCCCACAGGGGCTGCCCGAGCAGGTGGTACTCCAGGCGCGGCAGGGCCTCGGTCTCGGTCTGGAAGTCGTTGATCCTGCCCTTCATGAGGATCGACACGGCCTGGCGGTCCCACTGCTTCTTCAGGTGGAGCAGCGTTTCCTGGTCCTTGCCTTCCTTCCACTCGCGCTCGTACCACTCGTTGAGGAAGTTGCGGTCACTGATGTACGACGTCTCGATGGTCGCCTGCCAGTCGCGAGGCAGGAAGTGCCGGTGCCTCAACCGGATCCGGCCGCGCGGCTTGTGGTCCGGCTCCACCGAGTCGCCCCCGACGCTGTCCTTGCCCGAGTCATAGGTGAACGCCCCGAGCGCGTCGCCGAAGAAGTCCTCGCGCGCATACCGGCTCTCGGCCGCGATGTACGGCCCGCGCTCGCTGTAGAAGTTCAGGTTCAGATACGTTTTCTTGAAGCCCACGGGCTCGCGGTAGAACCCCAGCAGCTTCCACAGATGCCACTCGCTCTCGATCCCGGTCCCCCGGTTGCTCCGCTGAGTCAACTGCACGCGGCGCAGCGCCGTTTCGCCCTGCTCGACGTCGCCGGCCATGCGCGGCCAGTAGCTGGTCGGCACGCCGCGAATGCTGGTCGTCACGTGATCGGCGCTGTACCGGATGCGGCGCCGCTCCTGGCCGTCCTCGTCGGTCTCCGTCAGGTCGGTGAACTGGAACTCCCGCCCATGCACCGCCGTGTACGGGTGCCCCATATCGCTGGTGGTGAAGCTGGCGTCCTCGGCGACGAATTTGCCTTCGGCCAGTTGCCGCGCCCGCTTCGCATAGTAGTACACGGGCACCTCGCGCGCGCGGCTGAACGTGCGGATCGCCGCGTCGATAATCAGGGCCTGCCGGCGGCCCGCATCATAGTAGACCCGCGTCGCCCGGATGGTGCGCGGCCCCTCGTTCATCACGACGTGGCCTTCCAGGTAGATCTTCGTCTCCAGGCCGCGCTCCTGGCGCGCCTCGCCCTCGTTCGTCCAGACGACGGCGTCGTCGGCCTTCATCTCCAGATCGCCGACCATCACCGAGACGCCGCCCGAGTAGATCGTGACGCGCCGCTCGGGCGATTCGAGAACCGACACGATGGTGACCTGCCGCACGTCGTCGATCGGACGGACGGTCACCTCGTCCGGCACGGGCTCATCCGGTGCCGGTTCCGGTGTGACCGTGTCCGTGACGTCGGGCTTCGGCGCGTCGTCCGGGACGGGCTTCGGCGTTTCGTCGGCAGCGGGCTTGGGGGTCTCGTCGGGAGGTGTCGTCGGTTCCGGTTCCGGCAACGGAGGCACCGGCTGGTCCGGCGCCTTGGCCAGCACCTCCAGGCGCACCCGCTTGCCGCGCAGATACAGTGGCGTGCCGTCCGACCGCTTGAGCTTGTCCTCGCCCGGGGCGGCCTGACGCCCGACCTCGCCCTTGGTCCGCAGCGTCAGATAGATGGAGTCGAACTTCAGGGGCGCCTCGATGCCGGGGCCCTGAACGACCACGTTGTCCTCGGCATAGACGGCGAGGACCTTGCGGCCGCCGTTGCCGTCGGGCTTCTCGTCGAACCAGACCACGCCGTCGCGGGCCGTCAGCGACCACTTGCCCTGCTCGACCCTGAAGCCGTCGATCATCAGGAACACGTGGAGCGTGTCGGTCTCGTACCAGTTGTGGATGACGCGGCTGCTCCAGTTGACCGCCGCCGCGCCGTCGGTCGGCAAGGGGACATGCCGCGACAACTGGGCCTCGAGCGGGGCCGCCAGCGCTGCCAGGAAGACGAGCACACCAAGACGGGCAATCCAGTGGTGTGCCGTCGTGCGTGGCGAGTCAGCCATAGTGGGCCGCCATGACTTGATCGGTGACCTGTCCGTGTTCGCCGACGAAGGAACATTCCGCGGATGCGGTCCCTCCCGCCGGGTCCGACCGTGCAGCCAGTATAGGAACTCCGTTTTGGGGGTGTCAACACAAAACAAGCCCGTCCCGAGGTCCGCCCGCAGCCGCCCGCGGGCGCGGATTCCAGGCAGGCCATCCTGCGCATTGACGATGCCGCCGAGGAGCGGTAACATGACCGCTCCAGATTCGGAGGCCGCCGCATGGCCACGTACTACCCGGACTTCGAGACCTTCTGCGATTATGCCCGCCGGGGCAACACGATCCCGGTCTATCGCCAGGTGCTCAGCGACAGCCTGACGCCGGTGACGGCCTACCGCCAGATCGCCGGCGGGGCCGACTCGTTCCTCCTGGAAAGCGTCGTCGGCGGGGAGCGCGTCGCACGCTACTCCTTCACCGGGGCCAGTCCGTTCATGACGCTCCGGGCGTTCGGCCACCGCGTCCGCATCCAGTCGCCCGACGGCGTACGCGAGTTCGACGACCCGGACCCGGTGGCGTGCCTGGGCCGCGAACTGACCCGCTTCAAAGCCGTCCACCCGCCTGGCCTGCCCCGGTTCACCGGCGGCGCCGTCGGCTACGCCGGCTACGACATCATCCGCTACTACGAGGACCTGCCCGACGCCCCGGCCGACGACCGCCGGCTGGCCGACCTGCACTTCGCGTTCTACGACACCATGGTCATCTTCGACCACGTCGGCAAGACCGTCAAGGTCGTCGCCAACGCCATGACCGACGGCGTCGAGGCGCGCGAGGCCTACGACGCGGCGTGCCGAAAGGTCGACGCGCTCGTCGAGAAGCTCCGCCGCCCGCTGGTCCACGAGGTGGAAGACATCGAGGTCGGCCCGGGCGCCGGGACGCCGGCGTTCGAAAGCAACTTCACCCGCCGGCAGCTCTGCCGCGCCGTCGAGGCCTGTAAGCGGTACATCGGCGCCGGCGACATCTTCCAGGTGGTCATCTCGCAGCGCCTGGAGGTGGAGTCCGACGCGCGCAGCCTCGACATCTACCGCGCCCTGAGGGTCATCAACCCGAGCCCGTTCATGTTCCACCTGAAGGCCGAGGACGTCGAACTGGTCGGCGCGAGCCCCGAGATCATGGTCCGCGTCGAGGACGGGCTGATCACCAACCGCCCGCTGGCCGGCACGCGCCCGCGAGGAGAAACGCCCGAGGAAGACGAGCGACTGGAAAAGGAGTTGCTGGCCGACCCCAAGGAGCGGGCCGAGCACATCATGCTCGTGGACCTGGCCCGCAACGACGTCGGCCGCGTCGCCGAGTTCAACTCCGTCCGCCTCGCCGACGTGCTCAGCGTCGAGCGCTACAGCCACGTCATGCACATCACCTCGAACGTCGAGGGCCGGCTGAAGGACGGCATGACGGCGCTCGACGCCCTGGTGGCCTGCCTGCCCGTGGGCACCGTCTCCGGCGCGCCCAAGGTCCGGGCGATGGAGATCATCGACGAGTTCGAGCCGACGCGCCGCGGACCCTACGCCGGAGCCATCGGCTACGTCGACTTCGGCGGCAACATGGACACCTGCATCGCCCTGCGCACCATGGTCATCCAGGGCCGCAAGGTCTACGTCCAGGCCGGCGCCGGCATCGTCGCCGACAGCGTCCCCGAGCGCGAGTTCGACGAGATGCTCAACAAGGCCCGCGCCCTCCTGCTGGCCGTCCAGTCCGCCGAGCGGGCCTTTACGCCCGAGCAGGACTGACTCGCGCCGTCCGCCGCGCAGCCAGCAGCCGGCCCTGCCGGGCGACTTCCGTCGTGTACCAGGGGGATGACGCCGTCTGGGAGAGTGCCGGTGCTCGTCATGGGGCCGGTCCCAAAGGGGGCATGCGTGAAAGACCACCTGAAGATGATGGTCGTGATGGTGCTGTTCGGCACGTTGCCAATCATTGGTGGGTGCAAGCAGAAGTGTCCGCCGCAAGTGCTGTTCAGGGCCATAGCAGACAACGATTACGATGGCGTGAGATGGTGTGTCGAGCATGGTGCCGACCTCAACCCGAGTGACGAGCTTGGCATCACGCCACTTCACGATGCCGCTGACCGGGTGAGTGATGTACGCATCATCGAGTACATGATCAAAGAGGGGGCAAAGCCAAATGCCCAAGACAAGTTTGGCCAGACTCCACTGCATGCAGCGACGGGCCCCGACCCACGGTTGGACATCATAACAGCCTTGGTGTCGGGAGGAGCTGACGTCAATGTGAAGGACAGCCGCGGACTGACCCCACTGCACAAGGCGGCATACTATGGTACCGGGGCGGAAGTGGCTGAGTATATGGTTCGCATGGGAGCCGATGTCAACGCCAGAGATGACAAAGGGCTTACGCCATTGCATCTGGCGTGTATGGAGGGTGAACTGGAGATGGCCCGAGCCTTGCTGGTACTTGGAGCCACTGTCAATGTGAGAGACAGTGCAGGCACCACGCCGCTGCGACATGCAAGGGCACGACGTTCAGAACAGATTGTCGAGTTGCTTCTGAAGCATGGGGCGACAGATGACTGGAATTAAGCCTCTGGCGGCCGTAGCCAAGTAGGTTTGCTCAACAGACCCGACATTTTTTATCTGGCCGTGCCTGCCAGATGCCTGGTGCAGTGGGCAAAACGCTGGTGTCCCGCTCTCCATGCGGGTCCGGGCCGCTGGGGAAAATAGGAATGTCCCCTTTTTTACAAAAGACGATTGAAACGGAAGGACTTCCACGATGAACTCACGCGAACGCTTCAACCGGTGCCTGGCCGGCCAGTCGGTCGACCATCTGCCGGACTTCGAGTTCTGGTACTGGGACACCACCCTGGAGCGCTGGGCCGACGAGGGCCTGCCCGACCACCTCGTGCCGTCGAAGCGCGACTCGCGCGACGGGCTCAACGAGGACCTCTCGCAGCACTTCGGCTTCGAATACGTCCGCGGCATCCCCATCAGGACGCGGTTCGTCCGCGACCTTGCCGAGGAAATCATCGCCGAGGACAAGGCCACCGAGACCGTCCGCACGGAGATCGGCGAGGAGCTGGTCCGCTTCAAGCCCGGCCACGGCGAGAGCATCCCGACGCACGTCCGCTACGCCGTCAGGACCCGCGACGACTGGCTGCGCATCCGCGACGAGCTGATGCCCGTCGACGTCGAGCAGCGCATGCCCGAGGACTGGGACGAACTGCGAGAAGGCTACAAGACGCGCGACACCATTCTCAACACGCCGCAGATGGGCTTCTACGGCTGGCTGCGGAACCTCCTGGGCGTCGAGCAGATGTCGCTCTCCATCGCCCTGGAGCCCGACTGGGTCGACGAGATGATGGAGCACCTGCTGACCATCTACATGGCGGTGGCCGAGCGCATCATCGCCGACCGCGTCCAGGTGGACATCTCCGGCTGGTGGGAAGACATGTGCTACTCGAACGGCCCGCTCATCTCGCCGCTGATGTTCGAGCAGTTCATGGTGCCGCGCTACAAGACGGTGACCGACTTCTACCGGCAGCACGGCGTGCGGTGGGCCATCCTCGACTCCGACGGCAACGTTCACAAGCTGGCCCCCCTGTGGCTGGCCGGCGGCATCAACATCCTCTTTCCCTGCGAGGCGGCCCACACCGACGTCGCCAGACTGCGCCGCGAAAGCCCGCCCGAATTGTGGCTGCGCGGCGGCGTCGACAAGCGCGCCCTGGCCCACGGCCGCGACGCCATCGACTCCGAACTCGAACGCATCAAGGCCGTCCTCGACCTCGGCAGCTTCCTGCCCCACGTGGACCACCTCGTCCCGCCCGACGTCCCGCTGGCCGATTACATGTACTACCGCGAGAAGAAACAGAAACTCATCGGCAAGTAGCGCCGCGCGGCTCGCACGGACATTCCGACCCACCGGGGTGCCACGGCGGCCGTTGTGTGCCGCCGTGCCTCGAAGCCGGCCTGGCGCCCGGTGTCCCATCGATCAAGAAGCAGTGGGAGGCCTACGTCCTCAAGCTCCGGTTCCCGTAGCCGCTGTCTGAGCAACGGGACTTGGGTCCGTTGTAGGGGCGGGCCTTGTGTCCGCCCGTGCTCCCCACAAAGAGAGAAAACGGCCGGGCACCCACAAGGGGTGCCCCTACGACGGCAACGGCAAAGGCGTAGTCACCCAGCCACCAGGCGAGTCTGCGAACGCAACGCGGACCCACCGGCCGCGCCGCCATTTCCTGATTGTCGCCGCGCGCCGCCATGCCTAAGATGAACCGCCGCAAGTCGTCGCCCTGTCAAGGAGACCCGACGATGCCCGCGTCCTGCGACGGTCCGGCCAGTCCGCTCTTGACTCCCCTGCCCCTTCGCGGCAACGCCCGCCTCGCCGACCTGCCGCGCACGGGCGTCTCGCGCGAGATGGCCGACGCCCTGCCGCACGCGCCGACCGGCCGCTGCGTCGGCTGGGGCATCCCCTTCAACGTGGGCCGCACGGTGGCCCTCGTCCGCAACAAACCCGTCCGCCTGCGATTCGCGGGCGTCAGGACGCCGTGGCTCGTCTTCATGCACACCACCGACGTCGAGCCGCTCGCGACCGACGCCCGCGGATTCGTCAAGCCCCCGATGCGCGGCTCCGGCCGGCTGGGCGAGCACGTGGCCGACTACGTGGTCGCGTACGCCGATGGCACCGAGGTTCGCACCGCCATTTTCCGCCGCCGGCAGATCGGCATGTTCCGCCGCGTCTGGGGCGAGAACTGCGTCGAGGCCGTCGCCCATGCCAGGCCGCGCCCGGTGATCCTTCAGCCCGAGGACACCGTCCGCAACGACCGTTGGGGTCAGGCCGCCACGCACGCCACCTCGTCCGACGGGGGCCGCTGGGTCAACTGGCTCTGGGCCTGGGAGAACCCGCACCCGCGAAAGGCCATCGCCGCCGTCCGGTTCGAGCCCGTCGCCGGCACCGTGATCGTCTCGGCCGTCTCGGCCGGCAAGGTCGGCTCGATGCCGCTCAGGTGGCGGACGCGACGCAAGGCCGTCCTCGTGCTGCCGCGCGGCCAAGCGTTCGAGGCGTCGCACGACCCGCGCGGCCTCTGGCGGCAGGTCCGGCTCGACCTTGGACAGGTCATCTCGGCCGAGCCGCGCAAGCTCTATCCCCACGACCGGTGGCCGAAGAGCTACAACAACCAGTTGCCCGAGGTCTCCGAGCGCGAGGTGCTCGTGGAGTACACTGCGCACCCCGACGCCCGCTTCCACTTGCCGCGCGGCAAAACGGTGCCCGTGGCCAGGGTTGAGCAGGGCGCCGCCCCGCGAGCCGTTGAGCGAGCCCGTAGGGGCCGCGCGCCGCTGCGGCCCGTCGCGCCGGCCACCCGGCGCGTCACCCTGCGCGCGGTCGAGAAGGCGAGCGGCCGGACCGTGCCCGTAAAGCTCCACGTCCACGGCGAGGCCGGCGAGTACCTCGCGCCCACGGACCGCCACCGCATCCCGAATCCCCTGTGGTTCCAGGACTACAGCGTGGACTTCACGCACGCCGGGCTCCATCACGCGTGCTACATCGACGGCGAGACGGTCGTCGACCTGCCGCTCGGCCGCGTCTACGTCGAGGTCTCCAAGGGCTTCGAGATCAAGCCCGTCCGCAAGGTCGTCCGCGTGACGCCAAAGACGCGCGAGGTGACGCTCCGCATCGAGAAGGTCCTCCCGTGGCGCGACAAGGGATGGGTCAGCGCCGACACGCACGTCCACTTCCTGTCGCCGACCTCCGCCCTGCTCGAAGGCGCCGGCGAGGGCGTCAACGTGGTCAACCTCCTGGCCAGCCAGTGGGGCGAGCTGATGACCAACGTCGGCGACTTCGACGGCCGCACCGTCCACGGGTCGCGCGACGCCGGCGGCGACGGCGAGCACCTCGTCCGCGTCGGCACCGAGAATCGCCAGCACGTCCTCGGCCACATCTCGCTGCTGGGTTACTCCGGCAGGATCATCGCCCCCATGACCACCGGCGGGCCCGACGAGTCGGCCATCGGCGATCCCGTGGAGGTGCTGCTCTCCGAGTGGGCCCGCCAGTGCCGCAGCCAGGGCGGCGTCGTCGTCCTGCCGCACTTCCCCAACCCGCGCATGGAAGGGGCCGCCGCCATCGTCAACCGCGACGTCGACGCCGTCGAGATGACCGCCTGGGGCAACCTCTACGGCGGAATCGACCCCTACTCGCTCTCCGACTGGTACCGGTACCTCAACAACGGCTACTTCGTCGCCGCGGTCGGCGGCACCGACAAGATGCACGCCGGCACCGCCGTCGGCACCGTCCGCACCTACGCCCGCATCCCGGACGGCCGCGAGTTCGACTACGACGCCTGGAAAGAGGCCGTCCGCGCCGGGCAGACGTTCGTCACCTACGGCCCGCTGATGGAGCTGAACGCAGACGGCAACCCGCCCGGGACGCGGATGACCATGACCCGCAGCGGCGGCACCGTGGACGTCGCGTGGCAGGTGGCGAGCGTGACCGTCCCCATGTCGCGCGTCGAGCTCGTCGTCAACGGCGAGATTCGCGAGAGCATCGCCGCCGGCAAGTGGCAGGCCGAGGGGCACTGGCGCGTCAAGGTGGAGCGCAGCTCGTGGCTCGCGCTGCTCGTGCGCGGGCATTACCGCGACAAGCCGGAGATCGTGGCGGCGCACTCGTCGCCCGTGATGGTCGAGGTGGCCGGCTCGCCCTTCTTCGCCGCGGCCGACGCCGTGACGATTCTCGAACAGATCGAGGGGGCCCTGGCCTACCTCGACACGGTCGGCACCCGCGCCGACGACCGCGCCCGCAAGCGCATGCGGCTCGTGCTCACAAGCGCCCACCGCGACCTGCACAACCGCATGCACCAGGCCGGCCGCTATCACAAGCACACGCCCAACGACGACCACCCGGAGCATCATTAGAGACGTAGGGGCACGGCCTGCCGTGCCCGGCCGTTCCCCGTTGCCGTACAAGACGTAGGTCGGGTCAACAGACCCGACGGGTCCAAAGCGCGTCGTGTGTCGGGTGTGTTCACCCGACCTACTTGCCTAGCAGGCCGCTGAAGCAGGCCGTCTCACCGTGGCATGGGCGTCCCGCCCATGCGTGCCACGGGCGTCCCGCCCGTGGCGATGCCCACGCTTGACGCAGTTCCCGAGCCCCGTCGAGGGACGTGGGCATGCTTCTGTGAGTACCCGCTTCAGCTTCGTGTGTCGGTCTTTTGACCCGACCTACCTGGCTCGTGTCCCAGCCCCGTTCCACGGGGCTTTCCCCCGAGGCGAGCCGCAGGCGAGCCGAGGGGTCTAGCCCGCATATTTCACGCTACGGGCAGGTGACGGTGGGAGGGGGTTGGGTGGAGTTGAAGTAGATGGCTCGGAGAGCTTTGGGGCGCA
>Ga0272441_10013480_pt1 | contig 11749 bp, 12 predicted proteins | sample SSMProp6N_FD_193582 | JGI IMG/M metagenome (GOLD analysis project Ga0272441, IMG submission 193582) | Marine sediment archaeal communities from Little Sippewissett salt marsh, Falmouth, MA, United States - SSM-Prop-6N | ecosystem: Environmental > Aquatic > Marine > Wetlands > Sediment ...
CGCCCATGGCAATTGTTGTGGTCACAGCCTGCGCCCAAGCATTCGAATGGGTAGGGATGCCTGAAGGACAATACCACTTAGCCGAAGCTACACTTTACCTGGCAACAGCGGCAAAATCAAATAGTGTGGGGGCTTACTGGAAGGCGTTGAAAGAAATCGAGGAACATGGATACCACCAACCGCCCGTCGCTATCCGCGACCAACACACGGTGCTCAAGGAAGAAAAAGCTAACGCACCACGGTATCAATACCCACACAACTTTCCTACCGGGTGGGTCGCCCAACAATATCTGCCAGACGGCGTGAGGGGGGAGTGGTTCCACCCCAAAGGGCATGGCTATGAAAAGCGTATCCTGGATCTCATGGATCAAATGAAGGGCAAAAAGTAGATGGGAGGCCTAATATGATACAGCTTACCTGGTATGGACACGCGACTTGGGAAGTCAGGATCAATGAGACCAAGATTCTCATCGACCCTTTCTTCTCCGGGAATCCAGTAGCGCCTACAACGGTTGATAAAATACAAGCTGACTATATTATTGTTACCCATGGACACAGCGATCACGTTGGAGACACGGTCGCACTCGCCAAACGCACAGGGGCGATCACAATCGCAAATTTTGAAATCATAAACTGGCTTCAAAAACAAGGGGTATCTGCAGTCCACCCGCAGCACATAGGCGGAGGATTCCACTATCCCTTTGGATATGTGAAGCTGACCATCGCTGTTCATGGGTCATCACTCCCTGATGGGACTTATGGGGGAATGCCGGCTGGCGTGTTGATCACAGCAGAAGGAAAGAAGCTTTATCACGCTGGCGACACCGGGTTATTCGCAAGCATGCAGCTTATTGGCGAAGAAGGCCTGGACGTCGCACTTTTACCTATCGGAGACAACTACACCATGGGACCAGATGACGCCCTGCGTGCGGTGAAGCTACTTAAGCCGCGCGCCGTCATTCCCATGCACTACAAGACTTGGGATATCATCGAACAGGACCCACATGCCTGGGCCGACCGCGTACATGCGGACACAGATTCCCAACCTATCATCTTAACTATCGGAGAGACCTACACACTGGAGTAACTTATGCCCGATCCTATTACTGACCGAGCTTCGCAAATATTAGCAAGCAAACAAGAATCTTTTATCCCATTTGAACAGCTCTACGACGCACTAGCCAGAGAAGGCTTGATGGCGTGGATCGAACCGCGCGACCTTTTGAAATTGCTGCTAGACGATGAGCGTTTTGAAATCGTCGAGGGGCTGGAAGAAGTCATCCTTCTCGAAGATGGCGAGACCGGCAACGAGATGGAAGGTATCAACATGCTGGGGGGACCCTGGGTAATGCTACGGGAAAGAAATATTTCTACCCTAGAGGTAATGAGCGACCTCCTCACATACCTGCACCAACTGAATCAATCCCTTGAACAAGTTTGGAAGCATCTTATCAATGACCCCGAAACTGAAGGGGAAATCATCAACATGCTGCTCCTGGGAGATATCTTAGAGCGCAGAGTACGTGAAACCTTGAAACAAGTCATAGAGGAGAACCTCGGCGGAGGGGAAACAGCCCATTCTCGCGATGGAATCTGCTCACCGACAGATCTAGGACAGTAACAACCAAAGAGAAGAAAACAAAATTTAACAGGTGAGTATCGTGACAAGCATTTCGCACAAATTTATCAGGCGAGTCTTGCTGACAGCGATGCTGTCCCTTCTACTCGCAAGTTGTCTGCAAAAGTCTGATGCTCTGGACCGCATCTACGAAACCGGCAAGCTGCGTGTAGCCATGGATCCATCTTTTCCACCTTTTGAATTTGTCGATGAGGCCGGCAACGCTGCCGGCCTGGATGTCGATATGGCACAGGAACTTGCCCACAGAATGAATGTAGAGGCCCATTTTGTCACCACCACCTACGACGGCCTTTATGACGCCTTGACCGTTGGACGCGCCGACGTCATTATCTCTGCTATCTATCCAGATCAAAGCCGTACCCAAGATTTTGTCTTCACGCCGCCATACTTTAACGCGGGTGAGGTCCTTGTAGTAGCAACAAACTCTCCCATAGATACCCTTGCGGACCTATCCGGACAAAGAATTTCTGCGGTTTTCGGGACAGCGGGACACATGGAAGCCATGAGTTGGGAGACCCTATTGGATCCCTCCCCCACACTCACAACCCATGAAACTATCGAGGAAGTGCTAGCAGCACTGACGAACGACGAAGCCGACGCTATCGTTATGGATAACTTATCAGCGCAGTCAGCGAAAGCCCAAGGAACGTCCCTGCGTATTGTAGATCCGCCCTTAACTGACGAGAGCTACGTCATCGCAGCGCGAAGCGAAGATAGTGCGCTCATTGAAGAACTGACCCGCCACCTTCAGGCAATGCGCGAAGATGGAAACATGGACACGTTGTCTGCCCAATGGATACACTGAAAGCCACACCCGTACACTAAATTCATCAACATACTGGAGAAACAGATGGCACCTTTCTGGGAATGGGAAGTACCCTTTATCATGAGCTTGCAACAAGGGGACCCTTTTTGGACACCTTTCTTTCAGATACTGACCTTAGTGGGGGGTGAGGAGTTTGCCCTGCTTCTCGGGCCTTTTATCTACTGGTGCCTGAGCAAAGAAATTGGCACAGGTGTGGTTCTGACACTGGTCTCCAGTCAAATTGTGAACTTCGGACTCAAGGACCTCTTTCATTCTCCCCGGCCCTTTCAATATGATAGCCACATCCCCAAACTCAGCGATGCTGCAGGCTACGGATTACCATCGGGACACACGCAAAATACCACCGTCATCTGGCTTTACCTGGCCACAAAACTGCGCAGGACCTGGTTTTGGTGCCTCTCAGCAGTGCTAATTCTTGGGGTCGGCCTATCACGTATTTACCTGGGCATGCATTTTCCAGTTGATGTGATCGGCGGACTCCTCGTGGGACTCGTATTCCTCGGTCTATTTGTAGCCCTGGAACCCACTATAAAGCATCAATTAGAACGATTATCGCTTGGCTACCAGATCTGCGGTATCCTACTCGCCGGCCTTTGCCTGGGCCTGCTGCACCCCACATCCGATTTCATCACGATGGCAGCGCTCCTAACAGGCGGGGGCGTAGGATTCCTCGTTGAAAGCACCTACATGCACTTTGACGTTTCCGGACGCTGGTCGACAAAGCTGCTGCGCTACCTGGTGGGACTTATTGGCATCGCGTTGCTGTGGGGTGGGTTAAAAATCGCTTTCGCCCAGATCTCAATAACAACACTTTACATCCCGCTGCGTGCCACACGCTATGGCCTGGTAGGATTATGGGGTACCTGGGGTGCCCCTGCGCTCTTTATGAGACTGGGGCTAGCAACACACGCAAACACACAAGATGTAGGCGGAGCGCACATCCATTGAGTCCGCTCAAGACTGTGGTACAATCGGTTGCGATGTCAGGAGAAATTATTCAAAGGGTGTAGACCTGACACCCCTCAAGCAATGAAAAGGGAGGACAATTTATGTCAAATGTATATGTCTCTGAGCATCCCCTAGTCCAACACAAACTATCACTACTGCGGGATAAGGACACAGACCCCAGGCAATTCCGAGAGCTGGTCAAGGAAATCGCGCTTCTCCTCGCCTATGAGGCAACTGCGGACCTTAAAATCGCTCCCGTCAGCGTTGAAACCCCACTTGCCACCATGCAAGGGGGCAAAGTCAAGGAAACCATTGGCTTGGTCCCCATCCTGCGTGCAGGCCTGGGGCTTGTCAACGGCGTGTGGGAAATGATGCCATCCGCAGAGGTCTGGCATATCGGCCTCTTCCGCGACGAAAAGACCCTCCGCCCCGTAGAATACTACAACAAACTGCCGGTCAGTCCTACAGTCAACGTTTGTTTGGTCTTAGATCCCATGCTGGCAACAGGGGGATCAGCAGTAGCAACCGTCGACATTCTCAAGAAGTGGGGCGCAAATCGCATCAAGTTCATGGGGCTTATCGCGGCACCCGAAGGACTGGAACGTTTCACAAAGGCGCATCCCGATGTGCCAGTACACCTGGCTGCTATCGATGACCACCTCAATGACCGGGCCTACATCGTTCCAGGGTTGGGTGACGCTGGTGATCGCCAGTTTGGAACCGCCTGAAATTAACGGCAGCCGCACAGCGACCCTAGTAAGCAAACAATCACACGCTCAATTTTCATATCGCTCATTGATTGGTGGTTGATCGCTTGACCCATACCTATACAAATCAATATCTGCTGGTCCTTTTGGTAAGCTTTGGACTTGCAGTAATTTTCACCTATCTCGGCAAGCAGGCAGGACTACGACTTAACGTTTTAGCCCTGCCCGGAGGGCGACGGCAGCACAAAAAAGCCATCTCCATGCTTGGCGGGATAGGTATTGCGGCAGGATTCTTCGGAGCATTGATCTTGTCGCAAATGCATCCTATTCCTACCGCGGATCCAAATGAATCCCGCCGGCTATGGGGGCTAATTATCGGGGGCCTCTTGATGTTTATCCTGGGCCTTGCGGATGATTATTTTGACCTTCCACCTTGGGTACAATATCTCGGCTATCTCACAGCGGCTCTCGTTGCAATTGGGACACTGATTATCCTGGAGCGCTTCAACAACCCCTTCAACAACAACCTTATCGTGCTGCCAGCTTTGATCTACATCCCGCTCAGCATCTTTTGGATCACCGGCATGATTGTGACCGTCAATTGGTTGGACGGCCTAGATGGGCTTGCGGCAGGGGTCACGGCGATTCTATGCGCCATCCTAGCCATTCACATGATTCGGGAACAGCAATACAGCGTCGCCCCCCAGGCCATAGCCCTTTTTGGCGCCTCTTTAGGATTTCTGGTCTTCAATGTGCACCCAGCAAAAGTCTTTATGGGCAGCAACGGGGCCTTTATGCTTGGGTACCTTGCAGCAGCTTTGGCCCTCATCGCCGGTGCACGGGTGGCAACGGTGCTCATGGTCATGGGCATCCCCATCATCGATGTCGCATGGACCATCATTGACCGTCTGCGCCATGGAGCATCCCCCTTCAAAGGAGATCGCCACCATCTGCATTATCGCTTATTGGATGCCGGCATCTCAACCCGCACAATTGTCCTGCTCTACTGGAGCTTCTGCGCGCTCTTTGGGGCACTGGCACTGCTGATCTCATCGCGCATTTACAAACTCGTCGCCCTAGGCATTTTGGGGACATTCACAATAGCACTTTTAATCCGGTTGAGCCAAGAATAAGTAAGCACTTTAACCCGCAGGCAACACAGCCAAGACACTCAGGAGGTAAGGCAATGAAAGTACCGAATCTGCATGGGATCTTTCCCGCGTTGGTGACACCCTATCAACAAGACGAAAGCCTGGATGAAACCGCACTTCGCCACCTTCTGCAACGCTTGCTTCCAGATGTAAATGGCTTTGTGGTCAATGGAACCACAGGTGATTTTCCGCTGTTGAGCGCAGCCGAACGACAGCGCACCGTAGAAATCGCGGTGGAAACGGTCCAGGAGGAAAAAGTCATTATCGCAGGCACGGGCGCCGTATCGACATGTGACGTTATAGCCCTGACACAAACGGCCAAAGAAGCCGGCGCGGATGCAGCATTAGTGGTTGCGCCCTATTACCTGCGGCCTTCTGAAACAGGCCTATATCACCACTTCGCCGATGTAGCTGCCGCAGTTCCAGATTTTCCCATCCTGCTCTACAACTTTCCACAATTGGTGGGGCAACCGATCCCGGTCGCCGTCATTCAACGTCTGCACGCAACATATCCCAACATCATTGGCATGAAAGATACCTCCGGTAATCTTGCCTATCTTTTAGAAGTCCTGGAAAAACTCGGTCCTGACTTCAACGTGCTCGTGGGACAAGGCACGGTTGCGCTCCCAGCCCTGGCTTCGGGAGCAGTCGGGGCAATCTTAGCCTGCGCGAACTTAATTCCAAAGCAATGGCAAAACGTTTATCGCGCGGTGCAGAAAGGTGACCAAGAACAAGCGCGTGTCGGGCAAATGCAAGCACAAAAAATCTCCCGGCTTGTAGCAAAAGGCGGGAGTTTGACCGTACGCGCGGGGCTAGAAATGCAAGGGGTACCCATTGGGCCACCACGCCGTCCACTTACACTTGAAGGGAAACTAAACCAAGAGGACCTTGAGATATTGCAACAGGCCCTCAAAGACCTATCCAATGCCTAAAGTATATAAAAAAATCCTACAAAAACAGACCTTTATCTATCTCTGCATCTTCCTTGCTGGCGCACTCACGGCGTGCGCCAGCAATATGGCTGCGCCGGTGACGCCAACGACATCCACAGAGCTGCTTGCCACCATCACGGCGGTGCCCACTGCCACACCGCATCCGCCCAGGCTTGTTCTCTGCTCAACAGAACCCCCATCGGTCAGCCCCTTTCTACCCTCACAGGCCAGCAATGATATCTTGGCACTCTTCTACGAAGAGCCATCAGAAAAAGTGACTTACCATTGGGAACCGCGATTGCTGAAGGACATTCCATCACCCTCAAATGGAACCGTCCTCACACGAACCGTTACGGTTGCACAAGGCATGCGGTACGTTGCGGATACCGGAGAGATTTTAACGCACGACAGCACAAAATCACTCAAAGTTCCACAAATGGTCGTCACTTTTACCTTAAAAAGCGACCTGCACTGGTCAGATGGAGACCCTTTAAAGGCAGAGGACGCCCTTTTAGGCTACCACCTGGCGCAATCCTCTGAAGCCAGAGGCAGATGGCAGGAATTGGTCGAACGCACCGAATCTTTTGAAGCACTGGATGACTACACCTTGCGCTGGGTTGGCCTGCCCGGATATCTAAGCACAGACTATCCGGGATTCCTTTTCCCACCGCAACCGACACACCGGTGGCAGCACGCGCAACTCTCCGAAATTCTGGAAGACCATACACCGCCGGGGACAGGGCCCTACACCATCAAATCTTGGGAACCAGACCAAGGTATCCTGCTGCGCACAAATCCTTACTACAGCGGATCAAAGCCTCTCATGGAAGAACTTGTCGTGCGCTTCCCACAAACTGATATCGCACAATGGCCCAAGCTCCTGCAATCCGGGGAATGCGATATTATCTTGCCAGATCCAGCGGAGAAAATAGACTGGACCACATGGGAAACACTGATGGCCCAGGGGGAAGCACTCATCTGGACAACCACCGGCCCGCAGCCAGTCTTCCTGAGAATGGACTTTAATCTGGCACCACCGGACCAGCGCAACCGCCCAATTAATGATCTTACCGTCCGTATGGCATTGACAGCATGTATAAACCGCAGCAGGCTTGTGACAGCCCTCCCGGGGCAGGCACTGCGACCGGCAGAGAGCTTCCTACCCCCAGAAGACCCGGCCTTTGCAGCCGGAGAGCTCAATCGCATTCCCTACTATCCAGAGACAGGCAAGACACTGCTCGAAGAAAAAGGTTGGCGCGATGAGGATGGAGATGGTATCCGAGAGGCGCACGGCGTGAAGGGAATCAGAAATGGAACGCCCTTGAGTCTCACGCTCTACCTCGCGCCGCAGTACACCGTAGCAGCAGCGAACATCGCGGCGGATCTCGAAAGCTGTGGGGTAGGGATCAGCCCCCAACCGACAGATGTGCGGTTACTCTATGCAGCAGATGAAGTAAGCCCGCTCTTTGGGCGGAAATTTGACCTGGCGCTTTTCGGCTGGTGGTCTGAGACACCGCAAGTCTGCGGGGCCTGGCGATCAGACCGCATCCCAGAGGAAGCCAATATGTGGATAGGAGAAAACTTCAGCGGATTCAGCTCCCAAGCCTATGATGAGGCCTGTAAGCAAGCACTTGCGACCATCGACATAGAGACACAGCACGCAGCACTCCGCAAAGCTGGGGCGATCCTCTCACAAGAGCTGCCCACTTTGTTCCTGACCTGGAAACCCTTCTGGTTTGTGGCAACCCCTCACGTTCAAGGCATTCAACCCAACAATTCCAACAGCGCTGCAATTTGGAATATCGAGGCAGTCAGCCTCAGCAAGCCTTCCTCACCCTGAACACCATAAATCAGGGAAAGGAAGGCGTCTCATCCTTGTTTTTGCTCCACCCGCTCGATAAAGCGATCCCAGTCGATGACAAAGCGTTCGTGCTCGCACTCACCGATCTTCTCGACCTCGTCCCACGCATCGACGTGAAAGCTCAAGCGCCGCCCCTCCACAGAAACAAGCTCCGCAGATAGACGCACAGTCATCCCTACAGGCGTAGGTGCCAGATGACGCAGTTCAACCCGTGTCCCAACCGTGCTCTGTCCAGGCTGCAGCAGAGGATCAACTAAAACCCGCGCGGCATTTTCCATCAACGCGACAAGATGGGGCGTGCTCAATGTAGGTACCAAACCACTGGCATAGCTCGCTGCCGTGTCGCTCTCTTCAACAGCATGCTGCATCTCACCGGTTAAGCCGACTTCTATAGACATAACTCTCATTCTCCATGATTTACCAAACCAGCATACGACTTTCTGCTGTTAAGCAGACTTGAGCCGCTTATCAGGCTAACATCGGGATAATAAAACCAAATAGACAGAGGAAGTCCAGAGCAAACAGGCCCAGCAGCAGGATACCGCCGAATGCAGGGAGAAAGCGGCGCGGGGCCAACCCTGCCGCCAGCACAGCTACACTGCATCCACCGATCAAAGCAAGCGACCAAAGCGATACAGCCTGGCCAAGCAAGCCCAACAGACCAAAGATCACAGCCACAATAACGAACAACAATGAGGTCATCACCGCCAAACGCTTTTCCGTCACACGGCGCAGGCCCACAGCGCCGGCCAATGCCAACGGCGGCAGGGCGGGGAAAAGATAACGCCCTTGATGCTGGACAAAGGTGAAATTATAAAAGATATAAAGCCCAAACGTGATCAAGGCAGACACGCCCAAAAGGATCAACGCATCCCTGACCCGCGGCTCGAACCCTGCAGCCACACCTTCGCCTAATCTCCAAAGCGCGCCCCAGGCCATAACGGCGGAAAGCAAGCCGACGCCCAGGTAAATTCTCGAATCCAGCACAACGCCCATCCAGCCGAACTGTCCCCAAAACGACCGGAACGTTGTGCGCAAGGCCCCCGTATAGAAAGCCCACGCGCCATCCCGAGCCAGGAAGTCCGCAGTGCGGGGCTGCCCCACCACAATCTCATTATGCCGTAACAAACCCATAAAATCGGGCCAGCCGTAGACGACCCAATTTCGCACCCACCACAAACTGCCCAACAACAAACCTGGGCCAAAAATCAACACTCCCTGATTCACAGCCCATTTCCACGAAAATCCACCGCGTCGCCAGCGCAAGAAAACAACCAGCACAGAAAGAATCGCCGCCCCATACCCGGTCGTCTTAGTTAAGAATAAAGCCCCCAAAACTACGCCTAAGACAGCAGGATGCACGGCGTTTCGCAAATAGCGCAATGCCAGCAACACCCATGACGCCAGCAGCAATTCGGTCAAAGCATCGTTGTTCACAGCAGAGACCATAGCCACGTGCTGCGGCAGAAAAGCGACAAGGCCACCGGCCAGCCAGGCCAAACAAGGGCGGTCTGGGAAAACCTCCAAAACAATAGCCATGATCACAGCAACGACGCCGGCACCCAAAACAACGGAGAACAAACGCAAGACGACGACATTGCCAGAGCTCAAAGCAAACAGCGGCGCAGCAAGCAGGTAATAAAGCGGCGGTTGGTGATCCTCATACTCCAACGAGGCAATCGACAGTTCGGGAGGGAACCCTTCCGTGGTCAGGCGAACGATATACGCCTGATCGTAGTCCCCTTCATCCATAACCGGAATGCCACGGCCCTCGGCCAAGGAACGAATATAGTTATAATGCGCAGGTTCATCAGGCGCCTGCCAGACAGGTGTATAACTAGCGTAAAAAAGCCCCACCAGCAAATAAGCAGCCAGGATGAGCACAGCAGGCCAATGACGTTTCAAAAACGAGCCTCCCACATGTACAGAATCGACAACCGGTATGCGCTTCAAAGGTACGGACAAATTCAAACCTCGCTATTGATAAACAATCTTGCTGCCCTTAACCCACTCCAACCCCTTCTCCAAAAGAAAAAGCATCAGAAAAAAGGGGGCATCCACCAACAATGTGCTTCCCCCCAAAAGTACAACCCATTTCACAGCCCAGGCAAGCGCCTGTGAGACACCCTGCAGCAGCGCGGCGCCGGCACCGGCCAGCAGCGCGATCACCAGGGTCCCGACAAAAACCAGTGCCAAGAGGGGCCAGGCATGCGTGTCAGAACGGCTTGGCAACATTGTATTACCGACGGTGAAAATCAGAGCAGCCCAAATCCAAGCATCGGGAGCCTGCAACGCATTTCCCAACCCCCGAAGCGCGGTAAGCCACTGACCGGCAGCAAGGGCGCCAATGACCTCCGGGGTGCCAAAAACAAAATACCCCACAGCAAAAATGACGGCCGTACCAGCAAAAAGCGGAGCCGCGCCAATAAGACTGGCACGCAAAAAATCTGTCTCCTCCACGGGCACGAAGCCAAGCTGAATATGCCCCTTTGAACGGCGCGGAAAAAGTGAGATGCGCCCAATACGCACCCCTAAAACAGCAGCGACAAAAGCATGGCTGACCTCATGGATCAGGACACCGGGAAAGAGCAGCAGAGAATACAACCAGAGTGCAATCTCCTGGTCATTCGTCAACAGATATAAGACGCCTTGAAGATGTCGATGTAACCAGCGGTCGGCCAGCAGCAGCAGCCCCAAGACTAGCAAAAACTCCACCAACATCAGCAGAACCACCGTAACAGATCCCACAGTGACCTTTCATAAGCGATATTCAATATGTCACTATATCACGGTTTGACAATCCCTCAAACAAAGGTTGCGCTTTTCCATATTTCGATTATCCTTCACTATGAGATGTAATGGAAAGCAAAACCAACTTAACTTATCAAGTTCACACAACGCAATTTGAAGGCCCCCTGGACCTCCTTCTGCACCTCATAGAGAAGGAGGAACTTGACATTACCCAACTCGCCCTAGCACAGGTAACCGATGAATTTTTGGCTTACGTGGATGCAATGGGTGGGCATCTTGAAATAGAAGTGGTTGCAGAGTTCTTAGTCGTAGCAGCGCGCCTGCTCTGGATCAAATCACGTGTATTGCTGCCGCGACCTTCGCAATCAGCATCGGAACGCGACGAAGACGAAGAGGATGTCGGCGACGCGCTGATCCAACAGTTAAGGATGTATCGACGCTACAAAGAAGCATCCCAATGGCTGCGCGAACGCGATGAGGCAGGATTGCGAACCTACGTTCGTGTCGCACCACCGCCACGCCCGCAGCATATCACGTTAGATTTTTCAGGCATCACGCTGGAGGCCCTTATCACCGCGGCGCAGAACGTATTCTACCCCACGGACGGCCCCAGGCCCCAAGAAGCAATTCAACGCCCGCGTATTTCAATCGTGCAGCAAATCCGCCTGCTGCGCCAACGTTTGATTCACTGGAAGCAGGCAACCTTTCACACGCTGCTGAGCCACCAGCCCACACGGCTTGAAGCAGTCGTCACGCTGCAAGCCGTCTTAGAACTGATGAAGCAGCGGATGGTACAAGCAACACAAAACAGCCGCTTTGGGGAAATCGTCATTGATCCGCTGGTACCGCCGGACGAAATTCCGGAACCCAACGCGCCGCAAGAAGCAACCCCAATACCGCCCCAATAGCGTCAATGATCCAATCCATTAAAGCA
>Ga0272441_10013481_pt1 | contig 11747 bp, 8 predicted proteins | sample SSMProp6N_FD_193582 | JGI IMG/M metagenome (GOLD analysis project Ga0272441, IMG submission 193582) | Marine sediment archaeal communities from Little Sippewissett salt marsh, Falmouth, MA, United States - SSM-Prop-6N | ecosystem: Environmental > Aquatic > Marine > Wetlands > Sediment ...
CATGTGACTGAATATGAAGATCTATTACGTTATTCTTTTCTGCATGAACATGAGGATGATGAGAAGGAGCCTCTTTTATTGCAAAAAGAGTATTACGAAAATGTTGTTGAACGTTTTTTGAAATTGATCGATATCATTGATCGATAAGCTGATACATTGAAAGAATAGACCCTCCGTATTTTCGTCTGTCAATTAATTGAAAGCCGTATAATTCCTCTTCAAGAAGATCTTGTTTAGGATGATGCATTAATACAATTCCCCCTCCGGCAGCTGCTCCGCTTTTTCCTATCAAGGCAATGAGCCGTTCTTTCTTTTTATATGCAAAAGGAGGATCAAGAAAAATATAATCAAATGTTCCGGAAAGAGTGTTTATAAAGCGTTCAGCAGGCATGATAACAGCTTTTATATCACCTTCAATAAAAGAAATATTTTTTAGGAGTACAGCTTTTTTCCCCCTGTCCCCCTCAACCAGAACAATTTTCGAGGCTCCTCTGGAAACCGCTTCGATTCCTATAATTCCGGACCCGCTGAAAAGATCCAGAAATGAGCAGCCGGATATATTCCCGAGAATCGAAAACATTGACTCCCGCATTCTATCCATGGAGGGCCGGATAATTCCCTTCGGACAGATTATTTTTCGGTTTTTGTATTGACCACCCGTAATCCTCATGCGAACATTGTATAGATTTACTGAACAAAAGAGTAGAGGTACAGAAATCTATGGCGTTAAATGATTTTTTACACCCGGACCGAATTATTTTCTCCCTTCATTCAAAGAGCAAGTGGGATATTGTAGGAGAACTTATTTCTCCTTTATCCGGAACCGGTCTTGTAATTGATAAAAAAGCTGCTCTCCGCAGTCTCAGAGAGCGCGAGGAGCTCTGCAGTACCGGCCTGGAAGGAGGCATCGCAGCCCCTCATGCAAAAACTGATACAGTAAAAGAACCGGTTATCAGCCTGGGACTCCATAGAGAGGGGGCTGATTTTGATGCGATAGATGGAAATCCATCCTATATATTTTTTCTTGTATTAACACCTCAGGAGAACACTCAAACCCATCTGGATATCCTTACAGAAATCGGTAAAATAGCGGCTGTCGAGGATATTTGCGGAAAACTTCTCACTGCTGAGAATGCGGAAGAGGTCGTTGCTCTGCTGAATGAGATTTAATTTGTATTCCCTCAGCCGCCCTGAAAAATTGACGCTTCAAAGGGAGGAGCTTTTTGAAGAACTTCCCGGATTACGGAATTTTCAGGGGAGAGCAGTCCGGGATCGGTTTCTATAATTTTCTGTGCGTCTGTTTTTGCTTTTTTTAGAAGATTGAAATCATCAGCTATATCCGCGATATCCAGGCGAAAATATCCTGATTGACGAAAGCCTGCAACATCTCCTGGACCCCGGAGCCGGAGGTCTTCTTCTGCTATATGAAATCCGTCACTGCTTTCCTTCATAATCCTCAGGCGCTGTTTGCCGTCATCAGTAAGATTTTTGCTGAAAATGAGAAATGCGTAAGACTGGTGTTCCCCCCTGCCGACCCGGCCCCGGAGCTGATGGAGGGCACTGAGGCCGAAACGTTCGGCATGTTCAATTACAATACAGGTTGCATTGGGAACATCAACACCGACCTCTACAATACTTGTTGCTACAAGAAGATCGATATCTCCCTTTACAAAATCCTCCATAGTCTTTTCTTTTTCCTCTTCCGGAATTTTTGAATGTATAAGACCGAGGGTAAAATCTGAAAAAATTTTGCTTGAGAGAAAATCAAACATGGACCGGGCGTCTTTTAAATTGAGTTTTTCAGACTGCTGAATCAATGGATAAACAAAGTATGCCTGCTGTTCCCGGTCGAGTTCTTCACGAATTCTGTCATATACTTTTTTTTCATTTCCTTCTTTTGCCAGATGGGTTATAATTGTTTTTCTTCCCGGGGGCATAGTCCGGATAGTGGAAATGTCAATATCTCCGAAAACTGTTAAAGCCATGGTCCTGGGGATCGGCGTGGCAGTCATCATAAGCAGATCCGGGCTGTTCCCTTTTTCCATTACCGATAAACGCTGCATTACACCGAAACGCTGCTGCTCATCGATGATGACAAAGCCGAGGGACCTGAATGTCACATCCGAAGAAAAAAGAGCATGAGTCCCGATAAGTATATGCACTTCTCCCGCGGCGAGAGCCCGGAGAAGATTTTTTCTGCTCTGTTTGTTTATACTGCCTGACATGAACGCAACATTGATACCTAGAGGCGAAAGGAGTTTTGAAGCGTTGTCAGCATGCTGTTTGGCAAGAAGTTCAGTAGGGGCCATAAGGGCGGCTTGTTGTCCGGTTTCAATACAGGGAAGGGACGCGAGAAAAGCAACTAAAGTCTTCCCGGATCCGACATCTCCCTGGAGAAGACGCATCATTGGCTTAGTCCCGGACTGATCATTATAAATTTCCTCTAATACAGTTTTCTGGTCCGGTGTCAGTTCAAAGGGGAGTCTGCTGATCAATTTATTAAACAGAGTCAGTGGTAGTTTTCTCTTTTCCCTGGTCAGAGAGTTTCTGCGGATATTTCTCCGCTGTATTGTCAGCTGGAGGTAAAAGAGCTCTTCGTATTTTAAATAATTTTCAGCTTTTTGCAATTGTTCGCTGGATTTTGGAAAGTGAATTTCCTTAAGAGCGATTTTTTTTTCAGGGAAAGTATATTGGCGGCTGATGATTTCCGGGAGTTCATCTTCGATGAATTTCCCATATTCCTTAAGTCCTTTGCTGACTGCCTTTCTGAATATATTCTGGGAGAGGTTTCCTGAGAGCGAATAGATAGGAAGTATCATGTTGAAATTTTTCGGGTTTTCATGAAAAGGTTCTGTTTCAAAAGCAGTACTCTGAAGTTCTCCGTAACGGTAGCTGAACTTGCCGTAAAGATAAAAAGTTCCTCCTATACCCAGTGTTCGGGAGAGAAAATTCCTGCCGAAACATATTAGGTGCGCTGTTCCGGAATTATCACTTATCCGGATTTTCAAGGTTTTCTTTTTCCCCCAGCCGATATATTCATGGGAGTCTACAGTAACAATCGTATTTACGATCCTCTGAGTTTCATAGGAGAGGTCTTCGCTGTATAAGGGTTTTTTTGTAATACGGTCTTCATAAGCCCGGGGGTAATGGCGGAGCAGGTCCCCCACATTCAATATATCTAAAGATGCGAAATCTTTTGCAGCTGCAGGGCCGATCCCCGGAAGAGTCTGAATAGACTGGTTAAGTTCTCGCAGGAACATAAGAAGCTTTCTTATTAAAAGGGAAGCGAGCGGAGAAAGTAAATCAGAAAATTGATAAGTATTCTTCCGGCAATTGAAACGGCAAGGAGCAGAACCGCTGTTATTCCCAGTTCGGCCTGGTATGATAATGGCTGTTTGAATTTAAAAAGATTGATTATTCTCTGACGGATCGGGTCAATAATATAATCGAGGGTCTGAAACATCGGAAATGAACTGTTCCGGTTGGTAAAAAGAGTAAAAATCCTGATGAGGATAATGATAAAAAGAAAGGTGAGGAGAAAGGAGAATGCGGACCATCCCGCACTCACGAGAATTGAAAGTATTATACCGATCGTTATACTGCCGACTGCGGCAAGGGTCCTGAATATATTCTGAATTACAACGAGTACGAGAATTGCGGCCAGGGGCGAAAAATCAATACGCCCGGTTCGGAGAGCCGGAAATCTCCGGAAGTATTGAAGGTACGGATCTGTTATACGGGTAAGAATTTCATAGGGCCTCCCAAACTGGGGTCCCCGGAACCATGTAAGGAGTATCCTGATAAAAATAATTACCAGGTAAACTGAGATTATACTGCTCAGAAAACGCCATAAAAAGCTAAGTTCCATTACAACCTCCACACTTCTTTAATCCGGGGAAATTCTTTTATTTGATCGAGAAAAGCGTCACTGGGAGCAACTTTGATCTGGGCGGCTGCTTTGATTGTAATTTCTTTCGCTGTTTCAGGATGAATCATATGAATAAATACAGGGCAGCTGCCTTTATGCTCTATCAGAATAGAACGCAGAGTTATGAGATCATCCTCAGAAGGGACCTCATTTAAAAAGCGGATATGAAACTCTTCGGGTTCGCTTGTATCAAGGTCCTCAGGTTCAACTACTTCCTCAACAATCACCTTTGGCTCATCTTTTTTCCTGTCGATTTTTCCTCGGATACCGATTACCGGATTGTTGTCTATAATATACTTGTATCGGCTCCAGATGTCAGGAAAAAAAACGCATTCGATTAGCCCATTGTAATCCTCTAAAGAGGAAAAACACATCATTTTCCCTTTTTTTGTCATTATTTCTTTCTGATTCCTCATCATACCCAGAAAATTATAGGTTTTATCCTGAACCGCTCTTTCCGCCATGCTGATATCAAGGGTAACAGCTTTTTCCCATAATTTCCGGTATTTATCCAGGGGATGGCCGGAAAAATAGAACCCGAGATTGTCCTTTTCAAACTGAAGACGTTCCATATCTGTCCACTCAGGAATTTCTTCAAGATCAATTGTGCTGCCTGCTGATTTTTCTTCGGTACTGAAAAGAGATGTCTGTCCGAATTCGATTTCTTCTTTCCGCTTGTGAATTATTTCGAGGATATGATCAAGGTTCTGAAAAAGTTTCCTTCGTCCGGGAAAGAGTTTATCAAAGACACCGGACTGAATAAATGATTCAAGAACCTTATGATTAACGGTTTTTAAGTCAATCCGCATAAAGAAATCTTCTATGTCTGAAAACGACCCGCCCTCTCTTCGCCTGGCTATTAGTTCATCAACAGCTGCTGACCCTACATTTTTTATTCCCATAAGACCGTAAATAATTTTTCCGTCTACAACACTGAATTTTTTTTCTGAAAGATTAACATCCGGCGGAAGAACTTCGAGGCCCATACCGTTGCTTTCGGCGATATAGTCAGTTAATTTGTCTGTTGAATTGATTTCATTTGAGAGGTTTGCCGCCATGAACTCAGCCGGATAGTTCGCCTTTAGATATGCGGTCCTGTAAGCCAGAATACTGTATGCCGCGGCATGGGATTTATTAAATCCGTAGCCTGCAAAAGGGATAAGAAGATTAAAGATATCTTCAGCCTGTTTTTTTGTATATCCTTTTTCAGCGGCTCCTGCAAGAAAAGCGGCTTTCTGCTTAGCCATTTCCATGACTTTTTTCTTACCCATTGCTCTCCGAAGAATATCAGCCTGTCCCAGGGAATATCCCGCGACAATTCGGGCAATTTCCATTACCTGTTCCTGATAGACAATTACTCCGTATGTCTCTTTTAATACTGTCTCTAATTCTGGAAGAGGGTAGGTAATCGGAGTTTTCCCCAGTTTTGAATCGATGAATTGATCAATGTTGTCCATGGGACCCGGGCGGTAGAGAGCGTTCAATGCTATGAGGTCTTCGATTTTCGTTGGTTTTGCACGTTTTAAAATTGCCTGCATTCCGGGGCTTTCAAACTGGAAAATACAGGTGCTTTTTCCTTCTCCAAGCATCTCGAAAGTTTTAACGTCTTCCTCGGGAATATTCTTAAGGGAAAAATCCGGGATCCGCTTTTTAATAAGTTTTTCTGTATTTCGTATCAATGTGAGGGTTTTAAGACCGAGGAAATCCATTTTTACCAGGCCGCAGTCTTCCAGAAGCTCCATAGTGTACTGGGTTGAAATAGATCCGGTTTTTGCGTCTCTGTAGAGGGGAACATATTTTGTGAGTTCCTCTTTGCCGATTACAATACCCGCCGCATGAGTGGAGGCATGGCGGTTCAAACCCTCCAGTCTTCTGCTGGTATCTATAAGTTCTTTATGCACTCCCCCCCGTTCTTCCAGTTCTCTCAGTTTGGGTTCAGCTTCCAGGGCTGAGGACAGATTTGTTTTCGGCCCCGAAGGGACGAGTTTTGCAATGGAATCGGATTCCGCATAGGGAATATCAAGGACCCTGGCAACATCCCTGATAACCGCTCTTGCTTTGAGGGTCCCGAAAGTGATAATTTGTCCGACTTTTTCTTTGCCGTATTTTTCAGTTACGTAATCAATCACCTGCTGGCGTTTTTCAAAGCAGAAGTCAATATCAAAGTCCGGCATGGAAACCCGTTCAGGATTGAGGAAACGCTCAAAGAGAAGTCCGTATTTAATAGGGTCGATATCCGTTATCTGAAGACTGTAAGCCACAATAGAACCGGCACCTGAGCCTCTTCCGGGCCCTACCGGGATATTATGTTCTTTGGCGTAATGGATAAAATCCCACACTATTAGAAAGTACCCGGTAAATCCCATGGAAATAATGATTTCTAATTCGTATTCCAGCCGCTGGATCAAATCTTCTGCAGTATTGGGATAACGGTGTTTCATGCCTTCATAGGACAGATGACGCAGATACTCCTCAGGTGATGAAAATTGCGGAGGGATAGTATATACAGGGAGCATTGGTCCGGGCTTCGGGATTTCAAGGCTGCACTGTTCAGCAATTGCCATAGTATTTTTCAGGGCTGACGGAACATCCCGGAAAAGGGAAAACATTTCATCCTGGCTTTTTAAGTAGAACTCATGGGGCCCGAAAACAAGACGGTTTTCTTCTGTTTTTTTCTTATTCGTACCGATGCAGAGAAGAATATCCTGGGCGTTTGCATCGGATTTTTTTGTATAATGAATATCATTTGTTGCAACCAGGGGAACGCCTGTTTCCCTGGAAAGTTCTGCAAGGGCCGGGTTTGCAATTTTTTGTTCTTTCAGACCGTGGTCCTGAAGCTCTAGGTAGAAGTGTCCCGGAGTAAATATTTCCTGAAAATCCTGTATCCTTTGTTTTGCTCTATCTCTCTCTCCTCTGAGTATCAGGGAAGGGATTTCACCGGCAATACATGCGGAAAGACAGATAAGCCCCCTGCTGTGGTTCCTGAGAATTTCTTCATCAATTCTCGGTTTATAGTAGAACCCTTCGGTGTACCCCTTTGAAGAGAGGATAATCAGATTCTGATATCCTTCCAGGTTTTTGGCTAATAAAATGAGATGGTAATATTTATTTCCTTTTTCCGTACCGGATTTTATGAGCCTGGATCCCGGAGCCATGTAAAATTCACAGCCGATAATTGGTGAAATATCATTTTTTCTGCATTCGTTATAAAATTTCAGAGCCCCGAACATGTTGCCGTGATCGGTGATTGCCAGGTGCGACATTTTATATTCAGCAGCCCGGGCAACAAGAGATGATATTGAAGCGGCTCCGTCTAAAAGAGAAAAATCAGTATGATTATGAAGATGAATAAAATCCGGCACCTAGTTTTCCTATGGAAAATATAATGGTAATAGAAATCAGTGTAAAGAAGTAATGACTATTCTTGTCCCAGCATTGTGAGAAAACTGCGGAATAACCGGAACGCCCGGGCGCTCAGAAAGGGGGATATATAAGGTGTTTCTTCCAGGATTTCCTGAAATGCCGCCAGGGAAGGCAGCCGGCCTTTTTCCATAAGGGGCAGTCTCCTCCCGTTCAGCTGGGCTTCAATTTCTCTGTTCCGCAATATTTTAGGACCCCCTGCTGAAAACGCAACCCGGAAATCCGACAGAATATTCCTCTGCTCTTTTGCTATTCCGCAGAAAGAGAGGTATTCCATGCCCTGGAAGGGGTAGAAGCCGTATTTTTTGTATATTCCGATATTCCAATCATCCAGAGGAATTCGTATACGCGTGAGTACTTCGCCTTTCCCGAGGGAAACAGACCCGTCGTCATTGAAAAATCTGGATATCGGAATCCAACTGCTTTTAGTGGAACTTCGTATTTCGAGGCGTGCTTCGAGGAGGGATAAAATTGAAGCAGAGTCCATCCTCTTCCCCGGCACACATAAGTTGCCTCCCAGTGTTGCCATATTCCGTACCGTAGGAGTGGCTATTCCGAAGAGCACATCATAGAGGGGACCGGGCAGAAGCTTTTTTGATATAGATACGATTGAATTGATGGGGGCACAGGCTCCTACTTCAAGATACCGTTCACTTCTCGTTATCCTCCGGAGTTCATCAATATTTTTCAGGGAAATAATGTTCAGGGGGCTGGGAAGAGATTCGCTGAAAACTGTACTGTAGAGATAAGTCCCCCCTGCTGAAATAACAGCTCCCGGATGATCGGCATATACCTGCAGAAGTTCGTTCACAGAACCCGGTATATAGGTATGGGCTGATTTATGTTTTATCTCTATGTTTCCGTGCTTCTCTTTCGAGGGCGGCATATCGGACTCCATTTAGGATTGTGTGAATATCATCGCATCTGCACCGGTTTCCTGTAAGGGCTGAGAGGATTTCAGAATCATTAGGCTGGGGGTTTTCTTCGAGGAGAGCATGAATGCAGAGAATTTTGCCCGAGATACAATAACCGCAGGGCACGCAGCTTGCTTTTTCAAAGCCTGTTTGGATATCCCTGAATGATTCGGTTTTGCGAAACCCTTCAATTGTGATGATTTCATTATTTTTTATTGTAAATGCAGGGATCATGCAGGATAGTGCAGTGATTCCGTTAAGAAGTATTGTACATGCTCCGCATTGTCCTACCCTGCATCCGCTTTTTAATCCGTAAAGCTTAAAATCTTCCCTGAGCAGATCAATGAGACGTTTTTCCGGAGGGGTATCAACAGTTACATTCTCGCCGTTTAGCGTAAAGGTGATTACCATCAGCCCTCCTGATATCCGAATATCCTGTCCGGAGTTACAGGAATGGAATCAATATAATATCCTGTTGCCTGAGACAGAGCCGTACTGAAGGCAGCGGGTATTAAACTGCAGGGGAGTTCCCCAATACCGCTCGGCTGGGTCCTCTTTCCGCTTTCCATGAAATGGATTTGTATTTCCGGGATATCAGCGGGACCGGGAAGTCCTGTTAATCCGACAAGGCGGAAGTCCTTATCTTTCTGATAGGAATTGAATTTCAGCCATTCCAAAGCGTGCAGGACACCGGCTTCCAGGGTTGATGCGGCAAGATAGTTATTCAGAATTTGTCCGCAGTCAACACTGAGCCATATGCTCCGTATTGCAGTTTCCAAAGTAATAGGATTAATTTCAACTTCAACAACAGCAGCCCCCCAGGAGACAGAGTGGCCTGACCTGAAAAGAGAAAAATCCCCGTCCTGATCCGCTTTGGGACTTTTCATACTCCTTTTCACCAATATGGGCAGGGGATTTCTGAACCTCTGCTGCTGAATTGCATTACAGGACCTTTCGATTAAGCGGGAGATGATTGAAATGTTGTGAGAAAGAATAGAGGGACCGGAATCCGGCACGATTGAGGTATCGATGTCATCAATAAAAATATTGGCTGTTTCTATACCCAGTATTCTGCCTGCTGTTTCACGCCAAATATGCCGGGTCCCTTTACTTCCGGGAATACCGGATGTTGAAATATGGAGTTTTTCATTATCATCCAGCCTTGCAGTTACGGAATATGCTGATTGAGATTCATTCTGCACAAGAAATCCGCTGATTTGATATGCCAGGGCAATGCCGATTCCCCGGAGGGAAGTTCCGAGTTTTTCAACACCGTTTTTACGCTTTTTCATCAATTCGTAGGATGAATACTTTCTCAAAAAATCAGACCTCTGCCCCGCGTCATCAAGAACCTGCTCTGCAGTTTTGATCTGTGATTGGATTCTTTTGGAAATTTTCTTTTCAAATGAGTTGCCCAGATGATTTTTCCGCCATGTTAAAGGATCAATTCTGCTCAATTCCGCTATACGGTTGATATGCATCTCTACGGAGAAAAATGACTGATTAAATCCGAATCCCGTCAGGGGCCCGGCAGGGGGATTATTCGTTCTGATAATCCTGCTGTTTATACTGATGTTCGGGCAGGAATAAAATCCTGTAACACTATGGCACGCCCGGTACAGCATTTCCGCTGACAGAACCGGATATGCGCCTGCATCGATTAAAACCTCAATATCCATTCCTGTTATCTTTCCGGTCTTATCAATTCCGGTTTTATGATTAATGAAAACAGGGGCCCTCCTGGGGCCGTACTGGATATCTTCTTCAGGAGGCAGAATCATTCTCACTGGTTTTTGGGTTTTCCATGCAAGGAGAGCTGTGTAGACAGCAATCAGTGAAGGGTACCATATTTTACCGTCTAAATGAGGTGACAAAGCGGGAACCTTCACTATGACATTTTCTTCAGGGATATTGAGGGCTGATGCAACGGAAGACCGGACATGAAAAGGCCATTGGCTGGAGCTGATCACTGTGATTGCTTTTTTGCCGGGTTTTACAAAAGCGCCCTGAGGGTCACTGTATTTGGGCAATTGAGTACTAGTAGCGTATCTGCCTTCAAAAATATGGGAAGATGCGGAGAGGGCTTTTACTGCATTGCCTTTGCTGAGGTTTTTTCTGGCAGTAGTTCTCTCTTCTATAATCTCCCGGGAGGTTTGAGGGGAGAAGCTGAAGGCAGGCTCCTTGTCACAGACTATTTCAATATCTGCTGCGGCTTCTTTTGCTGATTTAAGGGTTTTATCCGCAACGAGCAGGACCGGTTCCCCTTCATAGGCTATTTCTCCTGTGCACAGCAGGGGCATGGAATCTGAACTGAAAGAGATAAATTTATTTCCGGGTATATCTTCACTGGTTAGTATTGCCGGATTACCGGAAATTTCGCCGGGGAAGCCTATACTCTGAATTTTACCTTTTTTTATTCTGCTGCGGACTATTACTCCGTGAAGCATGTCCGGGGAATAGTAATCATCAATATATTTGTCTGTATCTGTTTTAACTGCCATGGAATTTCTTACGATACTGTTCCCCGATTCTTTTGACTGTTTCTATTATGTATTGGATCTGTCCTTCTGTTAAGTCCGGATAAATCGGAAGGCTGAAAGCAGAAGTGTAGTGAAGCAGGGCATTGGGAAAGTCCGCAGGTTTAAAATGATATTTTTCTTTAAAGTAAGACATGAGATGGAGGGGTTTGTAATGAACTGATATACCGATCCCCCTGTCAATCAGCAGGTTAACATATTCATCCCTGGTAATTCCCAGGACTCCCTCTTTAATTTTAGTGATAAACAAGTGCCAGGCGTGATTTTCCGTATAAGAGGGCAGTTTCAGAAAACTGCAGTCTCCCAACTCCCGGATGTATGTCCGGGCAATTTTCTTCCGTTTTTCCCATAAATCATGGGTTTTTTTCAGCTGTATTGTACCTATTGCGGCAGCTATATCTGTAAGGTTGTATTTATATCCTGGGGCAATTACATCATATTCCCAGGAATTTTTTTTTGATGTTTTATATCTGTCCCAGACTGTTCTGTCGATTCCATGGAGCCGGAGTTTCATGGCTCTTTGGGCAAGTTCTTTATCATTTGTAACAAGCATGCCCCCTTCGCCGGTAGTTATCGTCTTTGTCGCGTAGAAAGAATATACTCCTGCAGTTCCAATCGCGCCGGCAAACCCTAGAGATGTCTTTACGGGAAAGGCATGGGCTGCGTCTTCGATAACCGGAACCCCGTATTGGCCTGCGGAATTAAGGATTTTTCCCATGGAGCAGGGTTCACCGGCTACATGGACAGGCAGAACAGCGCTGATTTTTTTTCCATACCGGGAAAAAGCTTCTTCGATTTTATGAGGGTCAATATTGAAGGAATCTTCCTCGGTATCCACAAAAAGGGGATGAGCATTCATATATCTGATAACTTCCGCAGTAGCAGTAAAGGTATAAGGCGTAGTGATGACAAAAGAATTTTCCGGAATTTTCAGGCAGAGGAGGGCAA
>Ga0272441_10013482_pt1 | contig 11746 bp, 26 predicted proteins | sample SSMProp6N_FD_193582 | JGI IMG/M metagenome (GOLD analysis project Ga0272441, IMG submission 193582) | Marine sediment archaeal communities from Little Sippewissett salt marsh, Falmouth, MA, United States - SSM-Prop-6N | ecosystem: Environmental > Aquatic > Marine > Wetlands > Sediment ...
AATTATGTTTTTGGAGAGATAGTAGTAGCGGGAAAATTTATATTATGTATGAAGATATTTATAGTGGTGTTAAAAAGGTTGAATTAACATGATAAGTAAATCAGGATTAAGAGCACAATTAGAAATTTTAAGAGATATGGAAGACACAGTCATGGGAGACCAAAGCAAACATATCAATTTTATCGTCGACAAATACATAATAAAACATGGTGTAGATACATGGATTACAGAATATTTGCAAGACCGAAACATTTAAATACTATGTGTGTGTGTTATATTCATAGATAATAGGCATTGAGAAAGGCGATAAGGACCAGTGCACAGGCAAACTCTGCAAACTCTCCTCTGCCATATATCTAAAAACAAAATGGAAATTAGAGCAACAGAAAAACAAATTGAATTTTTAGGAAAGAAAGGAATAGACGCGAGTGGATATAGTAAATTAGAAGCGTCGAGGAAAATATCTGAATTAATCGGAGATAAACCACAATTCCAACAAAGACCAATCTCGACAGGAAATCAAGGGGTTAGAAGATTTGATGAAAAAAGTATTTTAATGGCCAGAATGAACGCAATTAATAATGCAGTGAGTTTATTGGGTATAATTGGGTTGCCAGAGGGAACAAATACAAGTGAAGCTTTAGAGATTACAAAGGAGATAGCAAATAAATTAATCGATTTTATATGCAAATGACACCTGAAGAAAAGAAAGATAGAAAAGCTGATATAATTTTAAAACTTGCATGGATAGTTTTACTGCTTAATTTTGGTTTATTAATATTAAATTTATGTGCAATATTTAGTTAATCATGGTCAGGGGACACCTTTTTTCAATCAATGGAAAACAACACCTGTTGGGAGTTTAAGTCCTCTTTCTCTCCCAACTCCCCTGACATAATAATAAAATGAAATGTCAATATTGTGGCAAAGAAATATTTAAAGTATATATTCAGGGCAAAGAAGTTAAAATGGAAAAGTTTAAGGGTGGATTAAGACCACATACTTGTCCAAAACAATTTTATATATGGGACAAAGAAAAATGACTGAAATAAGTGAAACAGAAAAGCTTGCAAAGACAGCAAATACACTTTTATCTATTATTAAATGGTTTTTTATAATTTATATGGGCTGTGTCCTAATTATGCTTCTTTTATATTAAAATAGGCAATTTCAATTAACTCTTTAGCTGTCCTTTCTGTTATTCCCCATTTTGAGCAACAAAGCAACCATAATTCTTTTTTATCAATATTCTTTCTCTTAATAAGTTTCTCAATAAACTCAATCTTCTCCAACCTCTCTAATCTCCTCTTCTTAATAATATTCATGTAATATTAACAAATTCAATGTTTATAAACATGTGTGTGTTTAACAATAATATTTATATTATATATATATTTACAACTTCGCAAATTGTGTCGTTACAACGGTTTCCCAACTGACCACTGTCCCTATTGGTTGTAACACCAATTTTTCCTCAGTGCGATAGGTTACTTGTTGGCATGTCTAAGCTTCCCTCCCCCTCGGGTAGACCTTCTATCCCCCATTTAAGTGGTTGGTCCTTACCAAGTCAGAAGTTACGGAGTCTCACCTCACTATTGTTAACATACCCGCCTCCCACCATGGCATTTATCCGGTATACTTATTGACCTTCATGGTTATATTTTGATGAATATTAGAGCATATTAGATTATTTAAATATTGTTGTGTTTTACTGCTTTCCCACCCCACCACCGATAACCTTAAATATTTTGTTTCCCTTAGGCTTAAGAAGCAATAAGCCTAAGGTCAGTTGCAATTTAATGTTTCTCATACATAGGGTATGGAAAGCCAGAATGTAGTTACTAAGGTTTCTGCCTCTTAAATGCCCATATATTGCCGTTTCAGAGCCTCTAAATGTAGTTACTAAAAGGATTAAACTGTTACTATGTGACAGTGACACCGCAGGTAATCGGTATACCGAATAACTCGCAGAGCTATGGTTGTGTAGTTACTAAATTTACAATCCTTTGCGACTCTTAAAAAGATTACATATTGAGGGGCGGGGGTGGGGTGGTCGCCACCTCAAAAATAAAAAAAAAATTAAAAAATATATAAATATTTATAAACACACACATATTACATAATAGATGGATTTAGAAAGAGTTGATTACGAGAATGCAAAGGAAGCTGTCTTGTCTGAATTAAGACGGAGTTTAATGGGCGTAGAGATGAATAACTTATTACTGAAACATTTAGAATGCCAAATAGAAACTATGTCAAAGGACGAAAAAAGGAATACAAAATAAGGAAACGACTATTAGAAGAGGGTTGGGATATTGCACAAAGAACCGCAGGAAGCCACTCTCCTATAGATGTGATAGCTTTTCATAAACAGAGAAAGAAGATTTTATTAGTTCAGAGTAAACCTGAAGATTTTGGGAAAAAGAGAACAGATGATATTAAAAGACAAAATGCATGGTTAAATGGATTGTTTGAGGTGGAGTTCGTAGTTGAATGATAGATAAACAAGATGATACAGAAATTAGAATTAGACGACTGGCAAAAAGAGGTTCTGAATACAAAAGGCAACATCTGTTTGTGCTCAGGGAGGCAAGTGGGGAAGAGCACAGTGATAGCAATGAAAGCAGGGAATTATGCACTGAAGAACAAGAATAAAACTATTATGATTATTGCCAGTGTTGAAAGACAAGCTCTTCTATTATTTGAGAAAGTTTTAGATTATATTCATAATAAAAACAAAAGACAGATTAAGACAGGGAAAGACAGACCAACTAAACATAGAATACAATTAAGAAACGGCTCAAATATATATTGTCTGCCAACTGGAATGTCAGGTTACGGGATTAGGGGTTATACAATAGACCAACTATATGCAGATGAGGCTCATTTTATTCCTGAAGATGTTTGGGCAGCAGTGACCCCAATGTTGGCAACTACTGGCGGGGACATTATCCTACTTTCCACACCTTTCGGAAGAGAGGGCTACTTCTATAGATGTTTTCATGATGATGATTTTAAAAGCTTTTCTGTTAGCACTGAAGAGGTTGCTGATAAAAGGGTAGAACCCATGAGGAAGCGAATGATTGAGTTTTTGGCTAAAGAAAAGGAAAGAATGACCAAAAGGCAGTATGCTCAAGAGTATTTAGGTCAGTTTGTTGATGAATTAAACCAGTTTTTCCCTGATAATCTCATAAAACAATGCATGACAATGCAAAGAAATGACAAAGTCCCCCCAAATAACCTATATTTAGGGGTTGACATTGCAAGATTAGGAGAAGACGACAGCACATTTGAGATATTGCATAAAAAAGACGATAATTTATATCAAATTGAGAATATTGTTACAAGTAAGACATTAACTACAATGTCCACAAGGTTAATACTGAAATTAGACCGAAAATATAAGTTTAAGAAGATATACATAGATGATGGGGGGATTGGAGTAGGAGTATTTGACCAACTTTTAGAAGAGGAGCAAACCCGTAGGAAAGTTGTCGCAATTAACAACTTAAGGCGAGCAATAGACAGAGACGAAAACAGAAAAAAGAAACTCTTTAAAGAAGATTTATATAACAACTTATTAAGATTAATGGAGCAAAAGAAAATCCATTTATTAGACGACCCCGAAATATTTCAAAGTTTTAAATCAGTTCAATATGAATACACAGGCGGGGGAGACGAGGAAAAGAAACTTAAAATCTTCGGACATTATACTCATATTGTTGAGGGGCTAATAAGAGCAGCATGGAGTGTAAGAGACAAAAGTTTAAATATCTATATCTTCTAATAACTACATGGAAAAAGTCAAGGTTGGAAAGAAACAATATAATTTAGAAGACCCAGACGCAGCACTAATAGAAACTTTACAAGATTTAATATTTCAATTAAAGAGGTTAGAGTTAAAATGGCCACGATGACCACAAGCGGAGCTGTGATTTTAAAAGCAGGTGCAAATGTCTCAAGTAGTTTAACCACCGAGTATGATGACTGGATATTAATGGCTGAAAGTGCAATTAATTCTTTAACAAGATATAATTGGACAGATGCTTATGCAGGTTTAAATGCAGATGTCCAAAAAGTTTTAGATGATGCTGCAAGTTGTTATGCTGCAATGTATGCGATTAATTACGATATGTCAGGTTATACATCAAGGACAGAGGCAGAGACAATGTTAGATTTATTAAGAGATATGTTTAATAGATTAATCAAACAATTAGAAGAGATTAAACATCAAGATTTCATAACGGGGGCTTAATGGGAGTTCCAAGAGTTTACAGAAAAGGGTCGACTGCAAACATAAATTATGACTATACAGATATTGCTGCTGGCACAGGTATAGAGACATTTTACGGGGGGGTAATGTCAGGGGCACATGTCCTTTCAAATAATACATTTTACAGCGACAAAGTTATTGAATGGAGTGAGAACCAAACTGGCTCTACAATGACTAAAGTATTTGATTTAGATTATGATGTTCCTTTCAATGTCCCTCGAACATTAAAAGGTAAATCTGTTATTAATGTGCCAATGGGTTTTAGGAGTAAAGCTGCAAATGTATATTATGAAATTTATGTTAATAACATTATTAAGAAATGGGACGGGACAACAGAGACAACTTTAGGGACAGGGGCAAGTTTACATTTATCAGGGACAAACCTTGCAGACGGAGATATTAAAACCGCAATGACTGCAACAGAGATTGATGTCCCTAAAAATTTACTTAAAAAAGGAGATACATTAAGGTTAACAGTTGAGGGCTATTGCATGTCTAATAATGGGAGAATGATAATAGGAAACGACCCACAAAACAGAGCTACAAGTATATGGTCAGAGACAGACGGGGGTGCACCTTTTGATTTTACTTTCGGGACAGACCCGACTAATTTATTATTCCAAGTTCCTTTTAAAATTGATTTATAAAAACATTTATATAGATAGATAACTCTTTAAGGATATGCCATTAACTAATTTGGGAAGCGCTAAAGTTAGCGATATGTCTAACAATGTTGACGATTACGAAGTTGACACAATGTCTACAGACGGGCCAAGAGACCAAGACGAGACAACTTACACAAACGAAAACTGGACGCAATATTTTGGATATTATAAACAAATTCCTGAATTAAAGGCGTCTATCGACGCAATTGCAAAGTGGACAATAGGGCGGGGATTTCAGGCAGATGAAATGACCACAGTTATTTTAGATAAAGTTAAAGGTTGGGGCGAGGACACATTTAATACAATTCTAAAAAATATGATTATTGTCAGACAGATTGCAGGCGATGCTTTTGCTGAAATTATAAGAAATGATAAAGGGACAATGATTAACATTAAACCTTTAGACCCCGGCAGTATAAGAATAGTTGCAGACAGAAAAGGGAGAATTAAAAGGTATGAGCAAATTACAAAAATCAAAGGCGGAGAAGACAAGAAGTTTCAACCAAAGGATATTTTACATTTAACTAAAAACAGAGTTGCAGACGAAATTCATGGAGTTAGTATTATCGAAGCTGTCGAGAATATTATCTTAATGAGGAATGAAGCAATGACCGACTATCAAAAGGTTTTGCATAGAAATGTTTACCCGTTTAAGATATGGCATTTAGACACAGACGACACATCAAAGATAAATGCGTTTATAACAAAAGTTGAAAAAACTGTTAATGACAAAGAAAACATATTTATCCCCAAGGGTAATGTTGAGGTTGAAATTCCGAGCATATCTTCTAACTCAACCTTAAACCCTCTCCCATGGGTTGAGTATTTAAGTAGCTTTTTCTTTCAAGCTGTTGGTATTCCTCAAATTATCCTGGGGGGTAGTCAAGAGTTTACAGAGGCAACTGCAAAGATTGCATATTTATCATTTCAGCAAAGTGTAGAAGACGAGCAGAGAGACATAGAAGCACAACTATGGTCGCAGTTAGGATTAAGGATTAATTTAGAATTCCCTGCAAGTTTAGAAAATGAATTATTAAGCGACCAGAAAAAAGATAAAACTCAAGGGGCAGTGCAGCCAAACGACACAATAGCCGGTAGGGGTAGATAATGGCACAAAATATTGTTAGTTCAGTAAAGAAGCGAAAAAAGAAAAAAGAAGAGGAAGTTAAAACTAATACAGATAAACAAGTTATAAGAGAGTTACCTAAAACAGCACCCCAACCTGAAGTTTTTGTTGCTGGCGAGAGTAAAGGCCGAGCTTATGACGAAGCTATTGCAATGGGCATGTCAGTAGAAGAGGCACTTAAAAGACAAGCTCTTTACGATAAACCTGCGTCTCCGGGAATGGGGCCAGTTGAAACTCCGACTCCTACTGTTCAACCAAAAACAACTCCAAAAGCACCGGAGGGGCCGGGCAGAATTCTCACTAATGTTGACACAGGGGCAGCTGGAGGGATTGAGATAAGAGGTAAAACTTATTTAGGGCCGATGAATATTCAACAAGAACAAGCAGCAGTTGAGAGATTTGGCGTAACACCACGACCAACAGCAGAAGAGGCATTTGCTGAAAAGATGGATACAGAGAGAAAGCGAGAGAGTATTCAAGTCGCAGAGGAAGCAGGAGTATTTGAAGCAAGACCTGAAATTACTGAATTATCACCTGACCAGTCAGGGCTAAAATATACTAACCGTCAATTAAAAGCGGTTAATGAATTGGCTGACGAGTTTCTTAGCACAGTTTCAGATAAAGACACTGCACAACTTGCAAAAGAGTATGGTATTCCTGAAGATAGATTTGCAGACCTTATTCAAAACCCCGAAACACAAAGAGAATTCATGTTACAAGAGATACAGAGAAATGAAATGAATAAAACTCGGACAGCATCTCAAAAATTAGGCAAATTAATGGAGCCGATTATCGGAGATTTGAAAGTTTTTGATTTAGATGTTGGGAAGTATGCAAGTAACTTATTAAGAATGCCGACAGAGGAAGTTTATGAAATTGTGGACACTATTGGCGAGGTTGAGAGTAGTGTTTCAGGAATGACAGACGCAGCAAGTCAAGGAGAACTGGGAGACCCTAATTCAGTTTTATTAGAATTAGCTAAAGAGGAAGAGAAGATTTATAGATATGAAGCAAGGATAAAAAGATTGATTATAGATAGTTCAGAATTAAAAGCTAATCCCGAGAAAGTTAATTTAATAGAAGAAAAGATTTTGAAAGCTAAAAGAACTATTTACGAAGCAAAACAAAGAGCAGCAGAGGGGGCAATTATAACCCCTACTGACGGACATTTACAAATGACTTTAGCAGAAGCAAGGAGCAAATATTCATAATGACACAGAATAAAATAGATTGGAGAGTTGTTTGCGTAGGATTGATGTGTATAACTATCCTCGAAGTTGTCGCATTATGTAATGGAATTGACGGCAAAGTCTTAACTGTTGTTATTGCTATCATAGCGTTAGCAATAGGGGTTGTCGTCCCTAACCCTATACGCAGATAGAACACACAAATATTTATAAAGTTTAATTTTTTATTTTTGTAATGGAAGAAGAAAAAAAAGAGGTTGAGGAAAAAAAAGAACCTGAAACCGAACCCGAAGTTATTACAAAAGCTAACGAAGCTGCTGAAAGATTAGAGAACGCAATTAAAAAACAAGAAGAGTTAATAAGACGACAAGAGGAGTTAGCAGCAAAAAAAGCGTTGAGTGGACAAGCTGAAGCAGGCCAACCATCAGAAGATAAAGAATTATCAGCAGAGGATTATGCTGCTGCATTTCTCGACGGTAAGATTAAAGGCGAGCTTAAGGGAGACATTATTAAACAATGAAAGGACAGAAAGCCATTATTATTATGGTTTTTATCATGGGGTTAGCAATAGGGATAATGATAGGTTTCATGATTGGCTACGGCATGGCGTTAGATTGGGCGGTTGATAAGGCACTAATAATATTAAATGTAACAGAAGACCAACTCCAGTTGGGAAAGAACGAGCTACTTAATGCAGTATTCAGATATAAAAATCACATAGGGAAATAAAATGCACTTATATTTATTAACAAGAGGAATTAAAAAAGATGTAGATGACTTTATAACGCAGTTGCAGGGAAAGTATTTACCAATGTTAACCAAAATAAATAACGGAATTATCGAAGATACAAAACCAAAAGTTAGATTATCACAGGTTGCAGTGCGTCCAATTCAGTTATGGGAAATTGTATTCCCCGCAGAGCATAGAGATGTAATGTTAAGAACATGTTTGGGAGATGTTGCCAAAGGAGTAACCCACCAAAAGAAGCATAGAAAGTTCGTAGTTGCGTTAAGAAAAATATTAGGAATTAAGAAAATCCCTGACTATCCGACAGGTAAAAATTTACCTAAAATGCCAATATCGAGGGAAAACATGGAAGTTGTAGGCGTAGGAATTAAAGAAGATTATTACAAAGATGGCGTCGAAATGTTATAAAATATTGTTGTGGAAAGCATATTTAGATAAGGGTTGGGGATTGACAAGTTATATAAAATATGCTATCGCATTGTTTGGAGTTGCAAGTTTAAACGCAAAAGCAACTTTAATTTTAGGTTGTTTTTATATGTTTTTCTGTTTAATATTAGGGAAACTATGGTATTATTTTAGAATTATTGATGTAGAAAATGAAATCGCAAATTTATTTAATCCGTTTGCAAGAGAAGTCAGAGGGAAATTAAAAATAAGAAAAAACAAAAAGTTTAAATACTCCGATAATGTAATATAAGCATGGCTAATGAAGCGGTGATTGTAAGTTTATACGGCCAACCTAAAGGTTGTCCAGTTAATTTTAAATGTGCTGATGGTGTAGCAATTGAAAAGGGCACTCTTCTTAAATTATCAGGTGGTGCTTTAACAGAAGTTACTCCAAGCGTAGCAACTGATGCGAATGTCCCTTTTGCAGGTATTGCAGCAGCAGAAAAAGTCGCTAATGATGGCTCTACAACTATCGGAGTTTGGACAAAGGGAATTTTTGACATTACAAACAACGCTGTTGAAATAGATATAGGTAAGATGTGTAAGATATCAGGAGCTAATTTGGTTAGAGCTGCAGCAGACGGAGATTATGAAGCAGGCGCAGTAGTAGGGAAAGTATTAGAACCAATGGCAGCAAGCGAAGTCGCACAAGTTGCGATAGGAACATATTAACATGGCAGATACAACAGGAATGGCAGACATCAGAGGGCTGAATATTGACAAAGTTGTAACTGGTTTTGCATTAAGAGAATATGTTTTTAAACAATTAATGGTTGTGCAGTCAAGTTCATCATGGCAAGATAGATATTTTCAGGAAACTGCAACAGATTTAACTGGAAGCGGGGGCATGAGTATTGAAGGAGTTCCAAGATTGGCAGCGTTCCCACATGCAGAACCAAGTTGGACACAGCAAAATGCATATATGAAAAAGCATGGAGCAGAGACAAGAATTTCATGGGAAGATGCAAAGACAAATGATGTTGATGTTGTTGCAAGAAGTTTATTAAGAATTGCAAGAGCAGTTGCAAAGAGTGTTGATACAGAGATTTGGGACATATTAACAGAGAGTAGAAGCGTAGTTAATATTAATTCAGTAACTATTGCAGCAGGGGACGAGTGGGATAGTGCAACAATCGCAAACAGAGACCCTATCCAAGATATTCTTAATGCAAAGAAAGAAATCGCAACACAGGATTATAACCCTGATAAAAATGGTTACCTATTATTAAACCCAAAGGACTATGCTAACCTATTAGGCAATGCAAATGTAAGAAATGCAGGCCAGTTTTATACAGATGATGTTACAAGAAATGGAAATGTAGGTTTTCTATTAGGATTAAAGGTTTTAGTTTCAAACAATGTAACTGCTGACTATGCTGCTGTTGTTATTGGTAAAGAGGCAGGGACATGGAAGTCAGTACAGGGGTTAACTACACAAACTATTGAAGACCCGGGAATTGGTTATACTATTAGAAGTTGGGAAATTGGTTGTGCACAACTCCGAAATCCTAAAGCAGTTTGTTTAATTATAAATACTGCAGCATAATAAAATGAAAGCAACAAGATTATTTCACGGCGAAGATTGGTATAAAAAACTTAAAGCCAGTCAGAAAGTTCCTAAAGGAGTAACTGAAGACCACCCATATATTCAAGAATTTCTAAAATCTCAAAAGTCAGAAGAACCTAAAAAGAAGGTGAAATAAAATGGCTGGAGGAGATAGTAGTTATCTTAATCTAACAAAATTAAGTAAGAGTGCAGATATTGTGGCAGGACTACAAGCACTTTATTTAAACGATAATGATAAATTGATTGCAGTAACTTGTTGCAATGGAACAAGAATAACTGGTGTATATATTAGGGGGGGTGCATAATGGCAAGCGGAGCAGCAGTAGTTTTAGGACCTTATGATTTTGATGATGGCTCAACTATTGAGGCAGCAGTAACAGGGGCTTATGTAACAGACAACGATAAATGGGTTGGCTACACAGAGAGCAATGGGCAAAAATTATGGATAATTCATGTTGAGGGGGACCCTAATTAAAATGGCAATGGCAATTGTTGAAGATGTAATCGCACCTAAAGAGATTATACTACCAACACAGGAAACATTAACAAACCCAAGCACTGGACAATTATGTATCAGTGGCTCTAAACTATTTTGTTATAGTGGGAGTGCATGGATTGAATTAAGCGGTGTTAACACAGGCGACTAATTTAAATACTTTTAATTCTTTTATTTTTAATGGTTAGAAATCCTTTAGCTGTAAGTAGGACAGGTAGGTCAAAGGCATTTAAGCAGGGAATTGGGCAAGCAGGTTTTGATAACCCTCGAGAAAACATAGACCCGCATATTAAAACTAAAGCAATTTCTACAAAAGAGATTAATAAATGTGTAAATTATAGATTTATTTATACTGGAGATAGTATAACAGATGAAGATAATTTAAGAGGCACTAAACAATGGCCAGAAGTTTTACAAACTGATTATCCATGGTGGGCAACTGGAGAAACATTTAATCTCGCTGTTGGTGGGCAAAGTGCAAATCAAATTAATAATAATTATGCGTCTACTGTTAGTCAGTATGCACCTGCAAGAGATAGAGACGATTATTATTTTTTCTGTTTAGCAGGCACAAATGATTTAGGTGGGGGCTCAAGTGTAGCAGATACATATACAAGATTAAAAAGTATATGGTCGCAAGCAAGAACAGACGGGTTTAAAGTTGTTGCAATGTGTTTAACTAAAGTTGATGAGGGAACATTTCCTGGCAGAAATGCATTAATAGATGAGTTAAATGTTTTAATTGCAAGTAACCCCGCGTTATATGATTATTTAATCAGAACAGATATTGCATTACCCGACGGAGCAGACACAACATATTTTGAAACCGATGGAATACACCCAAACACAGCAGGCGAAGAAAGAATTGCTTATTATGTAAATTATACAATGCTTAATCAAGTCATGCACAATGCAGAGCCAGCATTTAGTATATTATCAGGAAGTTTTGGGGTTGGAATTTCAAACCCAGTTGCAGACATAGAAACTTCAGGTGAAATCTCTGGGGCAACTTTAAGATTTTCAGTATTAAGCGGGGCTTTGATAAGTGGTAATATGTATCCTCATAGATATAACCAAGCAACAGAACCAAGCGGTGCACAATTAAGCACAAATGAATTATGTTTTTGGAGAGATAGTAGTAGCGGGAAAATTTATATTATGTATGAAGATATTTATAGTGGTGTTAAAAAGGTTGAATTAACATGATAAGTAAATCATGATTAAGAGCACAATTAGA
>Ga0272441_10013483_pt1 | contig 11745 bp, 10 predicted proteins | sample SSMProp6N_FD_193582 | JGI IMG/M metagenome (GOLD analysis project Ga0272441, IMG submission 193582) | Marine sediment archaeal communities from Little Sippewissett salt marsh, Falmouth, MA, United States - SSM-Prop-6N | ecosystem: Environmental > Aquatic > Marine > Wetlands > Sediment ...
AAAGAAATGAAAGTTATTGAACTTTGAAGAAATATATCGATTGCACCAATCGATCCCCTCTGCGACGATATCAAATCCCCAATATTCCCCATCAGGGGTTAAATAATCAGTAAGCGGCACCGCCATGCGGCCGATTCCACAACCGACATCCAGAATCCGGTCGTTGGGTTGAAGACCTGCCAAGTCAATGAAGTAGCTTCTGAATTGCTCTCCAATCTGAACGAAATCCCCGTCACCGACGAACAACATCGATCGAGGCGGAACCATACTGTTTCGCTCTCTGAAGCGATTGATCGTATCGACGGAAAGGTGATAGATTCTCCGCAGGGGTGGCTTCAGGAAATTGGGAGTGAATCTCTTAAGTATTTTTTTCATTTACTCTTCTATCTCATTTCTTTAGTCTTGTCGATCTTATTCTTCAATCCTGTCCTTGAATTTCCCCAGACGCACCACATTCTCGTATGGTGTGATGAACCTGGCCCGATCCGCCTCGGGAATCTCCCCACCGACTCGTTCCACAACACTCTTATAGGTGACCAAGCGTTGCTTGATGCGTTCACAAACATAGTCCGCACATTGAGCGCAATGATCAAGCCCCCTTTCAATCACACACGGCCTTACGGGACATTCGCGATCGATTAGTCGGGGATTCTCGGCCATGCAGCCATCACAGATGATTTCTTCCGGCAGGAAGCGGAATCCAAAATAACGAAACCAGCCATCGCTTACGATTTGTTGATTGGACGGATTGGATGCGACATTCGGCCTATAAGCCAAACAAAGATCGCAGCGATACCCACAGCGTGTCAAAATCTCGTTCATTAGCAATCCCTCTCATAATTACAGCCAGATGCTTTCTACTTGCTTTGCTGTGTATCTACTGGCCAACCCGGAAAAGAAATGGGTTATACAATTACTGCAGCACTGCAGGAATGACATACTTCTCCATCAGCAGCCACCGATCTCGCCACCGGGCGCCCATTGTGGATGTCACCACGACGACGATATCCTGCTGCGGCACACAAAAGATATGCTGCCCTCCCTGACCCACAGCAGAGTACACAAAGACATCCTGAATTTTACGCAGCCACCATTGATAGCCATAGCCCGCAGTGTGCGGTGTGATCGAATCCGCAATCCAATTATTTTGGACAACTTGTCTACCTTCCCAGTGACCCTGGCGAAGATACAGATATCCAAATCGGGCCATGTCCCTGGGCTTGAGCATTAGCCCCCATCCCCCGATGTTGTTTCCCTGGGGATCTTTGGGCCAACCTCCGTCTTTCTTCCTGAACACCTCTTCCTGGCTGTAGTTTTGCAGGATGGTCGAGGGTGGCGGCTCGATTCCAACAGGTTCAAACAGATGTTCGGCAGCAAACTCCTGTGCACACTGCCCGGTACTGCGCGTGATGATCGCCGAGAGCAAGTGTGAAGCAGCGCTGTTGTATTGGTATTTGCCCAACGATCGCTCCTGCACCGGTAATTCCAGGATGAAATTGACCCAGTCCTTACTGCGTCGCAATCTGCTAATCAGTTGCTCGTTGGCTCGACGACCATTGGGCCACTTGAACCCGGCCGTCATCGTCAATAAATGTTGGAGCGTAATCTGTCGCTTCAGATGATCCCCTACGCCAGGAGTATACTCGGGAAAGAAGTCCAGGACGGGTTGGTCGACACCTTCGATGTAACCGCGATCGATCGCAATACCGATTAAAGCAGACACGAAACTCTTCGTAACCGAAGCAACCAGGTGTTTATCCTCCGGACCAACTGCGCCGAAATAGCGCTCAAAAACCAGGTAACCGTCTTTTACGATGAGAAAGGCATTGACGCCGCGAAAACGAACCTCGATTTCCCTGCCCATCTTCGAGAGCACATCTGCATCCAACCCTTTCGACTCTGGATCAGCAGTGCGCCAATGCTGTGTTGGCCAGTAATCCGGGTTCAATGGATTCGTCCTTTCAGGAATGGTCCGGTCCGGGAATGTGGGTTGTTCTTCAAGTCCGACACTGACCCTTGCGCAATGACTTCGCCCCCATCCACGCCGCCGCCAGGTCCAAGCTCAATAATCCAGTCACAGTAGGACAACACTGTTGGATCGTGTTCGATAATAATGACCGAGTTGCCCTGTTTAACCAATGTATCCAATAAGACAAGCAGATTGGCTGTATCGAACAAACTCAACCCCGTCGTCGGTTCATCCAGAACGTACAAAATGTTGCCTCTGCGCCGCCGGCCAATTTCCTTGGCCAGCTTGATGCGCTGTGCCTCACCGCCACTCAAGGTCGACGTGGGCTGTCCCAGGGTAATATAGCCCATCCCGGTCTGCTCCAACACCCCAAGCATCTTATGGATAGATGGTTGGTCTACAAAGAGTTCACCGCCATCTGAGACAGACATATTGAGGACCTCAACGATATTCATACCACGATAGGTGACATCCAGGATTTCCTCAAGGTATCTGGTTCCATTACATCGCGGGCACATGCTGGTCACAAAGGAGTTGCCGCCCAGCCAGATCTTCTCGCTGCCCTTCCCGCTACACTCGGGACAGGCACCCCTGGCGTTGAAGGAGAAGTGGCCAGGCTTGTATTGGCGCTGCTCGGCCAGTGGTTGTCTGGCGTACAGGTTCCTGATTTTGCCCCAGATATTGATGTATGTGGCAGGATTTGAGTCACTTCGTCTGCCGATGGGCGCCTGAGAGACCTGTGAATACCCGGAGATATTCGTCATGCCGTCGAGTTTTTCGGCGACAGGACTGGGCACTACGAAATCGATCTCTTCCTCTCCTTGTACTTCGTTGCGTCGTTTCTCCCTTAAGTCTCTGAAGTGACGCTCCAGCAACGGAATCAACGTGTCGGAAACCAGAGAACTCTTGCCGCTGCCGGACACTCCCGCCACACCAACCAGAACTCCCAAAGGAAAGCGAACACTCACATTTTTTAGATTGTTCGTCCTGGCATGATGGAGCGCAAGGCGAGGAGTCCCCTCATCAATCGAGGCATAATCCGTTGCAGCCTTTCCCGGCACAACCCGTCGGGCGGAGAGATACTGGCCGGTGATCGAATCCTCCGCCTTGAGCAATCCGGGGTAATCCCCCTGGTAGACAATTTCACCCCCCTCGCGCCCTGCCAGAGGACCAAAGTCGATCACGTGCTCTGCGCGTTCGATGGTGTTGCGATCGTGTTCCACCACGATGACTGTATTTCCCAGGGATCGCAAGGCCTCGATCTGATCGAGTAAATCCGCCTTTTCGATCTCGTGTAATCCAACCGTGGGTTCGTCGAGCACATAAATCAGCGAATCCATCCTGGAATCCAGGTGAGCGGTCAGAAAGATCCGTTGAATCTCTCCTCCACTGAGAGTCGGCATCTGGCGGTAAGGCGTCAGGTGCCCCAGCCCTGCCCGGATCAGACAGTCCGTCTTGCGCAGCACTTCCTGAATCAGATTTCGTCCCATGTGAGAAAGCGATTCGCGCGCAGACAAAGATTCCAGGAAGGCCTGTACCTCGACGATGGTCATGTGGCCCAGGTGGCCGATATGCTTCCCATCGAGCGAAACCCGACGGGCGTCATCCCCAACCCGATAGCCCTGACAGCGCGGGCAGGTCTTTACTTCCATCACCCCATCGACATCCTCACCCCGCGACAATAAATATCGTAGTCGTGAGAAGAGACTGAGACTGCGACGCCGAAACGGGTGCTGGATTTCCACGCCGTACAGGATGTGCTCTCGGGCATCATCAGGAAGTTGAGAGAAAGGAGTGTCAACATATGCCTTTAGGCGCCCCCTGAGCAAGTGCCCAAAGCTGGAAACCACACCAGCGTTTACCAGCATTTGTTTGAGTGTGATATCGGGATCCGGAATGAGCTTCTCCATCACAAGCTCAAAGTGCACCCCGCGTCCTTCGCATCCCAGGCACATACCGGTGGGAGAATTCGCAGAAAAGCAGTTCGCCTCCAGGCGCTCTTCCACGTTACCACATTGCCCACATGCCAGATCAGCTGCGACGGTTGTTCCGCAATTGGAGCATGCGATACGTCCTTCTCTCGCAAAGAGCATCCCAAGATAAGCCGATATCTTCGTCTTCGTGCCGACGAGCGAGCGCGGGTTACTCTGCCGGATGATAGCTTGCTGCACGGCGACTGTCGGGCCCATGCCGCGGATCTGATCGAACTTGTCCTCTTCCGTGATGCCTGGGATCATTCCGATAGATTGGAGATATTGCTTTTTCCCATCTTCAAAGATAATGTCAAATACCAGACTCGATTTCCCCGAACCGCTGACTCCCGTTACAACGACCAGCTTGTCCTTGGGGATGCGAACGTCAATATCCTTCAGATTGTGGATGCGTGCACCATTGATTTCGATGTACTTCATGATGCTCCTTCTGACCGGGGCAGTATTTACATACAGTCGAACGAATTGGAATTCAATCGCAAATCAATATGCGCTGGATCGGGGATCGTTCTGCTTCAGGATCCAAACAACACGCACCACTCCAGCGTGGTTTCTTCGACTGGTAATCCATCCGGGCGAGTGCCGTCAAATACGACGGATGGCGGAGTAGGACGTGCATCTCCTACACACGCATTCTTCACTTCAACATCCCACCCGGAATCATCGAATTGCTCCAATGCAGTGCGTCGATGAAGCAGCATCTCCAATCCCGCATCACGAATCACTCTCGCGTTGGCTTCATCATCTTCCGGGAAAAAGTGAGAGATGGCAAGCAAGTTGCCTCTTGTGATCCGTCGCAATTCCTTCAGTAACTTGCCGGGGTCTTCGATATTTGGGAGCCCCAGGTTCGTTGTCAGTGTATCCACCGAACCGTCTTTGAACGGCGTTCGCCGCGCATCGAAGGATATCATGCTTACACGACCATCCAGACCGAAATGTTTTAACTTGCGGCGGCTTTTACGCAAAATGCCAGGACTGAAATCGGTGGCAACAACTGGCCGCTTCAGGTTATGGAGCATTTTTTCAACCAGATAGCATCTGCCTGAAGCCAGGTCTACGATGGGTCCATCTCCCACGGAAAGCTGCTCGATAACGTAATCCATCTGGCTGTTCCAACAATTCAGATACGCGGGCGTATACAAATCCTTGTTTGCCGAATGCTCTGCGATTTGTGCTTCGCTGTAGTTGCCGCGCTCTTCACACTCGAGCGCCCGGAAAAAACGATCGGCGGGTGCCAACGAGTCCAAAGATGGCTCCATCAACTGCCGCTCAAGCTTGGGATTTTCTTGTAGGTGCAGACTGAGTCCGCTCTGCATCTGCTCCCAGAGATCGTTGCGCGGCAAATCGGGTGTGAGAAACAGGCCGATCCCCTCACGAACCGGATAGGCGGCATCACATGTTTTGCAGTGTGCTTCTGCTGTTCCGATCCATGTTTTGGTTTTCTCAGAAATTATCCAATCCAAATCACCGTGGCAAGCCGGACATTCCAGCATATCCACAAGATAGGTCTGCATCCATACCTCCTTTTCTCACTTCGCAGGTCATTGATGGGCATTATCAACGATTGCTTGACCCTCAACCGAAACCTCGTTACTCCATCATCCGGGATCAATTACTGGGCATTATGAAAAAAGAGTTCATGTTCCCCTTTGGCGGCTTTAAACAGCTGCAGCGTTCATTCACACATCAAACCCATCGTGCCAGGCGAAGTAATTAACCAGGAACTTTGCCTTCTTTAGTCCTTCGCTTTGTAAAAAGGGATGCGATGCTTGAAGAAGTTCGTGAACCTTCTCTTTCCCAAGCTTGATCTCGCCACCTTGCCTGGCAATTTCCCAAATCGTCTTTGAAATCTCCTGCATACATTCCAGAATTGCATCGATCTTTTCAGATGAGTCGATGCCCAATTCCGCCCGTAATCGTTCCCCGCGGTCAATCTGTCGATCGGGTCCAAATTCTTCGTAAATACAAAATGCCCTGTCCAGGACTTCATTCGCGATATGCATGTCTGTGGCTATTCTTCAGGACACATTCAACGATTCACTGATCGATTTCCGTATCGCGACGAATGACTTGGGCAACCCCAGGTATCGTTCCGTCAATATGTCTGCATCTGCGAACAATTGCTGGAATTTCTTTTTGTTCAAGAGACGAGCGCTTTCCACAATACGCACAGCATCATTCTTTGATTTCGCCTTCTTCCAATGGCCAAGTTGGAAGCGAGAAACCAACCAGATCCGCAATGGTTTGGGAAGCCAATGAAAAAACGGCGTCATACTGTGCGGTTCGATGGGAAACCAGTAGTTAGGCGTTTGTACGAAATAGTCTTCTGCCACTCTGGAAATTTCTTTAGCGAATTGGCGCATTCGGTTCCAATCACCAACGTGCTCCAACACCGAATTGGAATGGGCAATATGAAACGATTTATCTGCGAATTGGGACAGGTCACATCCATCGCCCTCGACAAAGGAAAACCGTCCACGTTCCTCAGGCGGCACGCTCTCGGGAAGATTGACGATCGTTATCTGCACCTTGTACTCCTCGAGGAATTCTGCGGCCACAATCCCCCAGTACGTCTTCGTGCCGCCGATATCGACGATATTTGCAGCCCCATGTATATTGAAAACGGTTTCGATCATCTCCAATAACGGCGCTGCTCGCTTTGCCCGGAATCTCGAACCAACTGATTCTTGTCTGTCGTAGTTCGAGACCCATTTCGCAATCTTCTTAGTGATCGACATATCACTCATTCCTGGTCCGTAGTATATCGTGAAGTTGTCCTCGCCGGTTTTCGTGATTTTATTTTTTCCGTGCAGTAATCATGCTTCTCGATGCGGCCACATCTATTGCCCGGGGATTATTGAATCCAGCAGCGGTTAACAAATCCCGGATCTCTCTGGTAGAGTAACATCTTCCCTCGGTGGCGTGCATCAGCAGACAGGAGTATTCCGCCACTTCCAGCGGACCGTCTTTGGTTTCATTCAAATGCGCGTCAAAAACAACGATCATTCCACCCGGGTTGATGGCATCATATGACCGCTCGACCAAATCCTGGTTTGTTCCAGAATTCCAATCATGGAAGACGTTGGCGAACAAGTGCACATCGAAGCCTGCTGGTATTGCCTCAAACATATCCCCGCCGATTACTTCGACCTTTTCGGACATTCCCTTTTGTTCGATGGAACGTCGACTGGCATCATCCACGGGCGGAATCTCGTACACTGCCGCTCTGAGATCGTTGTTTGTTGAGGCCAAGATGCAGGCATAAATCCCTGAACCACCCGCGATATCCAGCAATGACTGGTATCCTCGCAGATCCAATACGCTGGATAGTTCATGCGCCAGAAACATCCCGCGGCTGTCCATGGCCGCTGTGAACGCATCGGCAAATTCAGGATCCTGCATCTCCTCGATCCAGCTCCCACCATCTTCCTCGCTCGACCATCCGGCGGGTTTGTCAGTCCTGAGCACGTCAAAGAATTCACGGCACTGCGGACGGTTCTTTTGCGATGCGTAATACGGCACGAGACTGCATGGCCGATCGCTGACAAGATAATCTCTCGCCAGGGGAGATAGCGCATACCGATCGTTAACGTGATGGATCAAGCCCATTGCTTGAAAAAGAGTCAGCATCACGTCCACAGGTCTCGAGGCGATCTTTAATTCCTGGCAAATTTCTTCTGAAGTCCGTTCGGCGATATTCAGAAACGTAAAGAAATCAAAATAGACAACTGCACAAATCAGCAGGTCTGCTGCATAGATCGAATCTCGATAGCGTAATAAGTCGCCCGGATTGGTTCCTGGTTGGAGGTTCTTCATATCACTTTTACCTGTAACAACTCTGATATGCTGTATTTGGATTTACCAGTATGTTATATGCCAATCATCAACACAGTGATACCAAATTTTCATTCATATTTCCGATCAAATCAAGCTCCACATCAGGCAAGATGGAATACCCATCGACATATCGATGGGTATTTTTCACTACTCCCGGTGCAGCCGAGATTTACTGATCTTCTGAGGGAGTCCATTCAACCTGCCAAGGACCTGCCAGTTTGAGTGAAATACTCGGGATGGAAATCGTGACTTGACCGGAGGGCAACTCATTCTGATAGAAAATCTGGGTAATTTGCATGTTTTGTGGCAAATCCCCACCACCCCCGCCACCACCGCCCATGACTGGATGCTCCTGATCAACCAGATAGATACCATTGACCCTATCTCGTATCACCACCTTGAATTCATAGCCAAGGCTGCCCATATGGGAATCAACAACGCTTACAGACACAATCGTCAGGCTGTTCCCGGCCACATCGATTTCTTGATTCAGTTCCCAGACATCACCAGGTTGCGGGTTGGGGCCTGCATCGAAGGTGAAACTAGTATCGACCGGCATTTCCACGAGTGCTTCTTCGAGCACGAGTATCAGCGGGCCCGGGGCAAAGGACTCCAGGGTCCTGACCGTCAGAGGGTGCTGATGTGTCTGCGGTTCGTCCACGTAAGCGGGGTTGACTTCCTCAACAAGGATTCCGCGCCCTTCGGAATCCAGCAATCGCGGGATCAGCGGAACAACCTGGAGATAGATATCGCTTTCCCAATGGAAGGTGCCATAAAAAATGTACCCATCCTCCAACTGGACGACGCGATCCAGGGTCAGGTAGATCAATGCATCTTTCGGCGTTGGTGCAGCAGTCTGGGCAGGGATTTCGGTCCCCGAGGCGGTCGATGTTGGGAGTGGTAGTTCGATCACCGGGTAGACGGTCATCTCTGGTGGGGCCGGGACAAAGTGCAAGGGGATCTCCCAGTTTTCCAAGGTGCTATCGGGTGTGCCACTCCCCAAACAGGGGATGAAAAAGACAACATCATCTATATCTATCGGTACAGGCGGAAATTCAAATCGGTATTCAAAACCGGAATCCGAGTCAGTCCCCCAACCCATACCAGCTTTAAACTCCATACCATCTGGCAGGCGTAAGAATGGTGTTGCTGTGCAATGAACATCCGCTTCTGATGTAGAAACCATGGAAACGCCATCGTACGTATAATGTAAAACCGTGTTCTCGGCAGTCAAAAAGACCTGCTCGACCGTCACGGTTACCTCCCCGCGCGCTTGCGTGACCGGTTCTTCCAGCACTCGAATGGGGACACTCTGGTCGACGAGCCCAAAGTCGGGAATATAGCCCAGCAATCGTTGGAATGCAGCCACCACCCTTTGCGGACCGACGGCAAATAGTGTGAACAGCATAACAATCAGAATGACAATTCCCCGACGGAGGGCTGGTCGTCGAAAGATACCCAACCTGCGGGCCCGGGTTATTTCGGACTGCGTGATTAGTTGCCGGCGCAAATCATCCAAAAACCTGGATGATGGATCGGGAACCGCCATAGCGACCCGGATTTGATTTTCGAACTCAGGGGAAAAAGTGAGATCAGACATTTTTGACCTCCAACTGGTTTTGCAGGCGGGCCTGTAAGCGATACAGCGATTTCTTTACGGCATCCTTGCGTTTGCCGAGCACAGTCGCGATTTCGGCGTAGCTCAAGTCAGCCACGTAGCGCAGACGCAGCAGTTCCCGTTCTTTTTGGGTCAGGCTGCGAATCAAGGCGGAGAGTTCCTGAATCTGTTCGCTCTGAATCAGATTCGCGAGCATATCGTTTTGCCCTGTGTGTATTTCGGCAACATCCAGAACCACCTCTGCCCGTTTTTTACGGAAGTGATCCAGTGCCTTGTTTCGGGCAATGGTGAATAACCAGGCCTTGAAGCGACCCCGCTCGCGATAGCGGTTTATCTTCTCTAATGCTGTCAGAAAAGTCTGGCCCGTCAGGTCTTCGGCATCAGCTTGATTGCCAACGCGGCTGTAGAGATAGCGGTAGATCGATGTAGAATACAGGTCGTACAACCGGGCAAAAGCCAGCGGGTCTTGCCGTACATTCGCGATTAGCCGAGAGACATCATCGATAGGATTGGGTTTTGTTTTTGTCATTGGTGTGCTCATATAATAAGCCTTCTCGTAGAGGATCGGTGTGAATGTACTCAAAGGTATAACGAGCATCAAGAGAAAAAGGGACAAAAAAGATGGATCGGAGAGAACAGATCAAGCGGGAAATCCTGAATTTTACCGCAGGGATCACGTGTGGGGTCCCTATGGATTCATTCTCCAACAATTCCTGAACGTGCTGATAGACAGGATGTACTTGGTGAAAAACGCCAATCCCCGTATTACTCGAAATTCCCTACTCGCTTTCCACGAGTGGCCAACCACTGACCGGTGATCCAGGAATTCTGGCGATTTCTCGAGTATGCTTGAAAATCACATCGGATTCGAAAATTACTCCAGGGTATGCTGATAAAAACCGTTCGAAAGGGAAGTCCTTCAAACGAGATGCCAATAGGATCAGGAAGCAACTGGCACAGTCGTTTTATTGTCAGCTTGGTCTCGACACACAACTGAATCACGGGAACCGGTGTGTAATCATCGTAAACAAATTCCCACCTCGGTTCTCGCCCGGATCTGAATTCCGAAATCCCCTTTTCCCATTCGGATCGTGTAGAGGGAATGATGAAATCCCAATCTTCTCCAGTTGGATAGTGATGCAGCGTACACGAACTGCCAAGACTGGTCACGAATTTCTGATACTCGGACTGTGACACCAAGTTGGAGGGAATGTTCAGTCCAATGTGGTCGAATCCTATAAGTTTATTTTGAAACATCTTGTTCAACCGAGAGAACTCAAGCGAATGCTCTGCTGGTTCCGGTTTCGACGGCAACTCGATCATCCCCAGAACTCTTCGAACCGCAGCATCATACATCTCGATCTCGGATGTTTGACTGTGAAGGAAACGCAACTGTACATCCCTGCTGCTTGAAGGTCCGATTGTGGTATTCGGCCAGGATCGAAAGGGGAATTGCGGAGAGAAGGTTAAAGATCTCTTTCGCTTCAGACTACCCGGGATACTCGACAAGAATGCAACGAACTGATCGTAAAAGCCACTCTCCCCTCCTGTACCAATCGGAAGCAGCAACTCGATCTTTCTTAACCTTATCCTTTGTTTTCCATCCATAACCTTCCACTCAATTCTTACAAATATTCAGCTATAGATACTGCACGATATCGGTGACCGAATCAAGGATTTCATCAGGGATGATGGACGATGCATCAACAACTTCCTGTCGATACTTACCTGTCCGCACGAGGAAACCTCTTATGCCGCAGCGCTGTGCACCGCCGACATCGGATTCGATATCATCGCCAACCATCACAATCCCCTCACCTGGAATACCCATATCGTTGATTGCCGATTCAAAGAAGGCTGGAGACGGTTTGCCAATCACCGTAGCTTCCATACCGGTGACATATTCCAAGCCGGCGATGTACGCCCCAATATCCAAACGCAATCCACCCGGAGTTTGCCAATACTTGCCTTTATGCAGGGCGACCAACTCCGAACCGTTCATGACCAACTGAAAGACCTGATTTACCAAATCATAGTTCCACGCTCGCCCGATATCACCCACAACCACCACCTCGGGGTCAGTTGCGGAGACCGGGAATTCCTGAAAATCTTCCCTCACTGCATCCGATACGAGAAAATGACATGAACGCGGCTTGCGTTGGCGGAGATAAACCCGAGCCGCATGAGGAGCACTGAAAATATCCTGCGGTTGTGTGGGTATCCCCATGGTCTGTAATTTTTGGGAAATCATCTGGCGTGATTTCGTCGTCGTGTTGGTCACAAAGCGATATGGGATGCCGCGCTCTTGAACATAACGGATCGTTTCAACC
>Ga0272441_10013484_pt1 | contig 11744 bp, 11 predicted proteins | sample SSMProp6N_FD_193582 | JGI IMG/M metagenome (GOLD analysis project Ga0272441, IMG submission 193582) | Marine sediment archaeal communities from Little Sippewissett salt marsh, Falmouth, MA, United States - SSM-Prop-6N | ecosystem: Environmental > Aquatic > Marine > Wetlands > Sediment ...
TGAAGACTACTATTACACAGGGGTAAACTACAGGTTCCTGAATGACCAGGTCGGTAAGCCTCTATATATTGCGCCTTTTGTAGGATTGAAAAAGAGCAATTTCTATTTTGCCTATTCCGTTCAGATAATCCTGAACGACATCCTGGCCTACAGCTATGGAACGCATGTTATTACCATTGGAGTAGACCTCTTCCAGGGCCTGAGCAACTGTCGTTGCACTTATTGATCCCGGATGTCAGCGGAATAGCACCTGCGTCCAGTCTATAGATCTCTGTTTTTGTGCTAGATTTGCACAAATTTGAAAAGTTTGGGAAAGGTTCGGCTGGACAACATCCGTTTATACGCATTTCACGGATGCCTTAAAGAAGAAGGCGTTATAGGTTCTGATTACAGGGTGGATCTCGAAGTGCATGCAGACCTTAAAAAGGCCTCGGGCACAGACCGTCTTTCAGATACGGTGGATTACGTTCATTTACATAAGATCATCAGAGAGGAAATGGGGATAAGGAGCAAGTTGCTCGAATCGGTTGCCGCCCGAATCCTCGATCGGATTTTAATGGAGCTCCCTTCGGTATTATTCGGTGAAATTTCCATTTCTAAAATAAACCCGCCTATCGGGGGAGACGTGGAAATGGTTACCGTGATTCTTCAGAAATCACGATAAAAGTCATTTTCAGTGGCGGTAAAAAGTACTACATTTGTCCCCAATTGCAAGGCATCGTGGCCGAGTGGCTAGGCACAGCTCTGCAAAAGCTTGTACAGCGGTTCGAATCCGCTCGATGCCTCTGAAACAAAAACCCTGGAGAACTGTCTCCGGGGTTTTTTATTCCCGGATCATTTCAATCCCCTGTTCTATGCTCAATTGATCCTTGGGCAGAAAGCCCTTTACAATAAGCACCACCCCAAAGATGACCAGAATGATCCCCAAAGATTTTTTAACCCAGAAAATGCGGTCCCGGGTAAGTTTTCTTCGCAACTGCTTGGCAAGCAGTATCTTAAAGATATCCGTAACCAGGTAGGCACCGAGCATGGTCGCAAAGAAGGTGATGATGCGGTTGGGTTGGTTGTCAAGACTTGGACCTACGATTATGATCACCCCCAACCAGAAGACCAAAACCCCAATATTTATAAAATTCAGCAGGAAGCCTTTTACGAACAACCCCAGATAATCGCTTCCCCTGGTGGTGATCCTGGGTTCTTTCCCCTTAAAATCCGACCGAAAGAAGATCGTTAGCCCGTATACCAGGAGGATGACCCCCCCAAACACATAGAGGCCCGGCTGGTTGCTGAGGTTTTCAAGCAACTGAAAACTACTGAAGTATGCGATGAGAAGGAAGAAAATGTCGGCCAGGATAACCCCTAAATCCAGGGCAAAACCTGCACGAAACCCCTTGGTTGCGCTGGTTTCAAGCAAAACAAAAAACACAGGACCGACCATGAAGCTCAAAAGGAAGCCCAATGGAATTGCCGCCTGTATATCTTCAATCATGGTGGTTACATTCTTTTAATGGTCCCGCCGAATACTGTTTTTTCATCCATTTTTGCGGGATCCCCGTACACAAAGACCTCACCTCCGGCCTTAACGGTTGCCTTTACATAATCGCGGGCATGGATCTCTGCCTGGGAACCCGCATTGACATTTATCGTACTAAACCCAGTTTCAAATTTGCTCCCTTTATAGATCCCTCCCGTATTGATCTGTACATCCTGGTTCTTTGAACTGCCTTCAGCCGTAATCAACCCCCCTGTTACCGCCTTTACCAAAAACTGCGTGACTTCCGCACGCACCTGTATCTCTCCTCCTTCCTGGGCTTTGACCTCGAGGACCTGCTGGCGTATAACCTCTTCGGAAATAATGCGGGCATCTTCATTAACATCGATAACCCCAAGGGGTTGCTTGTAGTAAACATCCACAAAAGTGCGGTATCCGCTAAAGATCTTGTTTACCTTCATCCGGATCTTAAGGATCCCATCGGCAACCACAATAGCAACGTCATCCGTATTGGCGCCTTTGATAACTGCTTCATTTTTGTCGCCCTGGATCAGGGTCACGGAAATGCCATCAAAGACCTTTATTTCAGAAAATGAACTGAGTGTACGGGTAAGGGTAGCTTCCTGAGCAAGCAGTGGGGTCGCCTGCAGCGTATAGCAACAAAAAAGTAATATAGTCAGCTTCCGATACATCAGCAGATGCTTTTATGGGGCTTATACTTTTCCAACCATGGAAAAATCCAGATGTCGCTTTACGAGATCCGTATTCTTCACCATCACTTCCACCTCATCCCCTAACTGGTATTTCTTTCCCCTGCGTTCCCCAATTAGGGCGTATTCCCGCTCATCAAAGGTATAATAATCATCCTTTAAATCCCGAATCCGGACCATCCCTTCGCACTTGTTTTCGATGATCTCCACATAGACCCCCCACTCGGTCACCCCGGAAATGACCCCTTTGAAGACCTGATCCTTGTGGTCTTCCATAAATTTGATTTGCATGTATTTGACCGAATCGCGCTCTGCATTGACCGCAAGATGCTCCATCTGGGAAGCGTGTTTTGCCTTTTCTTCAAATTCACCTGCTGCCGGTGCTTTCCCACCCTGGAGGTAATGCTGCAGCAATCGGTGAACCATCACATCGGGATAACGACGGATGGGGGATGTAAAATGTGTGTAATACGAAAAGGCCAAACCATAGTGCCCGATATTCTGCGTGCTGTACACCGCCTTGCTCATGCTCCGGATTGTCAGGGTATCCACCAGGTTCTGTTCCTTCTTCCCTTTTACATCCTCGAGCAACTGGTTCAGGGAGCTGTTCAGGGATTTTTTATTTTTAAAATCCAGGGAATGTCCAAACCGCTTGATGAGTCCGTTCAGGGCAAACAGCTTTTCTTCGTCCGGTTCATCGTGTATCCTGTATATAAATGTCTTTTCAGGGCGCTGGCTCCCAATGAACTCCGCTACTTTCTTGTTGGCAAGCAGCATAAACTCCTCAATAAGCTTATTAGCATCCTTGCTTTCCTTAAAAAAAACACCAACAGGTTCGTTGTCCTTATCCAGCTGAAACTTAACTTCAATCTTGTCAAAGGAAATGGCGCCGTGGGCCATCCTTTTCTTGCGCAGAATCTTTGCCAGCCGATTCAGTTCGAGGATCGCCCCGGTTATGGCACCTGAGAGATCATAGGCACTTTCCCGGATGGAAACCCCTTTCGGGATTGTCCCTTTTTGGGTTTCAATGACATGCTGGGCTTCTTCGTACGCCAGACGTTCATTCGAATGGGTAACGGTTCTCCCGAACCACTGGCGCTTTATCTGTGCCTGGGCATCCAATTCAAAAATTGCCGAGAAAGTAAGTTTATCTTCATGCGGTCGAAGCGAACAGGCGTTATTTGAAAGGATCTCAGGCAACATGGGAACGACCCGGTCCACCAGGTACACGCTGGTCGCCCTTTGATATGCTTCTTCTTCCAGGATCGTATCAGGCTGTACATAGTGGGAAACATCTGCGATATGGATCCCCACTTCCACATGGCCATTCTCTAGTTTTCTAAAGGATAGGGCATCGTCGAAATCCTTGGCATCTCTGGGGTCAATAGTAAAGGTAAGGACGTCTCTTAAATCTTCTCGACTGTCAATTTCCTTTTGGTGGATCCTGGTATCCAGTTTATTGGCATAGTGTTCAACCTCTTCAGGAAACGTATAGGGAAGCCCGTATTCAGCCAGGATGGAATGGATCTCAGTATCGTGCTCTCCAGGGGTGCCGAGAACTTCTTTTATGCGCCCGTAAGGACTGTCCGCATCCTCCGGCCAGTTCTCATAGGTCACTGTTACCTTCTGTCGGTTTTCTGCACCTGCAATTTTATCAAGGGGGACGAAAAAGTCTGTATACATCCTTCGGTCCGTAGGGCGCACAAAGGCAAAGGATTTGTAGAGGTCCACAACCCCCACAAATGTGGTCTTGTGACGTTTGAGTACTTTCAACACTTTTCCTTCCGGACGGCTCCCCCTTTTCTTCTGAAACAATTGTACCTCCACCAGGTCCTTGTGAAACGCCCGATTCAGATTTGGAAAGGTTACGAATACATCGTCTTCCAGATCCTCGCATTTGATATATGCATTACCCTGCGTATTGACATCAACTGTACCGGTATGCACCTTAGGAACATATATAGCCCTGTACTTCCCCCTGGAGGTTTCCTCAATCCGCCGGGTCTTACTTAGTTCAGCAAGGCGCTTTATAAGCAGGTTTCGTTCGGAAGCATCGGTAATCGAGAGTTTGGAAGCTATTTGCTTGTAATTAAAGACCTTCTTCGGCTCCTCTTCAAGCACGGTGAATATACCCTTGGTAATTTCATTTTTGAGTTGTGTTTTCGCCCGCTTCTTTTTCTTCGACATCAATCCTTTGAATTTGAAGGCAAATTACGAATAAAAATCTCCAGGAATTCCCTGGAAGCTATTGCAGAACTAATCAACACACATTATTTATTATTATTAATATTCTTTAAAAAATCTTTTTAATGATAATAATGATAGCTTGTGAATTGCAGGGATAAATTAATACGCTCTTTCTTGTATTTAAGAAAATAAAAATTCCATCAACCGGTTTTGTGATTCTTAAATACTAGAAAACCAGTAGACTACATAAGTTATCAACATGTATTGACAACTGAAATATACCTATGTTTCTTAATAACTAATTTCTTTCTCATTGTTGATTTCATAAGGTTCTGTGTGGATAGATAGTGGATCAAATCTGAAAAACGGGATTTGGTTTTATAGATTAATTTCTGCAATTGAATTTTTATTTATCACCACCAAATCCAGATATACTTTTTTATTTACACTTTCTTAACATTGAGTTAAATGTTAACTGCTTTAAAATAAAGTCAATATCATTTCGGGTTTATTGGGATGTTAAGAAAATTTGATAAGGTCATTATCGCTCCGGTTTGTACCTTTACTCCTATAAAACGTATTGGAAATGAGAATAGCTATTGGCAACGACCATGCCGGCACAGATTATAAACTGGCGATAGTGGGGCTCTTGAAATCCATGGGTCATGAAGTGATTAATCATGGAACGGACAGTTCAGATAGCGTGGATTATCCGGATTTCGTACACCCGGTAGCGAATGATATTGCTTCAGGAGATGCGGCCTATGGTATCATTATCTGTGGGAGCGGCAATGGAGCGGCAATGACAGCTAACAAGCACCAGGAGATAAGAGCTGCCCTGTGCTGGAATAAAGAACTCGTAGGCCTGGCCCGGGAACACAATGATGCGAACATACTCAGCCTGCCAGCCCGTTTTATTGCGATCCCTCAGGCTCTGGAAATGGTAAGAACGTTTTTGACTACTGATTTTGAAGGGGGTCGTCATGCACGAAGAGTAGAGAAAATACCCTGCCGTTAAGGTGTGGGTTGAATACAAGGTTTAGCCAAAAATGGCGCATAATCACCACCATCACCACCATCATCATCACGGCCGCGACCTGAAAGGCCGAAACCTGCTTATTTCAATTTTCCTCAATATTCTTATCACCGCTGCACAGGTGGTGGGCGGAATCATTTCAGGAAGTCTTTCCCTCCTGTCAGACGCCCTTCATAATCTAAGCGATGTTATTTCCCTTGTGATTAGCTATATCGCTAATGTTCTTTCCACAAAACAGGCTTCGGCCAACAGGACTTTCGGATATAAAAGAGCAGAGATCATTGCGGCTTTTGTCAATTCCGCCACCCTGATCCTGGTGGCAGTCTTCCTGATTAAGGAGGCTGTTGAGCGATTTATCAGTCCTCAGGAAATCGGTTCAGGCATCGTAATTGTTTTGTCTATACTGGGAATCCTGGCCAATGGATTCAGCGTGCTCCTGTTGCGGTCCGATTCCCAGCGGAATATGAATATGAGATCGGCTTACCTGCATTTGCTAACCGATATGATGGCTTCCGTGGCCGTGCTGGCAGGTGGGATCCTGATGTATTTCTTCGCCTGGTTCTGGATCGACCCCCTCCTAACGGTAATGATTGCGCTATACCTGATCTATATGGGATACGATCTCTTGCGGGAATCCACGCGGGTATTGATGCTATTCACTCCTGATACGATTGAGATCCAGAACATCGTAACGGCCATATGCCAATTGGAACGGGTCAAGAACGTGCACCATGTGCATATCTGGCAACTCAATGAAGATGAAGTGCATATGGAGGCCCATATTGATTTCAATGAAGACATCCACCTGTCGGAGTTCGACAGGATCCTCAGTGAGATAGAGGAACTGGTCTATCACGAATTCGGGATCAACCACGTAAACATTCAGCCCGAGTACGCCAAGTGCGACAGCAAGACCATCATTGTGCAAGATTAATCGATGGAGCTGAAGATCAAAACCTTCCGGGAACTAGAAAAACAGGAGCTATACGATCTCCTGCAATTGCGGTCGGAGATCTTTGTGGTCGAGCAAGCCTGCCTTTATCAGGACATGGATGGGAAGGACCAAAACGCTATTCACGTATTGGGATATATAGGGGAGCAGTTGGTGGCGTATTCGCGTTTGTTTGGACCCGGAACCTATTTCACGGAGGCCAGTATCGGACGGGTTGCCGTCCGGGTTTCACACAGGGGTAAAGGCCTTGGGGTTCAAATCATGAAAAGATCCGTAGAGGCAGCAGAGGCGGCGTTTCACACACGGAATATCGCCTTATCTGCACAATTGTATCTGAAGGAATTCTACGAAGACCTTGGCTTTTGCGCCGAGGGACCTGAATACGAGGAAGACGGCATTCCCCACATCCGAATGGTTATGCATCCTTAAATCAAGACCCTAATGATGTTCAGGTAATCTTGATGGGTTGTTTATTACCCAGGTTCAACTCGTTGAGAAGGGTTTCTGTAAACTTGTAATGTCCCCGGAAGGTAATAATACGGAACCGGTTGGATTTCATTCGGCTCAGGGTGTCCAGAAACAGCCATTTAGACTTTAAAAGCGTTGACTTATCAGACTTTACGCTAATGTCAAAAAAGTACTTGATCCCATTTTTGGTTGCCGTGATATCAGGGGTTATGGAATTCCCTGAACTTTTCTTCAGGTAGGACTTAGGGGTTTCATAGCCTTCCATGTCTGCCTTAATATTATCAAAGCCCCTGGATTGCAGGTGTTCTACGGATTTCTTTAAAATCTCTTCGTTCTCTAGTTTTTCAATTTTTATCATACTTCTAAAGGTAAAAAATTAACTGACACCACCAAACCTGATGGACAGATTAACACAATATTAAATGTTTAGAAATCAGCGAATTATTTGCTCATAGGAGGATGGTCTTCCCCTCCCGAACAGAGGCGTCTGCAGCCAGAACGATTTGAAGGCTGTCAACCGCATCCTGAAGGTGTCTGGAGAGATCCCGATCTTCGGTAATGGCGGAGAGGAAAAACTCCTGTTCAAGCAGGCACAAACCATCGTGGTCTGGCTCGTTTTCAACAGAGATCAAGGCATCCTTTTTGTCAAAGGATCCATCGGGGTTCAGGCTGCTATAGTGTATGCGAAGCATTCCCGTTTGGGTGTGGCCTTCAATGTCATCCGAGGATCCTTCAGGGACATCGGAAATGGAAACCGAGCCTCCCGGTCCGATAACGTCCTTGATGAAGAAGGCGGTTTCGCTCATCATAGGCCCCCAGCCTGCCTCGTACCAACCCACGGAGCCGTCTTCAAAGCGAACCTGAAGCTGGCCGTAATTGTACATGTCTGGATTGATTTCCTCAGTCAGGCGCACTCCGATGGCACTCACGCTGACGGGCCTGGATTCGGTCATCATGCACATGATGTCTACATAGTGGACGCCGCAATCCACAATGGGAGACATGGATTTCATCAATTGCCTGTGGGTGTACCATTGAGCACCTGAGCTTTGCTGGTTCAGGTTCATCCGCATCACAAGCGGCTTGCCCAGTTTCCGGGCCTCCTCCACAAACCTGGCCCAGGAAGGGTGAACGCGCAGGATATAACCCACTACGAGCTTTAAATTCCGGCTTCGGGCCAGACGGACAAGGTCGGATGCCTCCTCAACGGTAAGCGCAAGGGGTTTCTCGACGAAAACATGGCAGTTTGCATTCAAAGCCTCCCGCACCAGGGCTGCATGAGAGTCCGGATAGGTGTTTATGGAGACGGCCTGCGCTTGTGAAGCCTTAAGGGCATCAGCAAGGGTTGCAAATGTCGGATGACCACCGAGCTCCGCGGAAAGCCGGTCCCTGCTTTCGGGCGTTCGGCTCACCAGCCCCAGTATTTCAAAACCCGGCATTTGGTGATAGGCCCTGGCATGGCTACTGCCCATATTTCCGCATCCCACGACGATAACTCCGATAGGTCGATTCATGGTTTTAAGCTGAAAGCTATGATTTTATTGCCTTTGGGAGTACCGAGTTTCTCACCACCGCAGGCCAGTGCGATATATTGTTTCCCGCCTACCTCATACAGGGATGGGGTGGCAAAAGCCGCGGCAGGGAGCTTATATTCCCAGAGCAAGGCTCCTGTATGCCGGTCATAGGCCCTGAAGAAACCATCTTTGGTGGCAGCGATGAACAGCAATCCGTTTTCTGTGATCACGGGACCTCCGTAATTCTCTGTTCCTGTGGGCGTGCTTTGGGTTTTCTGCAGCCCTGGGGTATCTCCCAGGGGAACACTCCAAAGGAACTCCCCTTCGTTCATATCAATAGCATGAAGGGTGCCCCAGGGCGGGGATATCGCAGGGAGCCCATTGGCATCCAAAAACTTGTGATATCCACGGTGTTCAAAAGGGACTGCAGAGGTTTCGATGTCCGTTATCCCCGGTTCTGCCACTTCGTTTTTTGATTCCGTCTCCAGCAGAAAAGATAAAAGGGCCGCTTTCTCTGTGTCTGAAAGTTGAGGGAACCCGGGCATCATGCCCTTCCCCCGGGTAATTAAATGGTCGGTTTCTTCTCGGGACAAACGATTTCCAAGGTCGGCCAGGGAGGGATAGCCGCTTGCCGGAACACCTGCCCGGTCTGCCTGATGGCAGATAACGCAGTACTTCTGGTAGGTGCCTTCCCCCGGGCTTGAGGTTGTGGAATTTTCAGTTGGCAGCATTTGCAGGAACCAGGCCATTTCGTTGGAGTTTACATAGAGGATGCCGTTTTCAGGATCCGCTCCCGCGCCTCCCCATTCCGCCCCGCCATCATACCCAGGCAAGAGCAATACCGGATCAAGACCCGGGGGACGGTATTGCCTTCGGTCTGCGGATAGAAACAAATTTTTGATCTCCTCCTGGTTCGGAGCAAACGGGCTCAGATCTTCCACGGTAAGCTCCTGTGACTGGCGGGCAAAAGGAGGGGGTTTTGCCGGGATGGGCTGGGTGGGCCAGGCGGTTTCCCCATTCAAATCAGATGGAGGAAATGGGATTTCCTCTATATCGAAGAGGGGCTCCCCGGAGCGCCGATCGAAAAGGAATACATATCCTTGTTTGGTAACTTGTGCCACGGCCGGGATGCGTTCGCCCTTGTGGGTCACCATCAGCAGATTGGGCGGGGCAGGCGGATCGCGATCCCAGAGATCGTGATGGGTGAATTGAAAATGCCAGAGGCGCTCCCCTGAATTGGCATTCAGGGCCAACAGGCTGTTTGCAAAAAGGTTCTGACCCTTCCGATCCCCCCCGTAGAAATCCGGAGCAGCGGATCCGGTTGGGACATAGAGGATCTCCCGCTCGGTGTCCAGGGCCATTCCCGCCCAGTTGTTCGCCCCACCAACACTTTTATTCAGGTAGGTGTTCGGATCTTCCCAGGATTCGTAACCAATTTCTCCGGGGTGTGGGATGGTATGGAAACTCCAGGCGAGCTTTCCGGTTCGGACGTCAAAGGCCATGATGTCTCCCGGGGCTGCGCCTGTACTTTCCGCCACGCGCAATGGCATGATGATAAGGTTCTTGAAGATAGTGCCCGGGGTATTCGAGATGACGAATTTGTCACGGGCAGAAACAGGCATGCCCCATCGGAGATCGATCTTGCCTCCATCGCCAAAGGAGGGAACCGGTTTGCCCGAAAGGGCGTCCAGCGACCACAAATCGGCCCCCAGGGTATAGAAGATGCGCTTGTCATCGCCTTCCTCCCAATAACTCACCCCCCGGCTAGTGGAATGCCAGACCTTTAACGAATCCCCAAAGACCCAAAGGCGCTTCCCGGTTCGGGCATCCAGGGCGAAGGCCCGCAGGGCAGCAGTCACCCCGTATAAAACACTATCCACGATAATCGGGTTCATCTGCATTTGGCCCACGTCAGGAAGCTCCTGTTCCCAGACAACCTCCAGGCGATGGACATTTTCCGGGCTGAAGCCATCCAGGGTGGTGTAATGCGATCGGCCGGGATCTCCCAGATAGTGTGACCAGGTCTGATACCGGGCAACCGGGGTTTCATCGGATGCGGAATCGCCTTTACAGCCGGGAAGCAGACAGGAAAGCAGCAGGAAACAAATCGGAAATCGGAAATAGTTCGACGGCATAGCGCATCCCGTTTCCTTAAATGTAGAAAAATCCTCTGAATTCGAACAGGGATCGTTTAAGCCCGGAAAAATCGAGATCCGATTTCAAGGACACGACTGTAATAGGCCCGGCCAAACAGGTTGAGATGGACCAGGAGATAGTAAAGCTGGTACAGAGCTATCCGCGCCTCAAACCCTTCAAGCTTTGGGGCAACTTCAAAGTAGGCGCTATAGAAACGGGATGGAAATCCGCCAAACAGGAGGGACATGGCAAGATCCACCTCCCCGTGGCCGAAATAGACCGAGGGGTCGATCAGATATGGGCTGCCATCGGTGGAAATCAGATAATTGCCACTCCAGAGGTCCCCGTGAAGCAATGCAGGCTTCACTTCAGGCATCAGGCGGCTGACCTTAGAAGTCATGAGCTGGGCATCCGGAACTTCTTCAGGGACCAGCAACCCTTTGTTTAAGGCCAGGGTATATTGGGGCATCAGACGACACTGGACGTAAAAATCGACCCAGCTTAAATGTGGGGTGTTTTCCTGGGGAAGGCTGCCGATATAGTTGGAACGGTACCACCCAAAATGGTCAGCGGTTTCCTGGTGCATTTGAGCCAAGCCCCTGCCCAGGGCTTCAAATGAACCTTCAATCCCAGGTCCGGCGGGGATGTATTCCAGCAACAGGCAGCCCCCGGAATCCACAGGGGCACATCCAATAACGGTTGGGACCTTCAAAGCCTGGATTTTTTGGATGGCCTGCAATCCCTCTGCTTCTGCCTTCAGCATATCCAGACCTTTGGAATGAACCATGAACTTGGCAAAGAAATGCTGGCTTGTGGTCTTTACGAGATAGGAATCTGCGATGTCGCCACCCGTTGCCCGGGAGAGCCGTTCGATGCGCAAATCAAACGCCTCCTCCAGCTGCCCTTTGAGATCATTCACAGTCATGGCCTACAGCTTAAAGCGATCCCCGACCCGTGCAATCCGGAATCCTGCCGCCAACACTTTTTGGGTGGCATCGCCTTTTGGGTCCAGAAGAGGGTTGGTGTGGTTCAGATGGATGAAGTAAACCTTATTTTTTAAGCCTGTTGGCAGGGATTCAAGCAATTTCATGGTCTCAACAACAAAGGGATGCGGAATTTCATCGATATCCCGATAGCCGATCTCTGCCGCATCGAAGAATGTTGCATCGACAAAGGCGAAGTCCACCTCAGTCAATCTCTCGGCCAGGGAAACCTCCCAGCGGTCCCACTTATCGATATCGGGAATAAA
>Ga0272441_10013486_pt1 | contig 11744 bp, 7 predicted proteins | sample SSMProp6N_FD_193582 | JGI IMG/M metagenome (GOLD analysis project Ga0272441, IMG submission 193582) | Marine sediment archaeal communities from Little Sippewissett salt marsh, Falmouth, MA, United States - SSM-Prop-6N | ecosystem: Environmental > Aquatic > Marine > Wetlands > Sediment ...
TAGCATATAATTCACCTATGAAGAAGACTATTGAGTTTGTGTTTCATCCGGATGTGCAGAAGATCCTGGATCATTTCTGCGGGCTGTTCGGGATCCGGATCATCTTTCGTACAGCGGACGGCGGGCACGCGCGTGTGGGGCAGGCGAAGCCGATCTGCCGGTTCTGCAACCTGTTGATGGGCAAGCTTGGTTACAGAGCCAGATGCAATGAGCTGAACCAGGCGAAATGCGCGGAAGCGGCGGCGACCCGTGATCTTGTGTCGTACACGTGCCATGGCGGGATGAGCGAAGCGATCATGCCGGCCTACTCGGGCGACTGCCTGATCGGGTTCGTGATGGTGGGTCAGTTCCGGTCCGGCAAGAGCAGGGCCTGCCCCGCGCGGCTGAAAGCGGAATGGCGAGCGCGGCAGGGGACCGACGAGCTTGAGGCGGCGTATCTGGAAACGCCCTACATTGCGGCGGAGAAGCTGGAGCACCTCTTGAACATGTTCAAGTTTCTGGTCGGCTACATTGTTGCGCAGCAGCTGGTTCAGCCTCGTGCGGAGAACCGGCTGGCGCCGGTGTTGGCGTATTTGCGCGAGAACGTGGACCGGCCGGTATCGTTGGCGGAGGTGGCGGCGTTGTGTCACCGCAGTCCCACGACGGTGTCGCACTTGTTCAAGGCGGCGTTCGGCAAGGGTTTCAAGCAGATCCAGATCGAGCTGAAGCTGGACAGGGCGGAGCATCTGTTCCGGACCAGGCCCGGCATCACGGTCCGCGAAGTCGCTTTTCGGCTGGGCTACCGGGACCCGTTCTACTTCTCGCGTTTGTTCAAGAAGCACAGGGGCTATCCGCCCAGCGTGCGGCGCAGCGTCGGGCGCTGAACAAGGCCCGTTTTACCTGTTGACTCACCATGATGCTCAGGATATACTCATAGCATGAGTACACGGCTCCAGGTGATTCTTGACGACGAGGAGATGGCGACGATCCGGCGCATCGCGCGGGCACGACATCAGACCGTTTCGGATTGGGTTCGGCAAGCGCTGCGTGCCGCGCGGCGCGAGTATCCGGCGGCGGACGCGAAGCGCAAGGTGGAGGTTGTACGCGAGGCCGCGCGGCACGAGTATCCTACGTCGGACATCGACGGGATGCTGCGGGAGATCGAGCGCGGTTACGCCGGGGGAGGCGAGCCGTGATCTTCGTTGACTCCAACATACCCATGTATCTCGTGGGTGCGCCGCACCCCTGCAAGATTGACGCACAGCGCGCGCTGGAGCAGGCCATAGCGCAGGGCGAACGTCTGGTCAGCGACGCGGAGGTCCTGCAGGAGATTCTGCATCGCTACCGGGCGATTGACCGGCCGGATGCCATCCAGCCGGCGTTCGACGCGTTTCTGGGGTTCGTCGACGAGGTGTATCCGGTCGAAGAGAAGGACGTATGCCGCGCGAAGGACATCCTGCTCGGGATCCCCCGGCTGTCGTCCCGAGACGCGTTGCACGTGTCGATCATGCGCCGCCGTGACGTCTCGGAGATCCTGTCGTTTGACAAGGGCTTCGACGGCGTGCCGGGCATCAGCCGGCTCGTGTAGACCGTTTAGACTGTCGCAGAGCCGGCCCTCCATCGAACTGATGGGCAACATCCTGCGCGCAAGGGGGCGCCGGCGCTCACTCAAGAGCGTCGCCGTCTTCCGTCTTCCGCTCTCGTATCGCGCGAAGCTGTGTTGCGGCCTCCTTGTCGCGCGGCCGGCCCATCGCCTCCTTGGCAGCGATGAGCTCGTCGAGCGAGAGGATTCGGCAGGGGCCCGCGTCAAGTTGGACTTCGATGCTTCGGCGTTTGACCTGCGCGAAACCGCCGAGTCCTCGCACGTTGCCGAGACAATCGAGTTGGCCGTAGTCGGTGTCCAGGTAGAGGTTTTTCAGGCCGCTGCATTCGGCCGGCGTCAGGTTCAGGGCCCGCCGAGCCGGCGTCATTCTGTGGACGGGATGCAGATCCGCGACCGCCTGCTGGAGTCGCAGCAGGTTCTCTGGCGTGAAATCGCAGCAGATGTCGACATCCTGCGTGAGCAGCGTGCCGCCGTGCGCGACGACCGCGAAGCCGCCGACCACCACGAAATCGACGTGGTGTTCGATCAGGCGTGTGAGCAACCCTTCAAGATCGGGCATTGCGTTTCCTCACGGCCTCGCGCAGCGCGATCGCGCTGGCCAGCGCGCGTGCGTGCCGGCGAATCCTTTGTGCCGGGCTGAGCCGCAGCGTCGATTCGAGCTGAACCATGTCGACGCCGTCACGCTGCGCCTGTTGCCAGGCGGAGTGCGGTGTTCCCGGTCCTGTCGGTCGGCGGCTCATGCGTCGGCCAGCATAGCGCTGTGTGTGGTTTGCTTCAAGCGGATCGGTTCTGTTGTGGACGTGCGGGCTAACGTTTTGGGCCGTGCGGGGTAACATAGGGTAGAGGGACGACGGCACCCGGTGTTGCGGTTGGTGGCTGAGCGTATTTGTGCCCTGCTGCAGGTTGATCGAGAACAGGGAAAGGAGGCCCGATGTTTCCGTGTACAGTGCGGTCCCGGCCGTGACATCCCCCTTATGGAGGACGGCATGGCCGTCGCGTGGCCGGGAAGATGTCCACGCCGGGCGTGTTTTCCTCATGCATTGATGTGCAGCTTGGCGCGCAGCGACGTTGCCACGCCGGCATTGGGCGAGAGGGGGGTGCGCGGTGTGGCACCTTGAGTGGGGCGGGGGTTGCGTTGAGACAAAGGGGATCGGACGATGAAGGGGTGGGTCGCGCTGCCATCGGGTATTTCCGGAGGGGAGGGGGCGACGGTTACACGACGGGTGTCGGGAAAGCCGCGAACGCAACATCTGGCACTTCCGTCTACCTTGCAGACCGTCGCCCGCCGCCCCTCATGTACCGGACAATAGATCTAATTTAGCACCCACGATCGTGGGTACCATAAAAGTACCTACGTGCTGAGAAATTTGTACATCGGATTTTCTTCTTGGCGGACCTGGATCCTTGTTTGGGTGTTCAGAAGGCCTCATTCATCGGGCTGACCTCTAATTTACGACACACGATCGTGGGGTCCAAAAAAGAATCTATGTGTTGAACCGGTTGTTTTGGCGGGGTGGTGTTGGAGGGAAAGGGCGATGATGTCAGCGTTTCGTATGAAGATGACGTTTGGGCTACTGGCAGGTTTTCTGTGCAGGGGCGTTTTGGCTCAGGGCGTAGAGGTCCGGCCGCTGCGCCGGGCCGGCCGGCTGGTTGTATTCGATGCGGCGTTGCACGGCACCGCCCCGATCAAGCACTACTGCATGAAATGGCACAAGGACAGCGACCGGGTACCGGCCGCGCGGCCGTCGGAAACGGCGGCCGGCAAGTCGATCCATTTTTCGGCGACCGGCGCGCGTGGCGCGGGCGCATCGCAGATCACGTTCAGTCGGCTCCCGCCGCCGGCGGCCGGCATGGAATACGCTGGGTTCGAGGTGGTCGTATCCCATGGCGGTGCTGAGTACGCCCGGTTACCCGTGGATGCGAACTTCTGGGACGGGACCAGCCTGAGCCGGCACCTGACGTTACGGCCGGGCACGCATGCCTACGAGGTGACCACTGGGTTCCGCCGCGCCAAGACGCCGGTCCTGTGGAACGACCTTCAGAACGTGGTGCTTCAGATCCGATCCAGCGATTTCGAGTACGATCTGCACACGATTACGATGCTCGAGCGCGAGAAACGGGTGCGCAGCAGGATCCTGGACATCGGACGGGTCCGCAAGGTGCACGAGGTGCTGCCGGCGGCCGGGCCCATTGACGTCGACGGCGCGGTCTCGGAAGCGGCATGGTCGGCCGCCCGGCCGTTGGACAACTTCCACGAATGGCGCGGGGAGGCGCTCGGCGCCGGCACTTCGCCGATCGACGTCCGGTTCGCCTACGACGCGACGACGCTGTACCTGGCGACACGGTCGAGATTCGCGACCGCGCCGGTCGCCAAGGTCAAAGAGCACGACATGTACGTCTACAACGACGAAGCGCAGGAGATATTTTTCGATGCGCCCGGGCGCGGGTTCATCCAGTTTGTCATCAACGCGGCGGGCACGGTCTTCGACTGCGTGAACGGCAGCCACATGAAGAACGTGCCGCACCGCAAAGCGATGCGCTACGCGAACGAGAGCTGGGATACCGAGCTCGCGTTTCCGTTCGACGCGCTGGGCGCGGATCCCGCGTCCGTGCGGCGGATGGGCTTCCAGATCGTGCAGACCTACTACGGCAGTCTCCGCAGGGCGGAGGGTCGGCGCACCACGGTCTGGGAACAGACCACGCGGTTCCCGGCCCCGTCGACCTTCGGCGTGCTTGTCTTCAACCGGCACGCGTTCGGGCCGGGCGCCATCGAAATCACGGGCATCGAGCGGCTGGACAACCGCGACCGGTCGTCGGATTTCCGGTTCGAATGCACGCTGGACGGGTTCGCCGCCGGTACGTACCGTGCCCGGCTCAGTCTGTCCGGGCACGAAGCGGCGATCCCCGAAGAGACGCTGGAGCTGGCATCGGGCCGACCGGCGCGCCGGGTCTTCACGGTGCCGCGCGCCGCGAATACGGGCGGCCGCAAGACGTTCACGCTCGAGTTGGTCAACGCGCGGGGCGACAGTCGGCTCGCCGTCGCGGATTTCAGGAACATCGTCTCGGAGCCCGACCTGTTCGGGCAGCGCGTCTTGAACCCGCGCCCGAAGAAGATCGCGTGGCAGGACGGCGCGTTTGCCGCACGCCGGCACACGGATCTGTTTGTGCCCGCCGACGCCACGGCCCGGACCCGGCGCACGGCCGAAGTGTTCGCCGACCGCTACTACAAGCACACGGGCGTGCGGCTTCGGATCGGTTCGTTGGGCGCGAAGCAGCCGGCCCGCGGCATTGTATTGAGGCTCGCGGAATCCGCCACGTTCGACGGCAAGCAGGAGCAGGGCCGTCCGCAGGGCTATCGTCTGGCGGTCATGCCGGAGCGCGTCGAGATCACCGGGTTCGACGAACCCGGCCTGCACTACGGCGGGATCACCTTCTTCCAGCTCATGAAGAACGACTGGCGGATCCGTGACGAGATGCCGGTCCCCTGCGTCGAGATCCTGGACTGGCCGGACATATTGCGCCGCATCGCAATGACGGGCCACGGCGTGCTGTTCAAACACATGCGCATCAAGGAGAACCGCGGGATCGAGTACCTGATCGACTGGGCGGACCGGTTCGTCGCGCGCAACAAGTCTAACTTCTTCGTCATGGAGCTGTCCCGGGCCATCGTCTACGAGCGCGAGCAGGGGATGGGCGGGCCGGAAAACTTCTACCCGCTGGCCGATCTTGAGAAGCTCGGCGCTTTCTGCCGCGACAACTTCATCGAGCCGTGTCCGGCCTGGCAGGTCGGCGGGCACGCGGACTGGTGGTTGCTGATTTATCACCCGGAGCTGCGCGAGCAGGGCTATCGCTACCAGTCGGACGTCACGCATCCGGACCATAACCGGATCGTCTTCAACTGCATGCTCGACGTGATCGAAGCGCTGGACGCCAAATGGGCGACCTCCAAGAGCGACGAATGGTGGGGATACGGGCAGTCGGGCGAAGAGAAGCTCGAGTTGCTGCGCGGCAAGACCCGGCCGGAGGTATTTCTCGAGTTCCACCTCGCGCTGCACGCGTTCCTCAAGTCGAACGGCGTGCGCATGTTCATGTTCAACGATATGCTCACCCCGTACAGTGGCGGCAAGAAGTGGGACATCTACAAGGTCGCCGACCGGCTGCCCAAGGACATCGTGATCGGGCATTGGACGAATCCGGAGGATATCCCGTATTTCGCGGAGAAGGGCTTCGAGATCTGGCGGCTGATCAACCGTTACGGCGACCTCGGGCGGGCATACCGGAAACACATAACAGGATCCGGCTCCGTGATCTACGGGCTGGGCAACGACAAGACCGGCGGTCTGCTCGCGACCCGCAACACGGCGAACACGACCTATGCGCTCATGCGCGCGGCCGATTACGGCTGGAACATGGACCGCTACCCGGGCGACCCGCCCGGCCGCAACATCACGCTGCGCAATCTCTTCGCGCTCACGCCCAATCCGTACGCGGCCGAGAAGGTGACCCCGCTGGATCTGTCGGCGCATCTCACGCATACCTTCAGCGTCTATCTCAAGGAACACGCGGCCGAGCAGTACGCGGGAACGGACCAGCCGCTCGTCCTGAAACGGGGCGAACAGACAATCGCCCACATCCCGATGCGGATCGGGGCCGACGGCGCGCCGACCGCGCGCGACTGCGTGATCGTCGGGACGCCGTCCGAGAGTGCTACCCTACCGGTCAAAGGCCGTTACTCGTCACTGATCTTCCTGCACACGGCCTTCATCAACAACCCGAATGATACGAAGGCGGGCCCGCAGTGCTGTCGCGAATGGAACTACGGGTTCCCGTGCGGCGAGTACGCGGTGCGCTACGCGGACGGCACGGAGCTGACGATCCCGGTGCGCCTGACGACGAGTATCCGGCGCTACAACAGCCAATCGAAGAACCGTGCAACCAACGAGAACCGGTACGTCCGGGTCCTGCACGACGCCAACTACGACCCTGTCCACCTTTACCAGTACGAGTGGGTCAACCCGCACCCGGAGAAGACGATCGAATCGGTGACGGCCCGGCACCCGCACGGTTTCGAGGTGTCGCTCGTGTTGTTCGCCGTTTCGGGGCGGGACGTGTGGATGCCGCGAGGGAGGGCGTCAGAGGTGGTCTCCGGCGTGGACGGAGCCACGCCCTCCAAGACCCCATGATGTTGTTGCGGTGGAGGGCCGGCCTCCATGCCGGCCGCGGTTGTCGATCGCCATCGACTGCAGTCGACTGCTGTCGATTGCTATCGATTGCAGTCGAGAACAGGAGGGATTCAAGCCATGAGGACACATGCACAGACATTGCTCGCGATCTTGCTCGCGGTTCCGTTGGCTGTGGCCGAGGCCCAGGAGGAGAAGGCCACGCCTGTTCGCAAGGATGGCCGGTTGGTCATGTGGGACGCGGCCGTACACGGGCTGGCCCCGATCAAGAACTACACTGCCGGTTGGATCAAGGGCAGCGATCTCACGCCGGTCGCCCGCATGTCCGCGACGCGTGGCGGCAAGGCGGTCGCCTTCTCGTTCAAGGGTCGCGGCGGCACCGCCTGCTCGACGATCTACTTCACGCGCCTACCGAGCCCGCCCGAGGGCAAGGAATACGCGGGGCTCGAGCTGATTGTGGCCTACGACAAGCAGGATTTCGGGCAGATAACCGCGAGTGCCAACTACTGGGACGGCACGGCGCTGACCAAGGTCATTACGCTGCAACCGGGCGAACATACCTATGACTTCAATACCGGGTTCCGCAGGTCGGGCGGCTCGATCGATTGGAAAGATCTGAACTACGTCATGATCCACGTGAAGTCGCGCAATCTTCAGTACCGGCTCCGGCGCATCACGATGAAGGAGCGGGACGCCAGGATCAGGAGCAAGCCCCTGCCTGTCGCGCGCCGGCCGAAGGTGCACGAGGTGCTGCCCGCGGCGGGCACGATCAGCCTGGACGGCAACATCTCCGAACGCGCATGGGCACAGGCCCAGCCGCTGTCCGGGTTCCATCACTGGCGCGGCGCCGCGCTCGGGCCGGACGCCTCGCCGCTGGCCGTGCGGCTCGCCTACAGCGACACGACGCTCTACCTGGCCACGCAGTCCAGGTTCCCGACCGCGCCGGTCGCCGAGGTCAAGCGACAGGACATGTACGTCTACAACGACGAGGCGCAGGAGATCTTTTTCGACGCGCCCGGGAGCGGGTTCATCCAGTTTGTCATCAACGCGGCGGGCACGGTCTTCGACGCGGTGAACGGCAGCCACATGAAAAACGTCACGCACAAGAAGGGGCTCCGGTACGCGAACGAGCAGTGGGCGATGGAGCTGGCGTTTCCATTGCGCGAACTCGGCGTGGACCCCGAAGCGCCGCGTCATATGGGGTTCCAGATCGTGCAATCCTATCAGGGCCGCAAGGGGAGCGGCCTGCGAACCACGGTGTGGGAGCAGACCCAGCGGTTCCCGATCCCGTCGACGTTCGGCGTGCTGCTGTTCAACCGTCAACCGTTCGGGCCCGGCACGATCGAAGTGACCGGGATCGAGCGGGCGGACAACCGCGGCCAGGCCGCCGACATCGAGGTCGATTGTGCCTTGAGCGGGTTCGCGGCGGGCGCCTACCGGTTGCGCGCGAGCCTGTCCGACCATGACGAGGCGATACCCGAGCAGACGTTGGAGCTGGACCCTGGCCGGCCGGTCGAACAGACCGTCGTGATTGCGGGCGGCGGCGCGAAGAGCGGGAACCGGACGCTGATGCTCGAAGTCGTCAACACGCGCGGCGACCGCCGGCTCAGCGTGGTGCGCTTCACGAACACGGTGTCCGAGCCCGACCTGTTCGGGCAGCGCGTGTTGAACCCGCGCCCGAAGAAGATCGAATGGCTGGACGGCGAGTTCCCGGCACGCCGCCACACGGATTTGTACATCCCGCGCCGTGCAACGGCTCGGACCCGGCGTACGGCGCGCGTCTTCACGGACCGCTACTACATGCATACGGGCGTGCGGCTTCGTCTGCGCCCGTTGAGCACGCTGATGCCGGCGCGCGGCATTGTGATGAGGCTGGGCGGGGCCGCGACGTTCAAGGGCAAACCTGAACGGGGCCGGCGCGAGGGCTATGGGCTGCGGGTCACGCCGCAGCGCGTGGTGATCACCGGGTTCGACGAGCCGGGCCTGCACTACGGCGGGATCACGTTCTTCCAGCTCATGAAAAACGACGCAAAAATCCGTGACGAGATGCCGGTCCCGTGCGTCGAGGTGTTGGACTGGCCGGACCTGCACCGGCGCATCGGGATGACGGGCCACGGCGTCCGGTTCAAGGGCATGCCGATGCTGGAGAACCGCGGGATCGAGTACCTGCTCGACTGGGTGGACCGGTTCGTCGCGCGCAACAAGCTGAACTTCTTCATCGCCGACCTGTCGCGTGCCATCGTGTATAAGCGGCATCCGGACCTGAACCACCCGACGAACTACTACACGCTCGAGGACATCGCGAAGCTCGGCGAATACTGCCGCGACAACTTCATCGAGTACTGTCCGGCCTGGCAGGTCGGCGGCCACGCCGACTGGTGGCTGACCAACTTCCGTGACGACCTGCGCGAGCGGGGCTACATGTACCAGTCGGACGTCACGCATCCGAAGCACAACAGAGTTGTCTTCGACTGCATGCTCGACGTGATCGAGGCGGGCAAATGCAAGTGGGCGACGCCGAAGAGCGACGAATGGTGGGGCCGCGGCAAGGGCGGCGAGAAGCGGGCCGCCAGGCTGCGCGGCAAGACTCGGGCGCAAGCCTTTCTCGACTTCCATATCGCACTGCACAACTTCCTCCGGTCGAAGGGCGTGCGCATGTGGATGTTCAACGACATGCTCACCCCGTACAGCGGCGGCAAGAAGTTCGATGTCTACAAGGTGGCCGATCGGATACCGAAAGACATCGCGATCGGGCATTGGACGAACCCGGAGGACCTGCCCTATTTCGCGGAGAAGGGCTTCGAGATCTGGCGGCTGCCCAACGGTTTCGCGAACGTCAGCCCCGCACACCGCCCGTACGTCAAAGGCTACGGCACGATCATCTACGGGCTCGGCAACGACAAGGTCGGCGGCCTGCTCGCGAAGCGTTCGAGCATGCTCACCACCTATGCGCTTATGCGGGCGGCCGATTACGGCTGGAACATCGACAACTACCCCGGCGATCCGCCGGGCCGCAACATCAGCCTGCGCAACCTCTTCGCGCTCACGCCCAACCCGTACGCGAGCGAGACGGTGACGCCGGTCGATCTGGGCGCGCAACTCCGGGATTCGTTCAGCGCCTATCTCAAGCGACATGCGGGCGGCGCCTATGCGAGCGCGGACGAGGCGGTCACGCTCCCGCGCGGCCGTCAGACGATTGCGCACGTCCCGATGCAGCTCGGCGCGCACGGCGCGGCGGAAGGGCGCGACTGCCTCGTGCTCGGCAAAGGCGCCCAGCCCGTGAGTCTGCCGGTACGCGGGCGCTATTCGGCGCTGGTCTTCCTGCACACGGCGTTCATCAACAATCCGAAGGACCGGCACGCCGCGCCGGGCACAAGCCGCAAGTGGCAGTACGGGTACCCGTGCGGGGAATACAAGGTGCGGTACGCGGACGGCACGGAAGCGGCGATCCCGATCCGGCTGACCATGAACGTGCGGCGCTACAACTCCGACTCTAAGAACCGGGCGACCAACGAGAACCGGTACGTGAAGGTCCTGCACGACGCGAACTACGACCCCGTCCATCTCTACCAGTACGAGTGGGTCAACCCGCACCCCATGAAAACGATCGAGGCGGTCAGCGTCGGGCACCCGCACGGGTTCGATGTTTCGCTCATCGTGTTTGCTGTTTCCGGACGCGGGGTCTGGCAGACGCCGGCCCTGGTCCGGGCCCCGGGCCGGTGAGGCGGCCGCGGGGAAACGGAGCGCACGGTCCCCCTCCCAGAAGAAGAGAAACAGCAATTAAGACGACGGGTCAGACAGAACCTGGTGGTCGAACACAGCATGATCGCCTAGAATGCGGGCGGCACGGATACCGGGCGGGGGAGGCGCTGGGCTTCCTCCTCCGCGTGGACGCTACGGAGGACACGGTCGGTGAAGGCCGCGCGACTGGGAGTAGCCCCGGCTTCCCCGAAGCCGCGGGCCGGGGGATCTTCTGTGATTTGTGTGTAAACTACCCGGCGGGCCGCGACATAGCCCCTTTGGACAGGAGCGGCGGGCATGGCATTGACCGAAGAGACCTTGATGCGGTTGTTGATGCAGCAGCGTTCGATGCTGCTGGGTTTCGTGATTTCGCTGGTGCGCGATCCTGCGTTGGCCGAAGACATTCTGCAGGAGGTCAGCGTGACGGCGGTGCGCCGTCGGGACGCGATTGAGGACGAATCGGTATTCAGCGCGTGGATCCGACAGACGGCGCGGTACACGGCATTGAACGCGGTCCGCAAGCAGCAGCGCCGGCCGGTCATTTTCGACGACACGCTGCTGGAAGCGCTGGAGGAGGAATGGGTCGAGGTGGAGACAGAGACCCCGCCGCCGGAAGCGATCGACGCGATCCGCGAGTGCATCACGAAGCTGACCCCGCGCGCGCAGCGCCTGGTGGAGTTGAAATACTACAAGGGCCTGGACGGCCGCGCGCTGGCGGAGAAGATCGGCCGGCAGCTCAACACGGTGTACGTGGCGCTGACCCGGATCCACCGCAAGTTGTCCGACTGCGTACGCAGCCGGCTCGCGAACGAGGGGCTGAGCAGTGGCTACTGACGAGACAGCGGGGCGCTACAGTTGGGACGGCGAATTTGCCGCGTTGTGCATGCGCTACCTGGACGGCAAGACGTCGGACGAGGAGGACGCCCGTCTTTGCGAGGAGCTGGCGGCGAGCCGGGGTTGCCGGAACATGTTCGTGCGGGCCAGCTTCCAGGACGGTCTGCTGCGTGAAGTCTACGCGGCGCGGCGCCACACGCTGCCGGCGGGTGGGGCGGCTCGGCGCCGGCCGCCGGCCCGGCGGGCCGGTGCCGGCGCCGGCGCGCTCGGCTTGCCGCAAAGTGTGCCGCGGCGCTGGGCGCGCTGGATCACGGCGGCGGCCGCCGCGGTGCTGATCGGGGTCGGTGTGCTTGCCTGGCGGGCGGGGTTCCTGCCGTTCGGCGCGGGCGCGGAGCTGGCCACGGTAT
>Ga0272441_10013487_pt1 | contig 11744 bp, 9 predicted proteins | sample SSMProp6N_FD_193582 | JGI IMG/M metagenome (GOLD analysis project Ga0272441, IMG submission 193582) | Marine sediment archaeal communities from Little Sippewissett salt marsh, Falmouth, MA, United States - SSM-Prop-6N | ecosystem: Environmental > Aquatic > Marine > Wetlands > Sediment ...
AGGCGTGCGGGTTGGTTCACGATCATCCTCTCGGCGGCCGTACTCGGTGCCGTCGTTGGCGGATTGGTCCTCCTCGGACCGCCGGCCGAATGGCGCGGGAGTTCGCTTGACGCGCAACGCGCTGCCGACCTGCGGGAGTTGGCGTTCGCCGTTCACGAGTACTGGCTGGATACCGGGATGCTGCCGGAGAGTCTGGACACGCTCGCCGGGGAGATGGACTGGATCGCCGAGCTCCGCGATCCGGCGACCGGCGTACCGTACGCGTACCGCACGACGGGCGACGAAACCTACGAGCTTTGCGCTGAGTTCTCGATCGACACGTCTGGCGATGCGCGCGCGCTTGCGCCGACTGACTTCTCGGCTCATCCGGCCGGGCGGTACTGCTTCGCGCTGCACGCCGCAGACGCGACGCTGATACCCCGTCGCTAGACGCAGGCGACTACCCGCTCTCAACGACTGCATCGCTGCGGACTTTCGGTTCGGATGTGGCTTTCAGAAGCCTGTGCAGGTACGCCCGGTACTCCTTGAACGCGCTTCGCCCGGCGTTCGTCATCGTGGCGATCGTTCGTGGGACTCTTCCGCGGAACTCCTTGGATACGACGAGGTATCCGGCCGCTTCCAGTCGACGAAGTTGGACGGACAGGTTGCCGCGTGTGAGTCCGGTCTCTCCCATCAAGTAGACGAAGTCCGCGCAATCCAGGACGGAGAGCACGGACATGATCTTCAGCCGTGCCGGTTCGTGGATGACGCGATCCGGCTCGGCGGCAAACCTAGACTTCATGATCGCCGTCCAGCGCGGACCGTGGATGGGCGCGCAGGTACCCATACAGTGCGCACGTGCCCGTGATGACAGCCGCGGCGCCGGTGAACGTGAACAGGGATCCGATCATCTCGCCGCCGGGAATGCGCAGCAGGATGGCCGCCCCTCCGGTTGCTAGGGCGGTTCCGACGACAAACAGAAGACGGTAGACCCCGAAGCGAACGGCCATCACCGCGATAGGAGCAACCATCACGCTGACCCAGCCGAGGAAGGCAACTCTCCCTGTTGCCGTATCTACATCCAATGCGGGTCCGAAGTACTCATGGATGGGCGGCATCACGATGAGCAGGAAGAGCACGTTGAGCCCGAAGCGCTGTGGGTAGGTCAATTGTGGCTTTGGTGGCCGGACGTATCCCGTACGGGGGTAGGTGATCCGCTCCTTCAAGAACCGAACGGTCAGGAACCCCAACAGTGCAAGTGCGAATGCGACACCCAGCGACACGATGCGCAGCGTGTCGGAGTCGAGGAAGTCCGCAATCAGGAAGCCGGTCCCGATCAATGCCAACACGCTCCCCGTGACGAACTCGCCGATTCCGTCGCTGAAGCGATAGCGTTGAGCGCGTCGCCGTGCCGCGCGAATCTCGTTCATGAGTCCTCCGAATGGAGCAAGTTTACATCGTAAACTAGTTCACGTCAACCGCACTGAAAGGGATAAGGCAACCTCGAGACGCCCTTCCTCGGATTCATTCGGCTGCTAGCGCAAGCAAGACATCCCCAACCGTCGGTCCATTCCGTTTGCGTTACGAACAGGTAGTATGATATACGTCAGCGGACGACGTTGTAGGGCGACGACGCACAAGCACAGGAAGTGGCGTGTGCCGCCCGAAGGAGGCGGCATGAGGCTGGCAGTGATCTCGGATATCCATCTGGGGGATCCCTCGTCGGCGATGGCGGCCGGTACGCCGCAGGGATGCATGATCGGTACTGGATACGAACGGTTTGCCGACGCCGTCCGTGGGCAGTTCGGGGACGAGCCGGTGGACTATCTCATTGTGTTAGGCGATGTGCTCGACTTCTCGATCGTCCACTACAGTACGGCATATGCCATCGGCAAGACGCTGTTTGAGCGAATGGTTGGCGACGGACTGCTGCGCAGCCGTCGGATCGACGCGTCCGGCTCTCCATCGAAGTATGGTCCCATTATCTACGTCCCGGGCAATCACGATCTCGACATGTGGCACACCGTCGAGTATCAGGTCAACATCATTCAGCGCATCGACCAAGGGCAGGAGGCCGAGAAACTGAGGATGTCGGTTCCCACCATCATCCATGAGTGCGCGGACGGTTCCGGGTTCGGTGTTTATCTACACGGTGTGAGCGACCTCGCGACGCGTAAGTACGGTGGTCTGTTCCTCGATTCCCTCACCACACCCCCCATCGACTGGTACTTCGGATTTCCCAACCTGTACTTCGTTGTCGAAGGAGAGACGGTGTGGATGACCCACGGGCAGTATTTCAACTTCTTCTGGTCGTTCCTCGGTCAATGGGCCTTGAAGGTATTCGGCGAGGAACTGGAGCTGCACCGGCCCGGGCACCTCGATCTGGTGGAGACGGTCGGGGTCAACTGCCCCACTGGGCAGCTCAGTTGCTCATCGATTGGCCAGGCCGGTCCGCTCACGACCATCGTGCGCGCGCTCGAGCACGACCTCAAGGCGGGCAATATGGCGAGCCTGGATCGCTACGTGGATCGCGTGTTTGTCGCGCTGCTCGCGCGGATTGACGCGCGGATCCTCAAGTTCCCCGGCATCAAGCAGGCCGTACGATGCATCGTGAAGCGGCTGATCGACGGATTGCTCAAGAAGACGACGACGGCCCGTGACGAACGCGCCTATCTCGAGAAGCCGGACATCAAGGCGAATTTCGACGAGTTCTACAAGGCGACGATCTACGAGATCGAAGAGATCCGATCGACGTACCCGTTCGATATTCCCTATCCGAGCCGACTGATCTTCGGCCACACCCACCGTCCGATCTCTTGGTCTGCTCCCGACAGCATTGCCGTTCCGGCGTGCGCGGGCGCGCCGGCTCGAGAGATCGAGGTGTGCAATACGGGCGGTTGGCTGTACCACGATGCCGAGGCGGGTCCGGGCGCCGAGGTGTTCTTCTATGAGACGGGCAAGGGCTTCTCCTCCCGTCGAATCCGGTACGAACCGGGCGAATGAGGAGGTGCAGTCCATCATGCAACGAGTGCTGTTGACCGATGACGCGGATCTGGACGCCTTCGATGCATTGACCTCAGGCGGCCTCGACCGGCTTCAACGTCTGAAGGAACGCTACCTCGAGATCGTCGAACGGAAGAATGGAAGAGGCGTCGAAGTCTGCATCGAACGAGCCAAGCTCATCACCGACTCGATGCGAGACACTGAGACGTCCGATGAGCCGATGATCCTTCGGCGCGCCAGGGCGATCCATCACTACTTGTCGAATCGAGACGTGACATTCCACGACGAGAATCTCTTGGCCGGAGCGACGACATCGAAGGCGATGGGGGCGCCCGTCTATCCCGAGCTGCTTGGGATGAGCATCTGGCCCGAATTGGATTCGATCAGCGATCGAATGTCCAACCCCCAACACTTGAGCCGAGCAGACGCGGACACATTGAACCTCGAGGTGTTCCCGTATTGGATGGATCGGACGGTGCTTGAGCAGACAAGAACCCGTCTCGTGCGCGACGACCCTGAATCGCTACTGGGACTGGATTTGATGGAACGTGTCTCGTTCTTCATCAACGGGGGCGGTGCAACCGTTTCCCATGTGGTTCCCCGGTTCGCCGACGTGCTGGAAAAGGGATTGCTGCGCATGATCGACGAGGCGGCGGCGCGGCAGGCTGCGTGTACCTCCAGCTCCGACCCGCTGTCGGGCCGCAAGACGGCGTTCTACCAAGCGGCCGTGCTGTCGATGCACGGCATTCTCAATTACGCTTCCCGGCTGCGCGAGGAAGCCCATCAACGAGGGTTCCAGGAGATCACCGAGGTCTTGACCCGGGTTCCCGCCCATCCGGCACAGACGTTCCACGAGGCGATCCAGACGGTCTGGCTGTGCCACGTGGCGATCCTTGCCGAGAACGTCAACATGGCGATGAGTCCGGGACGACTCGATCAGGTGTTGTGGCCCTACTTCCGGGCCGACTGCGAGCGCGGACGGCTGAGCATCGAGCAGGCACTGGAGCTCATCGGCTGCCTCTGGTTCAAGATTGCGGACAATACGAACCTCGTTCCCGAGAGCGCGGAGAAGATGTTCGGCGGTGCGGGATCGGTACCGGCCGTGACGGTCGGCGGCGTCGATCGCGGTGGGGAAGATGCGGTCAACGACCTGACATTCCTGATGCTGCACGCCACCGAACTGCTGTGTATTCGCGATCCCAACGTCAACGCGCGGATCCATCCCGGGAAGAACTCGAACGAGTACATCGACCGCGTGGCGCGCACGATTCTCACGACGCGCGCCATCCCGGCCGTCTACAACGACGAGGTCGTCATTGCCTCCCTTCAGGAACAGGGCGTGGAGCTGGAAGATGCTCGGGACTACGCAATTGTCGGCTGTGTCGAGCCGACGACGTCCGGATGTAGCTACGCGGAGACCTCGGCCGTCCTTCTCAACCTGACCGCCGCGATGGACATGACCCTGAACGAGGGGAAGCGTCCTCCGTTCAAGCTCGGGGATCGCGAGCAGATCAACCCCGACTTCATCAGTCTGAACGAACTTGATGCGTTCCCCGGTTTCCTGCGGGCGTTCGACATGCAACTGACGTTCTTGGTCGATCATGCCGTCGATCTGGCTACCGCGTTGGGAGAGACGCACCGTGACGTTCTTCCCGTCCCGCTGCTGTCCTGCTTCTTCGTCGGCCCGATGGACAAGGGGATCGATTTGTCGGCAGGAGGTGCGAAGTACAACTCCTCCGGCGCAACCCACGTAGGCTTCGCCGATGTCTGTGACTCACTCGCCGCCGTCGAAGCGCTCAGCGAGCACCATGCCGGGGACGAGAATCCGTTCGAGCTGATGCGTGACGCGGTGGCGGCGGACTTCGTCGGCTACGAGCCCATCCTCGAGTTCGTTCGGACGCAGGCACCGAGATTCGGTGGAGGAGTGGGCGCTGGACGCGATCCGGCGCAGCGAATCGCAACGTGGTTGACCGACCGTCTCTACGAGCTGTACCAGGCGAAGCGGAATGCACGTAGCGGCCCGTATCGGCCCGCGTACTGGACGATGACGAATCACGCAGGGCTCGGCCAAATCGGCGGCGCGCTCCCCAGCGGGCGCAGAGCGAAGCAGGTGTTCTCCAGCGGGATCACCCCGGCGTCTCAGCACGCGCCTGATCTACTGGCGGCCTATCTCGCGGTGGCGAAGCTGTGCCATCACGGCCCACCCGGCCCGGAGTATCCGGTACCCGGCGGGATCGCCCTGAACATGAAGTACACCCCGTTCGTGCGCAGTTGCCGTGATTCGGAGTACTTGAGCCGATTCTCGGACCTGATCCGCGGCTACTTCCTTGCCGGGGGCATGCAGGTTCAGTACACGGTTCAGGACTACGGCACGCTGCTCGACGCGAAACTCAACCCGGAACGATACCCCGATCTCATCGTTCGCGTCTCGGGGTACTCGGCGTTCTTCAAAGACCTTAACGAGGCCATGCAAGATGAATTGATCACACGGAGTCAGTACGACCTTCACTCGGGGAAAGCAGTGCTGCTACGTCAATACAAGGAGGCACTGACATGATCGGTCCAACGACCGCCTATCGAAAGGTGAGACTGCGCCGCTGCGTGAGTCGGCTGCTCGACGAACTGCAATCGGAGTTCATGGACGAGTTCCTTCTCTTGCTCCTGAATGCGATGCGGCTGGTGCTCGCGATCGATCCCGAGTACCACCGCAACATCGAATACAAAGGGGAAGCGTTCAATGCGACGTACGTGTTCAGGGATGCGGACGGTGCAGTCGAAGTGACCGCCAAGTTCGAGCCGGTGCGGATCGGATTCATCAAGCGGCAGCGGCTGCGGGTGCGCCGGGGCATTGCACCCTCATCAGATGTCGAGGTGACGTTCGCAAATGGTCGCGCTCTGTGGGAGTTCCTCATGTCAGCGGACCCGGATGTCTTCGACTTCATCCTCAACAACAAGCTCCAGACGCGGGGAAACCTCAACTACCTGATGAAATTCGGGTACATGTCCAATCGCCTGAGAGAACTGCCCCGTCTCGGCGCTGCTGCGACGTAGGAAAGGGAGGAGCCATGGTCTATGGATCCATGGGGAAGCTGTTGCGCGTCGATCTGTCGTCCCATGCCCCCGACAAGGATGCATCGGTCTGTTTCGAGGAGATTCCGGTTTCGGACGACACGTACGAGCGCTTCCTCACCGGCTACGGACTGGCGGCCAAGTACGTGTTCGATCACCAGCGTCCGGGTGTCGATCCACTGGGGCCGGAGAATCATCTGGTCTTCATGACCGGTCTGCTGACCGGAACCGGCGCCATGTTCTCGGGACGGTGGATGGTTGCCGGCAAGAGCCCGTTGACCGGCACATGGGGAGATGCCAATGCCGGAGGCTATCTCGCTCCTGCCCTGAAGAAGACGGGGTACGATGGAGTCATCGTCGTGGGTGCGTCGCCGACCCCCGTCTATTTGCTCATCGACGAAAACGGTCCGGCGCTGCGAGATGCGACGGATCTGTGGGGACGAGACACGGTGTGGGTGGACGATCGCTTGAAGTCGATTCATGGAGTCCATGCTCAAGTTGCCTGCATCGGCAAGGCAGGAGAGTGGCGTTCTCCGATCGCCGGCATCGTCACGGACAAGGGGCGCGTCGCCGCCCGGAGTGGGTTGGGCGCAGTCATGGGATCGAAACAGCTGAAGGCACTCTGTGTGTGCGGAAGCCATGCTGTCGACGTCTTCGATGCCAAGGAGCAATCGCGTCTCACTGTTCGATACCTGAGGTCGTTTGACCTCTTCCGTCACCGTCGCACGGACCGGTTCCTCGGGAGGCTGATGAACGCTCCCGCATTCGCCGGTCTATTGCGGTTTCTGTCACGTCATCCGCGGCTGTATTCGCCTCCCGCCGAAATGGATCGCTACGTGATGACCACGTGGGGAACGGCGGGGGTCACGTCGAACTCGGCCAACACCGGTGATTCACCGGTGAAAAACTGGAGCGGATGCGGCCCGCGTGACTTCCCGATGAAGCGATCCCGCCTCCTGTCGAACGACGATGTGACGCAGTATGAGGTACGCAAGTATGGGTGCCACCATTGTCCGATGGCGTGCGGAGGGATCGTGAGCCTGGTCGACAACGACTTCGACATCCCGGAATCGCACAAGCCGGAATACGAAACACTGTGTGGATTCGGGACTCTGCTGCTCAACGACAACCTCCGCAGCATCATCAAGATCAACGACCTGTGCAACCGAGCCGGATTGGACACGATCAGTACGGCGGTCGTCGCCGCCTGGGCGTTCGAAGCGTTCGAGCGGGGGCATCTCACCGAAACGGACACCGAGGGCCTGCAACTCGTGTGGGGAGACAGCCGCGCCGTGGTCGCGCTCGTCGAGAAGATGGCGACCGCCGAGCACGGCTTCGGCGCCGCGCTTCGTCAAGGCGCTCGGTCGGCGGCCGAGCAATTCGGCAAGGACGCGGAGGCGTTCGCCATGCACGTCGCTGGCCAGGAACTGCCGATGCACGACTGCCGAAGCCCATTGGCCGGCATCGGACTCGGGGCCGCCTACGAGCTGGAGCCGACGCCGGGACGGCACACGTCCAGCCTCTATCCGTGCAGCAGCTACCTGCAGGATCTCGACATCGTCTCGTCGAGCACGCCGCGTCGCAGCCTGCACAGCTTTCATGCGATGAAGCGCAAGCCGGCCGAACCGACCGAAGGAGAATCCCTGCGCTTGGCGAGCTGTTTCATGGATCTTGTCAACGGTCTCGGGTTGTGTGCCATGGCGTTCGACGACAGCGCGCCTCCTCCGCTTGTCGAGTGGATCAACGCCGCCACCGGTTGGGACAAGACGTTTCGTGACTATCTGTGGATCGGCCAGAGAATCAAGACCGTCCGGCACGCATTCAATGTGCGCGAAGGCATCGCGGTGAGTGAGATCGAGCTACCGGCACGTGCGCGCGGCATTCCACCGCTGTCGGTGGGACCGAACAAAGGAAGCGCGCCGGACTTCGCCACGGCGAGGTCGGAGTACTATCGCGCGATGGGCTACGATTCGGAAACGGGGTGGCCGCTTCCGGAAACGCTGGATGCGCTCGGGCTGGACGATGTCAAGCATGCCTTGTATCCCCCAGGGTGACGAATCGGACGGCCTCTCTGTTTCGGCCCGGATATTCGACTTGGTCCACGGCTCGACCGAGGACGGCCCCGGCCTGCGCACGGTCGTGTTTCTCGGCGGTTGTCCGCTGCGATGCGCCTGGTGTCATAATCCTGAATTGCAGGAGGAACGCGCATCGCTGCGCGGTGGCAAACCGCAAGGGCCGCCCCGATTGGGAGACCGTTGGACGGCGCAGGGCGTTGCCGATCAGATCCTGCGGGATGTTCCCTTCTACGTGGCATCGTCCGGTGGGGTCACGATGAGCGGCGGAGAGCCGATGCTTCACATGCCGTTTCTCCGCGCAGTGTCGGAAAGGGTGCGCAAAGCGGGCGTTCACTTCGCTGTCGACACGTGTGGCGAGTTCGACTATCGCACGTACATACGCTGGCTGCGCGGCCACGTCGACCTATTCCTCTATGACGTCAAGCTCATCGATGACGCCCTGCATCGACGCTTCACCGGGCGCTCCAACGTTCGCATTCTCGATAATCTCGCGCGGCTCTGGAAAGACAAGGTCTGCCTTGAGGTGCGCGTACCGCTCATCCCCGGCTTCACGGCGACACGGGACAATCTGCGAAGCATCGCGGACTTCCTCCATGAGCTGGGGATTCCTGACGCCACGTTCCTTCCGTACAATCCATCCGTCCTCGACAAGTGGCAATCCCTCGGAAGCGAACCGCCCAGTCCTCTCCCTGCACAGCCGATGTCGCTCGACGAGCTGGCGGAGTGGCGGACGTTCTTCGGATCCTGCCTGAACAAGGAAGCTCGCCCGACGCGCGAATGATTCAATGTCATCTTAACAGCGGAGCGTGCCGATCCCTCTCGGTCCAAGCGCCCATGCGTTGAGCGACAGTCTTCGGCTTGGGGACGGATACCTGGGCTCGAACCGAGAGGCTACGCCGAGGGGTCTCGATCCTGGGTGAGTTCACGCTTGGCGGCGTACATTCTCAGGTCCGCTTCGGCCAGCACGGCTTCGATGGGAAGATCGGTCGATGGCGTCCACCGCGCACTGCCGATGGAAAGCGTGACGGGGAAGGAAATGAGTCTGTTGGTCCGGTTCCGCTCGGCGACCGCGGCGCCGATCCGTTGCTCCACTTGCGTTTGCTCTACCGCGGTCTCCATCAGAACGATCAAGAACTCATCCCCGCCGTAGCGAACGACCAGGTCTCCCTCTCGCACGGCGCCCCTGAGCAATTCGGCGACGGATCGAAGCACCTCGTCTCCGACTTGATGACCGAATGTGTCGTTGATCTCCTTGAACCGATTGACGTCGATCATCAAGAATCCGATGTCCCGCTTGTGGCGTTTCGATCGCGCCAGCTCCTGCTCGATCACCTGGTTGAAGTACCTTCGGTTGTACGTCCCCGTAAGCGGATCGTGATTCGCCTGCCGGACCAGGTCCTCCTGGAGACGGATTCTCTGGATGGCCTGTAACGTATGCCGCAGCAGCAGCTCGAGGAAGCGGACATCCTGAGAAGAAAACGCGTTGCGCTCGGGAGACGCGACCTGGAAGACGCCGAATTTCCCGACGGGGGCACTGATGCCGGACTGAAACTCGGCGCGCGTCGGCCGGGCATCCGGAACGTCTTGAAGAGAACCGAACACGACGGTCTCGCCGGTGCGATACGTTCGAGCAGCGACACTCTCCTCGTCGATGCCGCTGCTGATCGACGTCCCCGGGGGGATTCCCGAGGACATCGCCTTCACGACAAGCTGGTCGTTCTCGACGATGTCGAGAGAGCATAGCCCGAATTCGAGGATCCGTTGTGCGGAGTCAATCGTGATCCGGTAAACAGAAGCCTCATCCTTGGCCTCCGCCAACTGGTTGGCCGCCTCGTGGAGTCGCTCGACCTTCTGACGCGCCCGGTCGAGATCGCGCTCCGCCTCGACCTGCGGGCGGATGTCACGAACGATGGCGAGCAAGTGCGGACTCCCCTGGAAGATGAACCGCCCTCCGTGGACCTCGACGTCGAACGGTGTCCCGTCCTTGCGCAGGTTCACGGATCGAGCGCGGAAGTACCCGGAGGCGTCGATTCCCGACCGGAAGTTCGAGAATCCGTGGTAGTAGTCGGGGTGAATGATCCGGCTGGCGGGCAAGCCGATCAACTCACCCGGCGTGTATCCGTACATATGACACGCATTGGGATTGACCTCGACGATCTTGCCCTCGCGGTCGAAGACGAAGACCGCATCGGTCGTGGACTCGAAGATGCTGCGATACCGTGCCTCGCTCTCTCGCATGGCCTGCTCGCGCTCGGCCCGATCGCTGATGTCGCGGTTGATCGACACGTGAACGGCCGCCTCGTCCGTTCGAAACGGAACGAGCACGACATCATCCCAATAGGAAGTGCCGTCTCTCCTCCGCTTCTTGGTGACGAAGCGCATCCCCTGGCCCGCGGCCAAACTCGCAAGGATGCCCTCGGGAGACAGACCAGGGTTCTGCTTGTGCAAGTCCTTCCCGATATCGGTGCCCAGCAGCTCGCACCTCGGGTATCCCGTATGTCGCTCGGCGGCGTCGTTGCACGCCAGAACCCGACCGGTCGTCGTCTCCACGAGGAACGCCGCATCGGTCATACTGCCGAACAATTCCTCAAATCGCTCGATCCGATCCGCCAGCGGATCTTCCGGTTCCAAATTCGTCTCGCGATGCAGTCGTCTTCTCATGCGGTCCGTCCACCCCAATGGGCGTATTGAACCACGCTCAGTGCTTCGGGTCAAGGGGCCTATTGATGTACGATAGCGTCGCTGAGCTGAATCTGAGCAATTCGGTCACCGTGGGGAAGGAGTGAAGGTACTCAAGGAAGGATGCAGAATGATTCTGAATCTTCTCATCGAGGATGCTGGCCCCCTGGGGTCCATGGTCCATGCACCCTCGCTTCCCGGACACAGTTTCCGCGTTCCGGACATCGAGCACGTCGAGAGCATCGCGCTGGCGGCGACGAGAGAGTACGTTCGGCATCTGCGCGCGACAACAATGGAAGACTTGAATCCAGCGGTCGAAGCGCTGGTCGCCGCATTGGCGACCGGAGATGCGATTCGCTTCCAGGTGGCCGAGCACGTGCCGGGAGCGCCGGTTTGGGAGTCGGGGAATGCCGCGGTCCTGTTCGAGTGGGACCGGCAGGGGCTCAGCGATGCCGACGTCCGCGTCCACCTGCGTTTCCTACGGCGAACGCTCGGCCAGATTCGCGAGACCGTATCCGCCGTCTCGCACGACCGGCGCCGCAAGCGGCCGCGGCGGGGACGCCGTTCGATCGACGAAACCTTTGAGCACATTGGGAACTGCGTCTGGTGGTACTGCTCACGCATCGACGACGAGCTCCCGGAGCCGATCGAGCCGCCGGGCAAGGATCCGCTGGATCGGATCGACCGCCTCTTGGACGGAGCGGAAGCCTTCCTTTCCGCCATCCCGCTTGCCGAGCGCGCGACGATTCACGTTCCGACTCGATTTCCGACGAAGAACCTGAACGAACCCTGGACGCACACGAAGGCGTGCCGTCGCCAGGCGGAGCACGCCTGGGCGCACTTGCGCGGTCTGCGATTCGTGCTGGCTGAGATAGAGAAGGAGTGAGGCATGGCGGCCGAAGCTGCCGACTACGGCAATTGGGTATCACGCAAGTTCGT
>Ga0272441_10013488_pt1 | contig 11744 bp, 7 predicted proteins | sample SSMProp6N_FD_193582 | JGI IMG/M metagenome (GOLD analysis project Ga0272441, IMG submission 193582) | Marine sediment archaeal communities from Little Sippewissett salt marsh, Falmouth, MA, United States - SSM-Prop-6N | ecosystem: Environmental > Aquatic > Marine > Wetlands > Sediment ...
AAATTCCCGGTTCAACGTTTTAACAATTCAACATTTCAACCTTACCGTTTGTCGTTTGTCATTTGTCGTTAACCGGATCTATTTAATATAATATTCGATTTTAGCTGCAAATAAGGTACTGTGGTGGAGGAAAGCAAATTGCGGGGATAAACTTTGACCAGGATCGAAAATTAGGAGGCTTAAATGAAGCGTACTGGGATTACAGACCACAAATTGCTTTAACATAATATCTGCCGATATGGTCCTAACGGCCCATATCTGATATTATGCTAAATCCGGCTAACGCCGGATGCGCAATTTGCTGGGTATTTTGCCTATAATGAATTGCATTATGTTAAATAGCTTGGCCAATTTGTGTAGTGATTAAAACTAAACTTTCTCAACCTTCTCAACTCTCTCAACCTTTCTTAATAGGAGGGAGGGTAAAAGAACTATACTATTTGCAGAAAGTAAAATGCTCTTTTGTCGAAAGCAGAGAGCCAAATGTGCATTTCTTTTCTCGGAAGTTACGATCAGCACAGCAAAACTTGAATAAGACTTAAATCATATTATCACACCAGTGAGTATCATAATTGCAAAAACTAATAATTAATTTTGTTATAAATAATAATACATTATAATAAATAGTTATAATTAATAATATTTGCTTACATTTACAATGTAAAAAAATGAGTAATTATGAAAAAGAAACAAGACAGCCTGAGAATTAATGTTGAAATATCAGAATATTCAGCATATCAATTAAAGATGTGGAAAGCTATGAGAGGGCATAGCAACATGAACGCTGCATTAGATGATTTTATAACATACCATACATTCAAGGATCCGATTGCCCTAAGAGCAATCAAAAAATATGACGGAAATTATAAATAGAATAAGCATTGATGGAATCATTGCTTAAAATTGAATTTAACAGTACTATCAATTAGTATCTATGAATTCAGTTTCATTTTTAACTATAAATCACAGATTAAGAAAGAACTAACCAATATGAAAGAAATTAAGATTGAAGACAAGCAAAAGTATCTAAATGAGAAGTGTCCTTTTAAAGAAATACCAGAAGTTTCTGATAGAAAAAGATGCATTCATTGTGATTCTGAAATAGTCGTTGGTAATTACAAAGTCTTTGTAGATGGGCAGGGAGTAGAATATATATGCTGTCCCAATGCTCCGGAGTGTGATGGAACAATAATTGACTGGATAGACGTATAAAGCTATACTGGTTTAATAATATGTAAGGGGCATAAGAAGACGTAAGGCACAAGACAATAGGGAATAAGATAAAATTATTGTACTTTTAGCTATATGGCACTTGCTTGGACAGATATTGAGATAAAACTTATTATTGAAGATTACTTTAGTATGCTTAGAGCAGAATTATCTGGAGAATCCTTTATTAAGGCACATCATAGAAGAGCATTATTACCACTTCTTAACGGTCGTTCTGAAGGATCTATTGAGTTTAAACATCAGAATATAAGTGCAGTATTAGCCAGGCTTGGACAACCCTTTATTCGGGGTTATCTGCCCAGATATAACTACCAAAAAGTATTAGAAGATAAGGTTCTGGATTACTTAATTGGAAATAGAGATATAGAAGAAGATTTTCGTATGTTCTCCGAAAAAGAAGTTGCTACACCAAAGGAAATAGTATTTGAAAAGTTGTTAGTCGATGCACCCATAATAGTAAAGATTAAGGAACCTACACCTGGGTATGCCAGAAGCCCAATTAGAGTGAATTATCTAGAAAAGGAGCAGAACAACAGAAAACTTGGAGAGAACGGGGAGAAGCTTGTATTAGATTATGAGAAGTGGGAATTAAAAAGGATTGGTAAAGATAGCCTCGCAGATAAAGTAATATGGATTGCCAAGGAAGAAGGTGATGGTGCTGGATTTGATATTTTATCTAGGTATGCTAATGGAAAAGACAAGTATATTGAAGTTAAAACTACCAAATTAAGTAAAGAAGCACCATTTTACTTTTCCAGGAATGAGTTATTGTTTTCACAAGATCACTCAAGAAATTATCATCTATTTAGATTGTTCAACTTTGAGAAGAATACTAAGATGTTCAAAAAGGTTGGTAGTCTAGATTCTATATGTAATTCAATACCAGTGACATATAGGGGCTATTTCTAATTATTCCCGTCATTAATACTGTAATTAATAATGTTATCATTTAGTATTAGGCCTGTAATTATTGGTTATTTAGATATTTACATTATAAATTCATAACATGTTAGAATAGAATTTGTTAGTTGGGATTAACTAAAGTTCTATTTAAGATAATGTTAGAATCAGACGAAAGACGAACGACTAAAGGCCAACGGGAGAGATGCTTTTATATATATAACTCGTAGCTTGTAACTTGTAACTCGTAACTCATAGCTTATAATCGCCTGTAAGGAGAACCTTCAGAAATCATTATTCCTTGTTTGATATTCGTCAATCAAGGACTTGATTAAATAGCCAGAAATAGATCCTGCGGCAAGCTCAGGATGACAAAGTCTAAACAGCGAGGTTTACCGAGCGCTCAACAGGTACGCCACCGGCGAACCGCTCAACAACGAAGCGTTAGCGAAGTGCTCAACAAATAATTCGGTGAATGGTACAGTCCTGGATCAAATATTGGATTCTAAGAAGGTTTAGCAAACGCTGTACGCATAATGCATAACCCGGTACGCATAACACTATTTAGCATAATATCACATTATAGCTGCAAATAGAGGATTGTGAGGCAGGCAAACAAATTGTATGGGTTAGTTGTCCAGGAAAGAATATTTGTAAGCTTAGACCAATCGTACAGCTTATAGAAGCCACAAATTGCTTTAACATAAAATCGGGACCGTTATCGGATCTGACGTCCGATAACTGATTTTATGCTAAATACTGCGTATACGCAATTTGTTAGTGATTTGCCTATAATGAATTGCATTATGTTAAATAGCTTGGCCAATTTGTGTAGTGATTAAAACTAAACTTTCTCAACCTTCTCAACTCTCTCAACCTTTCTTAATAGGAGGGAGGGTAAAAGAAAACCTAATTGTGGGCAGAAAAAGAACACTCTTTTTGCGAGCGAAGAACCTCCTTCGCTAAAGCTACGGAGGTCGGAGGGAGTGAAATGGGTGTTCTGGTTGTTAAAGCCTATTATACATCAACCTGCAATTATTATATCATATCTTGATCTTCTTTGAGCCTAAAATGAAATATCAGAGAAACATCTGTTCTGGTAATGTATAAACAACATAAAATTAACATTAACTTAATATATTTAAGACCGGTATATCCTATCTTTGCCCTAAAACTATAACTGGTTTTTGATTAAAATTCTTATAAGAAGAATTTATTATAGTAAATAGTCATTCTGAAGATGCAGAGAATTCTTGTTATTGACGATGAAATTGATCTGAGGGATATATTGAAGTTCAACCTTAGGTCTGAAGGGTATGAAGTTGATACGGTTGCATCGGCCGAAGAGGCTTTAACGCTTGAGCTTGGATATTACGATTTATTTCTAATGGATGTTATGATGGGTCCAATGTCAGGATTTAAACTGGCAGATACAATCAGGACAGAATACAAACTTACCTCACCTTTTATTTTCCTTACTGCAAAGGACGAGGAAAATGATATGCTTACAGGTTTTAGCCTTGGTGCAGATGACTATATAAGGAAACCTTTTTCAATTGTAGAGTTAAAAGCACGGGTAAAAGCGGTTTTGGGAAGATCAATGACAGCAGAACCTTCTTCCCTGATCAGCATAGGACCAGTTACGCTGGACCAGGCAAGAAAGGAAGTAAAACTGAACAACAAGGTTATTGATCTTACCAGAAAGGAATACCAGATTCTCAAAATACTGATCGATAACAGGGACAGGTTTGTGCCACGTGAAATAATTCTCGAAAGTGTATGGAGCGATACCTATGTTAATGAAAGGACCGTGGATGTGCATGTTGCCAGGCTCAGAAAGCGGCTTGGTGATTTTGGCTCAAATATAAAATCTAAATCGGGCTATGGTTACCATATTGTAGCCGATAATAAATAGAATATGTTTCGCAGTTTTTTCAAAGGCAGGATATTCACCTATTATTTCCTTGTTTTTATAAGTTTTACTACCCTGATTGTTCTTTTTCAGTACAACAGAGAGAAACAATTCAGGCAGGGGCAGTTTGAAACTATCCTGGATAATATTACAAGCACAACAAACAGGTATCTGGGTTCTCTGGATGCTAATGAAAGTGTGCTTTATGAAAGTATTGATTCACTTATTAAAATCCTGCCTCTTGATGGTGTCCGTATCTCAATAATTTCATTCGACGGAGTGGTTCTTTTTGATAGTTTCGTTGAATCTTATTCTTTGATGGAGAATCATTCAGACAGATCTGAGATAATCAGTGCCACTGCAAAGGGGAGTGGCTCATCCATACGACACTCAGCAACTACGGGGAAGGACTATTTTTACTATGCGAAAGTATACAATAATATAATTATTAGAGCTGCTGCTGAGTATAACTATGAACTTGAATCCTTTCTCAGGATTGATAAATTATTTATAATAGTTATTCTAATCCTTTTCTTACTTGTCTGGTCGGCCCTTGTTTACGTTAACTATCGAGTCAAAAAAGCTACTCTGCAGCTAAAGGAACTGGTTTCGAGTGTTACAGAAGACAGCAACATCAGTCGTCTAGATTTCCCGGCAAATGAACTTGGATCTCTCGGAAACCAGATTATGGGAATCTACCAGGAATTAAAGCAACAAAGGGATAAGCTTGAAACAGACCAGGAGAAAATATTACGTCACCTTCAGACAATGGAGGAAGGAATTGCAATCTTTTCTTCCGACAGACAACTAATACTTTCGAATGAGTCTTTTGTGCAGAATGCTAACCTTTTGGCATCCATGCCGATTAATTCCCCAAATGATGCACTAGGAATAAAGGCTTTAAAACCGGTAATTAAATTTGTAAACAGGGTAACAGCTGATATGACCCTAAAGGTATTTGATCATGATAATTTTAAGGAGATAATTGCCGAAAAACAGAACAGGTACTTCCTTGTAAGGTGTAACATGTTCAGGGACCTCAGTTTCGAAATTATTATTAAGAATGTTACAAAGTCACAGAAAAGCAAGCTTCTTAAACAGCAGCTTACATCGAATATTGCTCATGAGCTAAGGACACCCGTTGCTTCCGTTATGGGTTTCCTGGAAACAGTACTTGGTAACCCTGACCTTAGTGATTCGCGTAGAAATCATTTTCTGGAACGGGCCAGGGTACAGATCGATCGACTTGCTGAACTAATAGATCATATTTCTGTTATTAACCGGCTTGAAGAAGGTTCTGAATTCTATAAGATTGATAGTTTTGTTGTTGTAGATATAATAAAGGAAGTTATTGAAAGCCTCAAGGTAAAACTTGATGAGAAAGAGATTAGGGTCAATTATGATATCGACCGGGAACTAAATATTTACGGTAATAAAGTCCTGGTACATTCAATCTTTCAGAATCTCCTGGAGAATACCTTGTATTATGCTGGAGAAAAAATTGATGTTATGATCTCAAAGTACTATGAAGATGATAATCTTTACTATTTCAGATATACCAATACCGGTAATTCCATACCTGAAGAGCATCTGAACCGCTTGTTTGAACGTTTTTACAGAGTCGACGAAGGTCGTACCAGGCTCAGGGGTGGGTCAGGATTAGGACTTGCAATTGTCAAGCATGCAGTGCATTTTCATAAGGGTCAGATAAGCGTAAAGAACCTTGAGGCCAGAGGAGTTGAATTCCAGTTTACTTTATCAAAGAATTTATAATTCACGTCCGCAATCACACCATCACCGCCACCCCGAATTTCGTAACTGTTTTGTAATATATAGTTAACAACACCTTAACTGATATGATACATTCGGGGCATACTTTTGTAGCGTAAATAATTTTTAAACAAAAAAACGAAATCTATTATGAAAAAGAGAATAGTAATTGCTCTGGTAATAATTTTAGCAGGATTTACGGCATGTGAAAAAGATTATGCTCCACCTACTTTAACTACTCCGGCAACTCAGGATATTGAAGCCCGTACATCTGTAAACCTGGATTTTACATTCAGGGCTGAGGCAGGCTTTAAGTCGTCTTCAGTTTCTGCAACGAACGGCACGGCAACTGTTACAACTAACAGTTCAGGCGGAGAAACTTCTGGAACAATAAGCGTTTCATATACAGCCGGCTCATCAGCCGGTGCAGGATCTGTAACACTTACTGTTGTTGACGCGGAAGACCAAACGGTTAGCTCAACAGCTGTACTTTCAGTTTTTGAAGTTGGTGCCCCTGAGATAACTGCTCCGACTACATCAACTGTTGAAGTACTTGACCCGGTAGATATTACATTCAACTTCACTTCTGAAGGCGGATATGCTTCATCTACTCTTACTGCAGTAAAAGGTAGTGCAGTTGTGAAGACAGATGCATCAGCAGGTGCTAATTCAGGCTCAGTTGTTGTAAACTTCACGGCAGGAAGAGAGACAGGAGCAGGCTCTGTTGAGATTACCATGACAGATGCAAACGGAAAATCAGGTATTGCTACGGCAGTTGTTGACGTACAGGGTGTTCCAACAGTCTCAGTATCAGAAAATGTTTCTAGTGATGTAACATGGACAGCTGATAACGTTTATATACTTGAGGGTAGAATTGCAGTGCTTGATGGTGCAACACTTACTATCGAGGCCGGTACCGTTGTTAAAGGTAACGCTGGCTCAGGTTCTAATGCATGTGCTCTTTTAATTGCACGTGGTGGTAAACTGATGGCTAACGGAACTGCCCAGGCACCTATTATCTTTACTTCTATTGCCGACCAGATTCTTCCTGGTGAGATTGCATCTCCAAACCTCCAACCAATTGAGAATGGTTATTGGGGTGGACTTATAGTTCTTGGTAAAGCTCCTATATCTGCTGATGCAGAAGCTGTACAGATTGAAGGAATACCTCCATCAGACCTTAATGGACTTTACGGTGGAACAGATCCTCTTGATAACTCAGGTAGCATTACCTACGTATCAATTCGTCACGGTGGTGCAAACATTGGCGAAGGAAACGAAATAAATGGTCTTACCCTTGGTTGGGTTGGCTCAGGAACAACTATTCAGAATATCGAAATTATAGCCAACCAGGATGATGGTATTGAGTGGTTTGGCGGTACTGTAAATGTTACTAATGCCCTTGTTTGGAATACAGGTGATGATGCAATTGATACCGATCAGTCATGGTCTGGTACCCTCGATAATGCAATTATTGTTAACCCCGGTGATGAGTGTTTCGAACTTGACGGACCTGAAGGGACAATGGTAGGAAAACACTTCATAATAAATGCTTCAGCCTATGCAGGTGGCGCAGAAGGTCTTGTTGACCTGGATCCGAACTCAAATGTTGATATGAAAAATGTATATTTCTTCGGTCTGGCAGCAGGTCAGGATTTCGACGAGCTCCCAACTGTTTACAGCTGTACATTTACTGACTTCCAGGTTACTCTTCCTGCAGGATCAGTCTTGACTGATTTCTTCAAGGGCGGCAGTGATGCTTTCACCACCGAAGTTGCCGAGGGACAAAATACGGTTGGCGCCGATGCAACAGCATTCAGTGGCTGGACATGGGCAGCAGTATCAGGTTCTTTAAATAATTTTTAGTGAAACATATTATATAAAACTCAGAACTCGCAGCCGAAAGGACTGCGGGTTTTGATATTATAAATAACAACAAATAACATACAGGATATTTCAAATAAGCAATATCTAATAATCAATAATTAATAAACAATTTATGAACTTAAGTAAATCATTTCTGGCAATCATTTTCTCACTACTGGCACTAAACGTTACAGCTCAGGAAGGAATAATAAGGGGCTCTGTAATAGACGAAACTACAGGTGAGATGATGATAATGGTTACTGTGGCAGCAGAAGGCACTACAACAGGTGCTTTTACCGATCTTGACGGTAAGTTTAACCTGGCTATTGCAGCAGGAACTTATAACTTAAATCTTTCGTTTGTAGGATACGAGGGCTTAACAATTAAAGATGTAACCGTGAAGGAGGGGGAAGTAACACTCCTTGAAAGTATCACTCTGAAACCTTCTACCGTGGCCCTGGATGAAGTAACAGTTACTGCTCAGCTTCAAAACAGGACCGAAAATGCCCTTCTGGCACTTAAAATGAGGTCGGCATCGGTAATGGATGGAATTTCCTCCGTTAATTTTAAGAAAATGGGCGACTCGGATGCCGCATCCTCAATGAAGCGTGTAACCGGGGTGTCGGTTGAAGGAGGTAAGTATGTCTACGTAAGGGGCCTGGGAGACAGGTATACAAAAACAATTCTGAATGGTGTTGATATCCCGGGTCTTGATCCTGATAGAAATACAATGCAGCTCGATATCTTCCCCACTAGTATTATTGATAATATTATGGTATATAAGTCATTCAGGGCAGATATGCCTGCCGATTTTACCGGCGGTGTGGTGGATATATCAATACAGGATTTTCCGGATCAGAAGAAAGGATCTGTGTTCTTTGGTTCAGGATATAACCCTGACTATCACTTTAATAATGATTTTCTTACCTACAAAGGCGGGAAAACTGATTTCCTTGGATTTGACGACGGAACCAGGGCTATTCCTGCAGTAGATAATCTTCCATTTTTTGTAGACGCTATCTCCGATCCCAATGGCGAGGCCGGCACAAGGTTCAGGGAAGTATTGGAGCGATTTAACCCGACAATGAGTGCATTGAGACAGGGCAACCTGATGGACTATAATTTTGGAGCATCCTTTGGTAACCAGGTTCCGCTGAAGAAACTGACTCTTGGTTATAACTTCGGATTATCCTATAAAGCGTCAACCGAATATTACAGGAATGCAGAGTACGGTCGCTATGGACTTTCATCCGACCCTGATATTACAGAGATGGAGGTGCGGGAGTTCCAGATTGGTGATTACGGGTCGAGCAATGTTATGGTAAGCGGACTGGCTGGATTTGCCATAAAAACAACAAGGTCTAAATTCAGGATTAACATGATCCATATGCAGAATGGTGTTTCGAAGGCCGGTATTTTTGATTTTGAAGGATCCGACCAGGGATCTGTATTCAGCGCAATACAGCATAACCTCGAATATAACCAGAGGGCACTTACCAATATTCTGATTGATGGCAAGCATACATTTTCAAATGCAGGTCTTGATATAGTATGGAAGATATCTCCAACCCTGTCTACTATCAGCGACCCTGATGCAAGGTTTGTGCGTTATGTAGTGGAAAACAATAATTACGAGATAAATACCGAGGGTGGATTCCCCGAAAGAATCTGGAGGGACCTTTCAGAAAGAAACCTTTCGGGAGTATTGCATATTACTAAAAAGTATAGTTTCAGGGGCCAGCCTGCAAAAATCAATTTTGGCGGCGCGTATACCTTTAAGGAAAGAGACTTTGTAATAAGGAAATTTGCTCTTAACATAAGAAATTTAAGCCTTACAGGAAACCCCGATGAACTCTTCCAGCCTGAGAATATTTGGCCACTAAATGGTACAGGTATTACAAGCGGAACCACCTATGAAGCTCACTTTGTACCTGACAATCCTAACCAGTTTAACTCAAGTGCCACAAATGCTGCGGGATATATTTCTACAGAACTTAATCTTCTTAATCGTCTGAAGGCAATAGTCGGTTTAAGGATGGAGAAGTATACGCAGTATTATACAGGCCAGGACCAGATTGGATTAAATGTGCTTGATAATGATAAGGTTATAGATAATCTTGATTTTTTCCCATCAGTAAACCTTGTACTTGAACTGGCTGAAGGTCAGAACCTGCGCCTGGCCTACGCAAGAACTACTGCACGCCCTTCATTTAAGGAGATGTCATATGCAGAGATATCAGACCCTTTAAGCGGAAGAACCTTTGTTGGGGGCATGTTCAGGGATGCCGATGATGTTTATGGGATAGAGTACTGGAACGGAAACTTACGCAGCTCCTATATTCATAACTATGACCTTAGATGGGAGAGATTTCATGGTCTTGGACAGATGTTATCGGTAAGCGCCTATTATAAGAAATTTATTGCTCCTATAGAGATTGTTCAATACGCGTCTGTAACAGGTTCGTTCCAGCCAAGAAATGTTGGTAACGGAGAAGTTCTCGGTCTTGAATTCGAAGCAAGGCATAATCTTGGAAATTTCAGTGAGGCACTGAGTAATTTCAGTGTTCTTGCTAATCTATCCTTTACAAAATCAAAGATTGCATTGAGTGCGACAGAGTATTATTCCAGACAGGAAAATGCACGTACAGGTGAGACTGTTCAAAAGGAAAGGGTAATGGCAGGTCAGGCACCACTGCTGATAAATGCCGGAGCTTCATATGATGGAGGCGAACATGGTTTCTGGAATGGATTTGAAGCCGGATTATACTATAATGTACAGGGCACAACGCTCCAGTATGTTGGAATTGCTGACAGACCTGATATATATATGCTACCTTTTCATAGCCTCAATATGACAGCAAGTAAGAAATTTGGAAGAGATGACAGGATTAAACTTGGATTTAAAGTTGATAACCTGCTGAATGATAAAAAAGAATCTGTATTTAAGTCATTTAACCCAACCGATCAGTTCTTTACAAGACTTGAGCCTGGAATCACCTTCCATCTTAAGCTTACTTACAGCATCTTTTAAAACCTGGATTATTGTAACACACTAATATATATATCAGTGATAGAAGGGATCCTACCCGGTAGTTGATTTGCCAGATCATTACAATTTAAACTCACCCTTTTATCATTATGCAAAATCCCGCTTTTGGCGGGATTTTTTCTTATTTATTTCTTGGATCTATTTAATATATTGTAATTATAGAGGTAAAATTGTTTCAACTTGGTATATAGGGTGATATAGAGGTTTCTCGTACAATGAAAACAGGAGAATAGGTGATAAATATGTTTTTATATTTTTTCTTTGGATGGATACAAGTGTATTGCAAACTGAGCGGAGCGAATTTGCAAATACTCTTGTGAGCGTAGGCGAAAAAGGGCAGGGGAAAGAGAAAACGAGAATTGGGGAGAATGGGCAATTGAGCAATAGATGATTTCGTAACTTTAGAGAGCAAAAGGAGATATTGCGAAATTAAGGGAAGGAGAGGGGCTATTTAATATAATGGCTAATTATAGGCAAAAGGCCCTGGGAAGTACGAATATCGATTTAAGATTTAAGATTTCAGAAGTAATTGAATATTAGTTAGTTAGTATAAAATATAATAACATAACACGTTAATATACAGATAGTTAGGACTATGCATTTAGTTTCTATATAACATAATATTAGGATATTAAGCTTTTTTTGAAAAGAGTAGGCAAATATTAGTTAATAAGCCATTATTCCAACATTCCATCAATCCATTATTCCTTCACAAATTGCCCGCCAGGGCAAACCTTCGAAATTCATCATTCGATATTCGATATTGGAAATTCAAGGAGATCCTTCGCTGTGCTCAGGATGACAGATGACACAATTCAACAATTACACAATTCAACGATTCAACATCGTTTTAGTCGTTCTATTTAATATAATATTCAATTATAGCTGCAAATAAAGGATTGTGATGAGGGAAAGCAAATTGCGGAGATAAACTTTACCGGAATCGATTATTAGCTGGATTAAATGAAGCGTATTGCGTTTAGTGGCCGCAAATTGCTTTAACATAAAATCGCTGCC
>Ga0272441_10013489_pt1 | contig 11743 bp, 11 predicted proteins | sample SSMProp6N_FD_193582 | JGI IMG/M metagenome (GOLD analysis project Ga0272441, IMG submission 193582) | Marine sediment archaeal communities from Little Sippewissett salt marsh, Falmouth, MA, United States - SSM-Prop-6N | ecosystem: Environmental > Aquatic > Marine > Wetlands > Sediment ...
GTCTTTGGGTTTGCAGGATCTACTCCCGGGCCGCCGATCGGTTTCACGGCGTCAGAAGGGGGCTCCCACGGAGGTGACGGGGTCGGGAGAAGGTGGCAGGGGGGTGGGCCAGTCGGGCCTAGGGGATTGCCAGCGGCTCGCGGAGCCAGCGGGCGATCTGGGCCTCCCAGTCCGCCTGGGCGTTCCGATCCATCCCGTGCCTCGTCTCGCCGTCATAGCGCGTCTGCATGACCACGAGCATCTCGAGGATCTCGTCCGCCGCGGCACAGGTGGCCGCGTGCACCGCGTCGATCGATCCTTGCTGGGACGAGGCCTGTGCCTGAACGCACGGCAGCACGGCTTCCAGCTTGCGGCGGTACGCCTCGTTCAGGTCGAAGTGCGCCTGTTCGTGCTCGAGGATGTCCTGCGTGACCTTGCTCGGGACGTGCCAGGAGCGCGACGGGCTGATCGTGTTGGTCACCGTCACGCTGTCGACGCGCGCGGTCCACGTGCGGCCGTTGGTCGATGTGGTCACGAACGACGCCCGCCACTGGATCGTCATGTGAATCGCCGCCGGCTCGTTCCTCTGCGTGGCATCGCTCGGCGCGGCACCCTGGAACAGGCTCCAGCTGACCGGGCAGGCGAGGTTCCACGGGATCCCGTCGCTGGCCGCGGCGAAGGCTCCGATCGAAGCCGACAGAAGAAGGAGAACGAAGATCCATGCAGTGCTTCGTCGGACGGCGGAACGCTTCACGGGGCCCCCTTCGGCACGAACTTGCTTCCGCAGGATCATAGCATAGGCTGGCGCAGACTACCAGCCCCCACCGCCTCCGCCGCCGAATCCGCCACCCGAGAACCCGCCTCCAAACGAACCACCGCCGCTCCACGCGGATCGACCACCGGAGGCGGCGCGCGGCGCGGACACGAACGTTCGCTCCATCCCGGACGTCAAGTGCAACATCGACAGCGTGAACAGGTGAGGATGGAACACCGGCCCGCGGCCCGAGTACCAGGAGGGCGGTTCCGTCATCAGCCCCTCGAACTGCTTGGTCCAGATCGAGGTCAGATTGAGCGCGATGGCGTACGGAAGGAGCTTCTCGAACACCTCGGGGCTCCTCTCCGGCGCGTCGTGGAACTCCATCCGGTCGACCTCGGCGCGGCGGATGTACTCGGACAGTCCGAGCACCTCCTCGAGCGCCCGCACTCCCTTGCGCGTCTTGCGCGGCATGATCGGCGAGAAGGCGAGGACGATCAGTCCGCACAGCCCGAGCGCGATCGCCAGGTACAGCGAGCCGTTGACGATGCCGAGCGCGAAGCCGCCTCCGGCGACGACGAGTCCGATCGACGCGTACGATCGGCGCGTGCGCTCCGGGTTGTGCGGGTAGTAACCCTTGGAGATCAGCCCGCCGTACAGCTTCGACTTGATGTTGGGAAGCGTCTTGTAGAACTCGTGCTCGAGCGACGACAGCGTCCGCTCGTCCGGATGCTCGTCGTCGAACACGGCGTCGAGGAGAACGCGCTCGACCTCGGAGAGCTCGCCCGCCGGGCCGGAGCGCTTCACGAACCGGTAGTCGTCGGGCGTCGAGCGCTTGAGCAGGCGCTTGGCTCGATCGGCGAGGCCATCGTCGTCTTCCTCGCCGATCTCCTCGATTGTCAAGTGGCCTCTGACCGCCAGGCCGATCAGCATCCCCGAGATGTCCCGCAGATCGGCGCGGTCGTCGATCAACACGCCGGCCTCTCCGGGGTGCATGTCCCTGGACGGCTCGAACTGCGGCGCGATCGTCCCCTTGCGCGGGTCGCGACCGACGCGCGCCCACAACAGGATCATGCCGACCAGCACGACGATCGGAAGGGCCGCCCACTTGTTGGCGTCGAGAAACCACAGGAAGCGTTCGCCGAACGTCGGCGGCTCGACCGGCAACAGCGTCCGTGGGATGGCGACGTCGATCGTCAATCCCTCGCCGGTGGAAAGATACGATGCGGTGAACAGGAGGCCGCCGTCCGCGGTGACGGTGGCCGCCGGCCCGCGCGCGCTCAATCCGGAGTAGCCGACGTACGATGTTGACGAGACCTGCGCGATGTCGAGCCCGCCGGGAAGGCGAAACACGGCGGACGCGGCATCGATCGGAATGCGCCACTCGTTCCCGGTGACGTTCCAGTAGACCTGGAGATAATCGTCGTGGAACAGGACGGCGCGATCGACGGTGTAGGCGATCTCGTAGGTATACGTCCCGGTGATCGTGCGATCGGGATCGCCGATCCGGAACACGATGTCGCTGCCGGAGCGCCGTTGGGTGTACTGGACGGGCCGCCCGTCCATCGTGATCCCGACGAGATCGAGATCGATCGTGACGCGCTCGGCCGAGCCGGGATCGCGGTACGACACCGGAATCTCGCGCTCGATCCCGTGGTGCGGCGTGTAGAAGATCACGGCGATGCGCTCGATCACGTGGAGTCGTCCCTCGTCGTCGATCGAGATCTCGGCGTCGAAGCGGTCGATGCGCAGGGTGGCCGAGGCGGCCGACGCGAACAGGATGACGGCCAGCAACGCGAACGCGGCGATCCTTCCGGCGCGCATGTCAGAACCTGACGCGCGGCGCCTCGCGCTCGAGTTCGTTCTCCAGCGCGTAGAATTCGCGCCGCTCGAACCGGAATAGGTTGGCGATGATGTTGCGCGGGAAGACCTCGATCGCGGTGTTCAGGTCGCGCACCACGGCGTTGTAGTACCGGCGCGATCGCTGAATCGCGTCTTCGACCTCTTCGAGCGTCTGCTGCATCTGGAGGAAGTTCTCGTTCGCCTTCAGCTCGGGATACGCCTCGACCACCGCGAACAGCGATTTCAGCGCGCCGCGAAGCCCCTGCTCCGCCTTGGCCTGCTCCTGGGGGCCGACGGCATCGACGGCGCGGGCCCTGGCGAGCGTCACCTGTTCGAACACCTCGCTCTCGTGCGATGCGTACCCCTTCACGGTCTCGACCAGGTTCGGGATCAGATCCCATCGGCGCTTCAACTGCGTATCGATGTCCCGCCACGACTCCTCGGCGCGGACGCGGAGCCGCACGAGACGGTTGTAGTTCGTGGCCGCCCACAACAGGATGGCTCCTCCGACGACGATCGCGATGATCGCTGGGCTCATACTTCCTCCTTTGCCAGACGGTTCGATTCTAGCTCGGCGCCGCCCGATCTCCAATCGATCCGGCGTGACCTTCGCCGCGATCCGTGGCGCGGAACTGTCGTTCGGCATGGGGCTTAAAGTCCGTTGCAAACCTGAATAGGGCGTGATATCCTCCCGGCGCCGCGAGCCATCTCACGCAATGGAGGAGACCATGCACAAGCGTTTGTTCACCCCAGGACCGACCCAGGTCAGGGCAGAGATTCTCAAGGAACTGGCCACGCCCCAGATCCACCACCGCGCGCCGGAATTCGGCGAGCTATATGCCGACATCCAGGGAAAGCTGAAGCAGGTGCTGCTCACCGAGAACCCGGTGCTGCTGTTCACATCCTCGTCGACCGGAGCGATGGAGGCGGCGGTGACGAACCTTGTCGCCAAGCGGGCTCTCAACCTGGTCAACGGCGCGTTCTCGAAGCGATGGCACGAGATCACCGCCGGGAACGGCGTTCCGTGCGACACGCTCGAGCAGCCGTGGGACGCGGCGATCAAGCCCGAGATGGTCGACGCGCAGCTGGCGACGGGCGCGTACGATGCGGTGACCCTCGTCTACAACGAGACCTCGACCGGGATGATGAATCCGTTGCGTGACATCGCCGAGGTCGTGGCAAAGTATCCCGACGTCTTCCTGCTGGTCGACGCGGTCAGCGGGATGGCCGGGGCGCCGATCGAGACCGATGCCTGGAAGATCGATTTCGTGCTGGCCGGCGTGCAGAAGGCGTTCGCCCTTCCGGCGGGGTTGGCGGTGGCCGCGGTCAGCGAGCGGGCGCTCGAGCGGGCGAAGACGGTTCCGCCGCGCAGCTACTACTTCAACCTGCCGCTGATGCACAAGTCCCACTTGAAGAACCAGACCCCGTCGACCCCGGCGATTCCGCACATGTACGCGCTGAACGCTCAGCTCGACGACATGCTCGCCGAAGGGATGGACCGGCGGTTCGCGCGGCATGCGAGGATGGCCGGCATCGTGCAGGCGTGGGCGAAGAAGCACTTCGACGTCTACCCGGAAGAGGGGTACTGGTCCCAGACGCTGACCTGTGTCGCGAACACGCAGGAGATCGACGTCCCGGCGCTGATCAAGGCGCTGGCCGACGAGTACAACATCCGGATCTCCAACGGCTACGGAGACATCAAGAACAAGACCTTCCGCATCTCGCACATGGGCGACGTGCAGGTCGACGAGATCGAGGGCCTTCTGCGCGTGATCGACGCGGTCCTCGGGCTGTAGGACGCAAGGAGGAAGCGGAATGGCATTCAAGGTACTGGCGTCGGATCCGTTGGCTTCGTCGGCGGTCGCGGCGATGCGTGACGCGGGGTTGCAGGTCGACGAGAAGACCGAACTGACCCCGGATGAACTGAAGGTCGAGATCGCGGCCTACGACGCGATCGTCGTGCGCAGCGCCACCAAAGTGCGGGCCGAGATCATCGACGCCGGCGAGAATCTGAAGCTGATCGTCCGGGCCGGCGTCGGGCTCGATAACGTCGACGTCGCCCACGCCGAAGCCAAGGGCGTCGCGGTGCGCAACACCCCGTCGGCCAGCTCGAACTCGGTCGCCGAACTGGCGTTGGGTCACATGTTGGCGCTGGCGCGCCACATCGGGTACGGCACCGCGTCGATGCGCGAGGGCAAGTGGGAGAAGAAGAAGCTCAAGGGCGTCGAGATCGACGGGAAGACGCTGGGGATCATCGGCATCGGCCGGATCGGCCAGCTGTTGGCCGAGAAGGCGAACGCCCTCGGGATGAGCGTCCTGTGCCAGGACGCGTACCTCGACGCGAGCCCGATCCCCGACATCGCGCCGATGGTCGACCTCGACGAGCTGCTTGCTCGAAGCGACTTCATCTCGCTGCACATCCCGTTCGATCCGGCGGTCGGGCCGACGATCGGCGCGGCGGAGTTCGCCAAGATGAAGGACGGCGTGCGCATCGTCAACTGCGCCCGAGGCGGGACGATCGACGAAGCGGCCCTCGTCGAGGCGCTCGACGGCGGGAAGGTGGCCGGCGCGGCGCTCGACGTGTTCGCCAGCGAGCCTCCGGCCGAGGACGATCCGCTACGCACTCGGAACGACGTGACGCTGACGCCGCACATCGGCGCATCGACGGTCGAGGCACAGGCGCGCGTCGGGCAGGAAGCCGCCCAGATCGTTATCGACTTCGCCGGAGACTGTTAGGAGGCATCGTGGCAACCATCATCCCCTTCCGCGGCATTCGATACGACGAAGCGAAGGTCGGCTCGATCAGCGACGTGGCCAGTCCCCCGTACGATCGGGTCTATCCGGACGTCCAAGCGGCCTGCTACGCCCGAAGCGCGCACAACATCGCTCGGATCATCAAGGGAAAGGCGCAGGAAGGCGACACGGAGGGCGGCGAGAACGTCTACACCCGTGCCGCGGGATGCCTGAACGAGTGGCTGCGAGAAGGCATCCTGGTCCGCGACGCCGAGCCGGGGCTGTACGTCTACCATCAGGAGTACTCGTTCGGCGGCGATCGCCTCGTCCGCCGCGGCGTGATCGCGCTGGGCAGGCTCGAGCCGGAGCGAGTGCACGCGCACGAGCGGACGCTCAAGGGCCCCAAGGAGGACCGCCTCAAGCTGATGCGGGCCACTGAGGCCAACTTCGGCCACATCTTCATGCTGTACGACGACCCGCAGCGCACGGCCGACGCCGCCCTGACCGAGGCGATCGACGGCGAGACGCCGCTGATCGAGGCGACCGACGTCGACGGCAACGCCCACCGCGTGTGGCGCGTGACCGATCCCGGCGTGATCGGCCGCGTCCAGGCGGCGCTGGCCGACAAGGACCTCTACATCGCCGATGGCCACCACCGCTACGAGACGGCGGTGACCTTCCTGCGCGAGGCCGAGGCTGCAGGCTGGCGTCCGGCGGCGCCGGAATCGTTCGACGTGCGGATGATGACGCTGTTCAACGTCGCCGAGCCGGGGATGTCGATTCGGCCGATCCATCGGCTGGTTCACGGGATCGAAGGCTTCGATGCCGAAGCGATGCTGGCCCGGGCCGGGGAGCATTTCGAGGTGACGCGACACGACTCGTTTGACGCGATGGGCGAGGCCGTGTCCGCCGCAGCTGAACGACACGCGTTCGGCTGCTACGCCCGGGACGTGTGCGCGTCGCTGGTGCTTCGCGACGAGTCGATCGCCGACGAGCAGGTGGCGGTCGATCGGTCAACCGACTATCGGCGGCTCGACGTGTCGATCCTCCACACGCTGATCCTCGAGCGGCTGCTCGGGATCGATGCCGATGCGCTCGAGCGCCAGACGAACGTGACCTACACGGTCGAGCCGGCGAAGGGTGTGATGGCGGTCGACGAAGGCGAGGAGCAGGCGTTCTTCCTCCTCAATGCCACCAGCCCCGACGAGGTCGTGCGGGTCGCCGATCACGGCGAGAAGATGCCGCAGAAGTCGACCGATTTCTATCCCAAGCTCCTCACCGGCCTCGTGCTGACGAGGATGGAGATCGATAGGCCCGAGTAGGCGAACCGCAACACGCAGGGATCGCCCGCGCGATGCCTCGACGCGTCGTGCGGGCGGTTCTCGTTCGCGTCGAGCCGGGACTCCTGTCCCCGGAGCCGGTGACAAAGCCACGGCGGACCCCTGTCCCATTTCCCAACCGCCGAACCGGCCGTCGATTACGCTGCCATTGTGAGATCTGGGAGGAGGTCATCATGCCAGGCATGCGTGTGAGAACGGTCATCTGTGTTTTGGCCCTGATCGTGGCCGGGGGGGTATCGGCATCGGCCGGCGTCGACTTCACTGGCGGCGTCGGGCTGGAGGTCACCTACACGCCGGTTCCCCCGACGTCGTACAACATCGGCTCGGATCTGACCCTATCGTTCGACGTGAGCGGCTTCTCGTTCGCCTCGATCACCGGGTTCGATCTCTCCGGGTTTCTGTCGGAGCGGGTGCTGCTCGGCGTCGACCTCGGAGCGGTCCGGATCGCCGAGGACATCCTGTTCGACCCGTACTTCAGCTGGAACGAGCTGAACGTCGACATCTCCATCGTGGGGATCGATATCGGGATCGACCTGATCCTCGCCAACATCGGGACCGTCCAGACCCCGACGTTCAGTATGGGCGCCGTGATCGAATTCTCGAGCGAGATCGTCTGCGGGTTCTCGATCACCAGCCTCACCGGGTTCGGCGCGATCGATCTGGTGAACGTCCTCGGGGGGGTCGATGCGCCGTATGCGTACGAGATGCTCGGCCTGTTCCACCACCTCGACGCCCTGTGCACGCCTCCGCTCGATCTCGACGTGACGATCGTCTCCGGCTTCTACTTCGAGGAGCAACTGTTGCGGCTTCGGATCGATCTGGTCGGGTTGATGGCCAGCAACACCACCTGGTTCGACGCCACCGGGCTGGCGCGGATGATGTTCGAGCTCGGGTATCGGTTCACGGAACCATCGCTCGGTTTCCTGGCGACGATGGCGCTCGACGGGGCGTGGGCGATCACCGGAATGGACTTCCTCGTCGATCTGCAGATCGATGTCGTTCGCTTCACGTCGCACACCTGGTTCGTCCAGAACCCGTTCCCGGGCCCGGTTCCGATCCTGTTCGACGGCCAGGGGTTCGCGCTGGCGTTCGAGTTCTGCGGCGTCCGAGTCACCACCGAAACCGGCTTCGACGGGTACTTCATGTTCACGCAGCAGCTGATCGCGATCGAGACCGAGATCGAGCCGGTCCGATTCCGCAGCCTGACGACGTTCGATGCGACCGGATTCGCCGGCCAGTGCATCTACGCCGACGTGACGTTCTGCGGGGTCGTGCTGTACACCCAGACGAAGTTCTCGTTCTCCGGGATCGAGGAAGCGACCATCGGCTTCGACCTGACGTTCTGACGATATGGATGAGCGAACCGAAACCCCCGGGGAGCGGATGGACGACCTCCTCCGTCGGCTGAAGGAAGAGAGCGAGTCCGCCGACGCGATCCGCGCCGACATCTTGGCGCTGGGCTCGACGCTGATCGAGCACGTCATCGCGGAGTCGTTCTCCACTACCGGCTTCTCACGTGACGACCTGTTTCGCCCCGGCTACCTCGGCCTGCTGAACGCCGTGTATAACTTCGACCTGTCGCGAGGACGGCCGTTCGAGGAGTACGCCACGAACCTGATCAAGGGCGAGATCCGAAACCACATTCGCGACTCGGTGCAGCGGACCGAGATGCCCCACTGGATCCAGGACCTGAACCGCCAGGTCGAGGCGGCCGAAGGCCGTCTCCTCCGGGAGACCGGCCACCTCCCGACGCTGACCGAGCTGTCCGACGCGGTGAACATCACCGAGGAGGGGCTGGCCGAGATCTTCAAGGCCCGCGAGGCGCTGAGCTACGTCTCGCTCGACGCGAAGCAGCGGGAGAACGATCCCGCGCCGACGATCGATGCGTCCCGCATCCGCAGCAAGCGGCCGACGGCGTTCCCGATCGAGATCCGGATCAACATCGCCTCGGCGCTGGAGCGACTAGCCGGACTGCAAGAACACCTCCTCCACAGCCTGTTTCGCCCCGAGAAGTAGAGGTACGACCCTGGAGAGTCTCAGCGTGGCGCCGTCCGTTCGCGGGCGGCGCCGCGCTTCGGCGGGCATTGACAGCCGCGGGCCGGGCCACGAACATCCTGGACGATCATGGGCGCCCGAGGGACGAACGTTCGCTTGACCGCGGCCGATCGGGAGATGCTCGACGGCCGGCACGGCGAGGCCGCACGCTTCGCGATGTCGGTGGTCGTGCGCATGGCCGAGGTGCAGGACGCGGCTGAGCTCCTGTCGATCGAGCAAGCCCACATCGATGCCTGCGCGCTGATGTCGCCGTCTAGCCTCGAACTCGTCGAGCGCCTCGTCGACGGCGGCGGGCGGGTTCGGGTTCCGACGACACTGAGCATGGTGTCGCTCGATCTCGAGAATTGGCGACGTCTCGGGGTTCCGGCCGCGTTCGCCGACACCGCCCTTCGCATCGCGAACGCGTACCGTGCGCTCGGCTGCATCCCGGCCTGGACCTGCGCCCCGTACCAAGGGTATCTGACCCCGAGGTTCGGTCAGCAGATCGCCTGGGGGGAGTCGAACGCGGTCGCCTACGCCAACTCGGCCCTCGGGGCACGGACCAACCGCTACGGCGACTACCTCGACATCTGTGCCGCGATCACCGGGCGGGTCCCGAACGTTGGCCTGCATCGAACGGAGAATCGGCGGGGCGAGATCGTGTTCCGGCTCGTCGAGGAGACGACCGACGCGTGGCGCGCGCCGGAGGCCTGGGCGGCGCTCGGGCATCTGCTCGGGGAGGCGAGCGGCGATCGGGTTCCGGTGATCGAGGGGCTTCCTCCCATCGCGACGATCGAGCAGCTGAAGGCGCTCGGCGCCGCGGCGGCGTCCGCGGGCTCGGTGGCGCTGTTCCACGTTGTCGGACTGACGCCCGAAGCACCGACCCTGGCCGCGGCGCTGTACGGCCGCCCGCCCGTCGATCGGATCGACGTCACCCCCGGGATGCTCGACCGCGCCTGGGAGGACCTGTCGAGCGGCGAGGGAACCTCCGGCCGCCGGCTCGACGCCGTCGTCCTCGGCTGTCCCCACCTGTCGTACGCCGAGTTCGAGACACTGGCCGCGGCGATCGCGGCGCGCGGCGGGCGGGTCCATCCGGACACCCGATTCCTCGTCATCACCGACGTGCAATCGCACGCGCTGGCGAGGCGCGGAGGCTTGATCGAACCCGTCGAGCGGTTCGGGGCGACGATCGTGTTCGACACGTGCCCGTTCCACTCCCCGATCGTGCGTCGCGACGCGGAGGTCCTGATGACGAACTCCGGCAAGTGTGCCTACTACGCCCCGGGCGAACTCGACGTTCGGGTCGCGTTCGGCACGACGGCCGACTGTGTTCGCTCGGCCGTCGAAGGGCACGTGGTTCGGGAGGCATCGCCGTGGGCGTGATCGTGAACGCGACCCCGGTCGTTCCGGGGGCGGCCGAGGGAGGCATCGTGCGATCGCATCTTCCGATCTCGCTGTGGGGCGGCGTCGATCCGGCGACCGGCGTCATCATCGATCGCCGGCATGATCGATGCGGCGCGTCGATTGCAGGGACGGTGTTCGTCTTTCCATCGGAGAAGGGATCGAGCACCGGCAGCGCGGTCTTGCTCGAGTTGATCCGAAGCGATCACGCACCGGCGGCGATCGTCACCGAACGGTTGGCGCCGATCGTCGCGCTCGGCGCGATCGTGGCGGACGAGCTGTACGGCCGGAGCGTGCCGATCCTCGTGCTGCCCGAGGGCGGAGCGGACGGGCTGGCCGAAGGGGCCCGTGTGAGGATCTCGCACGACGGATCGATCGACGTCATCAGCACTCCGCGCACTTCCGACGCGATGTGGTAGACTGAGCGTTCGATCGGCCGTGCTGGGCGACCGGTCGTCGAGGAGGTGTCGCAGGATGGAGAGGTACGAGGTCGAATTGGGCCGGGCGGCGGACGTGTTGACGCGGGACTTGCTGAGACTCCAGTCGGGCGAGACGTTCGTCATCACCGCCGACACGGAGTCGAATCCGCGGGTGGTCGATGCGACGGCGCGGGCGGCGTTCGCACTCGGAGCCAAGCCGATGGTCATCTGGCTCGCCTCGCCGCTCGGCGTCGGCCGTGCCGCCGACCCGATGCTTCCGGTCGATGCACTGGTCGGAGCGCTGTGCGGGGCCGATGCATGGGTCGAGTTCAACAACCAGTGGCTCCTCTACTCGACCCCGCACGACGTGGCGATGCGGAAGAACGAGCGGCTCCGCTATCTCTGTTTGGTCGGGATGAACCCCGACATGATGGTCCGCTGCATCGGGCGGATCGACCACGGCGTCCTGAAAGCATTCCTCGAGAAGGTGGTCGAGGTCGTGCGCGCCGCCGACCGAATCCGCGTGACATCGCCGGGCGGCACCGACCTCGAGTTCCGCAACATCCCCGGCCGCGGAGCGCTGATCCGCGACGGCTACGCCGATCGGCCGGGAACCTACATGATGGGCGGATTCATCGCGTGGGCGCCCGATCTCGAATCGATCGACGGAACACTGGTGTTCGATGGATCGCTCACCCCGCCGTGCGGGCGGCTCGAGGAGCCGATTCGCACGACGATCGAGGCCGGAGTACTCGTTGATATCGCCGGCGGCGCGCAGGCGCGGGAGCTGACGGCCTATCTCGATTCGTTCGACCATCCGCGGATGCGACGGATCGCCCACGCGTCGTTTGGCTTCCACCCCAACGCCCGGCTCACTGGCGACATCGTGGAGGACGAGCGGGTGTGGGGCTGCACCGAGTGGGGCATCGGCCACGTCGGTGCGACGCTGATCCCGCCGGACGGGATCCCGGCCCCGTCGCACTCGGACGGTCAGTCGCTCGACTGCTCGGTGTGGCTCGACGGAACCCCGATGCTTGAGTCGGGGCGGGTCGTTCATCCGGAACTGGTCGGTTTGGCCCGCGCACTCGGCAAGGCCTAGAGAACCTCGAGGAGATCGCCCGATGGAACGCCTGGTCTCGTCGTTCTGCGAGATGGTCCGGATCGACAGCGAGTCGGGAAACGAGTCGCGGTTTCTCGCGGTTCTCGCGGAGCGTCTGACCGACGAGCTTGGCGCATCGTGT
>Ga0272441_10013490_pt1 | contig 11742 bp, 4 predicted proteins | sample SSMProp6N_FD_193582 | JGI IMG/M metagenome (GOLD analysis project Ga0272441, IMG submission 193582) | Marine sediment archaeal communities from Little Sippewissett salt marsh, Falmouth, MA, United States - SSM-Prop-6N | ecosystem: Environmental > Aquatic > Marine > Wetlands > Sediment ...
GAGCATCTTACATGTTTCCTGATTGGTCTGGACCATGGGACAACATCAGCTAAAATCTGAAGAAACATAAACAAGCCTAATTCCATCTATAAAAGACACTTCGAGATAACCTTATTTACTTTTAGTCGAAAAGGTCATCAAACTTTGGCTTATCCGTATAAAGTTAGAATTCATGTTAGAGGAAATTTTGAAGGCAAAGAATTCACAGCAGATATTGGAGGTTTCGACATAACTCAAAGAACAGGAAGTTGGTGGTAAACCGTAAGCAACGTTATTCAATTTGGCTTTAGTATGCATGCAACGCCAATATAACAGACATATCCTAAAAATCATCTTAAGCAGATAGGATTTTTGATGTAGTCTTGGTTTCGTAGTTTCTTTACTAGTATCGACTTTTTGCAGTCTAAGGGGTCATCGCTTTGGAGTATGCTGATTTCGCCATCAAAAAGATTTATTACTGCATTAGCTTGTTCTGGTGGATGCATACTGGGGTCAATCACTGCCAGTGTAGTGAAGCCCTTAGCTCCATAATTGGTAATCAAATCTGAAATCCACTTTCGAGTAGTATTTGACCCGTACTCTTCGAGAACATCAGAGAGAATCTCAACACAAATACGTTTATTGATTTTCGACTGGTCGATGCTTCGGTGTGCTTTAGTTAAAGCTATACCCAAGTTATTAAGGTCTGTTTTGCTCTGCAGTTTATAGACATTCGGAAGGTTAGGGACTTCAGTTTTTGGTTTGGGGTTACACAGGAACAGATAGAAATTGGAATTTTTCACCAGATCTTGTAATTCATTAGCTTCTGTTGTAACATGAAAAGAAATACCCTCTTCTACTCCAGACCTCAAGAAATTCTTTATCAACAATTCCCGTTCATCACATGGGGAACTAGTTAAAGCAACAGCATACTCTTCTGGAATACCACCCAACAATAAAGAATCCAATTCGTCTGTTCCAGTAGAAACTCTATTTTCCATAATTACTTCTTCAACTTTGATTTCTAGAGTCTTTAGTTGTAGAGATTTGTTCTGTCCCCGTTCATCCAAATAATGGACTCTAGGATTGAGGCTGTAATCTCCTTTCTTTGATGGCTGAAGAGTCAACTTCACTTCTACCAACTTGAGAGGGGCAATCTGTTTTCCCTTCATGTTCAATGTAGTTTCTTCTATTCGATAAATCTCAGGCTTCTTAACTACAACAAAATCGGAGGGAACAAAATCATCCACTTTCATCAACAAAGCAGGTTCCCTGCCAGCATTAACAAACTCAACAGACAAACAGAAGGATTCTCCAACCTTAACTTGACTAATTTCAGTAACCAAGTTTGCTTGAACATTGGCATGCTCAAATTTCTCCAGACCTACTGAAGCTTCAGTGGTTGCTGTAGGTGCTGTAAAAGAAAAAGTACTGGACGTAACTGATGGTGCATGCATAACCTCGGTCAATGATATTGCTAGTGCCTTCTCCTCTCTAACAATCTTTAATATCTGCTGAACTTGGTCTGTCTTTTCGGGCTGTTTAGCTTTCATGAATGAACCTGCTGCTATTTGGAGCAGATTTTCAGCCATCTGGTACTGTTTTGTTTTCTTTTCAGGATAAACTTCGTTCTCTGCTTGATTCATAAACGTGTAAGCATCAAATAATCGTTGAGTGGCTTTTGCGTATTCTGAAGCGTTCTTGAATCCTGCTTGGAGGTAGTTGGAAGCTGAGCTTTTGATATACTGTTTAGCCATAGCATTTTCTTTAAGATTCATGCTGCCTTGGTATCTTATTCCTGCTGCTAATCCTTTACAGAAGTTGCTGTTGGCTAATGTCCATAGACTAGCTTTTTTGGTATAACAGCGTTCTTTTGCTTGTTCAAAGAGTTCTGCAGCCTCAAGATACGATTCAGAAGAAGTTGTCTCTTCTGCGTTTGCCATTTTCTCCCAAGCCCAACAGAGAATGGCTACATATTGTAGTTCTTTACGTTCAACTATAACATCAGTCTTGTCAACAATTTCTGAGACCGTTTGTGCTGCTTCTCTGTATTTAATTGAGCTCTGCAGGTATTTTCCTTCTCTATCCAAAAGTTTAGCTTCTTCCATAAGAATTCGAGCTTGACAATACTTTCTTCTAAGACCAGAAACCTTCAGTAGTTGTTCCATCATTTCTTTTTGGTCAGGAGAATTGGTTTCTTCAAGTTTTTGTTTAATAGATTCTTCTGCCTTGTGGAACAGTTCATAGGCTATTTGGAATATTTGTTTTGCCTGTTGAGTGTTTTCTTTCCTGCTTAAACCTTCAGCTTCTTCAATATTAGCCCAAGCGAAATAGTTTGGAGTCAGATAACCCCAAGAGTTAGATTTCTCGTGTAGTTGTGCAGATTTTTTATAGTGTTCTTTGGCTTTTTCGTAATCCTCTATTGAATGGGAGTGTCTTGCATGTTCTATTTGACTCCAAGCCTGCATATATAACGAATAATCGTCATAGAATTCTTTGAGTTGCGGGATTTTTTTTGCTGCAATTTTGTATTTTTCGGATGCTAATTGGTAGTTGTGCGCTGATTCAAGTCTGTCACCGAGTTGATCGTAAACTGTAGCCAGTTGCCAGTATGCTTCTGCTAATCGGCTTTTTGTATCTGCTATAGTATAGCATTCGACAGCGCTCTTGTAAACTTCAATGGATTTGCTAAGGAACTTTATGTCTTTGGTTAAGCTATACAGTTCATTTAATGGTTTACCGAACAGGTAACAGAACATTCCGTAGAGGTTGCTCATCCATGTTAAATGATGAACTTTAATATCTTTATCAACAAGCTTGATAGCGCCTTCTATAGGTGCTAAAGACCTTTTGAGCAGTTCAATCTTCTTCTCTTTTTTTTGCTCGACTTTTGAAAGTTGCGCATAGATAGAAACTTGATTAATCTGGTTAGAAATACGATATATGTTAACAAAAGGTGTTTCTCGTTCTAGAATTTCGTTCCCTTTCATGCAGTAATCTAAAGACTCTTCGAGCAGGCGCCGCTTTTTGCTATTGTTCATTTCCACCATAGCTCTACTAGATAAAGCGTCCATTAAAGCATCTATTGCGCCTGCGGTACGGCGTTCTATGTGTCCGTCTGTGTATTTTATGGCTTCACGTCCAACTTCAATAGCTTTATCAAGAATTTCCGTAGCTGATTTGATGTTAGTTGCATTCTGCGCTAACCTTCTTAGACATTGAACTATGTGGTTGTAAATCTGAAATATGGGATGTGCATATAGAAGAATTATGTGATAGTGGTCGATGGATTTTTGCCCCACTTCAATTGCTGTCTGAAATCCCTCTCTTCGTTTTTCAGGGTCCTCCTCCAGCCCACTCAACAGCAAAGTCCCCATACTTAACATACAGGTCGCTGAAGCCAACATGCCATGGTCGTTTGTGATTTTAGCATATTTCAATGCCTTTTTAGCATGTTCTGCTGCAAGTACGCTGTTACCTGTAATAACGGACTGAACCATGGATGCTATATCGTGTGCCCTAGCGCTTAACCAAGAATCTGCAATCTTTTCAGAAAGCAGTAACGCCTTTTGTGAATACTCTATGCTTTTTTGTTGTGCTTCTTTAACTCTGTCTCCAATCCACCATACACCGACGCTATAGTAGAGTCCAGTATAGCTGTAGGCACGAGACAACTCATAATCGTCACCCAAACCAGACAATACCTTGATGGATTTTTCTCCCAGAATCAGCAGCTCATCCATCATACTCTGGACATCTTGGAAATCCGTCGGAAGCCAAAATCTGTATTCCTGCGAAAAGTGTAGCAGGTTATTGCACGTCTTTCCTATATTAATTGAGTCACAATCTTTCTCGTATTCTTCTAAAGCCTCATTTTCGAGTCTCCACCATTCATCTAAGAGTTTACCCTTTTTTGTTCTGTCCCTTTCAAGACATGAGCTTGCGTAAGCAACCAAAGCTTTTACATGAGTGATTTTAGCATGCGTTCCATTTTTTTCTACGCTTAGAAGAAGCCCAACGCTTTTCTTGTATGCTTCAACAGCCAACTCCATTCTATTTCTAAATATATCAGTTGTATCAGCTTGCCGTGCGGCTTTAAAAAAGCAAAATCCAATCCGCTCTTGAAGTTCAGCAGCCTTCAAAAAATCTTCTGATACTAAACTGTAAGCTTGCTCGAAAAAGTCTGCGGCATCAAGCCAATCATACCTCTTCTCTAGTCCTTTTGCTTTCTCTAAAAGAGGCGCCGATTCTTTTTGCAAACTTACCCTTCTCACAATAATAGTCTAATGATGTATTGAAATAGCTTTGTATTCGAAACATTCGAGGAAACTGTTTTAACCTTTTGTGAACAATAATGATTCAGTATGGGGCATTAAACTTAACAAATTCCAGAGCTTTAACAAAGATTCAGTCAATAATTCTGATCGCTATTCTTGTTGTTGCTGCAGTAGCAATATATTTTCTGGTAACTAGAAATGGGCAATCTTCTGAAACAATAAAGATTGGTGTCCTTGCGGATTTGGATGGATTATATGGAAAACAAATTTGGCAGGGTACAAAGCTGGCTGCTGAACAAATAAACGCTGAAGGCGGCATACTGGGGAAACAAATTAAAGTAGTTGGCGAGGATAGCGATGTTGAAAGTGGAGGCAGTGATCCAGTAATAATCAATACTGCCCTAACTAAACTGTTGACTGTTTACAAGGTTGACTTTATTGTTGGATTGGCAGCAGACCAAGGTTTCATGATTCAAGAGTTAATTGCTCAACACAAGAAAATCTTCTTTGATATGGGCACAACTGAGGATGAATACACTCAAAGAGTGCTAGATGATTATGATAGCTACAAGTATTATTTTAGAATTACCTTCAACGCATCCTCAACATATCAGGGATTGACTGAAGGTTTCTTGTACATGAGGGAATTGGTAGGCTTAAACAAAGTTGGTTATCTAGCAGAAGATTTCGAATATGCCAAAGGGATTGCAGAAGTTATGGATGTTGTTTTGCCTGAATTGGGTTTTGACTTGGTCTATAGAGGAACTAGCCCACTAAGTGAAGTTGACTTCTCTAGTTATTTTTCGGCTGCTGAGGCGACAGGAGTAGAAATAATGGTTCCTCTGATTCCCATCCAAGGAATCCCGTTTGTTAAAGAATATCATGATCGGCAATCTCCTATGGTTGTTTATGGAGGAGTTCTTGCCTCTTCAGTATCAGGTTCAGAAGGTTGGATTAATACAGATGGAAAATGTGAATACGTTTCTGTTGTTTCATCGGCACTAGATATGGTCTATCCTTTGACAAGCAAGACATTACCTTTCAGGGAAGCATACATAGAAAGATGGGGTGAAATTCCACTATCATTTGCAGCTTATGGTTATGATATTTTATGTTGCATATTAGCTGATGCAATTAGAAGGGCTGGAACTCTTGAAGTTGATGCAGTTATAGCTGCATTAGAAACTACCCATGTAGAAACCGTAAATAGTAAGAATTTTGTTTTCACATCATCTCATGGCCCGATGATTGGAAAAAATTTTGGTGACCCTGATTATGAATATGGCACAATTATAGGAGCTAAATGGCAAAACGGAGAATTGGTTCCTACATACCCAAAGTGGCTTATGGACAAAGCTGGTTCCTCTTACACTTTTCCTGATTGGCCTGGACCATGGGACAACATCAGCTAAAATCTGAAGAAACATAAACAAGCCGAGTATATACTATGCGCACACGCATTTTGTGTATAGCGTGGATGCATAAACAAGTCTAATTCCATCTATAAAAGACACTTCGAACTAACCTTATTTACTTTTAGTCGAAAAAGGCATCAAACTTTGGCTTATCTGTATAAAGTTAGAGTCCATGTTAGAGGAAATTTTGAAGGCAAAGAATTCACAGCAGATATTGGTGGTTTTGACATAACTCAAAGAACAGGAAGTTGGTGGTAAACCGTAAGCAACATTATTCGACTTGGCTTTAGTGTGCATGCAACGCGAATATAACAGGCATATCCATAAAATCATCTTAAGCAGATAGGATTTTTGATGTAGTCTTGGTTTCTGAGCTTCTTTACTAGTATTGATTTTTTGCAGTCTAAGGGGTCGTCACTTTGTGTTATGCTGATTTCTCCATCAAAGAGATTTAGAACAGTTGTTGCTTGGTCTATAGGATGTTCTCTCGGGTCCATAACAGCCAACATAGTGAAACCTTTAGCTCCCAAATCAGTGATTAAACCAGAAATCCATTCCTTTGTTATATTTGTTCCATGCTTCCCCAGAACATCAGATAGAACCTCAACACAAACCCGTTTATCAACAATGGATTGGTCAATGTTTCGGATTGCTTTGGTTAATGCGATGCCAAGATTGGTGATGTCTGCTTTGCCCTGAAGCTTATACACGTTCGGTAAATCAGGAAGCTCAAACTTAGGTTTGGGGTTACATAAGAACAAAAAGAAGTTAGGATTTTCCAATAAACCTTCTAATCCAGTAGCTTCTGTTGATATATAGAACATGACCTCTTCTTGTTTGGTTCCAGCCTCTAAGAAATTCTTTACCATCATTTCTCTTTCGTCACATGGAGATCCAGACAAAAGAACAGCATACTCATTCGGGATACCGCCAAGCAAGAGAGAGTCCAGTTCTGGTGTTCCAGTAGAAACTCTATCTTCCAAAAGCACTTCTTCAACTTTGATTTCTAAGGATTTTAATTGTAGAGACTTGCTTTTCCCCAACTCATCCAAATAATGAGCTTTAGGATTGAGTTGATATAATCCCTTTCTTGAAGCTTGAAGAGTCAACTTCACCTCCACCAGCTTTAGTGGAGCAAGCTGTTTTCCCTTCATATTCAAACAAGATTCTTCTATTCTATAGATTTCAGGCTTCTTCACAATAACAAAGTTAGGGTGAACAAAATCTTCAACCCTCAACAATAGAGCAGGTTCCCTGCCAGCATTAACAAACTCAACCGACAAACAAAATGATTCTCCAACCTTAACTTGCTTAAGAGCAGTGACCAAGTTAGCTTGGACGTTTGCATGCTCAAACTTCTCCAGACCTACTGAAGATTCACTCGTTGGATTAGGTGCTGCAAAAGAAAAAGTGCTGGACGTAACTGAGGGTGCATGCATAACCTCTGTTAAGGATACAGCTAGTGCCTTCTCCTCTCTAACAGTCCCTAATATCTGCTGAACTTGGTCTGTCTTTTCTGGTTGTTTTGCTTTTGTGAATGAGCCTGCTGCCATTTGAAGCAGGTTTTCAGCCATCTGGTACTGTTTTGTTTTCTTTTCAGGGTCAACTTCGTTCTCTGCTTGATTCATAAAGGTGTAAGCATCAAATAGTCGTTGAGTGGCTTTTGCATATTCTGAAGCGTTCTTGAATCCTGATTGAAGATAGTTGGAAGCTGAGTTTTTGATATACTGTTTAGCCATAGCATTTTCTTTCAAATCCAAGTTTTCTTGGTATCTTATTCCAGCTGCTAATCCTTTGCAGAAGTTGCTGTTGGCTAATGTCCATAAACTCGCTTTTTTGGTATAACAGAGTTCTTTTGCCTGTTCAAAGAGTCCGGCAGCCTCTATGTAGGATTCAGAAGAAATTGCCTCTTCAGCATTTGCCATCTTCTCCCATGCTTGACAAAGAATTGCCAATAATTTTAGTTCATTGTGTTCTGCTTCATTATTAGTTTCTTCAATGATTGTTTCGATTTTGCTTGACGCTTGTTTGTAGTTTTTTGAGCTTTGCAGATATTTTCCTTTTCTGTCTAAAAGTTTTGCTTCTTCAAGAAGGATACGAGCTTCACAATATTTGCGTCTAAGTTTAGAAGTTTCTAAAAGCTTCTGTGCCATTTCCTTTTCTTCTACCGATAATTCTTCAACTTTTGGCCTCATTGACTCTTCTGCTAAGCTGAACTGCTGTAGGGCTTTCTGGAATGTCTGTTTTGCTTGTAGAATATTTTCTTTTCGACTTAAACTTTCAGCCTCTTCCAAGTTAGTCCAAGCTAGATAATTGGATGCCAAATAACTCCATAAACTAGTTAATTTGTGAAGGTCAGCAGCCTTCTCATAGTGTTGCTTAGCTTCTTGGTAATCCTCAATAGAGTGAGAGTATCTTGCTTGTTCTATTTGACTCCAAGCTTGCATATAGAGTGAATATTCAATGTAAAACTCTTTGAGTTGAGGAATTCTTTGGGAAGCAAGCTCATATGCTTTAGATGCTGCTTCATAATTTTTTGATGCTTCTTGATGTTCGTCTCTATGACCCTTAAGTTGAGCCATGAGCCAATACGCTTCGGCTGAATGGGATGGCATTTCTCCTAGCATGAAGGCTTTGGCTGCTTCCTGAAAAGCTTCAATTGCATTAGTAAAATTTTTTTTGTTTCCTGTTAAAAAGTAAATTTGCTGCTGAGTTCTACCCAGTAAATCAGCATGTTTTCCTATAACTTGGTTTATTATTGTTGTCTCAGAATGGAATTGTAACTCTTTTTTCATAAACTTGTTCGATTTTTTAATAGAATTGACCGCCTTCTCAAGAAATTCAACTTTTTTCAGCTTGCCTGTTTCTATTTTTGCTAGCTCAATTTGGACTAAACCTAAATTATGATGTGAAATACTATGCTGAGTATAAAGATGAGGAATGAACTTCTCAATATGAATTATATTTTTTTTCTGTGATAATTGGGCTTCAAGTAGTAAGGCTTTTTTTTCCTCAATGTCACTTATTGTGCCAGAGAGTAAACTCAAGCTACCACTTAAAGACCCATTTAATTCAGCAGAGACTCTTTTCAAATCTCTTGTATCCTCAAAACCTTCTTGGGTTCTCTTAATTGCTTTTTGAAGAATGGTCTTCTTCTTGGCAGAATCAGTCTCAATTCTTCCTATCCAATTTACTGACGAAATTTCAATGGAATAGCCAAAGTAAACATTTGGAATATGGTTGATAATTTTTGAGATTCTCACGCACTCATGAGCTAGACTTCTTGCATTCTCAAAATCTTCTTTCTGCTTGTCAGGATCCTCTGTGAACTCTGCTAACACATTGAGTGAATAGCTTGTGTTCCGCAGTCCATAGCTTAATAGCAGTTTGTCTTTTGTGATATTTCCATATTTTTGTATTTTTTCGCCATATTCTATACCTGTAGAATGGTCAAAATTGTGGAAAACAACTGCTGTCCATGCCGAAACGAAGGTGTGACCGATTAACCATTGGTCATCTGTTTGAAGAGCAAGTTCTAAAGCTTTCTTTGAATAATCATAACCCTTTTGAAGAATTTGAGGACGACTATCTCTGAACTCTGGTGCCTCATGCATATACCCACTAAACCATTGGCTAGCAAAACAGTAAGCTCTTGCTAACTCAAAAAGGTCATTTGTTTTTGAGAGAGAGGATATGGCTTTTTCGGCAAGTCTCATTGCTTTCTTTTCTAGTTTCATTTCCTCTTCATAATTTGAATACCAAAATAAAGTATAGTGAGAAAATTCAAGCAGGTCATTGCATAATACCCCAACAGAATGCCTATCACCAGCTTTCTCATAGGCGTCAAGAACTTGGTTTTCAAGAGTCCACCATTCCTCTAGTAATTTCTTCTTTTTATCATGATTTTTTACGCGCCAAGATTTTGTGTAAGCAACCAAAGCCCTAGTTTGGTTAATTTTAACTTGTTTATTCCTTTCTTTACTAGTCTTTAGAATTCTAATTTCCTTTTGATATGCTTTGGTAGCAAGTTTCATCCTTTTTTTGAACTCGTTATTGGTATCTGATTGAAATGCAGACTTATAATAACAATAAGCAATCTTTTTCTGTAACTCAACAGCTCTTAAGATATGCTTTCTATCTATTTCTATATCAACTGCTTTTCTGTAATATTCTGTAGCTTGGAGCCACTCATACTTTTTCTCTAATTCCTTTGCTTTCGTTAGAAGAGACTCCAAGTTTCTGTCGGGCAAAGAGATCAACAAACCATTATTACCTGTGTAGTATTCAAATAATTTTTCACACAATCTATAGTATAGTAAATGTTAAAACCATTTTCGACACAATGTTAAGCTGATCTGAGGAGATACTGCTCTGTTAGACTCTAAAGCATTGACTAAGATTCAGTCAATTATTCTGATTGCTATAATTGTTGTTGCTGCAGTAGGAGGAGTAGCTATTGTTTTATGGGATGGACCAAACCAATCCTCTGAAACCATAAAGATTGGTGTCTTAGATGATTTGGATGGCATAGTGGGAAGACCCAATTGGCAAGGTGCAAAATTGGCTGTTGAGGAAATCAACGCAGAAGGGGGTATATTAGGTAGGCAAGTCGAATTGGTTGGCGAAGACCATGATGGGGGAGAAGACCCTGTTATTCTAACTAACGCCTTAATTAGACTAATAACTCAACATGAAGTAGATTTTATTGTGGGAGGAGCTCCTGGTCACACAGATACTATAGTCCAAGATATTATTGCTCAACACAAAATTATTTGCCTTTCAGCATCTATAATCCCTGATGCGATAACACAGAGAGTTTTGGATGACTATGACACATTCAAGTACTATTTCAGTACCATGTTCAATGCTACTTGTGGAAAGTTAGGGATAACAGACAGCATGATACATATCAGAGAAATAACTGGATTCAATAAAGTTGGTTATTTGGCTGAAGATTTGCCTTGGAATAAGGATAGTAGAGAAGCATTGGATGTTTTTCTTCCAGAGAATGACTTTGAGCTTGTATATCAAGGAACTTTTCCATTAGGAACTGTAGATTTTTCCAGCTATTTTGCGGCTGCTGAAGCTGCAGGAGTTGAAGTGTTGGTTCCGATGATTGTGTTAGATGGTGGTATACCTTTCTGTAAGGAGTATTATGATCGTCAATCTCCAATGCTTGTTTTTGGGGGAAGTAATTTGTTGGCTTCGGATCCTAATGGTTGGGCGTGGACAGAAGGAAAATGTAATAATATGGATTTTGGCACTATTCCAACTACTACTGGCTATCCATTTACTAGCAAAACGTTGCAGACCAGAGATGCATACATGGATAGGTGGGGTGAACCTATTACTTGGGGTGCAGCTATTACTTATGATAACATCAAGTTTATTTTAACAGATGCTATTGAAAGAGCTGGAACAATCGAAACTGAAGCCGTAATTAAGGCTTTAGAGGAGACCAGTGTCGAAACTTCTAATGCAAGAGATTTCGTTTTCACTGAATCACATGCTTTGATGATGGGAACAGATGCTAATGATCCAGATGCAGATTATTCTATTGTTATAGGTTTTCAGTGGCAAGATGGAGTTCAAGTGCCCGTTGATCCCAGAAAGATAATGGAAGAGGCAGGAGCAATCCTCACTTTTCCTGATTGGCCTGGACCATGGGACAACATTAGCTAATAACAATTAGAGTATATACTATGGGCACGCGCATTTTGTGTATGGCGTGGATGCAATAACAAGATTCCGTCTATAAAAGACACTTCGAACTAACCTTATTTACTTTTAGATAATCCATGGGCTCAAAGGCACCTAAATCTCATGAATGAGTCCAGCTTGGGTGTCCAAGTTTTTCTGAAAAAAGCTATTTTTCAACAATGAAGTAATATTAGTAGCCTAATATGAAACGCTTCAGACTTACTTCATTGTCAGATACAGCAGAACAACAAGGGCGAAGGTTGTGAATAGGTCAGGCAACATTGCAAAGGGTCCAAGACCAATTCCCCAATAGCCCAAGAACTGTTGTAGTATGGGATTGGATGAGACTGCATATAGAAGCAGAATCAACG